>JABLTH010039970.1_pt1 | contig 13576 bp, 10 predicted proteins | sample 7875711 | NCBI WGS metagenome assembly JABLTH01 (sample SAMN14941262, study PRJNA633318) | bioreactor metagenome | isolation source: bioreactor | place: China | collected 2019-03-05 | reverse complement strand
TGGACGGGTCCGAACGGCCGGTGCCCGCGCCGCAGCCGGTGCCGGCCTGCCACCGCGCCTGAGGGAGCCCTCGTCCGGGCCGGGCGCGGACCAACGCGGCGCCCGCCACGGGCGTCATGCCGCTGTCACGAGAACTTCATAAACTGGACCGATGAGCGACTTCTTGCCCAGCGCGGCGGCCGATCCGGCGACGACGGGCGGAGGCGGGCTGCCGCCGCCGCTGCTGAACCGCGAGCAGGCGATCCTCGAATTCAACCGCCGGGTGCTCGCCCAGGCGCAGCGCGAGGACGTGCCGCTGCTCGAGCGGCTGCGCTACGTGACCATCGTGTCGTCGAACCTCGACGAGTTCTTCGAGGTGCGCTTCGCCGACGTGCTCGAGGCCGCGCGCGCTTCGCCGAGCGAGGCCTCCCGCGCCGATCTGGCGGCGGTGGCGGCGCGGGCCCATGCGCTGATCGACGCCCAGTACGCGGTCTTCAACCACGAGGTGATGCCGGCGCTGGAGCGCCAGGGCATCCGGGTGATCAACCACGCCGACCGCAGCCCGGCGCAGAAGCGCTGGGTGGCCGCCTTCTTCGAGCGCGAGGTGCGGCCGCTGCTGATGCCGGTGGGGCTCGACCCCGCGCATCCGTTCCCGCTGGTGGCCAACAAGTCGCTGAACTTCATCGTGCGGCTGGGCGGGCGCGACGCCTTCGGCCGCGAGAGCCAGATCGCCATCGTCAAGGTGCCGCGGGTGCTGCCCCGCGTGATCCGCCTGCCGGCCGAGGTCTGTGCCCGGGGCGAGCAGGGCTTCGTGATGCTGTCGAGCGTGATCCGGGCCCACCTGGACGAGCTCTTTCCCGGCCGCACCGTCGAGTCGTTCTCGCAGTTCCGCGTCACCCGCGACTCCGACCTCGACGTCGACGAGGACGACGTCACCAACCTGCGCCAGGCGCTGCGCAGCGGCCTGACGACGCGCCATTTCGGGCAGGCCATCCGCCTGGAGGTGGTCAGCAGTTGCCCGCCCGACCTGTGGCGCTTCCTGCTGGAACAGTTCGACCTGCCGGAGGCGGCACTGTACCGGGTCGACGGGCCGGTCAACCTGGTGCGCCTGAACCAGCTGATCGACCAGGCCGACGACGGCGCGTCGGGCGTCTCGCTGCGGTTTCCCCCGTTCGAGCCGGCCTGGCCGGCCGGGCAACTGCCGCGCGGCGGCTCGATCTTCGAGACGCTGCGCCAGCGCGACCTGCTGCTGCACCACCCCTTCGAGAGCTTCGAGCCGGTGGTCGAGTTCCTGCGCCAGGCCGTGCAGGACCCGGACGTGCTGGCGATCCGCCAGACCGTCTACCGCACCGGCGAGAAGTCGGTCCTGATGGACCTGCTGATCGAGGCGGCGCGGCGCGGCAAGGAGGTGATGGTCGTCGTCGAGCTGAAGGCGCGCTTCGACGAGGAGGCCAACATCAACTGGGCGGAGCGGCTGGAGGCGGTGGGCGCGCAGGTGGTCTACGGCATCGTCGGGCTGAAGACGCACGCCAAGCTGTTGCTGGTCACCCGGCGCGAGACCGGCCCGCGGGGGGCGGCGCAGCTGCGCCGCTACGTGCACCTGTCGACCGGCAACTACAACCCCAAGACCGCGCGCCTGTACACCGACATCGGCTACCTCACCGCGGACGCCGGTATCGCCGCCGATGCCGACGCGGTCTTCCAGCAGATCGCCAGCCTGACCCGCGTCAGGCCGCCGCGCCACCTGCTGACGGCGCCCTTCGTGCTGCACCGCCGGCTGGTGCGCCACATCGGCCAGGTGGCGGACGCCGCGCGTGCCGGCCGCCCGGCGCGCATCGTCGCCAAGTTCAACGCGCTGACCGACCCGGCGTTGATCCATGCGCTGATCGACGCCGGCCGCGCCGGGGCGCAGATCGACCTCGTCGTGCGCGGGGCCTGCATGCTGCCGCCGGGCATCCCGGGCCAGACCGACCGCATCCGCGTCCGCTCGGTCGTCGGCCGCTTCCTCGAGCATTCGCGCATCCTGTACTTCCGCTGGGGCCCGGGCGACGAGGACGAGGTGCTGTACCTGTCCAGCGCCGACTGGATGGGTCGCAACATGTTCCGCCGCATCGAGCTGGCCTGGCCCGTGCGCGACGCGCGGCTGCGGCAGCGCGTGATCGACGAATGCCTCGTGCCGTACCTGCACGACACCCGCGACGCCTGGGTGCTGCGGGCCGATGGCCGCTACGCCCGCGCCGGCGTCGAGGGCATCAGTGCCCAGCAGGCGCTGATGGCACGCTTCACCACCGCCTGACGGGCATCCGATGGACCTGATCCTGTGGCGCCATGCCGAGGCCGAGGAACTGGCGGACGGCATCGATGATCCGGCGCGCGGCCTGACCGCCAAGGGCGAGCGCCATGCCCGCCGCGTGGCCGAGTGGCTGAACCAGGTGCTGCCGCACTCGACCCGGGTCCTGGTCAGCCCGGCGCTGCGCACCCGCCAGACGGCCGAGGCGCTGGAGCGCAAGTTCAAGGTCTGCGAGGCGCTCGCCCCCGAAGGCACGGTCGAGGGCCTGCTCGCAGCGGCGCGCTGGCCCGAGGCGCGCGAGCCGGTGCTGGTGGTCGGCCACCAGCCGACGCTGGGCCTGACGGCGGCCTACCTGATGATCGGCGCCCATCTGGCGGCGGGTTCGCCCGAGGCCCTGACACCGTGGTCGATCCGCAAGGGCGCGGTCTGGTGGCTGCGCCACCGGCCGCGCGAGCACCGCGGCGAGGTGGTGCTGATGGCGGTGCATTCGCCCGAGATCGGCTGAGACCGCAGCCACCGCCCCAAGGGGAAGGGCACCCCGGAGGTGCATTCCGGCGCCGCGTATGCACCGAGAAAGGGCCTGCGCGCCGGTTTTCGGTGCGCGGATGCCACCCGCTGCCGGGGCCCGATCGCACCAAGCTGGGCACAGGCTTTGCTTCCTGGTGCGCGGCTCGCTCGTCTGGTGCATTCGCCGGTCCGGGCGCCATTCCGCCCCCGATCCCCGAGGACCCGCCCCGATGGACCCCGTCAAGCAAGGCAGCGATGCCCTGTTCATCCTGCTCGGCGCCGTGATGGTGCTGGCCATGCACGCCGGTTTCGCCTTTCTCGAGCTGGGCACCGTGCGCAAGAAGAACCAGGTCAACGCGCTGGTCAAGATCCTGGTCGATTTCGCGGTCAGCACGGTGGCCTACTTCTTCGTCGGCTACCTCGTGGCCTACGGCGTGAGCTTCTTCACTGGCGCCGAGACGCTGGCCGCACGCAACGGCTACGAACTGGTCAAGTTCTTCTTCCTGCTGACCTTCGCCGCCGCCATTCCGGCCATCGTCTCGGGCGGCATCGCCGAGCGGGCCCGCTTCGGCCCGCAGCTGATGGCCACCGCGGTGATCGTCGGCCTGGTCTATCCGCTGTTCGAAGGCCTGGTCTGGGGCGGACGCCTCGGTGCCCAGGCGGCGCTGAAGGCGCTGGCCGGCGCGGAGTTCCACGACTTCGCCGGCAGCGTCGTCGTGCACGCCGTCGGCGGCTGGATCGGCCTGGCGGCCGTGCTGCTGCTGGGTGCCCGCTCGAACCGCTACCGCAAGGACGGCGCGATGAGCGCGCACCCGCCGTCGAGCATCCCCTTCCTGGCGCTGGGGGCCTGGATCCTCGCGGTCGGCTGGTTCGGCTTCAACGTGATGAGCGCGCAGACGATCGACAAGATCTCCGGCCTGGTGGCGGTGAACTCGTTGATGGCCATGGTCGGCGGCACGCTGGTTGCCGTCTGGCTCGGGCGCAACGACCCCGGCTTCGCCTACAACGGCCCGCTGGCCGGGCTGGTGGCGGTGTGCGCCGGCTCCGACGTGATGCACCCGCTGGGCGCGCTGGTGGTGGGCGGCGTGGCGGGGGCGATCTTCGTCGTGATGTTCACGCTGACCCAGAACCGCTGGCGCATCGACGACGTGCTCGGCGTGTGGCCGCTGCACGGCCTGTGCGGCGCCTGGGGCGGCGTGGCCTGCGGCCTGTTCGGGCAGACCGCGCTCGGCGGCCTCGGCGGCGTCAGCCTGGTGGCGCAGCTGGTCGGCACGCTGGCCGGCGTGGCCTGGGCCCTGCTCGGCGGCGGCGCGGTCTATGCCGCGGTGCGGGCCTTGGCCGGCGGCCTGCGGCTGTCGGCCGAGGAGGAGTTCGACGGCGCCGACCTCTCGATCCACCGCATCGGCGCGACGCCCGAGCGCGAAGCCAACTGGTGACGCCACGGGGCGGCCCGGCCCGCCGGCCGGACGTCGCCGTCTAAGTGGTTTCCACAGCGCCCGGGGGGGCGATGGGGCGCGAGGATCGGCCCGTCCGGTGCCGACCGATTCCCACGACTGGAGACACGCATGACCCCTCGCCGACAACTCCTGGCCGCTGCCGTCCTGCTCGCGGGGGCGCTCGCCGCCGGTGGCGCCCAGGCCCAGAGCTACCCCACCAAGCCGATCCGCCTGATCGTGCCCTTCGCGCCGGGCGGCACCACCGACATCATCGCCCGCGTGGTGGCCGAGAAGCTGGGGCCCAACCTCGGCGGCACCGTCATCGTCGAGAACAAGAGCGGTGGCGGCGGCATCGTCGGCGCCACCGAGATCTCGCGCTCGGCGCCAGACGGCTACACGCTGGGCATGGCGACCGTGTCGACGACCGCCGCCAACCCGGCGATCAACCCGCAGGTCAGCTACGACCCGATCACCGGCTTCACCGCGATCACCAACATCGCGGCCACGCCGAACGTGATCGCCGTCCACCCGTCGTTCCCGGCGCGCGACTACAAGGGCTTCCTGGCCGAGATCACCGCCAAGCCGGGCAAGTACAGCTTCGCCACCTCCGGCACCGGCGGCATCGGCCACCTGCAGATGGAGCTCTACAAGAGCCTGACCAAGACCTTCATCACCCACATTCCGTACCGGGGCGCCGGCCCGGCGCTGAACGACGTGGTCGCGGGCCAGGTGCCGATCATCTTCGACAACCTGCCCTCGGCGCTGCCCTTCATCAAGGACGGCCGCCTGGTGCCCATCGTCGTCGCGGCGCCGCAGCGCGTGGCGGCCCTGCCCAACGTGCCGACCTTCGCCGAGGTGGGCCTCGTGCCCGTCAACCGCATGGCCTACTACGGCATCCACGGCCCGGCCAACCTGCCGAAGGACGTCGTCGACAGGATCAACGCCGCGGTGAAGAAGACGGTCGAGATGCCCGAGGTCAAGAAGCGCATCGAGGACACCGGCTCGATCATCATCGCCAACTCGCCGGCCGAGTTCGCCAGGCAGATCCAGGACGAGCTCGCGACCTACAAGAAGGTCGTGATGCTGCAGAAGCTCAAGCTCGACTGAGTACCGGGCGCCCCGATGGCTGCACCGTCGTCCGCCGCTGCCGGGAGGGCCTGACGATGCCGGTGCGCATCGTCCGCCTCGGCAGCGCGCGCGTGCCCGGCGAGGGCACGCGCATCGGCACCGTGCGGCGCCCGCCGCGCGGCGTGCCGAAGAGCGAGTTCGCCACGCGCGACTTCTACGACGTCTGGTACCCGGAGCTGGCCCCCAGCGTCGAGACAATGAAGCTCGGCCAGTCGGCCCAGACGCCGGCGGACTGGGCGGCCTTCGTCAAGGCCTACCGCCGCGAAATGGCCGAGCCCGCGGCGGCGCGCACCATCGCGCTGTTGGCGGCGCTGTCGCGGCATGCCGACTTCTCGGTCGGCTGCTACTGCGAGATCGAGGCGCAGTGCCACCGCTCGGTGCTGCGCGCATTGCTCGCCGAGCAGGGCGCGCGGTTCGCCTGAGCCCCGGTCGCGCCGGACCATCGCGCGGACATGCCCCCGTCATCGCAGCGGGGCACGCTGCGGGCCTCGAAAGACTTCCGGGCCCGTTCATGCGATCCATCCTGTTTCCTCTGCGTCCCTTGTGTGCCGCGCTGCTGGCTGCCGGCCTGGCGCTGCCGGCCGCTGCCTCGACCCGCGGCGTCGTCGTCAGCCAGGTCTACGGCGGTGGCGGCAACAGCGGCGCGACGCTGAAGAACGACTTCATCGAACTGTTCAACGCTGGCAATGCGCCGGTCTCGCTGGCCGGCTGGTCGGTTCAGTACAACTCGACGACCGGCACCGGCACCTGGCAGAAGACCGACCTCGGCTCGGTGGTGCTGCAGCCGCGCCAGTACTACCTCGTGCAGGAGGCCGCCGGCACCGGCGGCACGCAGGACCTGCCGACCCCGGACGCGGTCGGCACGATCTTCATGAGCGCCACCGGCGGCAAGGTCGCCCTGGTCGCCAGCACCGTGGCGCTGGTCGGCGACAAGCCCGCCTCGCCGGACCTGATCGACCTCGTCGGCTTCGGCAGTGCCAACTTCTACGAGGGCGCGGGCGCCGCGCCGCCGCCGTCGAACACGACGGCGGACCTGCGCGCGGCGGGCGGTTGCACCGACACCGACCAGAATGCCGCCGATTTCGCGACCGGCGCGCCGACGCCACGCAACACCGCGGCGCCGCTGGGCACCTGCGCCAGCGACGGGCCGACCGAACGCAGCATCCCGCAGATCCAGGGCGGCGGCGCGACGAGCCCGCATGTAGGCGAGGCGGTGCGCACCAGCGGCGTCGTCACGCGCGTCAACAACAACGGCTTCTTCATGCAGGACCCGGCCGGCGATGGCGACGACGCCACCTCCGACGGCATCTTCGTCTACACCGGCGGTTCCCCCACGGTGTCGGCAGGTCAGCTGGTGCTGCTGACCGGCGTCGTCAGCGAGTACAACGCCGGCGCGGCCGGCAACCCCGACACCGCGGCGCATCCGGTGACCGAGCTGGTCGGCGTCACCGACCTCCAGGTGCTGTCCAGCGGCCACGCGATCGCGCCCAAGGTGATCGACTTTCCCGAACTGGCCAACGACGATCTCGAGCGCGTCGAAGGCATGCTCGTGACGATCAATGGGCCGCTGACCGTCTCGCAGAACTACTTCCTGGGCCGCTACGGCCAGGTCACGCTGTCGGCGGGCGGCCGCCTGGAGACGCCGACCAACCGCCACCGCCCCGGCACGCCCGAGGCCCTGGCGCTGGCCGACGCCAACGCGCGCCGCCGCATCCTGCTCGACGACGGCACGACGCAGCAGAACCCCGACCCGACCCCCTACCTCGGTGACGAGGACACGCTGCGCGCCGGCGACGCGGTGGCCGCGCTGACCGGCGTCGTCGACTACGGGCTGGCCACCAGCAGCAACCTCGCCGCCGGGGACTACAAGATCCACCCGACCGAGCCAGTGGTGTTCACGCGCGACAACCCGCGCAGCACCGCACCCGCGCCGCTGCCGGGCAACCTGAGGCTGGCCAGCTTCAACGTGCTGAACTACTTCACCACCTTCACCGACGGCACCGACGCCGACGGCCGCACCGGCCAGGGCTGCACGCTCGAAGGCGTCAGCTCGCCGGCCAACTGCCGCGGTGCCGACAACCTGGCCGAGTTCCAGCGCCAGCGCACGAAGATCGTCGAGGCCCTGGCAGCCATCGATGCCGATGCGATCGGCCTGATGGAGATGCAGAACAACGGCGCGACCGCGGTGCAGGACCTGGTCGACGGCCTGAATGCCCGGCTGGGCGCGGGCACCTACGCGCCGGTTCCCGACCCGGCGGCCGGGACCGGCAGCGACGCGATCAAGGTGGCCATGATCTACAAGCCGGCGCGGCTGGCGCGCATCGGCGAGGCGCAGGCCGACATCGACCCCGTCCACAACCGGCCACCGCTCGCGCAGACCTTCGCGGCCCGCAACGGCGAGCGCTTCACGCTGGTCGTCAACCACCTGAAGTCCAAGGGCAGCTGCCCGGCCGACGGCGACCCGGACGCCGGCGGCAACGTCGACGCGGGCGACGGCCAGGGCTGCTGGAATGCCCGTCGCGTCGCCCAGGCGCAGCGCACCGCCGCCTGGGTGGCCAGCCTGGCCACCGGCGCCGGCACCGACGCGGCGCTGCTGCTCGGCGACATGAACGCCTACGCGCAGGAGGACCCGATCGTCGCCTACGCCACCGCCGGCTACGCGGACCAGATCGGGCGCTTCAACGGCTTCGGGTATTCCTACGTGTTCGACGGCGCCGCCGGCCGGCTCGACCACGCGCTGGCGACCGCCGCGCTGGCCGCGCGGCTGACCGACGCGACCGAATGGCACGTCAACGCCGACGAGCCCTCGGTGATCGACTACAACACCGAGTTCAAGAAGCCGGCCTGCGGCGGTTGCGGCCCCGACTACTACAGCCCGACGGCGTACCGCTCGTCCGACCACGACCCGGTCGTCGTCGGGCTCTACCTCGTCAAGGTGATCACCGGCGGCCCGGGCAAGGACACGCTGGCCGGCTCGCCGGGCGACGACCAGCTGATCGGCGGCGCCGGCAGCGACAAGCTGAGCGGCGGCGACGGCGAGGACGTCTTCACCTACACCTCGCTCGGCGACGCAAAGGACACCATCCTCGACTTCACGCCCGGCGCCGACCGAATCGACCTGCGCGCGCTGCTGGCCGGCCTCGGCTACGCGGGCAGCGACCCGATCGCCGACGGCGTGGTGCGGCTGAAGGACGGTGCCAAGGGCGCCTTGCTGCAGATCGACGCCGACGGTGCCGGTGGCGGTGCGAAGTGGAAGACCCTGGCGCTGCTGCAGGGCGTCGCGGCGGCCGCCGTCGACCCGGCGCGCGACCTCGTGTTCTTCGACACGGCACGGCGCACGCGGCGGTAAAGGTGCCCTGGGCCGCCGCGTGCAGTCTTCACGCGGCGGCGCCGGCCGTGCGCCGGCGCGGGCTCGACGGGTGGCTACACTGCCGGCCGCCTTTCGACTCCTCTGCAGTACCCCCCATGAACCGATCCCTGGTCGCGGCCTATCGGGCCGCGCTGGCCCTGGCCGTGGCCGTCAGTGCCTCGAGCAGCGCCCTGGCGCAGGACCCACCCGCCGTTCAGGCCGCTGGCGCCACCTTTCCCGCCAAGGTCTACGCCCGCTGGGCCGAGCAGTTTGCACGCGAGAGCGGCATTCGTGTCACCTACCGCCCCACCGGCTCCGGCGACGGCATCCAGCAGGCGACGACGCGTTCGGTGGCCTTCGGTGGCACCGACAGCCCGCTGCCCGCCGACGAACTCGCGAAGCGACGCCTGGTGCAGATTCCGACGCTCGTCGGTGGCGTGGTGCCGGTGGTCAACCTCGGCGGCGCCCGGCCCCGCCTGACCGGCGAGGTGCTGGGCGAGATCATGGCGGGTCGGGTCGAACGCTGGGACGACCCGCGCATCGCCGCACTGAACCCCGGACTGCCCCTGCCGCCGCGTCGCATCGTGCGCGTGGTGCGGGCCGAGAAGTCGGGCACCACCGAGGGCTTCACCCGTTACCTGGCTGGCGCATCGGACGTGTTCCGGTCCCAGGTCGGTGCCGGTCAGCTGCCCCGTTGGCCTGGCGAGGTCCGCGCCGAAGAGGGCAACGACGGGGTGGTGGCGGCGGTCAAGTCGGTCGCGGGGGCGATCGGTTACGTGAGCTACGACCGCGTCGAGCCGGCCGGCCTCACGGCGGTGCCGCTGAGGAACCGAGCCGGGCGATGGGTGGCGCCGACGGAGAACGGTTTCCGGGCGGCCATCCTCGAAAGCGCCCTGCATCGTGCGGGCGACGATAGCGCCAGCGTGCTCGACATGCCCGGTGCGGACAGCTGGCCGATCACGCTGACCAGCTTCGTGCTGGTCGATGCGGCGCCGCCGGATGCGGCCAAGGTCGAGCCCGCGCTGCGCTTCCTGTATTGGTGCTTCGTGCGCGGCGACGCGCTGACGCGCGGCACGGGCTTCGCGCCCTTGCCGACGGCCGTGCAGGCCCGGCTCGCGGCCCGCTTCGCCGCGGTGCAGCCGGCCACCGGCCCGCGGCCGAACTACCAGGCCTTCTGAACGCGCCGCCCGGCCCGGTTCCGGGGCCGGTGCCGTCGCACCCTCAGTTGCCGGCCGTCGGGGCGCCGATGGTCACGCCGTGCCAGAACTCGAAGTCGGGCTGCTTCCAGCTGATGCTGGTGAAGCTGCCGTTGAACTGCACGACGCCATGGCCCTCGGTGCCGGACAGGGTCTTCTTCTTCACCGTCAGGCAGGTCTCGCAGCCACCGAAGAAGCCGACGCCCGAGGACAGCAAGGTCGGCACCTGGCCGAAGACGTAGCGCGCCGGCGCGCCGTTGCGGCCGAGCGAGAGGATGGCCATCACCGGGTTGTTGACCGGCTTGCTGAAGGTGATCTTGTAGACCTGCTTGTCGGTGCCGCCCTCGAAGGCGATCAGGTCGGTGCCGATGGGCGCCCCGGTGGCAGCGTAGGCGTCGGGCGTGCCCGAGACCCAGTAGTCGGTGCCGCCGCCGTCGACCTGGGCGAAGTACATCGTCGGGCCGCTGAACTTGACCTTGACGATGCCGCTGGGCAGCACCAGCTGGCCGGACAGGCTGGTCGGGCTGGTCTTGGTCGTCCAGTCGACCCAGGCGGTGTCGAAGGCCTGGGCGGCCAGGCTGGCGGTGGCCAGCCCCGCGGCGGCCAGGGCGTGCGCCAGGCGGCGCGAAGTCGAAGCGTTCATCTCTTGGATCTCCCTGAGGTCGTTCAAAAAAGCCGCGAGTGTGAACGAGCGGCCCCGGCCCCGGGGAATTCCCAACAACCTTCAGCGTGGGGTTGACTTCCGGCTCTGGGCGCGCTTGCCGGCGCCCGGGTCAGGTGCGCGCGGGCAGCGGCTCCCAGGCCTCGATCCAGCGGGCGAAGCGGCCCAGGCCGTCGGCCAGCGAGGTGCAGGCCCAGTCGCCGACTCGCGCACGCAGCCGGCCGTCGTCGGCGCAGGTCACCGGCACGTCGCCGGGCTGCATCGGGCCGAACTCGATGATCGCGCGCTGGCCGAGCACCTCCTCCAGCGTGCGCACGAAGTCCACCACCTTCACCGGCACATGGTGGCCGAGGTTGTAGATGTCGGATTCGGTCGGCCGGGCGGCCGGCGCCGGCGCGTTCATCAGGCCGACCACCGCGTCGACGATGTCGTCGATGTAGGTGAAGTCGCGCAGCAGCTGCCCCTCGGCGAACAGCGTGATCGGCTGGCCGGCGCGGATGCGGCGCGAGAACGCGAAGTACGCCATGTCGGGCCGCCCCCAGGGCCCGTAGACGGTGAAGAAGCGCAGCCCCGTCGAGCGCAGGCCGTGGATGCTGGCGTAGGTGTGGGCGATCAGTTCGTTGGCGATCTTGGTCGCGGCGTACAGCGAGGCCGGGCGGTCGACCCGGTCGGTCTCGCGGAAGGGCGCGTCGGTGCGGTGGCCGTAGACGCTGGACGAGCTGGCGTACAGCAGGTGCGCCACGCCCGCTTCGCGGCAGGCCTCGATCACATGGCCGAAACCGACCAGGTTGGACTGGATGTAGTCGGCCGGGGCCTTGATCGAGTGGCGCACGCCGGCCTGGGCGGCCAGGTGGATCACGACATCGAAGCCGCCGCCGGCGATCAGCGCGCGGGTGGCGGCGCCGTCGCACAGGTCGAGCATCCGGCACTCGACGCCCAGCGGCGTCAGCATCGCCGCCACGCGGTCGTGCTTCAGGCGCGGCTCGTAGTAGGCATTGAAGCTGTCGACGCCGACGACGCGGTGGCCGGCGCGGGCCAGGTGGGCGGCGACATGGGCGCCGACGAAGCCGGCCGCGCCGGTGACGAGGATCTGCTGCGACATGGGGCGAGGATGATAGTCCGGCTGCTACCATCGCGCCCCACTTTCCCGACCGACCACGATGCCCCCGACGCCCCACGCCGCTCGCCGCCGCTGGATGCGGCTGCTGCTGGCCTGCGCGCTCGGCATCGGCCTGCTGGCCTGGCTGCTGCGCCAGGTCGACCTGGCGCCGCTGGCGGCCGCCTTCGCCGCCACCCCGGCCTGGCTGTGGGCGCTGGCGCTGGCCGGGCTCGCGGCCAGCTACGCCCTGCGCGCCGAGCGGCTGCGGCGCGAGTGGGGCTCGTGGTTCGCCGCCGACCCGGCGCGCGGCCGGGCGCCCGGCTTCGTCGACTGCCTGGCCCTGTTCCTGACCCACAACGCGGCCATCGTCGTGCTGCCGCTGCGTGCCGGCGAGGCGGGCTACCCCTTGCTGCTGCAGCGCCGCTTCGGCGTGCCGCTGGCCGAGTCCCTGAAGAGCCTGCTGTGGCTGCGGCTGCAGGATGCGGCGGTGCTGGCCACGCTGGCCGCGTGGTGGCTGCCGCCGGTCGACCCCCTGGCGCGTGCCGGCTGGTCGGCGCTGCTGGCGCTGGGCTGGGCGCTGCTGCTGCTGTTCGGCGGTCGCGCGCTGTCCGCGCTGGCGGCGCGGGCGCCGGCGGTGCGGCGGTTCGAGCTGGCCTGGCTGACGCACCGCAACGACCGCGCCGGCTGGGTGCTGTGCGCGGCCAACTGGCTCGTCAAGCTGGCCGTGCTGGCGCTGCTGCTGCAGGCGCTGGCGCCGCTGGGCCCGGGCGCCGCGCTGCGCGGCGCGCTGGGCGGCGAACTGGCCTCGGTGCTGCCGCTGCAGGGCCCCGCCGGCCTGGGCACCTACGAGGCGGGCGTCTGGGCCGCCGCGCTGCTGGGCGAGCCGGCGGCGCGCGCGGCCGGGGCCCAGGTGGCCGCCGGGGCGCTGGCGCTGCACGCCTTCAGCCTGGCCGTGGCGCTCGCCGCGGCTGCGATGATCATGCCCTGGGCCCGCAACGGCGCGCCCGCGCTGGAGAACGATCCCCGATGAACACGACCCCCACCCCGAACGACCTGCCCGCGGCACGTGCCGAGGCCCTGACGCGCCTGCCGGCGCACCGCCTGTCGGTGGTCGTGCCGATGTACAACGAGATCGACAACGCCCGGCCGCTGATCGACGCGGTGCAGGCGGCGCTGGCCGCCTACCCGCACCCGTGGGAGCTGATCGTCGTCGACGACGGCAGCCGCGACGGCACCGGCCGCGTGCTGGAGGAGCATGCCGCCACCGTCGGCCCGCACATCCGCGTGCTGCGCCTGCTGCGCAACTTCCGCCAGACCGCGGCCATGCAGGCCGGCATCGACGCCGCGCGCGGCGATGTCATCGTGACGATGGACGGGGACCTGCAGAACGACCCGCTGGACATCCCGCTGCTGGTGGCCAAGCTGCTCAACGAGCCCTACGACATGGTCGCGGGCTGGCGGCAGAACCGCCAGGACGGCTTCGCGCTGCGCAAGTTCCCGTCGATGCTGGCCAACCGGCTGATCCGCCGCGTCACCGACCTGAAGTTCCAGGACCTGGGCTGCAGCCTGAAGGCCTTCCGCGCGCCGGTGCTGCGCGAGGTGCGGCTGTACGGCGAGATGCACCGCTTCATCCCGGCCTGGCTGGCGACGGTGACCTCGCCGTCGCGCATGGCCGAGGTGCCGGTCAGCCACCATGCGCGCACCGCGGGCGAGTCGAAGTACGGCATCTCGCGCACCTTCCGCGTGCTGGTGGACCTGCTCGCGGTCTACTTCTTCCTCAACTTCGGCGCCCGGCCGGGGCACTTCTTCGGCACCGTCGGCCTGGGCGTCGGCGCGGTCGGCAGCGCGATCCTCGGCTACCTGGGCGTGCTCAAGCTGCTCGGCGAGTCGGTCGGAGGCCGGCCGCTGCTGATCCTCGGCTTCTTCATGGT
>JABLTH010021284.1_pt1 | contig 13583 bp, 12 predicted proteins | sample 7875711 | NCBI WGS metagenome assembly JABLTH01 (sample SAMN14941262, study PRJNA633318) | bioreactor metagenome | isolation source: bioreactor | place: China | collected 2019-03-05 | reverse complement strand
GAAGAAGCGCTTGGCGCCACCACCCTCCTTGCTCATCAGGTATTCGACGGCCGGGATGGCCTGCTGGTTGGGCGCCGCGCCGGTGTAGAAGACGTTCTTCGACATCTCTTCGCCTTCATACTGCACCGGGTAGAACAGCAGCGAGTTCAGTTCCTCGTAGACCGGCAGCACCGACTTGCGCGACACCGAAGTCCAGCAGCCGAAGGTGACCGCCACCTTGTCCTTGCTGATCAGCTGGCGCGCCTTCTCGGCGAACAGCGGCCAGTTCGAGGCCGGGTCCACCACCACCGGTTCGAGCTTGCGGCCCAGCACGCCACCGCTCTTGTTGATCTCGTCGATGGTCATCAGCGCGACGTCCTTCAGCGAGGTCTCGGAGATCGCCATCGTGCCGGACAGCGAGTGCAGGATGCCGACCTTGATCGGCTCCTTGCTCTGCGCCAGTGCCAGCGTGCTGGACCCGATCATCGCCGCCGCGGCCACCGCGGTCAGCTTCAGCATATTGCGTCGTTTCATTGCAGCTCCCAGATTGTCGTGTGTTGTGGAACAGCGAACTCCGGGTGCAGGTTCTGCAACTAGCGTGCCAAGGCCATCGCCGCGTGCGGTGGCCCGGCCGGCGCGGCGGCGGGGCGTGGAACGGGCGCCCGTCAGGGCGGCGCACCAACGGCGTGCAGCGACGCTGCGCACCATCGGCGTGCATGAGGCAGAGTGGTGCATGGCGCGCACGGGTGAAGCGCCAGGCATGCCGGCGCCAAGGGCGCAGCGCGGGCGCCGCGCGTGCGGCGTGAACCACGATCGGGCGTAGGTGCGGCGGCCATGCGCCAAGGCGGCGCGCCAGGGGGCAACGCGGCCGGCGCGGCAACCAAGAAAAACGGGCCCCGCAGGGCCCGTTGGTCGGAACATCGGAACATCGCGTGCCGCCGGGCGGCACGCGGCGTTCAATGAGCCATCATGTTGACGTTCATGTTGTGCATGATCCACAGCGAGCCTGCCACCACGATCAGCAGGATCAGCGCGGTGAAGGCCAGCACGATCACGTTCCAGCGCTGCTCCGAGGAACGGTCGAGGTGGAGGAAGTAGACCATGTGGACGAGGATCTGCACCACGGCCAGCGCCAGGATCACCACCAGGATGGTCGACGGGGCGGCCGAGCCGTCCATCACCATCTTGAACGGGATCACGGTCAGGATGACCGCCAGCACGAAGCCGATCACATAGGACTTGACGCTGCCGTGGCTGGCACCGCCAGCGGCATGGCTGCCGTGGCCGGCGGAGACGTTGCTGTGTTCCATTTACATCGCTCCCATCAGGTACACCACGGTGAACACGCCGATCCAGACGATGTCCAGAAAGTGCCAGAACAGCGCGAAGCACGCCAGACGCTTGTTCATGGTGGGCGTCAGGCCCTTCTTGGCGATCTGGCACATCAGCACGGCCATCCACAGCAGGCCGCTGGCCACGTGCAGGCCGTGGGTGCCGACCAGCGTGAAGAAGGACGACAGGAAGGCGCTGCGCTGCGGGCTGGCGCCCTCGGCGATCAGGTGATGGAACTCGTTGATTTCCATGCCGATGAAGGCCGCGCCCAGCAGGAAGGTGATGGCCAGCCAGAACTGCAGGCGGGCCTTCTGGCCGTTGTGCAGGGCCACCATCGCCATGCCCGAGGTCAGGCTCGAGAACAGCAGCAGGAAGGTCTCGACCAGGACGTAGTTCAGTTCGAACAGTTCCTTGCCCGAGGGGCCGCCCGCCACTTCGCCGCGCAGCACCGCGAAAGCGGCGAACAGTCCGGCGAAGATGATGCAGTCGGTCATCAGGTACACCCAGAACCCGAACACCGTGTTACCGGCGGTGTCGTGGTGGGCGTGGTCGTGGTCGTGCGCGTGGTCATGCGCCGCGGGGGCGGCGTGCGCGGGATAACGGTCTAGGACTTGGGTCGACATGTTCAGGCCTGCGACGCGAGACGGTCAAAATGGCGCGCTTCGACGGCTTCGACTTCCTTCGCGGGCACGTAGTAGTCGATGTGGTCGTCGTTGCTGCGGACGATGAAGGAGACGATCATGCCGACCAGGCCGACGATGGCCAGCCACCAGATGTGCCAGGTCAGGGCGAAGCCGAACACCAGGCTGAAGGCACCGATGAAGAAGCCTGCGCCGGTGTTCTTGGGCATGTGGATCTGGTCGTAGTGCGCTTCCTTCTTCGGCACGTCGCCACGGGCCTTCATGTCGGCGAGGGCGTCGAGGTCCTGCACCACCGGAGTGTGCGCGAAGTTATAGAACGGGGGCGGCGACGAGGTGGCCCACTCCAGGGTGCGGCCGTTCCACGGATCGCCGGTCACGTCGGCCAGCGCCTTGCGGTTGCGGATCGACACGATGATCTGCAGCACCTGGAACACGATGCCCAGGCCGATCAGCACCGCGCCGATCACGGCCACGTGCAGGAACGGGGTCCATTCCGGGTTGTCGGTGTGGTTCAGGCGGCGGGTCATGCCCATCAGGCCCAGTGCGTACAGCGGCATGAAGGCGAAGTAGAAGCCCACCAGCCAGCACCAGAAGGCGCACTTGCCGAGGCGCTCGTCCAGCTTGAAGCCGAAGGCCTTCGGGAACCAGTAGGTCACGCCGGCCAGGTAGCCGAACAGCACGCCGCCGATGATCACGTTGTGGAAGTGGGCGATCAGGAACAGGCTGTTGTGCAGCACGAAGTCAGCCGCCGGCACCGCCATCAGCACGCCGGTCATGCCGCCGATCACGAAGGTGACCATGAAGCCCAGGGTCCACATGACCGGGGTGGTCCTGCGCACGCGGCCGCGGTACATGGTGAACAGCCAGTTGAAGATCTTCACCCCGGTCGGGATGGAGATGATCATGGTCGTGATGCCGAAGAAGGCATTGACGTTGGCGCCGGAGCCCATCGTGAAGAAGTGGTGCAGCCAGACCAGGAACGACAGCACCATGATGCAGCAGGTGGCGTAGACCATGCCCTTGTAGCCGAAAAGCTTCTTGCCCGAGAAGGTCGAGATGATTTCCGAGAAGATGCCGAAGGCGGGCAGGATCAGGATGTAGACCTCAGGGTGGCCCCAGATCCAGATCATGTTCACGTACATCATGGCGTTGCCGCCCATCTCGTTCGTGAAGAAGTGCATGCCCAGGTAGCGGTCCAGGCCCAGCAGCGCCAGGGTCACGGTCAGCACGGGGAACGAGGCCAGGATCAGCACGTTGGTGCACAGCGCGGTCCAGGTGAAGACCGGCATGCGCATCAGGGTCATGCCCGGCGCGCGCATCTTGAGGATGGTCACCAGGAAGTTGACGCCGGTCAGCAAGGTACCGAGGCCTGAGATCTGCAGGGCCCACAAGTAGTAGTCGACCCCCACGCCCGGGCTGTAGGCCAGCTCGGACAGCGGCGGGTAGGCCAGCCAGCCGGTGCGGGCGAATTCGCCGACGCCCAGCGAGACGTTGACCAGCATGGCACCGGCCACGAACAGCCAGAAGCTCAGCGTGTTCAGGAACGGGAAGGCCACGTCGCGCGCGCCGATCTGCAGCGGCACGACCAGGTTCATCAGGCCGGTCATCAGCGGCATCGCCACGAAGAAGATCATGATCACGCCGTGGGCGGTGAAGATCTGGTCGTAGTGCTCGGGCGGCAGGATGCCCGGGTTGCCGTTGGTGGCCAGCGCGAGCTGGGTACGCATCATGATGGCGTCGGCGAAGCCGCGCAGCAGCATGATCAGCGCGACCAGCGAGTACATGATGCCGATCTTCTTGTGGTCGACCGAAGTGATCCAGTCATTCCACAGCGGCTTCCACTTGCCGAAGTAAGTGATCAGGGCGAATACCGCCAGCCCTGCCAGGCCTGCCCCGCCCAGCGCGCCCATGATGATGGGCTCGTGGTACGGAATGGCCTCCAGTGTCAATTTGCCAAACATTCTTGCTCCTAGGAATTCGAGCCCGGCGCCGCGACGGCGGGCACGGCCATGGACACCTGCTGGCCGGTGCCGATCGTGTTGCGCGAGGTGCAGACGGGACCGTAGGAGGTGCCGCCGCCGGCGATGGCGCCACCGGTGCCATCCATGTACTTGTGCAGGACGCCGTGGAACAGGTTCGGGTCAACCTTGGCGAACAGGGTCACCGGCTCCTTCTCGCTGGGCTGGGCCAGCTTTTCGTAATCGGCCAGGGTCAGTTCGCGCGGGGACGCCTTGACCTGCTTGAGCCACTGCTCGAACTCGAAGCCCGACATCGCCTTGGCCTTGAACTTCATGCCCGAGAAGCCGCCGCCGCTGTAGTTCGACGACATGCCGTCGTACACGCCGGCATGGTTGGCGATCAGGTGCAGCTTGGTTTCCATCCCGGCCATCGCATAGATCATGCTGCCCAGTTGCGGGATGAAGAACGAGTTCATCACCGAATCCGAGGTGATCTTGAAGTTCACCGGCGTGTTGACCGGGAAGGCGATCTCGTTGATGGTGGCGACGTGCTGGTCCGGGTAGATGAACAACCACTTCCAATCCAGTGCGACGGCCTCGATGGTGATCGGCTTGACCTCGGATTCGATGGGCTTGTACGGGTCCAGGTCGTGCGAAGACTTCCAGGTGATGTAGCCCAGCACCATGATGATCAGGCAGGGGATCAGCCACACCACCACCTCGATGGCGGTGGAGTGCGACCAGTCGGGCTCGTAGCGCGCCGCCTTGTTGCTCTCGCGGTATTTCCAGGCGAATGCCAGCGTCATGATGATGACGGGCACGACCACCAGCAGCATCAGCCAGGTGGCCGTGATGATGATGGAGCGCTCCTCGATGCCGATCGCGCCCTTCGGATCGAGCACACCCATGTTGCAGCCGCCAAGCAGCAGCAAGCCCAAGCTGGGCAGGAACCGCGTCCAACGCGGAGGTTTATATTTCTTCATGTCACGACTGGGTTGAGTTCGCCGCGGCTAGGCACGACGCGGCTTCACTGCCTGGCGCGGGAGCGCGAGGCGGGGAAGGACTGGGGAAAGGAAACCGGAGCGCGGAGCCCGGGGCGTTGGCCCGGGAGCATGCGGCCGACCGTTGCTTCAGGCCGATCCGGGCATCACCTTGTGGGCGACTGCGCCGAACCGGCCAGGCGGTCCGCATTGGGGGGTATTCGCATGGCGGTGCCTGCCCCGCCGGCTCAATAGGCGAGCGCTATCTGCAGGCGAAGGGGGCGAGGCGGCAAACATCGTGGCGCGAATTTATCGCAACGCAACATGCAGGGTAAACCACAGGTACCGGACACACTGTCCGGAAAATCGGACAATGACGAAGGCAGGTCGGGGATGCGCACCTTGGCGGTGCCAGGGAGAGTGGCCGGCGCCACCGCCGGCCGGCAGGCGGCCGGACCGGCCAGCCCTTGCCATGCCTGCGCCCGCCGGGTGTGACGGGGAGATGGTGGAGGAAGCCTTCCCACTAGATCCGGGTACGCCGAAGGCAATCCGGAAGACTACGTGGTGCGCCGGGGTGCGACAATATGTCGCCCCATGTGCGACAGGGTCTTTCTGCGCGATTTGTCGTAGTGGCACAACGAAAAAGCGCGGAGTTCCCGACCTCCGCGCTGCTGTGCAACAGGCTGCCGGCGGGAGTCCTGTCTCCGCTGCCCGCCCGCCCCGCAGGTCCGGCTAGCGCCAGTGCTCGCGGCGCTCATGCTCGCGCCACTCGTGGTCACGCCACTCGTGCTCGCGCCATTCCCGCTCACGCCAGTGCCGCTCGCGCCATCCCGGCCCCCAGTAGCCGGGGCCCGGTGCCACCACGACGGGAGGCGCGTAGGCCGGAGCCGCGTAGACCGGCGGCGGCGGTGCATAGACCGGGGCAGGCGCGACATACACCGGCGGCGCGACCACGACCGGCGCCGGAATACCGATGCCGATCCCCACGTCAACGTGCGCCTGCGCGCCTGCACTGGCCAGCAGCCCCGCCGCCGCCATGCAAATCAAGCCGATGTATTTCATATCTATCCGTCCGATCTTTGTCCGTGTAACGGGGCGCCAGGTTCCATGCCCGGCTGCTCCACGCCTGCACTCTAGGGCCGCGCAAGCCTGCCAGGCTTTGTGGAATCGCTACAGTTGTATCCGTTTGTAATGCGGAAGGCGCCCGGCACAGCCGGGTACGCCGGAAGATGGCGCGGCCGACAGGAAAAAAGGCCGCACATGGCGGCCCTTCAAGTGGAATCTACGCAGGATGCCAGCAGGATAGCGACAGGGTGGCGCGTACGCCCTCTGCCGGCGTCACAGCGGCCCGGCCTCAGGAGTAGCGGCGGCTGATCGATTCGGCCACACAGACCGGACGGTCGCTGCCTTCACGTTCCATGGTCACTTCCCAGGTCGACTGGGCACCGACCAGGCCCGGCGCATTCGGCAGCGGATCCAGGCGCTCCACCTTGAGCAGCTTGATGCGTGCGCGCAGGCGGCTGCCCACCGGCACCGGCGAGGTGAAGCGTACGCGGTTCAGGCCGTAGTTGACCCCCATCTTGACGCCGGGCATGTCGAGCGCGCTCTGCATCATGGCGGGCAGCAGCGACAAGGTGAGGAAACCGTGAGCGACCGGGGCGCCGAACGGCGACTCGCGCCTGGCCCGTTCCACGTCGACGTGGATCCACTGGTGGTCGCCGGTGGCTTCGGCGAAGAGGTTGACCTGCTGCTGGGTGATCTCCATCCAGTTGCTGACGGCGACTTCCTGGCCTTGCAGGCTCTCGAGCTCCTCGAGCGAGGCAATGGTGCGCATCCTGTCTCCTTCTATCGTCTTGAGTTGGCTTTGGTTGGCTTCGGTTGGCTGTGCTTAGTCTTGCTTTGCTGGCAATTCGTCCAGCTCGGGCCGGGTCGTGAACCGCGCCCGGCCGACAGGTCCAGGGCCGGGCTGCGGCGGCGTCATGCCAGCCCATTGTGCCTGCCGCGCCGGATTCCCGCTCAGGCGGGCCGGCGCCCGTACATGCCCATGCCCTTGACCGTGCAGACCAGTTCGCCGCGCTGGTTGGTGGCCTCCCACAGCGTGTGCACCACGCCGCGGTCGGGCTTGGACTGGGACGGGCGCGACTCCAGCACGCTCAGGGTGACGCTGAGCGTGTCGCCCGCGTAGACGGGCTTGAGCCAGCGGATGCCGTCCACGCCGGGCGAGCCCATGCTGGCGGACTTGCCGACCATGCTGTTGACCACCAGCCGCATCATGATGCCGCAGGTCATCCAGCCGCTGGAGATCAGGCCGCCGTAGATGCTCCTGGCGGCGGCCTCCTTGTCGGTATGGAAGGGCTGTGGATCGTACTGGCGGGCGAAGGCCAGGATCTCTTCCTCGGTGACGTGATAGGAGCCCAGGTCGCGCTTGCTGCCGACCGTGAAGTCTTCGAAGTAAAGCATGGTGATTGTGACCTGCAAGTGGCCGCTCGGGCCGGTTCTGGGTTGAGGCCTGCGTCATGCCGGCACCACCGCCGGGGACGTGCCCGGAAGCAAAAAAGCCGCGCCCGGACCACCGGCGCGGCTTGTCTGCTCACTGCGCGCGGACGCGCATCAGGCTGCCTGCTGGAAGCCCGGCTGTGCGGCGAAGCGGCCCAGGTGATGGTCCACGTCGCCGAAGGTGGTGTTGATCAGCGTCAGGCGCTTGAACATGTGCGCGGCCGGCAGTTCGTTGGTCACGCCCATGCCGCCGTGGATCTGCACCGCCTCCTGGCCGACCGCGCGCGCGGCCTGGCCGACGCGTGCCTTGGCGGCGGAGGCAAAGCGGCGGCGCTCCTCGGGCGACGACTCTTCGAAGCGCGCCGCGGCCAGCAGCGTGATCGAGCGCGACTGCTCGGCATGGATGAACATCTCCACCATGCGGTGCTGCAGCGCCTGGAAGCGCGCGATCGGCACGCCGAACTGCTGGCGCGTCTTGGCGTATTCCAGCGTGGCGGCGTTGAGCGTGTCCATCACGCCGACGGCCTCTGCGCACAGCAGCACGGCGGCGTAGTCGGCGCTCTCCTCGATGATCGGCCAGGCCTTGCCTGCGCTGCCCAGCAGCGTGGCCGGCGCATCCTGGAACTGGATGTCGGCCGCGCGCAGGTTGTCGATGGTGCGGTAGTCGGTGACGCTGACACCGGCACCCTTGACGTCCACCAGGAACAGCGAGATGCCGTCCAGGTCGGCCTCGGCGCCGCCGGTGCGCGCCGACACCACCAGCTTGTCGGCCTGCGCGCCGTGGATGGCCACGACCTTGCGGCCGTTCAGCTTGCCGTCCTTGGCCGTGACGCGCACGTCATTGAGCGCATAGCGGGCTTGCGGCTCGTTGAAGGCGGTGGCCAGCTTGAGTTCGCCGCCGGCCACCTGCTCCAGCAGCGCTTCCTGGCCGCCGGCCAGCTTCAGCGCGTGCGCGGCCACCACGGTGGCCAGGTAGGGCTCGACCACCAGGCCGCGGCCGAGCTCCTGCATCACCACCATCATGTCGACCGCCTTGCCGGAGAAGCCGCCCTGCGCTTCCGGCACCGGCAGCGCGGTCAGGCCCAGCTCGACCAGCGCGCCCCAGGCGGAGTCGCTGTGGCCGGCGGAGGTCTGGATGCCCTTCTTGCGGGTCTCGAAGTCGTAGCTCTTGTCGATGAAGCGGTGGATCGCGTCGGCGAGCTGCTTCTGTTCGTCGCTCAGATTGAAGTTCATGTCGCGTGTCTCCTCACAGCCCCAGGATCATCTTGCTGATGATGTTCTTCTGAATTTCGTTGGAGCCGCCGTAGATGGAGGTCTTCCGATAGTTGAAGTAGTACGCGGCCAGCGGCGCGGCATCGTCGTAGCCGGTCACGGCATGCTCGTGCTCGCACTCCAGGTAGGCCGGATCGAAGGGCTGGGCGTAGGGGCCGACGGCCTCGACCATCAGCTCGGTCAGCAGCTGCTGGATCTCGGTGCCCTTGATCTTGAGCATCGAGGCTTCCGGGCCGGGGCCCTTGCCTGCGGCCTCGCTCGACACCACGCGCAGCACGGTGATCTCCAGCGCCATCAACTCGACTTCCAGCGCGGCGACCTTGGCGCCGAACACCGGATCCTCGAGCAGCGGCTTGCCGTTCTTCTGCTGCTGGCGCGCCACGCGCTTGAGGAAGCCCAGTTCGCGCTTGGAATTGCCCACGCGGGCGATGCCGGTGCGCTCGTGGCCGAGCAGGTACTTGGCGTAGGTCCAGCCCTTGTTCTCTTCGCCGACGCGGTTCTCGACCGGCACCTGCACGTTGTCGAAGAAGACCTCGTTCACCTCATGCTCTTCGTCCAGCATGATGATGGGGCGCACGGTGATGCCCGGGGTCTTCATGTCGATCAGCAGGAAGGAGATGCCCTCCTGCTGCTTGGCCTCGGGATCAGTGCGCACCAGGCAGAAGATCATGTCGGCGTGCTGGCCGAGCGTGGTCCAGGTCTTCTGACCGTTGACGATGTAGTGCTTGCCGTCCGAGGTCAGCTGGGCGCGCGTCTTCAGCGAAGCCAGGTCGGAACCCGAACCCGGCTCGGAATAGCCCTGGCACCACCAGTCGGTGCAGTCCAGGATGCGCGGCAGGTAGTACTGCTTCTGCTGCTCGTTGCCGTACTTCATGATCACCGGTGCCACCATGGCGACACCGAAGGGCAGCACGCCGGGCGCGCCGACACGGGCGTTCTCTTCATCCCAGATATGACGCTGGGTGGCGTTCCAGCCGGTGCCGCCGAACTGCACGGGCCAGTGCGGCGCCGACCAGCCGTTGCCGGCCAGAATCTTGTGCCAGCGCACCAGGTCGTCGCGGTTCGGACGCCGGTGGTTCAGCACCTTGCTGCGGATGTCCGCCGGCAGATTGGCCTCCAGCCAGCCGCGCACTTCCGCGCGGAAGGCGTCGTCGGCCGCCGAGTAGTTGAGATCCATGCCCGTCTCCAGTGATGATGCCGGCGTCTAAATGACCGGCGCGTTGTTCTGCCTGCGCGTCATGCACCGGCGGGAACGGGCACAGGACGCAATTCAGTGGGCCGTCTGCTTGAGCGCGTCCGGCACCACGAGCTGGATGGTATCGATGCCCTCCTCGGCCAGCGCCTGCACCTCTTCGGCCGACGCCGAGCCGCGGATACCGCGCTCGGGCGCCTCTTCGTAGTGCATGCGCCTCGCCTCCTCGGCAAAGCGTTCCCCCACGTCCTCGGTCTGCGCCAGCACCTGCCGCACCGCCTTCAGGTACAGCGCCTGCAGCGCCGCCTGCCGTGCGGTCGGCGAGGATTCGCCGGAGCCCTGCGCCGGCGCCACGGCGCCCGAGAGATTCAGGCGCGGCGCGCTCGGCAGCCGGCTCACGGCGTGGTCGCCGCAGACCGGGCACTGGACGAGGTCACGCGCGATCTGGTTCTGCGCCTCCTCCTCCGAGGCGAACCAGCCCTCGAAACGATGGTCATGCGCACAGCGCAGGTCGAGCACCTTCATGATCTTTCCAGCCCGTCGAAAGCAATATTATCCGTGAATCGAAATTTTGTGAACGGTCGTGCTAATTTTTTTGCGAACCGCTCCAAACCCGCCGCAAGCGCCGAAAAATGGCGGATGCGGCAGGGATTCTGCCATGCAAAACGGCAAGGCGAGGACGCCCTGCCCGATACAAGCTTAACAGCAGGTGGAAAGGGGCGCTGCCGCGGCCATGCCGGCGCCCCGGGAGCGGAGGAACGCTGGCTTGCAAAGCCTCGTGCAGCGGGGCCGCGCCGGAGGCGATGGCCGCGCCGGGACAGCGGGGCCGCGCCGGAGGCGACGGCAGGTGCGCCGGCCCCCCCCCCCCGGGGCGCTCAGGCTGCCTGGCGCGCGAAGTCGCTGGCGCTGCCGCGCCAGGCCAGCAGGGCCTCCCCGACGAACCGGTGCCAGTAGGCCTCGGAGCCGTGCGCCATGCGCCATTCGTGCAGCCGGCGTGTCAGCAGTTGCAGATCATATTCCTCAGTGATGCCGATCGCACCGTGCACCGCATGCGCGCTGGCCGCGACCACGCCGACGGCCTCGCTGGTACGCGCCTTGGCGATGGCCGCCCCCAGCATGGCCGGCACCGGGCGGTCGCCGCGGAAGGCGAGTTCGGCGGCGGTGCCGGCCGCCGCCACATGTTCCGCCATCACGGCAAGCTGGTGCTGGATGGCCTGGAACTTGCCGATCGACTTGCCGAACTGGGCGCGGTCGTTGCCGTACTGCAGCGTCAGCTCGAACACGCGGCTCATGGCGCCCGCCAGCAGCGCCGCATGCAGGGCGGCGCCGAACGCCTGCACCCCGCCGCCTGCCCCGGGCAGGCGCAGCAAGGGCTCGGTGCGCGCCCAGCGCAGCGTGGCGCACTGGCTGCCGTGCACGCCGGCGGCGACGCGCTCGGCGGCGGCGCAGTCCAGCAGCACGAGGTCGCTGCCGGCATCGGCCAGCACATGGCCGGCAAGCATGCCGAAGGGCGTCTGGGCGCAATAGCCACCCTCGCCTTCGGCGCGCAGCGCCGGCGCGAGCGTGACCATGCCGGCCGGTACGGCCACGCCGTGCGGCGCCAGCAGCGCACGCGCGGCCAGGCTTTGTGCCACCGGCGCCGGCACGGCGTGCCGTCCCAGCGCGGTGAAGACCGGGAAGGCTTCGGCCAGGGTAAGCCCGGCGCCACCCGCGGCCTCCGGTGCCAGCAACTCGAGGAAGCCGGCGTCGGCCAGAGCGTCCCACAACGGCGCAGCCGGCGCACCAGCCTCCACCTTGCGCACGAAGGCCGGCGTGCATTGGTCTTTCAGGATGGCCTCGATGGCTTCTACGAACATCGCTCAGGTTCTCTCGATGGGGTGACGGGCCCGCTCAGCGCAGCCCCAGGCCGCGCGCGATCATGCCGCGCAGGATCTCGCGGGTTCCGCCGCGCAGCGAAAAGGTCGGTGAGATCTGGCTCAGGTAGGCCACCGTGCGGACCAGTTCGGCATCGATCTCGGCGCCCGGCTCGGCACCGCACAGCGCCTCGATCAGGGCCGGGATCGACTGCTCGAACTCGGTGCCGATGTCCTTGACCAGCGCCGCCTCGACCACCGGGCTCTCGCCACGTGCCAGCCGCGCGGTGACCGCCACCGACATGCTGCGCAGCGTGCACAGGTGGGTGGCGAAGCGCCCGGCCAGTGCGATCTGCTCCGCGCCTGGCGCGCCGCGCCGCAGTCCCGCCAGCCAGTGCTCCAGCAAGGCGATGCTCGAGTAGATGCGTTCCGGACCGCTGCGTTCGAAAGCCAGTTCCGCCGTCACCTGTTCCCAGCCGCTGCCTTCGTCGCCCACCAGCGCGTCTGGCGCCAGCAGCACATCGTCGAAGCTGACCTCCGAGAAATGCGCATCGCCGGTCAGGTCGCGGATGGGGCGCACCGTCACGCCCGGCAGCGACAGGTCGACGATGAACTGCGATAGCCCCCGCTGCCGGTCCTCCGGCGCGCCGGAGGAGCGCACCAGCGCGATCATGTAGTGGCAGTGGTCGGCATTGGTGGTCCAGATCTTGCGCCCCGACAGGCGCCAGCCCTCCTCGCAGCGCGTTGCCCGGGTGCGCACGCTGGCCAGGTCCGAGCCGGAGCCCGGCTCGCTCATGCCGATGCAGAAGAAGGCGTCGCCGGCGCAGATGCGCGGCAGATAGAAGCGCTTCTGCGCCTCGGTGCCGTACTTCAGGATCAGCGGACCGCTCTGGCGGTCAGCGATCCAGTGCGCCGACACCGGCGCCCCCGCCGCCAGCAGTTCCTCGACCAGCACGAAGCGCCGGAAGGCGTCCATGCCGGCACCGCCGTAGGAGGCCGGCAGCGTCAGGCCGACCCAGCCGCGCGCGGCGAGCCGGCGGCTGAAGGCCGCATCGAAACCCATCCACGAGCGGGCACGCACGTCAGCCGGCGCGGCCGGCTGGTTGTCGCGCAGGAAGGCCTTCACATCGGCGCGGAAGGCCTCGGCTTCAGCCGGCAAGGCCGCCAGCCGGAAGGCACTCAGCAAGTTGTCCAAACTTCGACTCCCTTATCGGTCAATCGGTCATACACAGTCACGGTTGCGGTCCTGGCGCCGCTCATTCCGCCCCGACCCCGAGCGCCTTGGCGACCGGGATCCAGCGCGCGCTCGTCCTCGACGAAGCGGCCGAACGCCTCCGGGCTGCCCGGCATCGGCTGCGCGCCGATGGCACGCGGCTTGTCGACCAGGTCGGGCCGCCTGAGCGCGTCGTTGATGGCCTGGTTCAGTGCCGCGATGGCCGCGCGCGGCGTGCGCGCCGGCGTCACCACGCCGAACCAGGCGCTGGCCTCCGTATCGTTGAAGCCCAGCTCGCGCAGCGTGGGCACCTCGGGCATCAGCGGGAATCGGGTCGCGTCCAGGATCGCCAGGGCATGCAGCTTACCGGCGCGCGCCTGTGGCATCGACGACGGCAGCGCATCGAACATCAGATGCGCGGACGGCGGCGGATGCGACAGAGTAAGGGCGTCGCGCGGGCCCCGTCCAATATTGATTTGCAAGCTCCCGATATCGAATCGGTATCGGGCGGATGCCGGCGAATGCCCCCTGGAAGCCCTGGCCACAGCGGCGCTGGACAGCTCTTCCCGCACGCCCCCGCCGAGGACAAGCCGTCGGAATACCGCGCCATCTTGGCCCGCCTGCGCCTTGGGCAGGCTTGGCGCGGCAGGCGCGGCAGGCGCGGCAG
>JABLTH010027219.1_pt1 | contig 13601 bp, 14 predicted proteins | sample 7875711 | NCBI WGS metagenome assembly JABLTH01 (sample SAMN14941262, study PRJNA633318) | bioreactor metagenome | isolation source: bioreactor | place: China | collected 2019-03-05 | reverse complement strand
TATGCAAGCAACAGGCGCAAAGCACGCTAACGTGCCCCTTCCACCGTTGAGCAATCCATTCATTTCCGCTCCCCTGACTCCTGGAGCGGGAGGCAACGGCGGCAGCCCGACATCGCCGCCCAACGGCCAAAGTATTCCCAAGCTTAATCAGGAACTCTACGATGCGTTGAATCTTTGGTTTGCCCTCCAAGGGAAAACGCCTAAGTTCGCCATGCTTAATGCATTGGTCGAACTTAGAAACAACCCGTATTCGGAGATCAAACACACGTATGTGTACGATTTCTTCAAAGTCATTGCATCTTGGAAAAAGTCGTTAGCTGATCTCGTCAGTGCCTATAAACCTACCGATCCAACTCGAGCATTGAAGGCGCCCTCATTCCCGACTCTTAATGCCCTCGCTGCGAAAAACTGGATCGACCTGCCATAACACTCTCGCGAGCGATCTCGATCTACTCTTGAGATTCAGTCGGTGACGACTTCGTCGCCGGCTCTGCAGCCATCTCACCGGCCGGATACAGCTGGAGCATCGCTCGCGCCGCCTCGACGTTCGACGTCGTCAGCCATTCTTCCCAGTCGTCCGGCCGCAGGATCACAACTGCCCGCTTCTCGTCTGCGGGCTTGTGCATCCGGGAAAAGATCGGATGCCTCTCGCCGTTCACGGTGATCATCGACATCGTGTGATGTTCTATGCCGTCCGGGCCTCGCAGCGTCCGCCAGATGCCGGCGACGCACATTGTTCGCCAGTCGGTCAGTCCGATCCGATGCCATACGTTCTTCCCTGTCTCGTAGCACGGCTCGTAGATCCAGTCGGCCGGGATCAGGCAGCGGCGCCCGGCGCGCCAGGCCGGCCCATACAGCGGCGACTTTCCAAGGTTGTCGTCGCGCACGTTCATCGTGCTGCGCATGATCGGGGGCTTCCGGCCCTGCTCCTTCGCCTTCTCGATGTTCGCCTTCTGTAGCGCACGCGGCCAGAAGCCGAAGCCGGCCGCCAATGGTCTGAGCTTTCCGTCGACGTTCGCGACGATCGGCGCGAGGTAATCCTGGTAGATCTCGGGCTTCCACGGGAAGTCGCGATACAGGTCGCTGAACGGCTCGATCCGCAGTTCCCGGATCTCGTAGTCCTCGTGCGGCGCTCGGTAGTTTGTACACATCGCCCGTCCCCATTTTTATGATCTTGACGGGGATAGCTTATCGCGAAATATACTGTGTTTTTATACAGTGGTGGCGACGTGATCAAGCCGGAGTGGGCTTACATCTGGGAGTACGGATTCCAAGGCGACAAGACGCGCCGGAGGACGCCTATCGAGCTCACGAAGCAGGAATTTGAACTGTGGATAGATCACGACGAGAGGTCGACGTTCCTGAGCTCGTGCACGCCGATCGAAGCAACGAGGATTGATCGCAACCGCGTGCCGCTCACGGATCCACGCTTCAAGTTGAAGCCTAAGATGCCGGAATTTGATGCCCCGTCCGATGCCGAGTTGCGAGCACTATGGCGCGAGTACACCGACCTGCAGGTGCGCTGGCTGATCCTCGAGATTCTTGCTCTTCGAAAATCGCTGGACAGGGTTCAGGAGTGGTTCGACTACGTCGACAAGAACATCCCCGACCGCGGGGAGCTGAGCGGTGGGAATGGAAAATTTCAGGAGTTGCGCCACCTTCTCCGAAAAGAAAAGGGGCGCGCCGGGATGATGTGATCCGTTGATGTGTCGCCCACCCGCTGTTACGTCTTCACCGGCTCGATACCCCAGCACTGCGCCGACCGGTCAGCCTCCGGAATGGCCGACGGGTTGTATTTGCACTTGTTTATCGTGTCGAGCGCAACTTTGTACCGATCGACCAGCGGATCAGCAATGCTGGCCAGATGCGCATCTCGCACCGTCTGGTCGGGCGTGCTGCAGTCGGCGCCCATATGGGAAACGTTGGGCCTGTAAATGCCGCCAATGGGCGACACCAACCCTTCGTTACCGGCGCCCTCGATTACCTCGTAAAGCACCTGCGACGTCGGCTTATAGGTGTTCACCACCACCATGCCGGCGTCGTTGACGGTTCGAACCTCTTTGGACCCCGCACATGACACGATCGGCCGAGCCGCGAAAATAACTCGCCCCTTGAGATATTCGCGCGCGCCGTACACCTGAAGGTCGCGCTTGAACTGGCTAACTTCGGCGCTCCGCTGTGCCGAATCGATGTATCCGGACATGTCGTCGAGCTCGAAGTAAACCAGCGCCCATTCGCTGATGTTGGTTTTCGAGTTCAGGATATCGGCCGTTGTCGGCCCGACACCACCGTTCTCGCTCATGACAATATCGTGCAACTTCGAACCGTTGACGATGCCGGGATAAACAGCAATATCGGCGCCGCGCGCTTTGAACGCGTCCTGCAACGCCGCAATCGTCGGCTGCACGTCACCAGCAGACGCCCCCGGCGACGACGCTCCGCTCGCGCCATCCGCAACAGCCGCCATTGCACGCGCACGCTGCGTCGCGACCAGCGGCACCCCCGAATATGCAAGCCGGATTGCCGGCCCGGTCGCGGCAGGCGTCGACGAATCGTCACCGCCACCGCACGCGGAAAGCGCAAGCCCGGCCATCACAGCAGAAATCAAAGTCTTTTTCATTGTGGTTCTCAGGTCGAAAGTTGTTATATTCCCCGGATCACCGATTTTACATATCGATTACTAATTCGTGAAACAGAAAGCCCGCAGCAAGCACGAGCCTCGGTCCCCCTGTTTCTAACGCGGCGCCACGACCGTCAGCGCGTCGTAGTCGCTTTCGCATTGCTGCCCGGCAATGCCTCGCTCATCAGCGATTCGCGCGAACTCTCCCGCAGCCTCATCAGTCCGGCCGAACATGTCGGCGAGCAAATCGAGGGCGGCGCCGGCTGCCGTGCTTCCGGCCGAAGCGGCGGGATCGCGCGCTCGGGCGACAAGTTCGGCGACCTGCTTGCGCAGGCTGTTAGCAGCAGCATCGGCAGCATCAGCAGCAGCGCGCGCCTGTTCACGTTGTTTTGCAGCATTTTCAGCATTCCCCTGTTGTTGACGTGCTATACGGTCGCTTTCGTCACGTGCGACGACGAGCTCGCGAATTCGCTGCGCCTGAGTTTCTACGGTGCGCGACTGGTCAGCGTCGCGATGGCCTTTGAAATAGCCGGTCGCGGAACCGATGACCACCGCCGCGACGATCGCGAGCCAAACCCGCGGATCGAACCAGGTCATAGCCCCTCCGAGTACGTCGTGCTCGTCGAGCCAAACGATGCCGTCAACACCTGTCGACGCGGCCGCGTCCCGATCGGCGCCAGGCCGATGTGAACCCACGTACCCTCCTGAATCAGTTGGTCGAATTCGATACGCGACGCGCTGATTGCCCGACAGATGTCGAGCGGTGCACCGAATTTCGGACAGACAAAATCGGCGGCTAGGCCCGACAGGTGCGCGCTCGTCGGAACGCCGCCAACCGCACGATTGAGCGCCGCAGCTCGATAGCCCGAACTGATGATCACGGGCCGCCCTCCAAGCAAATCCCGCACGCGCTCAAGCGTTTCGGCCGTCCGGCGCAGGTTCGCCGTAACGGCGACCGACGGCGTGTTATCGATGCCGCGCCGGCGCGCCGTGTCGCTCGCAGTCAATTCCTCGAGCGTGAAATGCGCTGTCAGATTCGTCATACTCACTTCCCCCCAAACATTCGTTTTGCATTCCGGCGCAGCAGCACTTCGAGGTACTGCGACCCGACAATGCCCAGCGCACTACCGAGGCCGAGCAACGCGATCGGCGGCAGATCCGGGATCTGCAGCAGCGCCAAACCCGCGACCATCGACGTTGCCGAACCGAGTACGGCACGCCCGGCCACAAGCCGAAACGTCAGCTGCTCGCTACCCACCAAAACTTTCGCAATGCCAATCAGTCCGCCCATGAGGATCAACTCCAAGATCGTCTTTTCGTGCTCTTGCATTACCGCTCCCCGTTTCCTACCCTGTAAAAAGAAAGGCCGCCAAGTTGGCGGCCCATCACACAATCCCTGTCGCATCCAGCACCATGAAGCGTGAATGCCATTGTTCTCGAAATCCTGACCAGTTCGGCTTTCGCCCACCTCCATACATTGTTGTGCCCCACGACACCGTATTCCCGCTCACGCGAATCGACGTCAATTCGACGCCCGCCGGGTCATAGCTCCAGGCCTGGCGGACCGGATAAATCCCTGAAACAATGATCGGCGCGCTGTATGTCCGCGAATTCCAGGGAGCACCCGGCGCCCCAAGAGTGTCCCACCCAGTCCCCGGCAGATACTCGTTATAGATCACATCGAGAACGCGCAGAAACGGTCTCGACGAATCCGCGATCAGGTCGCCTCGCTCGTTGAAAACTTGCAATCCGAACGATCCGGAAACAAGCGGGACACGGTCAAACAGGAACAAAAACACCGTGCACGGACGCTCAGTAATGAAACGCAATGTGTACGTCGACTCGTTTACGTCAGTACCCCAAATAGTGATTCCCACTCCGCCCGACGCGTACACCCCATACATCGGCCCTGCCGTCGAGTTGAACGTGAAAGCAACGCTCGGCAGCGTTGTCGTAAATGGCTTTCCCGCGTCATTGATCGCGAGGCGCAGCGCGGTATCCACCGACTGCGCAGACATCGCCTGAACCATTTGATAGTTAGGCGTCGATCCGTCGATCTGGTACACGCCTGTATCAGTGAACGCCTGAAATCCTGCCGGCATCAATAGACTCCGTAAACGATCCAACCAGGCACCTGCGTGTAGGCATTCGACCCACTCGCATTGCCGCTGTACCACCAGCTCATCCCGTTACGATCGATTGCAACGATCGGAGACGGCTCGGCGCCCGAAACGCGATAAAAGATCCGCGCGGGCATGAACGCCCAAAACGGCTCCCCGCCGGACATGTCCGCCGCGACACTTCCGTTGCCGCCGCCGGTCCATGCAATACCGACGACGCGACCCGCACGCGAGTGCGCATCCAGAATCGGACGGCCGGTACCGTCGAAGATCTGCAGCCCGGCCGTCATCACCACATCCCCATGCGCACGCGCAGTACGCCGTTGCCGTCATAAACACGCACGCTGCTACCATCGAGCACCAGTCGATTTCCGCTGCCGTTGGACGCGTTGATCTCAAACCAGCCGCTCTTATCGAGCCGCCAGCCCTGCTTTCCCGCGACATAGTTGTCGGACTGGATATAGCTGCCGATCATTGCGTTCGTGATCCAGCCGGTACCGATGAGCGCCTGACGCAAGAACACCTGCCCGCCCTGCACCACGAACGGCACGATCGACGAACCGCCGTTGTTCGGGTCGACGACCGCGAAGCGCTGCGCCGACACCAACACCTGTGACTCGACAATGCCGCTGTCGTTGTTGATGCCGATCCCGATACCGGCGATGTATGTGCGACCGTCCGACGTGATCTGCGTCTTGATCTGGTACGACGCCGAAACGCGTCCATTCAGATCCGCGTAAGACTGCGCGACCGTCTGGACTGCCGCGGCATTCTCGTTGGCCTGCGCGCGTATCGTCGTGATCTGCTCGGCCTGCGCGCTGATCGCATCCACACGCGCTTTCGACTCCGTACGAATGTCCGCACGCAACGACGCCTGCCCTACCTGCATCTGCGCGGAAACAGTGTCGAGCCGTTGGCCCAACGCCATATCGGCCTCGGCACGCGCCGATTGCTCCGAATAGACGCCGGCCATTACCTGCGTCGATCCGGCCGCCTGGCCGCTGTCACCTGCCATCGGAACATTGATCTGTGCCGACACGGAGTCAATGCGGCTGGCCAGTGCGGAGTCCGCCTTTTGGCGAACCTGCTGCTCGGTGATGATGTCCGCCTTGTTCTCCCCAACAGCGACACTTACAGCGTCGATTCGCTTCCCGAGCGCGCCGTCGCCATCCTGACGCGCTTGTACTTCCGATTGAATCGACGTCGTTGCTTCGCCAACCTTCACGACGACTGTGTCGACGCGCTTGCCAAGAGCACCGTCTGCATCGATACGCGCAGCTTCCTCTCGCTTCACTGCGGCCGCCGCGTCTCCGACGCTCGCCGTCACGGTATCGATCCGCTGCCCGAGCGAACTATCGGCCGACTGCCGCGCCTGCTGCTCGGACGCCACGGCCGCACCACGCTGGCGCGCTTCTTCGGCCACCGCGTCGGCTCGATCCTTCGCCTCTTTCGTGATCGCATCGGTGCGATCCTTCACCTCCTTCGCGATCGCTGTTGCGTTATCCGTAACGCCCTGCTGAATCCCGGGAATCGAGTCGATCGGCTTTTTCAGATCCTCGCCGAGTGCCGAGTGCGAGATCTGGCCAGCAAAATATTTCTCGTACTCGCTTTGGTTCGTCGACGGCTGACCCTGCACACCAGAACCATTCGCCGGAAACCACGGGCCGATATTCCCAGTCGTGTCGACGAGCCGCGCCCAGAAATAGAACACCTGGCCGACCGCGAGCCCCTGCATGGACGTCGACGCTTGCGGGAACGCGTAATCCGACAGCTTGATCGCGTCGGCACGGTTCGGCGTGCGGCTGTACCAGAGTTCCGTGCGTTGCGTGTCGCCGGCAGTACCATCGCCGGGAAACGCCCAGTCGAGGTTGATGCCGTAGACCACGCCCGCTGCTTTGAGCGACACGACCGCCGGCGGAAGGCTCGTTTTTCCCTTCAGTTGCGTTTCCACACTGGTGGCCGGCAGCGACGTGACGTTCATCACGTTTTGTGCACGCACGCGCGCAACGTACCGCCCCTGATAAATCCCGGGCACCTCGACTTGCAGCCCGCCCGTACGCGGCACGCTCACCCACTCGCCGTTATCCTTCCGCCACTCCGGCAGGTACGTCACAGCGTTATTCGCGGCATCCCAAGCGATGACCATCGTCGTTTTCGAAATGCCCTGGTCGACCGCCGAATACGTGGTAATCCGAACGTTGGCCGGCGGCGCCTGCACAGACGGCGGCACGACCGTCACCGGCCTCTGCTGAATCTGTGCGCCGTCGTCGATTGCCGCGTACTTCCCCGGCTCGTGCATCGTCGCCGTGATCGTGTACTCGATGCGTCCGTCGTCGTCGCCTTCCTGAACGCTCACGACGCGATAGAGCTGCGCCGCGACCTCCGCGTTTTCCAGCATCCACACCGCACCGGGCACGGGATCCGCGTCGAAGCGATCGGCCAGCGTGAGCACGTCGCCGTTGACGGACTTCACGCCACGGTACTGCGCGACACCTGACGGCAGAATCGCCGTGAAGCGATCGCCTGGCGCCACGGTAGGCGCCTTGTCGAGCGTGACGACGTTGCCGGCCGCCGCTCGAATGCGCCCGCCGATGCGTCGGCCAGCCTTTCGCGGATCGGCGATCGCGATCACCTGCCCCGGGCCGACCAGCACGCCATCCATCCCGACCTTGAACGACACCGTGCCCGACTCGTAGCGTGACGTCAGGAGAAGCCACCTACCGAGCCGATGCGCTTGCGCCTGTGACGTACAGCCGAACGCAGTCACCTGCGTCTTGATGACGCCGTATCGCGCGATACCGTCGTCGTCCGGCACATACTCGACCGCCTGTTTGTACTGGTTCGACGGATCGTTGTAGCTGACAAGCGCGACCGTGTATCGCGTTTTGCGCTCGCTACCGACGTACCGGAACGCACCGTCGATTACATTCGCCGCGGTGTACACGTAGACCGGATCGGACGGCATGTCCGCGGACGCGACCACCGCGCCCGGCCCCCAGTACGAAATGCCACGGAACACGCTGGCGATATCCTGCAGAACCTTGTACGCGTCGGCCGCCGACTGGATCACGCAATTGCACGTGAAGCGCGGCTCGACACCGCCCCGCCCATCCGACACCATGACGTCGCAATAGCGCGCGATCTCGTACAGCCCCCACTTATCGATCATCGACGCGTCGACCATCTTGCCAAGCCCGTAGCGATCGTTCAGCAGCAGGTCGTAGAAAATCCACGCTGGGTTGTTCGTCCACGCCGGCTTGAACGTCCCGTCCCATGCCCCCGAGTACGCTCGCGTCTCGGGATCGTAGTTCGACGGCACCCGAACGATCAGGCCGCGAATGTGGTACGACCGCACTGGCACCTGTGAGAACGACCGCGCGTCGAACGCCATGCCAACGAGCGCCGTCATCGGATACCGTAGCTTGCGATCGATCACCTCTGTGATCGCCTCGATGTTCACCGTGTCCGCGATCAGCGAGCTGTGCGCGTTCGGCGTGATGCGACGCACGCGGACCAACCAGCCGGTTGTCGCGCGCGGCAACTCGATCCGGTGCGAGCGCTCGTAAAGTGACGTCGTTTTGCCATCGAATGCCGACGACAGCACCTGTGCGTACGAGCCTCCGTCGACCGACAGATCGATCGCATATTCCACGCGATAGCCGAACACGCCGGTCGCCGGATCGCTCTTTTGCAGCGCCGGCACGCCGAAGCGAACACGGACTGCCGACAGCTGCGTATTTTGCACCTGGCGCACCCACGGTGCATCGGAAGTCAGCGGCACGCCTACGGCCGATTCGCGCTCGACCGCCGGAAAGCCCGGCATGAATTCCTGGTCGAGCGTGCCCGTGCGAACGTCGACGCTGTAATTCTGGAAGTTGACCGACCCGTCGGAATTCTGGATCGGCGTGCCGTCAAGGAACACCGACTGCATGCCCCTCACCAGACCGACGATCGGGCCTTCGGAAATGATGTCCAGCACCTTCGCGCGCGCGATCGAGTGCAGATTGTCCGGAGATTCACCGCCGCCACTACCGCCACCACCGCCTCCCTTCGCCCCGCTGATGCGCTTCAGCCCCGATTCCGCATAGACCTTTTTCACGCCTGATCCTCAGTGTAGATGCCAGAACTACCGACTTTCGAACCGACGACCATCTCGCCATAGACGGGTGGCACCGGCTCGCCTTCAGCGGCGCTATTCACTGCTCCGTTGAAGTAGTACGACGTGCCGTTGTCGGCAGCACCGGCGAGCCCGGCCTGCTGCGGGCTCAGCATCTGCGTGATGCCACCGAGTGCCATTGACACGCCCAGGCCGATCAGCGTCGGCTGACTGAACACGAAGCCAGCCACGGCTAGCACCGCACCGAGAATCGTCTGGAACAAACCACCGCTCTTGCTGCCGATGATCACCGGCGCAATCCGGATCGCTTCGCCGCCGACCGGCGCACCCAGATCGCCTTCGCTCAGGTTTCGGCGGCCGTTGAATACCGCAAACGTCAACCCGTTGTCGCGCGCGTCGAGCAGGAACTTCTGGAAGCCCGGGATCAGCACCGAAAGCGCGCGCACGGCCTCCGCGGTCGACGAGACGGCCAGGCGATGCACCCGGCCGAACCGCGCGCCCGCGATCCCGTAAAGCCTCACCTCGCGCAGCTTTTCCATCACTTCGCGCCCCCGATGTGCCTCAACACCGTCGTACAGCTATCGCGCCACATCGAGCCCCACACCGCGCGGCACGACAGTCGCCCGTGCACGTGATGCCCGAACATGCCGTCGCCGAGATACACGCCCGCATGATTCGGCACGCCGTTCTTGCTTCGGATCTGCATCAGCAGCACGTCACCCGGCTCGAGCTGTACGTCGATCCCGACGTCGAGAAAGCCGGCATCCTGGTAGTGTGCGATATACAGATTGGAGCGACCGTCGTCCCACCAGCCATCTTCACGCTCGAAATCCGGGAGTACGACGCCACGCTCGGCGAGGTACCAATCGCGCACCAGCGAATAGCAGTCCAGCACGCCGTGCAGGAATTCCCGGCCATAGAGCGGCGCAACGTATCCGCTCGGGCCGAACTCGCACCAGTCGTCGACACCGATCGTCCCGTCGGCCTGCACGCCGAGCGAGACGATCACCCACAGCGGGATGCCGGAACGCTCGCATACTGTGCGGTCCGCCATGCTCGGCTGCGCCCGTCCGTTCGGATGTGAGTGCACGAACGCGAGGATTTCGCCCATGTCCTCCGCATACGCGTAATCCTCTGCCGCGAGCCCGAATTGCTCAGTGGGCCCCGTCGCGATGTTGCGGCCGGGCACGTACACGCCGCCGGCCGCCGTGCCGACGACGAGCCCGCAGCACTCGCGCGGGTACTCAGCGAGCGCGTGCTCCGCGATCGCCTGCTTGATTCGTTCGTCCATAAAAAAACCCGCCGGGTGGCGGGTCCGTGAAGATAGGTTGATCGACGGTCTAGGCGAGGGTGTCGCACAAAAATCCGCCGTACGGCAGCGGATTGTTCACGCCGTACCGGCATTCGCATCCGCTGACTTTCTGGCTGCAGCGGTCGAGCGCCGGATCGCTCACTGGCCTGTCGTTCTTGTCGAAGAACGCCACGCCGGCATATCCGCATACGGGCCCGCGATAGCGCCACTGGCACATGCCGACAATCTGGCGCGCCGGCACCTGCTGCCCACCGAAATCGAGCGGCGACGAAAGCGTGAATTCCACCTGCACGCCGGGCTGCTCGTCGCTTTTCTGCTCGATACGCCACTGCTCGGGCGGCCATTGCTCATTCGGGTCTGCGGTCGGGTTGCCGTTCGGGAAATTCACCGCATCGAGGTACTTCGCCAGCGTGCGCCGGCGGATCACCTTCGCGCCGACTAGATCATCGAGCGCGACACACAGTGCGGTGATCGTGCCGTTGATATCGCCTGCCGTCAGAGTCGGCGCCGGCTGCCGAGCGTCCGATGTCCGCTCGAAGCCAGCCGCCTGGATCGGCCACGGTTTGTATTCCAGGCCCTGCCACACGATCGACGTCGACTGCAGATGCCCGTGGAAGCGCAACGCGTCTCCGCCAATCTCCGTGCAGTTGACCTCGAACAGCTCGATACGATGCCCCGGTTCCAGCTGCTGAATATCGGAATTGATCCCCATATGCGAATCACCCCTCAAGCGCCGACACTCGCGCCTCCAGTTCGATGAATGCCTGAAGCAATGGTCCGATCAGTGCCGAATAGTTGACCGCGAGCATAGGCCGGCCTCCTTCCGTAACCATCACACCGGATTCATCGATTTGCATGCTCGTTTCGGTGACAGCTTCCGGAAACTCTTTCGCGACCTCCTGCGCGATGACCCCCAACTGCCGCGCGTGAGTTTCGTCCGACTTCATGACGTACGTCACGCCACGGAGCCTCTTGAGCTTCTCCATCGCGTTCTCAATCGTTTCAACCTCGGCCTTGATTGCTACATCCGAGTTGACATTGAATGCTGACGCCGAGACAGGAGCAAACGCGGCAGACGTGGAGGACACAACGTCCAGTGTTCCACTGTTGGCCGAGCATCTCAGGTTGATTGCCCCGTTATTACTTCCGATCCCGATCGAGCCAACGCCGGGATAGCCAGCAATTACCAATGGTGCATTCGACCAGAGTCCATCGGGCGCACTCGCGTTGATCGTTACTTGCTTTGCATAGTACGTATTCGCGCTAAAGGAGGTTGCGGCCGTGAAGCGTTTGATACCCGAAACCGTTTGCTCGCCGTCCAGCGTCATCGGCGCAATCAGATTTCCGCTGTGCCACGGCACAAACCGGCCGAAGTACGGCACGCCGGAAAACGTCGGAGCCCCCCCCAGATAGGCAATGGTTGCCTCCTGGGAATACAGCGTCGCCCCGTTGTTTCTCTCCAACTTGATTCTGCGAAACGCAACGCCGAATGCCGAAATGTTCGGTGCAGCGTCAGCGACCTTGCTTACACGCACAGCCGCCGTTCCGTCGGGCGTCACACCCGCAGCACTTCGGAACGTATAGCCCAGCTTGGTTGTAATCCCCTGTGTCCCGGTAACGGTTCCGATGAACGTGCCGTCAGCTTTGAACGCCTCGCATTTCACATACACGCGCCCGGCGTTAAGGCCCATCGAATAAAATTCAGCAGAGAGCGCAAGTGGGACGCCGGGGCCACACGGGATATCGTTCGACGCATCAACCACCCAGGTTCCGGTATTGATCGCACTGGCATTTAAGAAGAGAGACCCTTCACCAAAATTCCCCGGCGTGGCCGTGAAATTAGTTCCGTTCCAACCGGTGTTGCCGAGTTCACCAGACCCGTTGATTAAGATGTTCGGACTGTTTACGCCTGAAAGCTTTCCGGACGCGATAAGGTCTCCAGCTACGCTCCCCTTTACTACGAGGTCGCCGCCAACTGTAAGCCCTTTCGCAACCGTCAGGAATCCGCTTACGACCTCGTCCGGCAGCATCTTGCCGCGCTCGGCGACATGCCAGTAGGTGCCGCCGTCCGCAATGTATGTCGCCCAATCCCCGGTATTGAGCAGATTGACTTGCGATCCATCATTACCCTGGAAGCCAATCGTCACTGGCGGCCCGACGTTGAAGAAATGCACGCACGCATTTACGGACACCGATGACGCAAGCGGCAGCTTCACCACTTTTCCACCAGCACCCATATTCAATCCGAACCGAGTACCGACGTTGCTAGGCGCGAGTGTCCAGTTGTCGCTGAGAATGTTGTATCCGAGCGCCAGGATCGCGGACAAGACATCGACATTGGCATTGAACCGCATATTTGCGGTGCGCTGATCATCGCCGCCCGCGCCGTTTGGCGCTACTCCGAGGTTTGCTTTTTGTAGTGCTGGCATCTCTAACCCTATGGTGCAAACGTCTGTTCAAACTGCGCCGTAATCGTGTACACGCGCCCGCTTCTCACCGGCTCGGTGTACTTCTCACACACGAACCGCGCCTGCGGCCGAAGCGGCGGTGTCCAGAAAAATGACACCGCACCGGCATGCTTATCGAGGAACTCGAGGATTGCCGAGATCTTTTCGGCCTTCCCCACGAATCGAAGGCTGTACGACGGCACACGGTTGTTGAGACCGTCGGCCGCGCGCTGCGTGTACCCATCGCCGAAGGGCGCCTTTCGCACGCGCAGCGTTGTGTCGCCGCCGAAACCCTCAACCGTCGGCGACCAGTTAAACGTGTCGGTCATCACCCCATCCCATTTTTCAGTTTCCAGAGCGCGCCACCCTGACGACTTTCGACCGCGATCAGCCCCTGCACCATCTGCGTGAGCTTCTTCACGAACTCGGCGCTCGCCATCATCTGCGCTGCGTTGCCCGTGCCACCGTCGATCGTCACCGGGATATTCAGCTCGATCCCTCCGCCCTGCGCGCCGAGCCCGCCCCCGCCGGCCGATCCGCCGCCGACCAGTCCGCCATTCGCAAACTTCGCGAAACCGAGATCCTGTCCGCTGTTGATCGCCTCCAGCAGCCGAAGCACGCCGGGTTTGCGCACCGCCGCAGCCTTCACCACGAATTCCTCGTTGGAGAGCCACGCGGGAATGCTGTCGCTCGTCGACGTGCCCGGGCCAGTGACCCGCCCGCCGGTAGCCAGGTGGAAACCATACGCGTTGCTGCCGCCCGCCCCGAAAATGTCGGACATGCCGCCCGCTACACCGCCGAACAACGACGACGCACTGAATCCGCCCGCGCTGGCCGCGCCAAGCCCCAGCGCCGAACCGAGCGCGCCGAACACGGGCGCCATCGCCGCGCGCGCGGCGAAGCGCGCCAGGTCCGCGATCATGCTGTTGACCAGCCCGCGAAAATCCAGCTTGCCGGTCGACACGAACGAGGTCAGCGCGTCCTC
>JABLTH010039597.1_pt1 | contig 13608 bp, 12 predicted proteins | sample 7875711 | NCBI WGS metagenome assembly JABLTH01 (sample SAMN14941262, study PRJNA633318) | bioreactor metagenome | isolation source: bioreactor | place: China | collected 2019-03-05 | reverse complement strand
TCCGCGGCCGGAAATGACCGTCCGTGCCTTCCACCGGCGGCGTCAATCCGGAGTGAAACAGGTGGTTGAACATCGGGAAGACCGGGTTGCCCGTGGTCTGCCATAAGTGCATGCCCCACCAGCCGTAGACCGACAGAAAACCCAGTGCGGCCCCCGACCCGAACAGCAGCAGGCTTTTGAGTGATCGGACCGATAGGCCTTGGGCGCATATAAGCGCGACCGCGAGCGCCGGGCCGTACACGATAGCGGTCGGCTTCAGGCCCGCCGCCAAGCCGGCGCAAATACCCGCGGTCGCTATGCGGAGATTGGCAAGGTTGCGCGTCGATGCGCCGACGGAGGCGGGCAGCAGCAGGCAAAGACTGCTCAGGACCAGCACGGCAAGCGGAATCTCCTGCGTCGTGCTGCCCAGCTGCGAGACGGCCATCGTGCCGGAGACGCCGAGCAACACGGCGATAGCGTCGCTGATTCCGAACCTGCGCCCCTGCGATGCAGCCAGCCGGACGGCGATGCGCCAAACCACGAAGATCAGCAGGCCGAACCACAGGCCTTGCAGCGCGGCCAGCCATCGTGGCGCATGCGCAAGCGGCCCTGTTCCCAGCAGGAAGTAAGGGATATCCGCCAGCGGGTTGAAATAGCTCTGCATGCCGGCAGGCGTGATGTCCCGCCCATAGCGGTCGGCCAGCCAGGCCCAGGCGTTGTAGAGGTGGTAGTTGCGCGTATCCCAGAAGGCGTCCTGGCCCGAGTAGAGCGAAGCGACGGCGCCGAACAGGAGGCATCCGGCCAGAACGGCCCAGACGCGTGCGGGCGTGGAGACCTGCGTCGCGCTCATCTCATTCGGTCCCTTCGTGCCCGGCGGGCGGATAGGCAAGGTAGGCCAGATGTTTGGCCTCCCTGCGGCCGAGCGTCACGGTGTCCAGTATCAGCCCGCACACCAGGAAAACGGCGGAGAGCAAGAACAGCGCCGAGCACAGGATGGCAGTGGGGAATCTCGGTACCAGCCCCGTCTCGAAATACGTGCGGAACAGCGGAAAGGCCAGTAGCAACGAGAGCAGCGCGGCCAGCCCGGCGCCCACCGAAAAGAAGGCCAGCGGCTTGCCGTTCTTGGTGAGCTTGAGGATGGTCATGAGGATGCGCCACCCATCGCGCCAGGTGCTGAGCTTGCTGTGCGAGCCATCCATCCGGCTGACATACGTCGTGGGCATTTCGGCCACGGGCATGTGCTGCTCCAGCGCGTGCACCGTCAGCTCGGTTTCCACTTCGAAGCCGCCGGCGTGGGCCGGATAGGATTTGACGAACCGCCTGGACAGCACGCGATAGCCCGACAACATGTCGGTGAACGTACGGCCGAAGATGTAACTGGTCAGTGCCGTCAGCAGCCAGTTGCCGAAGCGATGGCCTTGCCGGTAAGCCTCCAGTTCGGTGCTCACGCGCACGCCGACCACCATATCCAACTGGTCGTCCCACAGGCGCTGGATCATCGCCGGCGCGGCGCCAGCGTCATAGGTCGCATCGCCATCCACGAGTACGTAGACGTCGGCATCGACGTCCGCGAACATCCGGCGCATCACATGTCCCTTGCCCTGCAATTCCTGTCGACGCACGACCGCGCCGGCCTCGCGCGCGGCGCGCGCTGTGCCGTCCGTCGAATTGTTGTCATAGACATAGACGCGAGCGTCGGGAAGAGCTTCCCGAAAGTCGCGCACGACGACCGGGATGGCGACTTCCTCGTTGTATCAGGGAATGATCACCGCCATACGCGGCTTGGTTGAAAGAGTCACTCCGGACGTTCCCCCGAAAAGATCGACGGCCAATGCCACGGCGCCGCCATGGCGGCGCGAATGATAGGCGAACGCCGGTTACCGGGAACAGCGCGGCCCGGCCGTCAGGGGCTTTGGCGGACCTCGGCCGGGGCGGGGGGCGGCGCGACCGCCGTGCTGTCCTCTGGCCGCCGACCCAGCTGCTGGTTCTTATACAGATGCGCTGCCACCTGGTAGTACGCCGCGGCCTGGTCCACCTTCGGCTGTTCCACGGGCTTCACCGGTTCGCCGTCGCCGGTGTCGTAGTCCGGGCGCAGCTGTTCCAGCCGGCGCTGGGGCTCCAGTACGGTGAGTACGTCGTCGCGCAGATAGCCGAGCTTTTCGTAAGTGGCGGGGAAGGCGCGTTCGCGGCCGGGCTCGAGCTGGAACAGGTCGTAGCCGAAGAAGCGGCTGCGATAGCTGAAATTCATCAGGCCGAACACCGTGGGCATGATGTCGATCTGGCTCATCAGGCGATGCACGCGCTGTGGCGGAATGTGCTTGGGCGCGTAGATCCACAATGGAATGTGATAGCGGTTGATCGGCACGCTGGTGCGGCCAGCACTGGAGGCACAATGGTCGGCGGTGATCACGAAGATCGTGTCGTCGAAATACGGCTTGCTGCGGGCACGCTTGAGGAAATCGGCGATCGACCAGTCCGTGTAGGCCACGGCCGCTTCGCGCGTACCGTTCTTCTCCGGCACGCGATCCGCGGGGACCGTGAAGGGCCGGTGGTTGGAGGTGGTCATGATGTGCAGGAAGAACGGCTTGCCTTCGGCGTGGATGCTGTCCATCTGCCGCATCGCGAGCGTGTACAGGTCTTCGTCCGCCACGCCCCACACGTTCTCGTGGTGGATCGGGTCGTCCTTCGAAATGTCGTTGCGGTCCACCGTGCGATAGCCGTTGTGGCCGAAGAAATAATTCATGTTGTCGAAGTAGCCGTAGCCACCGTAGACAAAGTCCGACTGGTAGCCGCGGTCATTGAACACGCTGGCTACCGAGAAGAGGTTTTCGTTGTTGTGTGCCTTCACCAGCGAGTCGCCGGGCGTGGGTGGAATGGCCAGCGACAGCGCTTCAAGGCCGCGCACGGTGCGCGTGCCATTGGCGTAGAGGTTGTCGAAGAACAGGCTCTGGTCGACCAGGGCGTCGAGGTTGGGCGTGATGCCGCGGGCGTCGCCGAAGGTCTTCATGAAGTCGGCCGAGAAGCTCTCGATGCTGATCAGCACGACATTCAGGTGCTTTTCCGGCCCTTCGTGGCGGATCTCGCGCGTGAGATCGTGCGGATCGTTGCTCACATACGTGGCCTCGGGTGTCTTGAGCATGGTGCGGACATCGCGGAAGGCCTGATCTTCCGGCAGCGTGGTGTAGAAGCGCGAGTAGTCGAGGTGGCTGCTGCGGAAGGCCGCGAAGAACTCGTAGATGCCGTTGCCGGAAAGCTCGTTGACGAAGGCGTTGTCCGTGCGGTCTTTCAGCGTGCCCTTGAAGGCGGCCACGGTGATGACCGTAAGCACCAGCCACACCAGCGCCACCTTGGCGCGCTGCAGGAAGCGCGTGCCGCCGTCCAGCGTACGCAAGCCGCGGCGGCTGATCAGGAGGATCGCCAGCGCGGTGATCGCCAGCAGGCTCAGCCAGCGGCCCAGCGGATACGACTCACGGATATTGCCGATCACCTCGGTGGTGTACACGAGGTAATCCACGGCAATGAAGTTGAAGCGCGTGCCGAATTCGTTCCAGAAGACCAGTTCCGATGCGGCCACGAACATCAGGCCATAGAGCAGCGCCGCCGCCAGTACATACAGCGCCCACTGGCCGCCGCGCGACGCGTAGGCGCGGTTGGGCATCAGCCAGAGGAATAGCACCATGGGCCACGCGACGTAGATGAACGTGACCAGGTCGTAGCCCAGGCCCACCCCGAACGCGTAGGCCCAGTACAGCGGGTTGTGCGGCACGCCTTTGCCGGCCATGACGAGAAGAGCGACGCGGGTGATGGCGCCGATCGCCACGTAGGCTAGGGCGAGCCACCAGAGCGGACGGAAACGCAGGCGCAAGGGCGAGACAGAAGAAACGGGGGAAGACAAAGGAGGCGGCTCCAGGCGGGCATCGAGCGAGTGCCTGTCGTGAAGGAACGGTGACAGGCATCCGTCCCTTATACAACGGAATGCCTTAGCCGGTGCTGGCCCGCACCGTCTCGATGGCCCTGATCCGGGCTTTTTCCATCGAAGCGCCGACGGCCGGGCCGGCCAGGCCTCGAGCGAGAAACGGCGCCGCGTCGATGCCGGCCGCTGCCGAGCGGGCGGCCCGGAAGTAGTCGGCCTGGGGATAGGCGTCGTCCTCGTGGCCCAGGCGACCCCGCTTGTCCGCCTCGCAGGCCGCCAGGAACACATCCAGGCGCTCAGGCCGGCGCAGCGCGTCCAGGGCGCCCAGCAAGCGCAGGATCGTCGCGGGCTTCAGCTCGAAAGCGCGGTGCGCATTCAGGTGCTCGCGGCAGACCTGCTCGGCGAGAGCGGCGTATTCGGTAGGCACGCGCAGGCGCGAGGCCAGCGCGCGCAGCGGCGCGACGCCCGCCTGCTCGTGGCCGATATGGCGCGGGAGTACATCGGGCGGCGTCAGCGCCTTGCCCAGGTCGTGCGTGAGGGCGCAGAAACCGACCAGTTCATTGCCGGGCGCGATGCGGGCGGCCATGTCCAGCACCATTTCCAGGTGGACGCCGGTATCGACTTCGGGATGGAATTCGGCCCGTTGCGGTACGCCGTACAGCGCGTCGATCTCCGGGAAGAGCACGGCCAGCGCACGGCTTTCCCGCAGCACGCGGAGGAACGCCGAGGGGCGGGGTTCGCCCAGCGCCCTGCGGGTTTCCTGCCAGACGCGCTCGGGGACCAGATGGTCCACTTCGCCATCGGCCACCATGCGCCGCATCAGCTCCAGCGTCTCGTCTGCCACGGTGAAGCCCAGCGGCGCGAAACGCGCGGCGAAGCGAGCCACGCGCAGCAAGCGCACGGGGTCTTCCACGAAAGCGGGCGACACATGCCGCAGTACGCGTTCGCGAAGGTCGCGCGCGCCATCGAAGGGATCGACCAGCAGGCCCTGCTCGTCCATCGCGATGGCATTGATGGTGAGGTCGCGCCGGGCCAGGTCTTCTTCGAGCGTCACGCCGGGTTCGGCATGGACGGCGAAACCGTGGTAACCGCGGCCGGTCTTGCGCTCGGTGCGGGCCAGCGCGTATTCCTCATCGGTTTTCGGATGCAGGAAGACCGGGAAGTCCTTGCCCACGGGCTTGAAGCCGAGCGCGAGCATGTCCTCGGGCGTGGCGCCGACCACCACGTGGTCGTGGTCGGTCACCGGTCGCTGAAGGAGCTGATCGCGGACGGCGCCGCCGACGAGATAAGTACGCATCGCGGGATTCTGCCATGCAGCGGCGGTATCGCCGCTACAGGTTCAGCGTATGCCGCGGTAGCGGTCCAGCCTGGCTTGTCGGCGCGAGCCCTGCAGCAGCACCGGCAGCCAGGGCGTGAACGGTTGGGGCCGGATGCCCAGCGCGGCATAGCCATCCTGCTTGCCTACCGAATCGGTGCGGAGACTCAGGAAGTTGTCGTAGGAGAACGGCTTGCCGGGCAGTAACTCGGCCGCGCGCGCCTGGATGCGGCCGAGGGCGTCGGGCAGCGCGATGATCGGGGTGCCCAGGCCGAGCGTGTCGCGGATGGCGCGGACAATGTCCCCCAGGGTGAGGACCTCGGGACCATAGAGCTCGAATGTGCGATCGACGCTCACCGCATCGTCGGCCAGGCAGCGCGCGATGGCCTCGGCGACGTCGCCGGCGTAGGTGGGTGCCAGGCGCGAGCCCGCGCGGGCCAGCGGTAGCGCCGGCATCATGCGCAGCAGCGCGGCGAAGCGGCTGACCAGGCCATCGTTGGCACCGAATATCACGCTGGGCTGGTAGATGGTCCAGTCCAGGTCCGAGTGGCGGACCACCGCTTCGGCTTCGCCGCGCGTCTTGAGGTAGCGCGAGAGCCCCTGGCCCGCCTTTAGCGAGCTCATCAGGTGCAGGCGCGCCACACCCGCGGCCTGGCAAGCGGCGACGACGCGGCGGGGCAACTCCACGTGCGTCTCGTGCATGGAGTGCCGGCGCGTGCCGTGGAGCACGCCGATCAGGTGGATGACCGCATCCGCGCCTTCGAACTCGCGGCGCAGCACGTTGCCGTCGTAGACATCGGCGCTGCGGATGTCCACGCCCGGGACCACCGCCCGCGCGCGGTGCCGCTCCCGATTGCGCGAGAGCAGCGTGATGCGGTGCCCTTCGAAGGCCAGGCGCGGCACCAGATAGCTTCCGACGAAGCCGGTGCCGCCCAGGATGACGAGACGCTTGGCGGTCATGTCGGCATGTCTCCCATGTTGATTCGATGCATCAGCGCGGCGAGTTCGTCGGCGCGTCGCTGGCCGGCGGCGAGGCGGTGGTCGCTGCGTCCGCGGGCATCTGCACCGCCGCGGTGCTGGCGGGGCAAGTGACTGGCCGGCGCGGCGTGCGGCGGTCGGGCAGCTGGTACGTTTCGCCGATCGCGGTGAGTCGCGTGGACAGCGGCGTGGCCGTGCCGTTGAGCCGCCAGTCGTAGATCACCGCGAACGACATCACGCGCGCGACGTATTCGCGCGTCTCCTTGAACGGCATGCGGGCGACGAACAGATCCGGCGGCAGCGAACCGCGCGCGGCGAGCCACTGGTCCACGCGCGAAGGACCGGCGTTGTAGGCCGCGCTCGCCAGCCATGGCGCGCCGTTGAAGCGCGCCGCCATCTGCGCGAGGTAGCGCGTGCCCAGGACGATATTGGTGATCGGGTCGTACAGCGATTCGGCGCCTGACCAGGCGATGCCATTGCGGCGCGCCACTAGCGCAGCGGTATCGGGCAGCAACTGCATCAGTCCCCGTGCGTTCGCGCCGGAGCGGGCGTCGCTCATCCAGGCGCTCTCCGCGCGCAGGATGGCATAGGCCCAGGACGGATCGATTCCGGCCTCCGCGGCCTGCGGCACGAGCCCGTCCTGGCTGGCCAGCGGAAAGCGCTGCTCGTAGTAGCGCAGCGCGTCCCCTTTGTTGAAGGCGAAGACTGCGCGGTCATACCAGCCGCGCCGATAGGCGAGGTCGGCGGCGAGCTTCAGGGTGGCCGGGTCGGCGCCGTCCAGCGCTTGCGCCCATTCGCGCCGCGCTTACCGCGGCATGTCCACCGCATACAGTTCGAATGCACGCTGCAAGCCGCGGTTGGCAAGGAGCGCCTGTTCGCGCTGCTTGTCGCCAGGAAGCGAGAGCGGGCAAATGCCGTAGGGCACGTCGAGCCGGTCGGCCGCGAGGAAGCCGAAGAAGGTCGGCTCCTCGGCAAGCGCCGTCAGTAGCCGGCGCGCCTCGGCATCGCGGCCGAGCGCACTCAGCGCGCGCGCGCGGAACCAGCGCCATTCGCCGTCCTGCTTCTGTTCCGGCGTCAGCGCATCGATGGCTTCGAGCACGGCGGGCCAGTTCTGGCGGGCCAGGGCGACACGCACGCGCCATTCGCGGGTGGCGTCGGTCTGTGCGGCCGCGGGCAAGGCGGCAAGCCGCTGCAGCGCGTTGTCGTCGAAGTCGGTGGCATGGAACAGGGCGAGCGCGGAAAGTACGCGGCGCTGCTGTTCGGCGGTGAAGGCGAAATGGCCGCGCAGCTGTTCCCACGCGCTGTCGGCGGCGATCGATTGGCGCCGCGCCAGCCGTTCCAGTGCCAGCATCGCCGCTTGCCGGTTGCGCGAGGTATCGGGCCAGGTACTCGCTTTGGCCACTGCGCCAGCGGGATCGCGCAAAGCGAGCGCGATGCGCTGGCCGGCCTGCGCTTCCTCGCCGGGCAGCCATGCGGCGAGCGCGGCGACGGTGCCGGGCTGGTTGGCATCCGCCGCGCGATCGATGCGATCCCACAAGCGCGGCTGCGTGAGCAGGCCTTAATCATGGGCGACGGACATCACCGGGTCGCAGGCGCTAGGAAGATTGGGCTTGGCCCAGAGCGCAGCGAGGTCGCGCTCGAAATCGAGCCGGCCCCCCTGGGCGAGCTGGGCCTGCAGGGCGCCGCAAGTGAGCGCATCGCCGAGTCCCGGCTGGTAGAGCGACTGGAACGTGGTCCAGTCCTTGCGACGCATCAGTTCGAGCAGATAGTCGCGGCGCAGGTCGCCGGCCGGGATGAGGTCCGGGTAGCGCTTCAGGTAGGCGTCGACCGGCGCACGGTCGAGCTGGCGCAGGTCGTGAGTGAGCGCGGCCGCTTCGAGGTAGGGATAGAGTGGATAGTCGGTCAGATTTCCGGCGAGCGCGCGCCAGCCGTCGCCGCCCTGCCGCGCGGCGGCATAGGCCTGCTTGAAGGCCGTGCGTTGCGCATCGGTGGGTTCGGCCCCGTGTACGAGGCCGGCCAGCAGCAGGGCGCCGGCGAGCGCGAGGAGCCGACGGGCGAGGCGCCGCGGCGCGGCTTGGTGGGACATGAGAACTCCTTGTACCGACCGGCGAGGCCGACCGTTGAGCAGTGTAGGCCGGACCGTCCCCGGTCGCGGCATCTCCGGCAACCGGATGAGCCAGGCAGAATCTCAGAAGCCCGCTGAGTCGCGCGTTAAAGCCGATTCTCTCGTCCACGGGCCCAACTTGTGGCCTGTTAGACTTGCGGGCTTCCGAAGCGCCGCGGCCGGCGCAGACTCCCTGCAGGTAAAGCATGTCGTCCACGCCGTCGCTCACGCCCCGCGCGCGTCTCCTGGTCTGGCTGGTGCTGACGTTCTGCGCCGCGGCGGGAGCGTTCTGGTGGTGGCTGCTCGGCCGGCCCATCTCCCTGCCGGACGCCCCGTCCGCGCGCATCGCCTGTGTTTCCTACGCGCCGTTCCGCGAACCCGGCGAGACGCCGTACGACCTGAAAGCCTTCATCAGCCCGGAGCGCATCGACGCGGACCTGCGTGCGCTCTCGCAGCGCTTCGATTGTGTGCGTACCTATTCGCAAGGGCAGGGGCTGAGCGCGGTGCCGGAGATTGCCGGGCGCTATGGCATGAAGGTGATCATGGGCATCTGGCTGGGCCGCGACCCGGTGGCCAACGCCCGGCAGGTGGAGCTCGGCATCGCGTCCGCGAAGGCGCATCCGGAAGTGCTGCGCGGCGTGGTGGTGGGCAACGAAGTGCTGCTGCGCGGCGAGCTGTCGCCCAAGGCACTGGCCGGTTATGCGCGCCAGGTGCGCGCGGCGATCCCGCCGTCGGTGCCGGTGACGTATGCGGACGTCTGGGAGTTCTGGCTGCGCTATCCACAGATGGCCGACTCGGTGGATTATCTCACCATCCACATCCTGCCTTACTGGGAAGACGAGCCCGTGCCGCCCGAGCATGCGGTGCGACACGTGGCCGAGGTCTACCAGAACATGAAGCACGCCTGTCCGGGCCGTGAGGTGATGATCGGCGAGACGGGCTGGCCGAGTGCGGGCAAGCCGCGCCGCGCGGCGCGCGCCAGCCTAGTCAACGAGGCGCGCTATCTGCGCGAGTTCCTGCAATACGCGGGCAGCGTGTCGATGCCCTACAACGTGATCGAGGCGTTCGACCAGCCGTGGAAGCGCGCCCAGGAAGGCACGACGGGGGGCTACTGGGGTATCTACGATGTCCATGCCCGGCCGAAGTTCGCGATGCGCGGGCCGGTGATCGAAGAGCCGCGCTGGTGGCTGGGCTGGGTGGCCGGCGCGGCAGGGGCCGTCTTGTTCCTGCTGCTCGGCGCGGTACGCCGCGGCTGGCGCGGACTGTCGGGCTGGGGCGTACTCGCCCTGGCGGGTTTCGCCGCCGGCGTGGGACTGGCGTGGCAGTACCGGCAGATGCTCTATGCCTGCCGCGACATGCTGGAATGGGGCCTGTCCTGGGCCGGATGCGCGCTGGGGCTGGTTACGGCGGCACTTGTCGCGCGCTGGCTGGCGGCCTGCGTGGCTACCGCTACGCGCGCTCCGCTGCCTGGCGGCTGGCTGCGCTTCGCATGGCTGTTCCTGTTCGCGATGGAAGGCCTGTTGCTGGTGTTCGACGGACGCTATCGCGATTTTCCGCTCGGGCTCGCCGCGCTCGCCTGCGTGGGTTACGGGCTTGCCGGGTGGCTTAGCGGCTGGGCGGAAACGGCGGGGCTGCGGCTCGAGGAGCGCTTGCTCGCCGTACTGGTGCCGGTACTCGCGGCGACGGTGGTCGCGCAGGACCTCGGGCTCAATCCGACGGCCTGGCTATGGCTGGGCCTGAACCTGGCGCTGGCCCTGCCGGTGCTGATCGGCTGGCGCCGGGCCCGACTGCAGGCGGATCAAGCGTAAGCAACCGACGAGCAGCGCGAACGCTCCGGCCTCGTAGCAATACAGCTGCAGTGCCAGCAGCCCGCCCGCCGCGGCCCGCCATGCGCTGGCCGGGTGTTTCCACGCCAGGGCGAGCGCAGCGAATGCGAGTGCCGCCCAACCGTAGCCATAGCTGAGGAAACCAAGCACCAGCATCTGGCGCCACTGGCACCAGGCCGGCGCGGTGACCGCGCTCTCGCACAGATGCCCCACGGCGGCGGGTTCGATGAGGCCATAGCGGATCGTGGCGGCGAGTGCGCCGATCGCGGCGAGCAACAGCCAAGGCAGGGAAAGGCGCAGTAGCGAAGGTTTCATCGGCGTAGCTTGTGGGCGCGCGGGGCGACGTGGCCGGGCAGCCGGATCTCGGCGGCGACCGGGAGATGGTCCGAGAAGGCCTGCGGCAGCGCCCAGAGCTTTTCCAGGTGCAAGGCTTCGGAGGTCAGGATGTGGTCCAGCGCCTTGCGCGGTTTCCAGCTCGGGAAGGTCGGCGTCGATTGCGCTGGGGGCCCCAGGCTGCAGCGCGCGAAGAGATGGCGCATCTCGGCACTGTCGGCGTCGGTGTTCAGATCGCCCATCAAGACCGCGTGCGGATAGTCCTGCAGCACTTCCGCGATGAAGGCGAGCTGGCGGGCACGGGCCGTGGCGCTGAGCGACAGGTGGGCGATCATCACCGCCAGCGCCTCGTTGCCGTCGCCGAAGCGCGCCAGCAGTGCGCCGCGGCCGGGAATGCGGCTGGGGAGCTGGTAGTCCAGCACGCTGCGCGGCTCCATCCGGCTGATCAAGCCATTCGCGGTATGCGCGAGCCGGGCCATCGGGCGATTGGGCTGGTGGCTCCAGAACGGCATGCCGGCGGTCTCCGCCAGATAGCGTGTCTGGTTGAGGAAGCCGGAGCGCAGGCTGCCGGCATCGGCCTCCTGCAGGCCGATCACATCGAACTGGGGCAGCACTTCGGCGAGGCGGTCGAGATTGTCCAGCTTGCTGCGGCCAGGCAGTACCGCATTGAGGCTGCGCGTGAAGTACTCGCTATAACGCTGCACGCTCGCGCCCGCGAGGATGTTGCAGCTCAGTAGCCGGAGGCGGCGTTCGGGAGCGGCGGCGGGAGAGGTGGAAGTCATCGGTGCGGGAGGGAGGCGGCGGATCGGGAAACCCCGGCAAGCATGCCCGCCCGGACGTGAACGCGGGGCCGTTTCGCGGCCCCGCGGTGTGCATCACTTGCCGGACAGTTCGCGCTGGGCCATCCACTGGGCCAGGTTGGCCAGCTGGTCGAGCGTCTTGATCTCACTGCTGCGGTACTTGCCGTCGACCACGATGGTCGGCGTGCCGTCGACGCCCCATTTCTGGATCAGCGCCAGATCGTTCTTGATCTGTTGCGTGACCTCGGGCGAGGTGGCGATGGCGATGAACTTGTTGCGGTCCACGCCCTGGGAGGCGTAGTAGTCCGCCAGTTCGTCCAGCGTCGACAGCGGGTAGTGCTGGTCGAACTTCTTGTTGAACAGGTCCAGGTGCGTCTTCTCGACCACGCCGAGCTTCTCGGCCGCGTAGTAGGCGCGCGCGTAAGGCAGCCACGCATCGCTGAAGGCCGCCGGCAGCAGCTTGAACTTGACGCCCGGCATCTTCTCCAGCTGCTTGCGCAGCTCTTCCGCCTTGGGCGCGAAGTGGGCGCAATGGATGCAGCCGTAGGAGAACACCTCCACTACTTCTACCTTGCCGTCCTTGCTGTAACGCTCGGCCGGGCCGGGAATCGTGACGTATTCCTTGCCCTCGGTGTACGAGGTGGCGCCGGCGTCGGAATTGGAAGCCGTGCAGGCGCTGGTCAGGACCAGGCCAGCGAGCAGCGCGGCGATGCGCAGACGGGCGAAACGCTTGAACATGAGGGCTTTCTCCGCAAGACGGCGGCCTTGGGCCGCCGTGACGAATCGTTATTTACCGGCCGCTTCCTTGGACACCAGCCACTTCGCCAGCTCGACGCTTTGCTCGTAGCCGCCGGCGCTGCTGGGCGTGAAACGGTACTTGCCGTCCACCACCAGGGTCGGCGTGGATTCGACGCCGTAGGTGCGCACGAGTTCATCGGCGCGCTTCATCTTGGTGTTGATGGCGAAGGAGTTGGCCACCGCGACGAACTCCTTGGGATCGACGCCATACTTGGCATAGACCTTGGCCGCATCGTCGATGGTCGGCAGCTCGCTGGCCGGGCGCAGGCCGGTGCCGTTGGCCTTGTAGGAGGTCAGTTCGCGGGTATTCCAGATCGCGTCGAAGATCGCCTCATGCGTCTTCTGGGCCACGCCCAGCGCTTCGGCGGCGTAATAGGCGCGCTGGAACATCGGGAAGTTTTCCGCCGGATTGAACGATACCGGCAGGTAAGCCACCTGCGTGCCGGCGGGCAGCTCCTTGGCCATCTGCACCATGGTCGGGCGGAACTGGTTGCAGGCCGGGCAACCGTACGAGGACACCTCGGCCACTTCGATCTTGTCGGTATTGGTGACCTTCGGCTGCGCCGGCTCGATGCGGAAGTAATGCTTGCCTTCGACCCATTTGCCGTTGTCCACGAAGGCCTCGGCCTTGCCGGCTGGCGCCGGTGATTCGGAAGGCGCGGGCGTTTCGGTCTTGGCGTTCTCTACCGTTGCCGCCGTCGTGCTGGCCGGAGCCGGCGTCGCGGCGCTGGCCGGTGCCGCCGGTGCCGGTGCGGCGGGTGCACTGGATGCCGGCGATGCGGCCGGTGCCGGGGCCGGTTGCTGGGCGGCGGTGCCGTTGTCGCTGCCCTGACTGCAGGCGGCGATCGCCAGCATGGAGACGAACAGGAACGGCAGGCGCTTCAGCATGAGGAACCTCGGGGGTAGGGGGAGAGACAAGAACGCCGGCCATGGGCCGGCGTTTTCGATCAGGGCGTGGCCGGCTTGGCCGCGCCTTCCGCGGCATGCAGGCCTTCGACATAGCTCGCTACCGCGGCGATGTCCTTGTCGTCGAGCTTCTGCGCAATGCTGGGCATGATCTTCGCGTGCGCGTCGTCGCCCCATGCGGTGCCGTCATGCATGGCCTTGAGCGTGGCCTGGATGTACTGCGCGTGCTGGCTGGTGAGCTGCGGATACATCGCGCCCGGATTGCCGCGGCCATCGATGCTGTGGCAAGCCATGCAGGCCGGCACGCCCTTGCCGGCGTCACCCTGGCGATAGAGCTGCTCGCCGCGCTCGACCAGCGCCTGGTCGGCCACGCCCGGAAGCGGGCTCTTGGTGGCGAAGTAGGCGCCGATGTCGTGCATGTCCTGCTCGGAAAGCGGCGCGGCCATGCCCATCATGATCGGGTTCTGGCGCTTGCCGGCCTTGAAGTTCGTGAGCTGGTGGACGATGTACTGCTCGCTCTGGCCGGCCAGCTTGGGGTACTGCGCGTCGCTGGAGTTGCCGTCCATGCCGTGGCAGGCGCCGCAGGCGGCCGCCTTGCCCTGGCCGGCGGTGGCGTCTCCAAGCTTCACGCCGGCAGGCGCGGCTTCAGCGGCGGG
>JABLTH010098323.1_pt1 | contig 13613 bp, 12 predicted proteins | sample 7875711 | NCBI WGS metagenome assembly JABLTH01 (sample SAMN14941262, study PRJNA633318) | bioreactor metagenome | isolation source: bioreactor | place: China | collected 2019-03-05 | reverse complement strand
ATAGCCTGAACAGGCGCGATTGGCGCAGCGGTAGCGCGCTTCCCTGACACGGAAGAGGTCACTGGTTCGATCCCAGTATCGCGCACAAAGAAAACCCCAGCTCAGCTGGGGTTTTTTTGTTGGAGAAGTCTTGTTTTTGGTTGTCGCGGTACTTCCGCGGCAGCGGGGCATCGCCAATCAGCGAACCTCTTTGCCAGATGCCCGTTAGCCCCATGCCCTGAGCAGGTCGGTCGAGAAACGCCAAGATCGGACCCAGTGGACGTATCGGTCGCTTCGCGGTGCGGCCTTCTCTCGCCGGTGTCAGCCTCGAACGCGTTAACAACTCGATCCCAGTAACGCACACGGTCGGAATCTCCGACTTCCAAGCCGCCAACGATGGCGATTCGCACGTGCAACTCCGGTCTGAGCGCCGCAGAACCGAGAATTCCCGGAATCTCGGGGTTCGTCGCGTGAGGGCGACGCGGTTGGCGCGGAAGGTCATCTGGATCCTCAGGATCCCTCGCGATCGCCGGCGGAAGCGGTAGCCACCATCGGCGGCGCACACAGCGCGATCCCAGTATCGCGACCTCGCCAAAGCCGCGGCATCTCGGGAGTCGCGGTCGACTCAGGGTCGATTCGCGGTACTCGCGCAACACTCACCCTGGGTATTCTTGACCATTCTCACTCACGAAGCTCTCGAGGACGTGATGAAGGACCTCCATCGGGCGGCGCACACACAATGCGGTCCCAGTAACGCAAGCGATGGGAAGCGGGTGCGCATGCGGCAAGTCATCACTCCCGCGCTCATCGCGGTACTCGGTTCCGCGACAGCATCCGCGCTGCTCGCGTCGGCATTGCTGGTGGTCGCACTGACCAACGCGCCGCTGTTCTTCCTCGCGGCTGTGCTCACTCTTTGCGCAGGACTCCTGCTGGTGCAGGGCGGCGTGCTCATGACGGCGCCGGCGCTTCGCCTCATCCTCGGCGGTGTCTCGCGTGCAGAGTGAACCTCTGGACCGCTTCGCGCTGAGCTGTTTGCGTCACACTCGGGTCGCGAACGCATCGATAACCTTCTCAGCATCGAGCAGGCTCGGATCCCCTGACAGCAACGCCTGCGCGCGGATGTCTCCCCAGACGGACATCGGGTCGATGACCGGCCGGATGGAGTCGAGCAACGGATGCTCGATCCCCTGGAGCGCTTGCTCGGCGACAACACGACCAGCTCCGGCCAGCAGGTCTGCGAGCTGAACCCGGGCATCGTCTCGCGAGTCGACCTGCCGAACGTCCGTGACGATGACCCCGGCGCCCTCCAACGACGGGGCGATGAGCTCGGGCCGTGCGAGATGGTAGATCGTGTCCTGGATCATCGTGGGCGTGAGTACCTTGGCGGCGTCATGGACGATGAGGATCTCGCGACCAGTGCGCTCGCTCCAGGAGCGCGCTGTCTGTCCGATCGCGCAGATGACCGGATCGAGCGTGCGCAGTTTCTCCGCACCGTCGAGGCCGGCCTGCTGACGCGCGAGCGCCGGAAGGAACCTCGTGCTGTCGTGGACCATGCCGATGAGGTCGTGCAGCGTGCCGGAACATCTCCGGCCGAGTTCGCGAAGCTGCTTCCTGAGGGCAGCGAGGTGGGGTGGGATCTCGCTCGCCTCGGTTATGCGCAGCAGACGGTTGAAGGATTCGAGAGCTGCGTCCCACGCGGTTCCGAGTTGGCGGGATGCGAGGGCGTATAGGAGCGTCGCAGCGAACACTGCCTGGTCAGTCTCGTAGATGTCGCCGCCCTGGCTGTGCATGTGCTCTTCGACGGTCGAGTCGAACAGTTTCGTCGAGAGGAAGAACCGCTTCTCAGTGAGATGCACCAGCGATTCGGCCGCGACCGAAGGCTCCGTGAGAAGCCATCGGGCGGTCGCGACGTGCCTAGGCTTCAGGAAGTCCTTCGACTTGAGCTCGGTCGACTGACTCCGCATCCGACGGTAGAGCTCGGCGATCAGGTTTCCGGCTGCGTCCTTCGAGATCGAGGTGCTGCCGTGCGCGAACACGGTCGTGGTCCCGCCGAAGAGGTTCTCGCCGTCGTTCCCGGACTCGTCGCAGGCGACTTCGAGCGGCCCCGCAGTGGAGGCTGTCACCGCTGATCCTCGAACGGGTCGACGATGCTCTGCACGCCATGATCTGGGCAGACAAACACGATTCTCACGCCCAGTCCGTTCGCACCGGCGGAGTCCGGCGCGCAGTCGTTGCCGCAAACGCCGCACACCCGATGGGCGTGTTCACGAGGAAACGGATATCGACTCCGTCCGGGCCGGCGATGCGCTCGTAGTCCATGTCTCAAACCTATGCCGTGCGCCTGGAGCGGGAGAGACCGGAAGAAGGCCACCGGGGCATCGCCGTCGCCGACATCGTCGCGAAACGAGTCGATCACGAACCTACGTGTCGGTACCAGTCTATTCTCCGGGGCATCGGGGACATCGAGGCGCCGGAAGCACCCGTGCCCGATCATCCGCCCGGTGGGCGGACAACACCCCCGCCGTCGGCGGTGGCCCAGACGTTCGACCTCGTCGACCGGGCGGCAGCATGCGAGACGGCCGTATAGGACCATCGCCGACCCTCGATGCCGCGCGGCCCGTCGCAATGTCCGGGGCTGATGGGAGGATTAGTACCCCGAGACCTTGGAGACCCGCTGTTGAACTCGCCGACTCAGCTCGCCTCGCAGATCCGCTTCCATCTCGAGACCCTGGGGGAGACGAACGCTCATCACCCCTTCGAGCAGCTCTGCCTTGGGCTCACTCGCCGCCGCATCGTCAGCAATGTGATCCCTGCGACCGGCCCCGTCTCCGCTGGCGGTGATGGGGGACGGGATGCGGAGAGCTTTTGGAGCGTGCTGGCGAAGGAACTGCCGGATACCTCGCTCTTCACCGCCCTCGCGACCGAGGACGCCGTCGTGCTCGCGGTCACCGCGCAGCGCGACAACGTGCCGGCGAAGATCCGATCGGACTTGTCGAAGATTTGCGGCAAGGGCGAGCCCGTCGATCGCGTCATCTACTTCACGATCGCACCCGTCGACACGGCGAAACGGCACGAGCTGCAAACGCACGCGCGTGAGCAGTACTCGGTCGGGCTGCAGATCTGGGACGCGCAGGCGATCGCGAACGAGCTCGCGAGCCCGGATCTGTTCTACCTCGCCGTGGACCATCTGCACGTGCCGTCCTCTCTCGCTCCCGAGCGCGAGGACACCCCTGGCGAACTGCCCGAGTGGTACGTCGACGCGCGCAGCCAGTGGCGCACCCGCACGGCGCATGCGGGCTCGATGGGAGAATTCGTCGACCTGCGCGAGGCCCTGCGCTACTCGAGCCTGAACGTCGAGGCGCGCGCCGACCTGCCCGACTGGCTCGCCTCGGCGCGAGCCCTGCGCGACGCCGCCCAAGACGACCGCAACGTGGCGCATCGCATCGACTACGAGATCGTCCTCGCCACCGGACTCGCACTGAACACGCTCAAGCCCGTCGACAACACGCTTCGCGGCTACTTCGACCAGCTCGCCGCGCAGCCGACGGACCCCGGCGCGCTCATCGACGCCATCACCCTGATCCGGCTCGCCCAGGCCACCCAGCCGCGCGGCGGGACCACAATAACCGTCGAAGAAGTCGCGAAATGGGCCGACGAGCTCGAGAACGTTCTCGCCCGCGAACTCGCAGCAGCCCCGGGCGACAACGCACGGGTGAGCCTGCTGGCGGCCGCCGCGATCTTCGCCCTCGGTCCCCGCGAGTTCGCGCCGGGCGAGCTCAACGAGGCACCGATCGCCGGCCCCAGTATGTCCGAGATCTATCAGCAAGTGAGCACGGCCACGCAGGTGGGGCGTCCTCTCGCGGCGGCGCCGGAAGACGCCCAGCTGCGCGACCTCGACGCAGGCATGGCCCACCTGGTCGCGCTCGTCGCGACGCTGCCCGATGCGCCGATGGCTCCGATCGACCACCTCGTGACGATGTTCGACCTCACCGCACCCGCGCTGATCGACCACCCCGACTACATGGACGTACGGAGTGCCCTGGACGAGGCGACCGTCGAGCGCGCGGGAAAAACGGCCGCCGGCGAGCGTGCGCAGAACCGTGCGATCGCCCTGCTCCAGGCCGGCAGGCCGCTCGACGCACTTCGAGAGATCCACGCGGCGAAGCTGAACTGGCTGAACGGCGATGCCGCCGAGGGAGCCGCGATCATGATGCTGCTCGCATCCGACGTCTACAGCGACCTCGGTTTCCCCCTCGCAGCGAAGCAGTACGCGATGAGCGCCGCGTCCATCGCCAAGAGGTCCGATGACCCCAGGCTCGCCGTGCTCATGGCGCGGGGCATCATCCTCACGGCGACGTACGAGCACCAAGCTGGCCTGTGGCTAACCGCGACCCACACGTTCCGGGTCGGGATCTGGGCGCAAGCACAGTTCGCAGGCGACCCCTGGAGCTTTGAGCGCTACCCGTACTTCGAGAACATGCTGATCGACCAGTGCTTCATCCTTCGCACAGCAGCCGCTGTCCGCCCCTCCCTGCTGCCGGCGCTCGATGCTGTCGTCCGATCCACCAATCTCGACCAGCTCGTCGGGCCGATGCTCGAGGCGGGCGCGAGCGTAGAGCCACCGGACGAAGCGGCGACCGTCGATGCTGCCGACCGAAGCGGCCTCGGCCGGCCGTTCTCGGACGCGGGCCCCATTCGCGAGTACAGCTGGTCCGCACTCGGAAACGTGTGGGTCGTCACGACTCCGAATGACCGGGCCCACGTGCTCGCGGCGGAACGATTCGTCGCGGCGACGCAGATCACCCTCGGTGACCTCGCCGCGGAGGATCTCCTCCTGATACCGGGCATCATCCGCGTCGAGATCGATATCTCCGACACACCAGTCGACCCCTACGACGTGTTCCTCCCCGAGTCGGATCGTGGTCCAGGCGACGAGGGGCACCGAGTGCTGCTCACCCGCGCCGGACGTCTGGCAGCTGATGCTGACCAGCTCGAGGTCGTCTCCGCATCGATGCAGGTCATCGTCACCCAGTCCCTGCTCGGACGGCCAGCGCTCTCTGCCGCGATGGAGCGGACGTTCGACCGCGGACTTCCGCACATGCTCACCTGCGTACGCCCGTACGACGAGCTCGCCGATCTCCACAAGACGGCGTTCTACGACGACCTCGGTGCGCTCACGGTCGGTGTGCTCGACGCCGACCGCCCCCGGTCACCCCGCCCGGCGCCCGGCCTGTCGCCGAGACTCCCCGCACACGCCGCGGCATACGACCGTGCCGCCTCCCTCAGCGCGATAGCGCATCGATACGACATGCTGCTACCGCCGGTCCGGCTCACGTTGCCCAGGCTCGCGTCGCAGCCCCGCTTCATGGAACTGGTGGCAAAACTGCGTGCTCAGGGGTGGAAGGACTGGCACTTCCTCGTCGCGGTGGCGAACATCACCGTCAACACCCGCGCGGCGCACCGCGGCGTGCGGATGACGAGGTCGATCGCCTCAGCCGACGTTGACCGGTTCCGGTCGATCATGGAGGAAGAGGAGCGACCCGAGGATCCCGAGACGCCGGCGCACGCGTTCACCGAGGAGCAGATGTGGTTCCACCTCGCCAGCGCTGCAGCGGCGGGGGCGCAAGGTCTGGGACTCGAGCTGCGTCTCAGTCGGTTCGAGCCACGCTCCTTCCTCAACGTCCTCGGCGACCGCTTCAACTACTGGGACGACGACGTCGACCACGAGCCGATCCTTCCGGCCTGACCGATTCCGACATGCACGAGGAGGCGAAAGACATGGGCACAGGGAATAGGAAGAACGCGGCTCGCGCCGCGCAGCGCTCGAGTCGCGCAGCGGCGCCCGTTCGGACGGCGGCTGAGCAAGAGTTGAGCGCCGCAGTGATCGTGGTGGGCGAGCTCTTCGGGATCGAACCGGATTGCGCGAGCGCCGCCGCCCTTCTTGCCGAGGTGGGCGCACACCTCGGGTACGACCTACGGCCGCGGCCCGTATCCGTTCTCGTCCACGATCAGGCGACCAGCTCGATCCTCGCGATGGGACCGAAAGCCACAGCAAAACTGCCCGCAGCTCAGCAGCAGAGCCTGGAGAACCATCGCCCGAACGGGAAAGACACCGGCCACCTCGTCTTGACCTCCGACGGACCGTCACTGGTACTGGATCCGAACATGCGGCAGCTCGGGACGTATGGGGTGGATGCGCCGAGCATCATCATCCGAGTCAAGAGCACACAGCCCGAGAACGGTGAGTGGACGTTCTCCACCAACGGACTGTCCCTTCTTTACTTCCTCGACGAAGAGAACCACGCCCTGCTGCCGCTGTTCGAGCAAACCCGCCGCGACCCAAACGTCATCGCCATCGCGCGGAAGATCGGCGAAGGTATTCGTTCGGGTGGCGACCTGGACACCATCATCAGCAGCGTCCGAACGAGCGCTCGCGCCAACGCGTAACGCGGTTCAACACCTGAATCGAGCGGACGGCCGCGGACGTCGCGACCCTACTCGGCGGACGGTTCGTCTGTCAGCCATGCCTCATCGAAGTCGTTGTAGATGTAGTCCGAGGACAAGGTGTCGTCGACCGGGTCGGGGAGGACGTTGGGGACGAATGCATCGTCGTCGGGGTGGTGGTAGATCCGCTCTCGTGCGCCGAGCGCGGTTGCGAGATTGATCGCGCGCTCGTCGCGAGTCGACCCAGGCCGCGCGAGGTCGAATGCGCCGGACGCGACCTCATCGACGTGTCGGCCCGCGTTGATGAACGGTTCGGGAGATGACATCAAGAGCGCGGTACGCCGACTGAGTGGGAACGTGAACCCGCGTGCGGTCATCACACCCATGCGCATGTGGGCTGGCATGGATGGGTCGGGGACGAGTGAGACGGGGGAGTCTGACGTGATGAGCCCACGACGGGCGAATCGAACGAGCGCCCAGGGCCGCCCCATGATGTAGCGGATGAGGTGGGGGAGCAGGTATCCGATCTGACCGGCGTGACTGGCAGCGGACACCGTCACATCGATCGGACCTGCTGCCTGCAGCTCTTCGAGTTGGCGCGCCGCGTCTTCAGTGCTGAGTTGCTCCCCTTTCTCCGCGGCGAGTGTCTGGAGCCATTCGGGACGCGCCGTGTCAACGAGGAGGCGTGCGACTGCCAAGGCGGTGTTCCGCATCTGCTGGCGCTGCGTCGGCTCTCGGAGTACCTGCAGGGTGATGAGGGTGGCGAGCGTCTCCCGGTCGTCGCCGGGCAGCGGCCAGACACCCTCGTCGACCACCTTGCGGAGCACGGTCGCAGCTTCCGCTTCCACCCGTCCCATCGCCCGTTCGAACACATCCGGTCCGTCCGGGTGGCCGGCGACCGTATAGAAGTTGTTGTGCACGGTCGCGTCCGAGACGTTCTGCATGAATCGGGCGTCGCCGGGGAGTTGGACGACACCGATTTGGTGCCGCCGGGCGAAGCCATCCAGATAGAACCGCGGAACGACGTGGTGCCTGGTGGACGGCTTGCGGCGAGTGTTCGACGTCTGCGGTGCCATCAGTATCCGGTGGTCATGTGCACATTTCGAGGACCACTGCTGACTGATGAACCACTTCCTGCTCGCACAACCTGAGCCTATTCGTGATGGCCTTCCTTCCCATCGAAGAGCTCGCGTTCGACGGCGTCGGACGATTCGTCAGTCGGCCTCCGAGAACCATGAGGGAGGCGCGCCGTCCGCCCATGTCTCCAGCGGGGTCTTGTCGATGTGGAAGTAGTCCGCAGCGAGATGGGCGGCCTTGTAGAAGCTCAAGCAAGCCAGCCTGACGAGGTTGCTGAGATCCTCAATCTTGAGGTCGTAGAAGCTGTGCGTGACGCCGTCGATGTCGTGATTGGTAGTGAGCACCACGTCGAGCGAGATCCACGAGGGGTGCGCCAGAATCGAGAACGCGTCGTACAGGCCGGGAGCTCGTCCGAACGACAGGTCGGCGAACAGCTTCACGCCCGCGCTGAGGCCAACGTGCTTCTCGCCATGCAGCTCCCAAGCGGGGAGGTCTGGGTTCTCGGGGATGCTCTGGAGGTCCCAGCCCGGGAACACCGTGTCCAAGTCCTGTTCGACTTTGCGTTCTCCCTCGCGATATGCGTTCCGAGCCGTGGTGTCTTTTCGCGCTTCGGCTGCGCGCAGGTGCCGTCTGCCATCTGCGAGCAGTTCCATGAGCACCCGAGCCACCCGGGCATCCGATGTCGGCCAGGAGCCATCTTTCAGCGGCCCGATGAGCCAGGCGACACGACCGCCCATCTCGAGTTCGGCCCGGATGACGGCCCACTCCGACAGTCGAAGCTCCCGCTGGTCGATCAACGCGGCAAGGGTGAGGACGTGGGCACCCATTCCAGCGACGAACCGCGTGCCCAACTGCCCGGAAGCCCACCCCAAGTTCGAGGTGACGATGGGATGTTCGCGCGCAAAGGCATCCGCGTACAGAGCCGCGGGGGACTCCGCAGGCGCGGCCGATCCGAGTCCGGCCGCGACGACTTCCCACGCCGACCATAGGCTCCGACATTGATGCGCGAGGTCATCCAATTGCTTCGCGAGATCGTCGTCGGATGAGTCCTGGGCTGCCACTGGTTCGTCTCCGTTGGTGTGGGGGCGTAGCTGCTGTGTGAGGTGGCGGTGCTTGATCGCGAGTACGTCAGGGCTGCTTCAGGCGCGATTCAGCTCTCTGAGCGATACGGAGGAGCAGATCGGCAAGCTGAATCACCTCGGCGGCTTCGACGGCGTCGTCAAAGCGAACCGTGCGGTGGCTGGCCGGGTTCTTGTATGCGCCGATTGCGCCGGCGAAGAGGTCGGCTGTCGCTTGTTGCTCGCCGCCCTCGGCACCGGGGTCGTAGAGAATTCCGTCCTTCGGGTTGAACGCTTTGCGCATGAGCGCCACCCCGAGTAGCTCGTTCGGTAGGCCGGCAATCCGGCGCACCTCCACTTCGACCGCTTTCATGGCTGCGAAGGAGGCCGTTTCGTAGTCGCCGAGGGCGAAGTTCGACCGAGCTGCGGCAAGCGCAGGATGCAGATCGCCCGCGAGGCGCTCATCCGCCCAAACCTTAGTGACCGCGTTGGGATCGTTGAGGAGTTCCAAACCTGCGCTGGTAACTCGATACCAGCCACCCTGAGGATTCTTGGACGAATGACCGATGAGCGCGCGAGCCTCCAGCCACGCCCACGCATCCGACAGCCGATCGAGCATTGCTGCGAGATCCGGAGGCGGCGGTTCATTGAAACCGCCCCTTTGCTTGAAGCCTTGAATCAGGTTGTTGAAGTTCGGGTCGTCGCCGAGCGATCGAAGGAGCCGGAACCCGAGATCGGGAAGCGGTAGGTTCCGAACGTCGTCGTATGACAGGCCCATAGGTGGAGCGTAGGCGACCTGACCAGCTCGAATGCGGATCGCGAACGTGGCGAGTCGGGTTTCTTGTTCCCGCTTACCCCACCACCAAGCCCAAGGGCTCCGGATGGGCGCGGACAGAATGGACACCAGTCCGGATCTGAGTGGATGTCGGCCGTGGTTCGCCAATCGTTGACGAGGTTGGCGAGCGCGGTGCGCTGGTCTTCGGCGTCCGCGATCGACAGCGCCTGGGCGCACTCGATCATGAATTGCTCGCGGTCTGAGCTGGTCAGTCGCATGATCCAGGGCTGCGGAGTCACGTGACCAATTTGCTCCGCGACTGCGCGTTCGTCGGCGGAAACCGTGCCCGGTAGGGAACCGTCAGTTCTGTTCGTGATACGTCCATCCGCTCTCACGCCGCCAACGCATGATGTAGCCGGTGCCGCCATCCATCCAGAGATCAGTCAGGCCCTCGGGCGCGGCGAAGTCGCCGTCCGTGAACCAACTCGGCGAAGTGGGAAGCAGATTGCCCCACCGCCCCGCTGTGGCGACGAGGAGGTACAGGTGCCGCCGTTGCGAACCGAGATGTCGGGCCTCGCGCTCCAGCTTGGCCAAGTGGTGGACCGGGCGCTCCTCAGTCGCGAGGTAGCTTGACAACCGTTCGAGATAAGGCAGGTCGCCGGAATCAAGTGCGGCTGCGTTCCATGAGGTGAGCCGAAATCCAGGTTTGCTTGGGTCATCGACCGGAGCACCGAACTCGATGCCGGGGAAGACCTCTTGGATCTCGGTAGTGGCGTCCGCGCTGATGGTTCCGGTTCTTGCTTCTCTCTGCACGCGTTCGACGGCTGTGCGCCAGCGGTCGCCCACGTCGCGCGCTCCACGCCCCTTGGTCATGGGCGGTTCCCATCCGCGCTCGAGATGCACCGGGAACGAGAGCGCGGGAGGCTCATCGCCGTTCAGTTCGGCGACCAGGCTCATCGCGCGAGGTAGCGCGGCCTGATAGCTCCAATCGATCGTCGAGAGGATTTCGACCGGCTGAGGAGCGGCGTCGGTCGGGGAGAGGAGGAGGTCGACCAGACCGTCACCGGCGCCCTTCACGTCGCGCCGCTGCGGTAGGAGGCCGGTGAGGAACCAGAGATTCATCGCGGCACGAAGATCATCGCTCGGAGCCGTCTGAAACTCGGCCGACTCCCACCAGGCAGACTCCGGCGATGTCAACTCGGCGGCAGCTTCTGAGATCGATGGCCCGCGCTCGCACCATCCCTCGGTAAGTAGCCTCATGGACCGACCGTACTGGATCGACCGCTGGTGTCCAGCGGAGGCTTGCATTCCGCCGATGCGTCGCCTGCTCGCCGCCGTCGACGTCCTACCATTCACCCGCCGTCCTCACGAGGAACTCCTCCCTCGTGCACGACTCGACGCCGAGCTCGGCGGCCTTGGCGCGTACCGCGTTGTCGTTCGAGACGACCACCCAGGTCGGTCCCCACAGGGCCGTGGCTGCTTCTTCCATGCCGTCGAGCGCACAGGCGATGAGCATCGGGTCGGCGGCGCCCTTGTTCGCGTAGAGGTTCACGAGCGTCGTGTCGTCGGCCGGCACGGTGGCCATCACAGTGCCGAGATGCTTCAGGACGCTGGCGGTGGTCGGGTACTCGACGTCCTTGAACGAGGCGGCATCGGGATATCCGTCTGCCTCGTGGACGATCTCGGCGGGGAGGAAGCAGCATTCGTGGAAGAACGTGCTCGCCCGCTGGGCGCGGGTCAGGTGCGAGAGTGCGTTGTTGTCGAGCAGGTACAGCTCTTCATTCATCGCAGCGCCGCCTTCAGCTCGCCGAGGTCGCCGGGGGAGAGGCGGTTGAGGCAGACGACTCGGCAGAACTCCCGCTCCGAGAGTCGGCGTTCCTCGACGGCGCGGAGCATCCGCGCCGTGAGCGCTCTCCCGCTGTACTTTCGGATCGCGTTGACGGGCTTCGGCTGGCTTCGCGGCCCAGGCTTCGGTCGGCCCCGGAACTCGGTCTCGAGTTCACCGAGGTACTCGACGGCGCCCTCGACGCTGAGCTTGCCGAGCCGCATGGCGCGCACGGCCATGGCGCTCGGGGTGACCTTGAAGGCGTCGGCCGCGCTCTTCACAGCGTCGAGGCTGTCGAGGTCGATGTCTTGGAGCTCGTGGGCGGGCATGAGGATCTCGCCGACGATGTCGTATTCGTGGCCGGCGTCTGGCGCGTTGCTGTTCGCGTCGTACGTCACGGGGGCGAAGATCCCGCGCGCGACGAGCACGGTCATCAGCATCAGGGTGAAGATCTGCCGTCCGGGTGGTTCCTGGAAGTCTCCGTGGTCGCCGCCGGTGAGGAAGATGTAGGGCACCTTCGGGTCCCGGACTGTCATGCCGCTGAAGTGCACGCCGTCGAGGATCTGCGGCATGTAGCCGCGCACGCTCCGAGACACGAGCACCTGGTTCGCCTCGAGGCGCTCGATGAGCATCTCGAGGGCGATCTCCTTCGTCCTCGCTCGACGGATCGCGTCGAGATCGAGCCCGAGGGCCGCCACGAGCTTGTCCGCATCCGCGCGCACGTTTGCGCCGGGCCGGCGCAGAAGCCCGACAACCTTGTTCTTGACGAGCGACGGGTCGTGCTTCTTCGCGAGCGATTGCTTCCGGAGGAGGTCCTTGATGATCAGCTCCACGTCGCGGAGTTTGATCGTGGTCCTCGTGTTGACGGTGAAGGTGTCCGGGGCGACGCCCTGCAGCAGCTTCTCCGTCTTTGCGCGAACCTGTGCCTGGACGAGCGCAAGCGGGGCGAAGAACAGCGGGTGCGGCACTTCTGCCTTCCGGGCGAGGCCCACGAGCTCGGTGTAGTGGATCTCGCCCCGCTCCAGGGCGTGGTGGTACGGCGCCCGGCCGTTCACGACGGAGTTCTCGAGAAGCTCCTCGAAGACGGCTCGATCGATCGGGACACGTTCTCCGTTGATCAGCACGTCCACCAGCGCGCCCTGCCTTCGCCTCCGCTCGCCCGTCCGGCGACCTCGTTCGATAGACCGCACCTTCGCGGCCTGTGGCTCGGACGGTACAGGGTGCCCTGCGGCGGTGTGTGGTTCCACGCCGGAATAGCCTCGTATTTGTCCGGCTTCGCCTCACGGGCTTTATGCGGCGGCCGGACACCGGGGCTCTGTCTCCGTCGATCCATCGGATGCGCAGGACCCGGCCCCTCGGGCAGATGCTCGGGTCCTCCCTGAGCGCCGCCCCGTCCCCTACGACGACCTCCGCCTCGGAGACCGCCACGCGAACGAGGTGTTCGATGAGGTGCCATTCGACCCGGTGCGCATTATTCGAGCCTCCGGGCTCCGGCCCGGTGACATAGTCTGGCACCCGCAACGCGGGTGCGTTGTAAGTCGGTTCCGCGTCTCGCGCGGTTGCGGACGGTGTCCCGGTTGTTGAGATCATCTTCAAGGGCGGCGCCTCCGCCGTCTGGTCCGTCGAGGGCCGGTTCCGCGTAGTCAGGTCCTGAGTGGCCCCTCGACCGACAGCTCGTCCGCCACGAGCGCCGACACCGAAACGAGTCGCGCGCTGTCGACAACGGTTGGACCATCAGAACTATTCGGACCATTGGCAGCCGATTGGCGCGGTCGGCTTCCACACCCACACAGTGGTGCCATCGTCAGCGGCGCCAGGATTTTGTGCTGGCCCAGCGGGTCGATGGCGCTATGCGCCTGAGGATGATCAAGGTGACTCTCATGTCGCCATCGGCAACGTGATTGTGATCGATCAGGCTCTCGCTGCAGGCGTGATCGCTCGCATGGCCACAACGAAGGTCGTTAGAACGCCGCACTCGATCTCCATTCAGGAGTCAATCGCGGCGGTGCCGACGAACGGAATGTGCGCACGCGGACGTTGCGAACAGCCACTCATCGTCATCAAGCAATCCGGAACATATCGTCGATCCACAACAGATAGTGTTCACGGCGTTCTTTGGGCATTCTGGATCGCGTCACGCACGAGGCATCCGCGGTACCTGCGCGGTACTCGCAATAGGATTTCTAGGCTCTTCTCGACCGAATTGGTACAAGTGAGCCCGGGCGGGTCCCTAGAAAAAACAGGCAACTTCGCGGAATCACGCGGATTTCTTTACATTCCGAACAGTAATTCGATCCCAGTATCGCGCACAGCAGAAACCCCCGGTCCTCCGGGGGTTTCGTCGTTTCCGGAACGTCCCGTCCGCCCGCCGGCGCCGGCGGGCGTGCATAACCTGGAGGCATGCGGAAGAGCCTTCTCGCGGTATCGGCCGTGCTCGCCTCGGTGGGGATCGCGT
>JABLTH010035783.1_pt1 | contig 13615 bp, 9 predicted proteins | sample 7875711 | NCBI WGS metagenome assembly JABLTH01 (sample SAMN14941262, study PRJNA633318) | bioreactor metagenome | isolation source: bioreactor | place: China | collected 2019-03-05 | reverse complement strand
GTTGCATGCGATGCGGGAGCACCAGCCCGACCACACCGGCTGCAACTGGAGCGCTGAAGTCGACTTTCCGCAGGAGCCGGTCGACAACCTGCCGCGGCGCCTGGCGGCAGCCCGCTCGATCATCGTGGTGATGCGCGAACAGTACAACCTGCTGCAGTAAGCTGTTGCAGCAGGCGCGGCGGAAGCCGGACATGAAAAAGCCGGACCCCCGGGTCCGGCTTTTTCATGTCTGCGCGGCGCCGCCCGGGACGCCGGCGCGCGGCCCGCGCCGGCGGGCCCGCGCTGCACCGCATCAATGCTGGGCGTTGACCTCCGCCACCGCCACCGCCGTCATGTTGACGATGCGGCGTGCCGTAGCCTGCGGGTTCAGGATATGCACCGGCTTGGCCGCGCCCAGCAGGATCGGGCCCACCGTCACGCCTTGCCCGCCGGTGATCTTCAGCAGGTTGAAAGCGATATTGGCAGCATCCAGCGTCGGCATCACCAGCAGGTTGGCGCTGCCGGCCAGCTTGGTCGACGGCAGGAAATGGCGGCGCACTTCTTCCACCAGCGCGGCGTCGCCCTGCATCTCGCCTTCCACCTCCAGGTGCGGCGCGGTGGCGGCGAGGATCTCGCGCGCGGCGCGCATCTTGCGCGCCGACGGACGGGTCGAGGAGCCGAACATCGAGTGCGACATCATCGCCACCTTCGGATGCAGGCCGAAGCGCGAGATTTCCTCGGCTGCCAGCTCGGTGATGGCGGCCAGCTCCTCGGCGGTGGGATCGTCGTTGACGAAGGTGTCGGTGATGAAGAGCGTGTACTTTTCCAGCATCAGCGCATTCATCGCCGCGAACACCTTGGCGCCCGGCGCCAGGCCGATCACGTCGCGCACGTGCTCGAGGTGGGCCTCGAAGCGGCCGACCGTGCCGCACAGCAGCGCGTCGGCATCGCCCATGTGCATCAGCATGGTGCCGATCAGGGTGTTGGAGCGGCGCAGCGCCACCTTGGCCATGTCGGGCGTGACACCGTCACGGGCGCGCAGCGCGTGGTATTCCTCGTGGTAGGCGCGGTAGCGCGGATCGTCCTCGGGATCGATCAGCTCGAAGTCCACGCCCGGCCGCAGGCGCAGGCCGGCCTTGTCGATGCGCATCTGGATCACATGCGGACGGCCGATCAGGATCGGGCGCGCCAGGCCTTCGTCGACCACGCCCTGTACCGCGCGCAGCACGCGCTCTTCCTCGCCTTCCGCATAGGCCACGCGCTTGGGCGCAGCCTTGGCGGCGGTGAAGACCGGCTTCATGATCAGGCCGGTGTGGTAGACGTACTGCGTCAGCTGCTGGCGGTAGGCCTCCAGGTCCTGGATCGGACGCGTGGCCACGCCCGACTCCTCCGCGGCCTTGGCCACCGCCGGCGCGATCTTCTCGATCAGGCGCTGGTCGAACGGCGTGGGGATGATGTAGTCGGGGCCGAACTTCAGCTCGCGGCCGCCGTAGGCTGCCGCCACCGCCTCGTTCAGCTCGGCCTCGGCCAGCTCGGCGATCGCCTTCACGCAGGCCAGCTTCATCTCTTCCGTGATCTTGGTCGCGCCGCAATCCAGCGCGCCGCGGAAGATGTAGGGGAAGCACAGCACGTTGTTGACCTGGTTCGGGTAGTCCGAACGGCCGGTGGCGATGATGCAGTCGGGACGCGCGGCCTTGGCTACTTCCGGGCGGATTTCCGGCTCGGGGTTGGCCAGCGCCAGGATGATCGGCTTGTCGGCCATGGTCTTGACCATCTCGGCGGTCAGCACGCCGGCGGTCGAGCAGCCCAGGAAGACGTCGGCACCCTTAACGATATCGGCCAGCGTGCGGGCCGAGGTGTCCTGCGCGTAGCGGGCCTTGTTGGCCTCCATGTTCGCGTCGCGGCCGACGTAGATCACGCCCTTGGAGTCGACCACCGAGATGTTCTCGCGCTTCACGCCCAGGCTGACCATGGTGTCGAGGCAGGCGATCGCGGCGGCGCCGGCGCCGGACACGGCCAGCTTGACCTTGCCGACATCCTTGCCCACCACCTTCAGGCCATTCAGCAGCGCAGCGGTCGAAATGATGGCGGTGCCGTGCTGGTCATCGTGGAAGACGGGGATGTTCATGCGCTCGCGCAGCTTCTTCTCGATGTAGAAGCACTCGGGCGCCTTGATGTCTTCCAGGTTCACGCCACCCAGCGTGGGTTCCAGCGCGGCCACGATCTCGACGATCTTGTCCGGGTCGCGCGCGTCGAGCTCGATGTCGAACACGTCGATGCCGGCAAACTTCTTGAACAGGCAGCCCTTGCCTTCCATCACCGGCTTGCCGGCCAGCGGGCCGATGTCGCCCAGGCCCAGCACGGCGGTGCCGTTGGTCACCACGGCGACCAGGTTGGCGCGCGAAGTGTATTCGGCCGCAGTGGACGGATCCTTGGCAATCTCCTCGCAGGCATAGGCCACGCCCGGCGAGTAGGCCAGCGACAGGTCGCGCTGGTTGGACAGCGCCTTGGTCGCGGTGACCTGGATCTTGCCCTTGGTCGGGCTGCGGTGGTATTCCAGCGCGGCCAGGCGCAACTGCGCCTCAGGACTGTTGGGGGCATGTTGCGGTGCATCACCGCTGGTCTTGCTGCTCATTCTGCTCGTCCGGTAAGAATGGCCTCATCCGCGCGGCCGGCCCGCGTCTGTGCGGGTCGTCCCCAGCGGCCGGGGCCGGAAGAATCGAAGGGCCATTTTAGCCCAGGCATCCTGTTCGAGAAGGCCCGAATGCCGCGCCAGTGGCCCAAAGCAGGGGAATTCCCCAGGTAAAACAGCTTTTACCCGGGCAGTGGCAATCGCGCCTGTCTGCGCGGCGCCGCAAGCGTGCAACGGTGGACAATTGCACGCACATGTGGCCGGTGCCTCTGGCGGAAGCGCCCCGCGCCTGAGGCGCGCAACGCGTGCCGCCAGGCGGGTCGCCCTCCCCTGCCCGGGGGTCCGCCAGCCGACACTCAGCGGTCCGCCTTGTCCAGCGGCAGCGTCACGCGCCGCGGCCGGCCGTCGTCCGCCGGGAAGTTGGCGAAGGCGCTGCGGATCAGGTAGGGCATGGCCGATTGCAACGAGCCCCCTTCGGTCTGCTGCCGCGCCGTCACCTGGTAGACCGGACGACCGCCGGCTGCCTCCTTGAACACGACCGACAAGGTGGCCACCGTCACCGGCACGTCGCGCACCACGGTCGCGGGTGGCCAGTAGCCGGGGCCCCAAGGTCCCCAAGGGCGGTAGGCGGCATAAGGTCCCCAGTACGGTCCCCAGGGCCCGTACCAGGGATCGGGATAGGCCGTGTCGACCACGCGCACCAGGCCGGGGGCCGCCTCATAGCTCATGCCGACCAGGTAGCGCGCCTGCGCGCGCGACACCTGGCTGAATCCGAGCGGCGCCAGCGTCTCGGCCAGCCATTGCTGGTAGGTCAGCCGATCGAGCTGGTCCTGCTGCGCCTTCTCCGTATCGAAGGCATAGGTGCGCGGCGCATCGTTCTGCCAGCCGGCCTGCTTGAAGGCCGTCACCTCGCTGGTCACCGTGCTGGCGCAACCGCCCAGCCACAGCGTGCCCAGCAGCACCATGCCCGCGGCGATGCCGCGCCCCGACCTGTCCGGATACCGCCACTTCATGATCGCCCCTCGCATGCTTCTATCGTTCCTGTCGTGTTGCCTGCACTCTCTGACCGCGGGCGCGCTCCAGGATTCCCGCCGGCCCGCGCCCGGCCCCTTGGCTACAATGGGGTTTTGGCCCGCGCCGCGGCGGCGCGGCGCCCCAACGGTCATCCGAGGACAGAACCGCCATGCTGCGCACCGACACGCCCGTCACCGTCTACCGTAAAGACTATAGTCCGCCAGCCTTCGCTTTCGATCATGTCGACCTGGTGCTCGAACTGGACCCGGAACGGACCCTGGTCACCAGCACCGTGCGCTTCCGCCGCACCGCCGCCGACGCAGCGCTGGTGCTGGCCGGCGAGGACCTGGAACTGGTCAGCGTGAAACTGGACGGCCAGGCGTTCGCCGCCACCGCCCAGGACGGCACGCTGACGCTGGCCGGCCTGCCTGGCGAAGGCAGCCTGGAAATCACCACCGCCTGCCGTCCCGCGGCCAACACCACGCTGTCCGGCCTCTACGTCTCCAACGGCAACTTCTTCACGCAGTGCGAGGCAGAGGGCTTCCGCCGCATCACCTATTTTCTCGACCGGCCGGACGTGATGACCACCTACCGGGTCACCCTGCGCGCCGACCGCGCCGCCTATCCGGTGCTGCTCTCCAACGGCAACCTGGTGGGCCGGCGCGAACTGCCTGCGGGGCGCCATGAGGCCGTTTGGGAAGACCCCTTCAAGAAGCCGAGCTACCTGTTCGCGCTGGTGGCGGGCAAGCTCGAATGCATCGAAGAACGGGTGGTATCGGCCTCCGGCAAGGAGAAGCTGCTGCAGGTGTGGGTCGAGGCGCAGGACCTCGGCAAGACGCGCCATGCGATGGACTCCCTGATCCATGCCATCCGCTGGGACGAACGGCGCTTCGGCCTCGAGCTCGACCTGGACCGCTTCATGATCGTCGCCGTCGGCGATTTCAACATGGGCGCGATGGAGAACAAGGGCCTCAACATCTTCAACACCAAGTACGTGCTGGCCAATGCCGAGACGGCCACCGACACCGACTTCGCCAATATCGAATCGGTGGTGGGCCACGAGTACTTCCACAACTGGACCGGCAACCGGGTCACCTGCCGCGACTGGTTCCAGTTGTCGCTCAAGGAGGGCCTGACCGTCTTCCGCGACCAGGAATTCTCCGCCGACATGATGGGCTCCGAATCCGGCCGCGCGGTCAAGCGCATCGAGGACGTGCGCCTGCTGCGCCAGGTGCAGTTCCCCGAGGACGCCGGCCCGATGGCGCACCCGGTGCGCCCGGACAGCTACGAGGAAATCAACAACTTCTACACGGTGACGGTGTACGAGAAGGGTGCCGAGGTCGTGCGCATGTACCAGACCCTGCTGGGCCGCGACGGCTTCCGCAAGGGCATGGACCTGTACTTCCGGCGCCATGACGGCCAGGCCGTCGCCTGCGACGATTTCCGTGCAGCCATGGCCGACGCCAACGGGCGCGACCTCGGCCAGTTCGGGCTCTGGTACAGCCAGGCCGGCACACCGGTGGTCAGCGTGCGCAGCGCGTGGGACGCCAAGGACGGCAGTTTCACCCTGACGCTGTCGCAGCATTGCCCCAAGGTGGGCATCGAGACGCGTGCCGGCACGCCGGACAAGCAGCCCTTCCACATTCCCTTCGCGATCGGCCTGATCGGCGCCGACGGGCGCGACCTGCCGCTGCACCTCGACGGCGAGGCCGGCGATGCGCCCGGCGCCGGCGACACCACGCGCGTGCTCGATTTCACCGGCGCCGAACAGAGCTTCCGCTTCACCGGCCTGCCGGCACAACCAGGTGGCGCCGCCCCGCTGCCCTCGCTGCTGCGCAATTTCTCCGCGCCGGTGATCGTCGACGCCGACTACACCGACGCCCAGCTCACCTTCCTGCTGGCGCACGACAGCGATCCCTTCAACCGCTGGGAAGCCGGCCAGCGCCTGGCCACGCGCGCACTGCTGCAACTCGTATCGGACGCCCAGGCCGGCCGCGAACTGCGCCTGGCCCCGGAACTGGTGGCCGCCGTGCGCACGGTGCTGAGCGACGACAGCCTCAACCCCGCCTTCCGCGAGCAGGCCCTGCTGCTGCCGGCCGAGGCCTACCTGGCCGAGCGCATGAGCGTGGCCGATCCCGCCGCCATCCACCGCGCGCGCCAGTTCCTGCGCGAAGGCCTGGCGCGCGCGCTGCAGCCTGAGTGGCTGGCCGCCTACGAGGCCAACGCCACGCCGGGACCCTACAGCCCCGACGCGGCCAGCGCCGCCAAGCGCGCGCTGCGCAACCTGGCGCTGGGCTACCTGGCCGACAGCGGCGACGCCGCCATGCAGGCGCTGGCCGAGCGGCAGTACCACGCCGCCGACAACATGACCGATCGCTTCGCCGCGCTGAGCGCCCTGGTCAACAGCTTTGCGCCCGGCCGCGAAGCGGCGCTGGCCGACTTCTACCAGCGCTTCGAGCACGACGCGCTGGTGATCGACAAATGGTTCTCGCTGCAGGGCATGCAGCGCGGCGAGGTCGGCGCCCACGCCGGCAAGCGCACCCTCGACACGGTGCGCGCGCTGATGGAACACCCCGCCTTCACCCTGCGCAACCCCAACCGCGCACGCGCGCTGATCTTCAGCTTCTGCTCCGGCAACCCGGCGCAGTTCCATGCCGAGGACGGCGCGGGCTACCGCTTCTGGGCCGAGCAGGTGCTCGCGCTCGATGCCATCAATCCGCAGGTGGCGGCGCGGCTGGCGCGCGTGATGGACCGCTGGCAGAAGTACACGCCGGTGCTGCGCGACGGCATGCGCGCCGCGCTGGAGCAAGTGTCGGCAGCCCCGTCGCTGTCGCGTGACGTGCGCGAGATCGTCGGCAAGGCGCTCGCCGCCTGACACCGGGGGCCGCCGCCGGCTACCCGCCCGAAGCGGGAAGGCCGGCGGCGCCGGCCCGCCCCTGGCGGCCATGTAGAATTGCGGCCATCCAAGGAGAACCACCATGACTCGCATCAGCCTGACCCGATATCTGGTCGAGGAGCAGCGCAAGCACAACACGATCCAGCCCGAACTGCGGCTGCTGATCGAAGTGGTCGCGCGCGCCTGCAAGGCCATTTCCAACGCTGTCAGCAAGGGCGCGCTCGCCGGCGTGCTCGGCTCCGCCGGCACCGGCAACGTGCAGGGCGAAACCCAGCAGAAGCTGGACGTGATCGCCAACGAAGTGCTGCTCGACGCCAACGAATGGGGCGGCCACCTCGCCGCCATGGCCTCGGAGGAGATGGATTCCTTCTACGAGATCCCCAATCGCTACCCGAAGGGCGAATACCTGCTGCTGTTCGATCCGCTCGATGGCTCGTCGAATATCGACGTCAACGTCTCGATCGGCACCATCTTCTCGGTGCTGCACATGCCCAAGCCGGGCCAGACCGTGACCGAGGCCGACTTCCTGCAGCCGGGCAGCCACCAGGTCGCCGCCGGCTATGCCGTCTACGGCCCGCAGACCACCCTGGTGCTGACGGTCGGCAACGGCGTGCAGATGTTCACGCTCGACCGCGAGGCCGGCAGCTTCGTGCTGACCCAATCCGATGTGCAGATTCCCGAGGACACCAAGGAATTCGCCATCAACATGTCCAATATGCGCCACTGGGCCCCGCCGGTGCGCCGCTATATCGACGAGTGCCTGGCCGGCACCGACGGCTCGCGCGGCAAGAACTTCAACATGCGCTGGATCGCCTCGATGGTGGCCGACGTGCACCGCATCCTGACGCGCGGCGGCATCTTCATGTACCCCTGGGACAAGCGTGAGCCGGAGAAGCCGGGCAAGCTGCGCCTGATGTACGAAGCCAACCCGATGGCCATGCTGGTCGAGCAGGCCGGCGGCGCCGCCACCAACGGCCACGAGCGCATCCTCGACGTGCAGCCGGAAAAACTGCATCAGCGCGTGTCGGTGATCCTGGGCTCGAAGAACGAAGTGGATCGCGTCACGCAGTACCACCGCGAAGCCGAACAGGCCCAGCAGGCTCAACAGGCAGGCGGAGCCTGAGGCACCCCTCTGCGCTGGCGGGAAGATGGATGAGGTGGCCCGCATGGCGCGGCCGCTTCAAAAAAAGCTTCCCACCGGCAGGACTCCCTGCTATTATTGCGGGCTGTTCCGGTTCACACGGAACGATGTTGCCGAAGTAGCTCAGTCGGTAGAGCAGCTCATTCGTAATGAGAAGGTCGGGGGTTCGATTCCTCTCTTCGGCACCATTCAGATCAAGCACCAAGCCCAGCCCACCGGTTGGGCTTTGTTGTTTCTGGGTGCCATGTAGCCATCGATGCGGCATTTTGGCCTCATGCGGCCGACACCGGTCCAGCCCCCCTCCTCCCCGCAAACAGCCCGAGCAAGCCACGCAAGGTGCGGACAGGCACCCGTCTTGCACCGGGCAGGAATGTCATGCGGTGACTCATGCGATGACGCCGGCCTTCATGCGGGGATGGATAACCGGGCCACGAGCGAAATTGCTCCGCCGCCCATCTTTGATACCATCCAGCCCGAGACATGCCCTCTGGCCGACAGCCCCTCGGCCCCATGGGCACGAACGGAGATCGCGCTGTGAAATACTCGAAGATCCTGGCGGTGATGGCATGCCTGGTGTCCGCTGCTTGCACCACCACGGCGCCGCCCTACTCCGGCCGCCAGATGTCCACGTACGATATGTCGACGGAATACACGGTGGAATATGTGCCGGACGGCTTCAAGCTTGCGGTCGACTACCGGTACCAGCAGTTCACGATTCTGCCCGGTAGCGCAGCCGCCGAGTGCAGGACAGCGATGCACAATGTGGCCGACAGTCTGGCAGACCGAAGGCAAAGGCCGATCGAACCGATAGGTGACCAAGACATCAAGTTGCACACCAGCAGGAATTGGTTCGGGAAGATAACCGTCTGCTCCGCGACCGCGCCGGTCGTCTGGAAGCGCTGAATCGATACACAACGGAGTACGACCCGGCTCGCCTCGGGTCACGGCAGCCCGCGTGAGGCGGCGGGATCCGCTCCAGGGCACCGAGCCGGCCGGCAAACCGAAACGGCTTGGCCGCGCTGGCGCGGCGGGAAGCATCGACGCTGCGGTTCCGCACGGCACCCGGCGCGATCGCCGTCATGCATGCCGCAACTCACCTGCCCTGCCCTGCAGCAGTGCTTCGTTGCGCAGCGCGGCCTCGCGCAGGTAGTCCCATAGCGTGGTGATGCGCTTGAGCGTGCGCAGTTCTTCGTGGCAATAAATCCAGAAACTGCGCGCCACGACCACCTCGTCCACCAGCAGCGGCACAAGCCGCGGGTCTTGCGCGGCCATGAAACAGGGCAGGATCGCCAGCGCCTCACCCTGCAGCGCAGCATGGTATTGCGCGATCACGCTCGTGCTGCGCAGCACGACGTCGCCGCCGGGCACGATGTCTTCCAGATAGCGCAGCTCCTTGCTGAAGGTGAGTTCGTCGACGTAGCTGATGAAGCGCCGGCCCTTGAGGTCGCCGAGCCGCTCGATCGCGCCGTGACTGGCGAGATACGCTGGCGTGGCGTAGAGCTGCAGCCGGTAGTCACACAATTTGCTGCACACATAGGGGCCACGCCGCGGGCGCTCGATCGTGATGGCCAGGTCCGCCTCGCGCTTGGACAGGCTCACGAAACGCGGCACGGGCAGGATGTCGAGCTGGATCGACGGGTATCGCCGCTGAAAGCGCGACAGCAAGGGCGTAAGGAAGTAGGTGCCGAACGCCTCGGTGGAACCGATGCGCACGTGCCCCGACAGCGTCTGCCCCCAGCCGGCCACCTGCTCGCAGGCCGATTGCAGCGTTCCTTCCATCTGCTCGGCGTACACCTGCAACTGCTGCCCCTCGGGCGTGAGCGCGAAGCCTGCATTGCGCGACTTGTCGAACAGCAGCGTGCCCAGCGCCTGCTCCAGCGCGCGCACGCGGCGCGAAACCGTGGTGTGGTCGACTCCAAGGCGCTGCGCCGCCACGCTCACCCGCTGCGTGCGGGCGACCTCAAGAAAGTAGCGCAGGTCATCCCAGTCGGGGCGAGCGCCCGGCAAACCACCGTGTGCCCCCCCGGGTCCGTTTGACGCACGCCGTGCGCTGGATGTCCTCGCCGCCCTCGTGACTTGGCCGGCCCCACTCGCTCGGCTCGGCATGGGGGCATCTCCTATGTGTGTTTTTGCACATATTAAATGCAGATTTTCTGCATACAAAGCAAATTCACACAAATATACTCGCCCGATGCCACGCAAAGATGGCAAGGCAAGACAAGAAAAAACATCAAGGAGACACACGATGAAGATCAAGCCATGGTTGGCCGCGCTGGGACTCGGCGTCGGATTTTGCGTCAACGTCCCTGCAGGCTTTGCGCAACTGCCCGACAGGCCGGTGAAGATCGGTGTGCTGACCGACATGACCGGTCCGTATTCGGCGATGGGTGGCTCAGGATCGGTGGTGGCCGCACAGATGGCCATCGACGACTGCCTGGCGGCCGAATGCAAGGGCATGAAGATCAGCCTGGTCTCGGCGGACAACCAGAACAAGGCGGACGTCGCCGCCAACCGGGCGCGCGAATGGTTCGACCGCGACAATGTCGATGCGATAGCCGACCTGACCAACTCCGCCGCGGCCCTGGCCGTGCAGAAACTGGCGATGGAGAAGCAGCGCGTGGTGATGTTCTCCGGCCCTGCGACCACGCGCCTGACCAATGAGGACTGCTCGCCGACGGGCTTTCACTGGATGTTCGACACCTATTCGCAGTCGGCCGCCACGGCCCGCGCGATGGTCAAGAGCGGCGGCAAATCCTGGTACTTCCTGACCGTGGACTATGCGTTCGGCACCTCGCTGGAGAAGGACGCGGCCGATAACGTCAAGATGCTCGGCGGCACGGTGGTGGGCCAGTCGCGCCATCCGCTCAACGCGTCGGATTTCGCCTCGTTCCTGCTGCAGGCGCAGGCGTCGAAGGCGCAGGTCGTGGCGCTGGCCAACGGCGGGCAGGACACCGTCAACGCGCTCAAGGCGGCGCGCGAGTTCGGCATCGTGCAGCGCGGCCAGAAACTCGCGGCCTTGCTCGTGTTCCTCTCGGACGTGCACGCCCTCGGCCTCGATACCGCGCAGGGCCTGATGTTCACCGACGGCTTCTACTGGGACTACGACGACGCCTCTCGCGCCTGGTCCGCCCGCTTCCAGCAGAAGTACAAGAACCTGAAGCCGACCATGGTGCAGGCGGGGGTGTATTCGAGCGTGCTGCATTACCTGCGCTCGGTCGCAGCGGCCGGGAGCGTCGATGCCAAGGTAGTGACGCAGAAGATGCGCGAGCTGCCGATCCGCGACCCGATCATGCGCAATGCCTCGATCCGTCCCGACGGCCGCGTGATCCACGACATGACCCTGTTCCGCGTCAAGACGCCGGCCGAATCGAAGGGTCCGTGGGACTACTACACCGCGGTAGCCACGGTGCCTGCGGCCGAAGCCTTCCAGCCGCTGTCGAAGTCGAGCTGCCCGCTGCTCAAGACGACGTCCGCGTCGCGCTGACACGCTGGCGCAGGCACGCGATGACCGGTACCGCCACCGCGGCCCGGCTCGCCCCCCCATCTTCTTCTTGATTGAGCATCTGATCCGGTTTTCTCAGGAGAGCGATCCATGTCCATTCCGACCCTCCCGCTGCTGATCGACGGCAAGCGGGTCGAATCGAAGACCACCGAGTGGCGCGATGTCATCAACCCGGCCACGCAGGAAGTGGTCGCGCGCGTGCCGTTCGCGACGGCAGACGAACTGAACGCGGCCATCGCCTCGTCCAAGGCCGCGTACAAGACGTGGCGCAACACCTCGCAAGCGGCGCGCATGCGCATCATGCTGCGGTTCCAGCAACTGCTGCGCGATCACACCGCCGAGCTGGCGGCGCTGATCACCCGCGAGCACGGCAAGACACTGCCCGACGCGGAGGGCGAGGTGGGACGCGGCCTGGAGGTGGTGGAGCACGCCTGTTCGATCGCATCGCTGCAGCTCGGCGAATACGCGCAGAATGCCGCCGGCGGCATCGACGTCTACACGCTCATCGAGCCGCTCGGCGTCTGCGCCGGCATCACCGCGTTCAACTTCCCGGTGATGCTGCCGTGCTTCATGTTCCCGCTGGCGGTGGCGTGCGGCAATACGTTCGTACTCAAGCCCTCGGAACAAGACCCGAGCGCGTCGCTGCGGCTGGCCGAGCTGGCGCTCGAAGCCGGGCTGCCGCCGGGTGTGCTCAACGTGGTGCACGGCGGGCCGGACATCGCCAATGCCCTGTGCGAGCACCCGGACATCAAGGCCGTGTCGTTCATCGGCTCGACGCATGTGGGCACGCAGCTCTACCGCCGCGCGTCGGACGCCGGCAAGCGCTGCCAGGCGATGATGGGCGCGAAGAACCATTGCGTGATCCTGCCCGACGCCGATCGCGAGCAGGCCATCAACCACCTGCTGGGCGCGGCATTCGGCGCGGCGGGCCAGCGCTGCATGGCAACCTCGGTGGCCGTGCTGGTGGGCGAGGCGCGCGAGTGGGTGTCCGAGATCGTCGAGCGTGCGCGCAAGCTCAAGGTGGGCCCGGGCACGGACCGCAGCGCGGACCTCGGCCCCGTGGTCTCGAAGAGCGCGCGTTCGCGCATCGAGCGCCTGATCGGCGCCGGCGTGGAAGAAGGCGCAAAGCTGCTGCTCGACGGCCGCGGCCACAGCGTGGCGCAGGCGCCCGAGGGCAACTTCATCGGGCCGACGGTGTTCGATGGCGTAACCGCCGGCATGTCGATCTACCGCGAGGAGATCTTCGGGCCGGTGCTGTGCATGACGGGCGTCGACACGCTCGACGCAGCCATCGACCTCATCAATGCCAATCCGAACGGCAACGGCGTGGCGCTGTTCACGCAGGACGGCGGTGCGGCGCGCCAGTTCCAGAACGAGATCGACGTCGGCCAGGTCGGCATCAACCTGCCGATTCCCGTGCCGGTGGCATGGTTCAGCTTTACGGGCTCGCGCGCATCGAAACTGGGCGACCTCGGCCCCAATGGCAAGCAGGCGATCCTGTTCTGGACGCAGACCAAGACGGTGACGGCACGCTGGCAGGCGCGCGGCACGGGGCCGGCCGGCGTGAATACGACCATCACGCTGAAGTGATGCCAGCCTGATGCGAACACGGGAGACCGTCATGACCACACAGAGAATCGCCTTCATCGGCCTGGGCAATATGGGCGGCCCGATGGCTGCCAATCTCGTCAAGGCCGGACACGCCGTGCGCGGCTTCGACCTGTCGGGCGCGGCACGGGAACGCCTGGCCGCGCAAGGCGGACAGGCGGCCAGCTCGATCGCCGGCGCCGTGCGCGATGCCGACGTGGTCATCACGATGCTGCCCGCGGGCGAGCACGTGCTGGCCGCCTACGGCGGACCGGACGGCATTCTCGCGCATGCCGCGCCGCACGCGGTGCTGCTCGACAGCAGCACGGTGCCGCCGGACGTGCCGCGCCAGATCGCGGCGCAGGCGCGCCCGGGCACGGCCCTGCTCGATGCACCGGTGTCGGGCGGCACCGCGGGCGCCGCGGCCGGCACGCTCACCTTCATGGTCGGCGGCGACGCGGCGCTGGTCGAGCGCATGCGGCCGCTGCTGGCATCGATGGGGCGAGCCATCCACCATGGCGGGCCGCTGGGCGCCGGGCAGACGCTCAAGCTGTGCAACAACATGCTGCTGGGCATCCTGATGGCCGGCACCAGCGAAGCGCTACGGCTGGGCATCGCCAACGGGCTCGACCCGAAGGTGGTCTCGGCCGTCATGCAGCAGAGTTCGGGACGCAACTGGACGCTCGAGGTGTACAACCCCTGCCCGGGAGTGATGGAATCGGCCCCGGCCTCGCGCGGCTATACGGGAGGCTTCGCCACGGACCTGATGGCCAAGGACCTGCGCCTGGCGCACGCCGCCGCAGCGGCGAGCGGCGTGGCCGCGCCGCTGGGCGACCTGGCGCGGCGCATCTTCGAAGTACACCG
>JABLTH010141278.1_pt1 | contig 13616 bp, 10 predicted proteins | sample 7875711 | NCBI WGS metagenome assembly JABLTH01 (sample SAMN14941262, study PRJNA633318) | bioreactor metagenome | isolation source: bioreactor | place: China | collected 2019-03-05 | reverse complement strand
TGCTAGCAACCGGACGTCCGACCGCACCTCAGTATCCGGCGCCGTGCCGGATACCAATGAATCGACTGTGTGCATCGCAGTCGCGACCGACGTGGCCATCGCTCGATAGCCGCAGCAACCTCAACACCAGATAGGGAAATTCACCATGGCACCGACCTCGTCCAGCGACCACAGCATCCTCCACTCGCAGCGCACCCGGCTGTTCCTTTTCATGTGCCTCGCAGCTTTGCTCGTGTTCGTGCTGCCCGGCACGGCCTTCGCACAGGACGCCACCGATACCATCGACACTACCTGCAAGTTCGCCAGCAACATCAACAAGATCCTCAACGCCGTGTCGATCGTGGTGGTGACGATCGCGGTGATCTTCTCGGGCTATCAGATTGCTTTTGCTCATAAGCGCATTAGCGATGTTGCGCCCGTGATGATCGGCGCAATTCTGATCGGCGCGGCCGGCCAGATCGCCAAGATGTTCCTGGCTGGCAGCACGTCGGCCTCCGGCGCGACGGCCTGTACCGCGCAGGTGATCACCCACCTGCTCAATCACTATGCATAAGAACGCGCTGTTTCGAGGCTGCACCCGCCCCCCGATGTTCATGGGGGTGCCTTACGTTCCGTTCTTCATGGGCGCGGGCGGGTGCTTCCTCCTGGCGGTGTACACCAACTTTTTCTACCTGCTGCTGCTACCCGTAGTCATCTTCGTGATGCGCCAGATGGCGCGCCGCGACGAGATGATTTTCCGGCTGCTCGGGTTGCGCCTGCAGTTCCGCACACGCGTGCGCAACCTGGGCGAAAACGGCGGCATGTGGGTGTTCACCCCCAACAGCTATCGCGACCCGTCCAAGTCGAAACCGTGAGTCCCACCAGATTCCCCGGCGCGCCGGGGAATCGTGCCGGATCGAAGATCATGCCCAAGCCCGCCTTCTTGCCAGATACCCCGATCAGCGAGTTCCTGCCGCTGTCCACGCATGTCTCCCCGACCGTGCTTAAGACCACGGGTGGGGATTTCCTGCTGGTCTGGCGACTGGGCGGCCTGCCGTTCGTCGGGCGGGAGGAATGGGAAATCGAGCATCGCCACAACACCTTCAACCGCATGCTGCAGACGCTGCGTGCACCGGATTTCGTCAACGTGGCGTTCTGGGTGCATGACGTACGTCGGCGGCGCCGGCTGAGCGATCACAGCAAGTTCTCGCAGGCCTTCAATCAGTCACTGTCGGACAGCTACTACGAGGCACTGTCCAGCCAGAAGCTGATGCAGAACGAGCTTTACCTCACCCTGATCTATCGACCGGTGGTCAGCGGCAAGCGCTTCGCCGAAAAATCAGCCGACCTGGCCCGGCTGGAAGCGGAGCAACTGGAGGCCGTCAACACCATCCTGGAGTTGGCAGGCAACGTCGAGGCCGTGCTGAAGGACTACGCTCCCTACCGGCTGGGCATGTACGAGGCGGCCAACGGCGTAGTGTTCTCCGAGGCGCTGGAGTTCTACGGCTACCTGCTCAACCGCATCGATGAACCGGTGCCGGTGCTGCCGGCACCGGTTCCCGAGTATCTGCCAATCAGCAAGCAGCGCTTCTCCGCCAAGACCGGCGACTTCGTGCTGACCGCACCCGACGGCAAGAGCCACTTCGGCGCCATTCTCAATATCAAGGAGTACACCGACGGCACGTATCCCGGCATCCTGAACGGCCTGAAGTACCTGGATTTCGAATACGTCATCACTCACTCCTTCAGCCCGATGGGTCGCCAGGACGCGCTGAAGGCGCTGGATCGCACCAAGGGCATGATGATCTCCTCCGGCGACAGGGCCTTCAGCCAGATCGCCGAACTCGATCACGCCATGGATCAGCTCGCGTCGGGCAACTTCGTCCTGGGCGAGTACCACTTCACCATCGCCATCTATGCCGCGAGCCAAGAGGCGCTGTCGCAGCAGATCGCCACCACGCGCGCTGAGCTTTCCAACGCCGGCTTCGTCTCGGTGAAAGAGGACCTTGCCGTTACGGCGGGCTTCTATGCGCAGTTCCCCGGCAACTGGAAGTACCGCACCCGGCTGGCCAACGTCAGTTCGCTGAACTTTCTCGGTCTGTCGCCCCTGCACAACTTCGCCACCGGCAAGAAGAGCAACAACCCGTGGGGTGACTGCGTCACCACGTTGCAGACCACCAACGGCCAGCCCTACTACTTCAATTTCCACGCCACCCACCCGGCAGAGAACTCGTTGGGTGAGAAGGCCATCGCCAACACCATGGTGATCGGAAAATCCGGCACCGGCAAAACCGCGCTGATCAACTTCCTGCTCAGCCAGGTGCAGAAGCTGCAGCCGTCGCCCACGATCTTCTTCTTCGACAAGGATCGCGGCGCCGAAATCTTCGTGCGCGCCTGCGGCGGCAACTACCTCGCGCTGGAGAACGGCCAGCCCACCGGTTTCAACCCGTTCCAGTGCGAACGCAGCGAGGCGAACGTGCAGTTCCTCGCCGATCTGGTCAAGGTGCTGGCCGGCAAGAGCGTTTACAGCTCGCGCGAGGAAGACGACATCTTCCGCGCAGTCGAGAACATCCTCGACACCCCAATGCACCTGCGCACCATGACCAACTTCCAGAAGAGCCTGCCCAACATGGGCGACGACGGGCTCTACATCCGCATGCGCAAGTGGACGGCCGGCAACTCGCTGGGATGGGTGTTCGACAACCCGATCGACACCATCGACCTGGAGAAGGCCAACATCATCGGCTTCGACTACACCGACATCATCGACAACCCCGAAGTACGCGTGCCGGTGATCAATTACCTGCTGCACCGCCTCGAGGCGCTGATCGACGGTCGGCCGCTGATCTACGTGATGGACGAGTTCTGGAAGATCCTCGACGGCAAGGGCGGCCTCAAGGAATTCGCCAAGAACAAGCAGAAAACAATCCGCAAGCAGAACGGCCTGGGCATCTTCGCCACGCAAAGTCCGGAAGATGCGCTGGCCAGCGATATCGCCGCCGCACTGGTCGAACAAACCGCCACGATGATCCTGCTGCCCAACCCGAACGCCAGCCGCGACGACTACGTCGGCGGACTGAAGCTCACGGATGCCGAATACCAGGTCGTCGTGAGCTTGGACGAACGCTCGCGCTGCTTTCTAGTGAAACAGGGTCACGCCAGCGCCGTATGCCAGCTCAATCTTCGCGGCCTGGATGACCACCTCGCGGTGATCTCTGCCTCAACCGACAACATCGAGATCATGCATGAAGTGATGGAGGCGCGTGCGGCTGTCGAGGGCGTGGCCGCGGATGCCTTGGCTCCCCAGCAATGGTTGAGCGACTTTTATGAGAACCGCAAGGGAAGCGGAAAGAAGACCGACCGGAATGCTTCGCGCGCGCCACGCGCGGCTGTCCGTTAACCGTGGAGAACAAATGATGCGAAACGAGATTGCTTCCACCCGGGACTCTGGGCGCAATATCTTTGCGCCGGCTCTTGCTTCTGCGGCCTCGGTGCTCCTGCTCTTTGGCCTGACCGGTGGCAGAGCCGATGCTCAGGTCCTGGTCACCGATGTCGAGTCAAATGCCACGCAGCAGTCGGAGTTCGCAAAGCAGGTTCTGCAGTACGAGAAGCAGATCCAGCAGTACACCACTCAGCTGGAGCAGCTTCGCAACATGCTGACGAAGATCGAGAGCCTCGGCACGGGCATTTCCCTCGTGCCGAAGAGCCTGGAGCCACTGAGCAGCAGTGATCAGGACAAGCTGGTGGATCAGGCCTGTCCCGGAGCGCCCTCCGGCGGGGCCATTGGAAGCGCGATCGCCGGTCTGCTCGGCGGTTCAGATCAGCCGATCACCGAGCGCCAGAATCTCATCTGCAGAGAGATCGTCATGATTCAGATCGATGAGTACAACATCACTGCACAAGCGCTGGGATCGCTGACCGCCCAAGCCAGCACAGTGCAGAAGCTCAACGAGATCATCAACTCGATCAGCACATTCGGAGAATCCAGCAGTGCCACGTCGCAGGCGGAGCAGTTCATGAGCCAGCTGAGGCTTGCCGGCGATACCTGGCAGAAGCAGATCGAGGCGGACGAGAAGATGATCGCGACGCTGCGGCAACAGCAGGGCGTGCTCGCGAAAGTGGCTCTCAATGGTAGTAACACCGTCCTCGGCAACGTCGTGCAGGCTGTCGCACTCAAGGCCGCTTTCACGATCAATGAGTAGCTGCGACATGAATAGCGTTGGGGAAAAGCGCACCACCATTGACAGCCCGCTGACGCAGGGGCTGTCGCGTGCACGGGAAACAAGATGAGCAATCTCGGCGACTACCTCTATTACGCGCTGGTCTACAACTATCTTCAACAAAAGATCACGGACTTCCAGCAAGACGTTCTCGCCAACATGATGACGTGGGCCAGCGGCATTGCGCTCGTACTCATCACGCTCTGGATCATGATTCAGGGGTTTCGTCTGATCACGGGGCAGTCCCGCGATTCGATGATGGCGATGGTCATCAACATGACCCGGATCGTGATCATCGTCACGGCAGCCACCTCAATGAGTATCTTCGGCGGCTCTTTGCAGGGCATGCTGTCCGCGAACGGCTCGCTTGGCTCCGAGATCAGCCAAGTGGTTTCCGGTGAAGACTCCCCGATCAGCGCCATCGACAAGAACATGGCCGCAACGCAGCTTTCCCTTGCCGCAATCGATGTTGTGCAGGTTCCCCCTGGCGACAGCGCAACTGCCGATCAGAAGGCCCATGCCATGCTGCTGGCGGGCTTTGGCGCTGCCAGCCCCGCCATGGCAGCCGGCGCCATGCTGCTTCTCTATCAGTTCACCATGGCGATCTTCGTAGGCCTCGGCCCCCTGTTCATCCTTTGCCTGATTTTCGATCAGACCAAGGAGCTCTTCCGGCGTTGGCTGCTGTACGGCATCGGGACCCTCTTTTCGATTGCCGTGCTTTGCGTGGTTTCCAGCATCGTCCTCAAGCTCACCGTCAACGTGGCAGCGGCCCTGTGGTCAGCCAGCGTCATCAACACCATCACCGATCAAGGCGCCGAAGGATTTTCGAGTCAGGCACTTCAGCAAGGCGGCATCGGCTTGCTACTCACCGTGCTCATCATCTCCGTTCCCCCGCTAGCTGCCGCCTTCTTCCAAGGGACCGTTGGCCAGTTCATGCACTTCTCGGCATTCGGGGGCGGATATGCAAACCGCCCGGGACCGCAGGGGCAGCCGCCGGGATCTTATGGCGCGGGACAGTCACCATCGGCTCCCACCGCGGGACAAGCTCACCCCGGACAGCTCAGCGGAGCCGGTGGCTTTGGTGGCACCGCTCCCCCACTCCGGGTTTCCAACACTTCAGGTTCAGCCTTGGCTGATGTCGTAAAGGTCCCGACGAGCGCACCATCGAGAGGTAATCAATGAACATCCATCGCTGGGCCCTTATTGGAATACCTCTGTTAATCGCAAACTGCGTTTATGCCGAGGGTGGATGCCCTACGGGAATGATCCCCGCGAGTGGCACAAACATTAACTCTTGCATTCCTATACCGCCGGGGTACTACCAGAATCAGCAAAGCAGTTCTCCTCAATCTCCGCCAGAAAGATGGATAGATCACTGGGGCGCAATTGCGACTTATGAGCCCAATGGAAGCCTTGGAATCGCTGAGAATATGCCAAGCCAAGAAAGTGCAGAGAATTTGGCACTAGAAGATTGCCGCGCAAAGCATGCTTCCAAATGCGAGGTACAGCTCTCGTACCGCAATCAATGTGCCGCAATGGTGGTAAGTGATGGGGGATATAACGTGACGCCCGCCACGACCATCGACGCTGCAACGGACAAGGGCATGGACATATGCAGGAAAGCCGGAGACTCCAACTGCCACGTTTATTACTCAGCCTGCAGCCTTCCGCAACGTATTCAATAGCAACGGGCGTTGTTTGGCTGTGATGGGCGTAAGCTGGAGCCTCCACCGGCCCACTCTCTAAGCTATTTCGTAAGGAGCCGGCTAGAGCACTTCTTTAAGGCGGCCTCTGCGCGGAAAATGGACTTCGTGCTTTCCATACCTGCGCTCAGTCAACACATCGATCATAAAGGCGGTGTCACTGTGCAATTAAAAGCCGTACGCAGGCGAGGGCCGGCGCCAGTGCCGCAAGCGAATTTCGCGCGGCCATCGCCTCATCCAAGCACCTTTGTGGGGATGACGTCAAGAATCGCATCGATTACATGCTCGAAAGGATTACCGCTCGACAGCCCACGTCATCGAACCAAGGAGGTGCTTCATGAAACTACGTGGTTTACTCGCCGGCGCCACCATTGGCGCAGCGTGTCTGATTTCCCCTCCGATCAGTGCTCAGACCGTGGATCCGTGCACCATCTATATTTGCATGGCGGGTATATCCGGTTTCGGAGCCAGCGGAGGACCCACCTGCGCGCCCGCGCTGGCTTACTGGCACGCCCCGACTCCCGCGGGGCTGGCGGTTTATCACCCGCCCCAAGGGTTCAACGCGCCTGCCAGTGTTGTAGAGCGCACGACATATATGGAGAGCTGCATGACCATCACGGTTAACCCTGATGTGGTGAGCGCCATCATCGCCAAGCACGGCTCGAAGCCGTAGGCCCCGATCCACTCAAACAAGGAGCAGATCCCCTCTTTCAGGAGCGATGCACACTGCTTGGTAGATCGACTCCACAGAACGTAGGTTCAGTTTCCCATCTGTGGAAGCGTCAGGTGGTCACCCGCAACCGCTGCAACCCGCCTCTGTGGCCTCGCCTAAACAGGACCACGATGAACGGCACACCGCTCGTTCGGTCCACGCTCGATCAGGGCACGCGCGGCGCGCAATAGGAGGCATCGCACGGACAGGGGCGCCGATCATGACATGGCGCCAGATGATCCTGGCCAGGCGGCGTGGATCGCAGTTCCGGGTATTGGTTCCCGCACCCTTGGGTTACAAGGCTTCCGGGGTCGGAAAACTCTCAGGTCGGCCTACGCAGCGCTGTTTCTACTTCCGCGCCCTGCGGTCTGGCTCGAGGCGCAAAGAGCTTCACAGATGCGCTCGGCTTGGTTTGGCAACCTCACGGACACGGAAGATTCTTGCCATTGTTTTGGAGTGACAGTCATGAAGAGTTTGCTTGCTGCTTTTGTTGCCACGTTTGCTCTCTGGCTGACCGCCTGCCACGCCGCGCCGGCAGCGTCCGGGGCTAAGGCTGCTGATGCGCGAGGCCCGATGCCCGCCAGCGCCGCGTCGGCTCGATCGGCAACGGGAACAAGCTCCGCAACGGATCCGGCTCTGTTGCTGGATGGCAAGCTCAGCAAGGGCATGGCCTACAACGAGTTCCGCAAGATCGTCATCGACCATGGTTGGCAGCCGCAGCCTGATGCGCAATGCATGGCGAACGTGGTGGGCGGCAATTACAAGAAACTTTGCTCGGAGCATCCTGAGCTGGGCAGCTGCAGAGCCTGTATTGATGTGCGGGAGCTCAGCTCGTGCAGTGGCGACGGGCATTGCCTGATGCAGTTCAGTCACGAAGGTTTCGGCAAGACGCTGCAGGTGGGTACCTACGGCGAGATCGGCGACTGGAACGCTCCGGCAGGCAAGTCCACGCTCTCGGTCACGGGATGGGAATACCGCTCGCCTGCAGCTCAATGAACCGGGCCTCCGGCAGTCGCGGCTGCCTCTCGTCGTCACTCGCCTCAAGCGGCGACTTCAATCGCCGGACAGTCGGAAACGGGTGCGCCGGACCGGAGAGAACCCCGTAGCGCGCTCTGCGCTCTTTTCATCATCAGGAGGAACGGACTCCCATGAGCAACCAGCCACTTCGCGACCTGATCCATCGCGGCGAATCGCAGAATCGCGGTTACAACGACTACAACGGCGGCACCTACACCGGCAGCGACGGGCGGCAGCACATCCGCGAGTCGAGTCAGTCGATCGATTTCTCCAGCATGACGCTGGGCGAGGTGCAGGCGAGGCAACATCGCGGCGAGCTGTTCGCGGTGGGGCTCTATCAGGTGATTCCCGGCACCATGGACGCGGCGGTGGCGAGTCTTGATCTCGACCCAAAACAGCGCTTTACGCCGGAACTGCAGGACAGGATCTTTTCCGAATACCTGGTGACCGACAAGCGGCCCGAGGTGAGGGACTACGTCACCGGCAAGCCTGGTGCGAGCCTGCACGCGGCCGAAGTGGCGATGTCACTGGAATGGGCCAGTTTCGGCGACCCCAACAAGGGCGGTGCCAGTCACTACGGCGGTGCGAATTCGGCAAGCATCTCGGTGCTCGAATGTGGCGAGGCGCTACGGCAGATGCGCACCGACTATCAGGCAGACCTGGCGCGGGGACTATCCCCCGACGCTGCGTTCAAGGACGTGACGATCGGCAACGGTGCCCTGCGCGGACAGGCGCAGAAGCGCTCCGGAGACGGCGGCAGCGTGCTGGCGTTCGGCGACCGCGGCGCCGCGGTCACCTCGCTGCAGAACGGATTGCACCGCCTCGGCTATACCGATGCCGACGGCGCTCCGCTCACGGCGGACGGGGACTTCGGGCGCAACACGCAGCATGCCGTGGAGGCGTTCCAGCGGGATCACCGGCTGACGGTGGATGGCAAGGCCGGCCCACAGACGGAAGCGGCCATAAGTCGGGCGCTCGCAACGCAGGGCGTGCGGACCCTACAGAGCGAGTTGAACTCGCTCGGCTATACCGATGTGCACGGCCATCCGCTGGCGGTGGACGGCGCATTCGGCGCGAACACGCGCCAAGCGGTCGAGGCTTTCCAGCGCGATCACCAGCTCACCGTGGACGGCCGCGTCGGCCCGCAGACTCAGGGCGCGCTGGACGAGGCACTGAAGGCGCGAGAAGCAGGTGAACGCACCCAGAGCGTGCTGCCACCGAGCGATCCGAAGTCACCCGATCACGCGCTTTACGAACAGGCACTGGCCGGCGTGCAGAAGATCGATGCCGACATGGGCCGTCGTTCCGACCAGCTCAGCCGCAACCTTGCCGCAAACCTGGCGGCGGAAGCCAAGGCGCTTGGGCTGACACGCATCGACTCAGTTGCCATCAGCGAGGACGGCGCACGCACGTTTGCGGTGCAGAACGAAAGCGGCGTTCGCCGCTACGCGGACGTGACCACCGCGCAGGCCGTGCGTACGCCGATCGAGCAAAGCAGCCTCCGTGCGGCGGACGTACAGACGCAGGCACCGGAGCCGGACCGGGCCTCGTCGCAACCAGTCGCCGCGGCCACCGCGGCACCATCGCGAGGCAGCGTCATCGGCCTCGGATGAGGCGAAAACACACCGCGCGGGCCCGAGACGGCACGCGATATTCCAGCTTCCACCAGTCCGGATCGAACCATGCGCCTCGCACTCGCCAGCCTGACCCTCGCCCTGCTCATCACCGGCTGCAGCCGGGCGAATTTTGCCGCCAGCGAGGCTGGCGCCCCGGCGCGGCCGATCAAGGTGCCGCCGGCAAGCGAGAGCGGGGCGCCATACACCAAGCTGCGCCAGCGGCTGGTGCTCGACGGCTGGCTACCGCTGCATCACGCGAACTGCGCGGCGGACACGGGACGGCCGCAGGCATGCAACCGCTGGCTGGAGCTGCAGCGCTGCGATGCGTCCGGCCACTGCAACGCAGCCTGGGGCAATGCCGACGGCACCGAGCTGATGCGACTGCAGCTCTCGGGAGTGCCCGGGGTTGGCGGGAAGCCCCTGGACAGTGCCGACGTGCGGGTGGAGGGCACCGAGCAAACCATGCCCGTCGACCAGGCTGTGCCCGCGGCGAGCTGCCCATCGACGCAGTTCATGCCGTTCCTCCAGGCATTCGCCGCGCAACCCTCGTTGCGCCGGGCGTTCACCGTGCCGCTGGTGCGCGCGAAGGTACTGGTGTCCGACGGCAATGGCGATCGTACCGAGGTGGTCTACGTGCCCGGCGAGCAACCGGACGTCTTCGACGTGAGCTACCGCGACGGCGCGTTCCACCATGTCGGCATCGACGGCGTCGATCCGGCCCCGCTGGCGCTGCAGGTGGAGCAACTCGCGGCGCAACTGCGGGACGTGAGCTACCTCTACGGCTCATCGGAAGGGCGCGGCTTCCGCTTCACCCTGCGCGAGGGTTGCTGGTACCTCACCGGAAACCCGCAGCCCACCGGGCCCTGAATGCCCCCACCACGCCGCATCATCGACCACTACACGGAGGTAGATCATGTCCCGCTACACCATCACCGAGAGCGTCGGTTCCCGGGTGCTGCCGGTGCACTCGTACGAGGATCTGCACAAGCATCACCCCAGTGCCGGCCGCCAGCCGAACCGCGAGTACGGCACGATCCATGGTGAGTTCGAGGAGATCCGTCACGCGGATGGGCGCACCTTCGTCAAGAAGGACTTCATCCTTTCGCAGGACGCCCGCGGACCGGTGGAGATTCCCGCGCCGGTGTCCGGCTATGCCCATTTCCTGCACGACGACTACAACACCGTGCAGATCTACGACAAACCGTACGGCACACCGGGTGCGAAGCGCGAAGGTCAGGTACTGCACATGGTGCGGGGCAGTTCGTCGTTCGCCGAGGGCGCGCACGTGAGTTACGGCCAGCCACTGGGCGAGATGGGCCAGACCGGCAGCCCCGGATCGATCCACGCGCACGTCGAGCTGGAAGTGGGCCAGTTTCAGCGTTACATCCGCGACATCAACGACGGCACGATCCGCCCTGGCGTCATCCCGCGCGGCGGCAGCGCGGAACAGCCGGTGCCGGTCGATGGCGCCGTGCTGGCCAATGGCAGTCGCGGCGCGGCGGTGATCGAGCTGCAAAAGCACCTGGCGACGCTGGGCTATACCGACGCGCAGGGGCAGCCGCTGAAGAGCGATGGCGCGTTCGGCCCGGCCACTCAGCAGGCAGTGGAAGCGTTCCAGCGCGACCATCGCCTCACCGTCGACGGCAAGGCGGGGCCGCTGACCGATGCGGCCATCGAACAGGCGCTGGCCAGGCAGGGAGCCTCCCGTTTGCAGGCCGAGCTGAATACGCTCGGCTACAAGGATGCTCGAGGTCAGGCGCTGCAGGTCGACGGCGACTTCGGCTCCAACACACGCTTTGCCGTGGAAGCCTTCCAGCGCGACCACCAACTGACCGTGGATGGCAAAGTTGGACCGCAGACGCGGGGCGCGCTGGAACGGGCGCTGCGGGACCACGCCGCGCAGAAGGCGACGGCGGGCAGAACGCTGCTGAGCGATCCACACAATCCGGACCATGCGCTCTACGAGCAGGCGCTGGCGCAGGTGAAGCATATCGACGAAGCGATGGGCCGCCCCTCCGACGAAAATACCCAGCGCCTCGCCGCCGCCGCGGTGCCTGTAGCCAAGGCGCATGGCCTGACCCGTATCGATGGCATTGCGCTCAGCGGCGATGGTTCGCGCACGTTCGTGACGCAGAACGACTCGCCGATGAAGCGAATCGCGGAGCTGTCCACCGCACAGGCCGTAGCCACGCCCATCGAACAGAGCAGTGCGGCCGCGCGGCACGTGCAGACGCCAACAACGCAGTCGCCAAACCCGTCGCGCGACACCCAGCTACCGCCGCCGCAGCAGGGGCAGGCGTCCGGGGCGACTCTCGTGGCATAAGCGGGGGGCTGCTCGCTTTTCACAGCGCGCGCCGTATCGGCATGGCCACGGCGCGGAACGCGACGCAGCACGAATCCCTGGTCCGAAGAACACTCACGCCCAAGTCGACTCCGGGCGCGTTGCGCCCGGGTCGACTGTTCACGCGCTCGCCAGCTTCTGCCTCTTGCGCGCCGCGCGACGCTCGCGGCGAGCCTCCCGGCGCACCCGCGCCCGCTCCGACAGGCACGAGAAGATCACGTACAGCGCCGGCGTGCTGAGCAGGGTCAGGGTCTGCGAAATGAGCAGGCCGCCGATCAGCGCGATGCCCAGCGGACGGCGCAGCTCGGAGCCTTCGCCCAGGCCGATGGCGATCGGCAGCGCGGCGAGAATCGCCACCATCGAAGTCATCATGATCGGGCGGAAGCGCACGATGCAGGCCTCGCGTGCGGCTTCCAGCGGGCTCTTGCCGTGCTCGCGCTGCGCCACCAGGGCGAAGTCGATCATCATGATGGCGTTCTTCTTGACGATGCCGATCAACAGCACCAGCGCGATCATCGCCACCACCGACAGCTCGGTGTTGGTCACCACCAAGGCGGCCAGCGCACCGACGCCCGCCGCGGGCAGCGTGGAGAGGATGGTGATGGGATGGATCAGGCTCTCGTAGAGCATGCCCAACACGATGTAGACGGTGACGATGGCGGCGAGGATCAGCCACAGCATGTCGCCCTGCGACTGCTGGAAGCGGCGGAAATCGTCCCCCAGCGAGAGGCGGATGTCGCCCGGCACGCGGATGTCCTGCACGGTCTTCTGGATGGCCGGCAGCGCCTCGCCCATGCTCGCGCCCGGCGCGAGATTGAAGCTGAGATCCATCGTGGTCTGCTGACCGGAGTGGTGGATCTGCGAGGGGGCCAGGCCCGCCTCCTGGTGCGCCACCGCGGTGATCGGCACCATCTTGCCGGCGTTGGAGCGCACGTAGATGCGGTTGAGCGCCTCGGGGGTGGCGGTCTGGTTCGGCAGCGCGTTCACCACCACCTTGTACTGGTTGATGTCCGAATAGATGGTGGACACCTGGCGCTGACCGAACGCGTCGTACAAGGCGCCATCGATGGTGCCGACCGAGACACCCAGCCGCGCGGCCTTGTCGCGGTCGATCACGATGTTCTGGCGCAGGCCACCCTCTTCCACGTCGGAGCCGACGTCGCGGAACATCGGGTTCTTCGCCAACGCCTTCACCAACCGCGGCAGCCACAGTTGCAGCTCGTCCAGATCATCGCCCTGCAGCGATACCTGGTACTGCGCGCCCTGGTTGCCGCCGCCACCGCCGCTGGGCAGATCCTGAATCGGGCGCAGGCGCAGGTTGAGGTCGGGATAGGCCGCCGCCTTTGCGCTGAGCCGGTCGAGCACGGTGAAGGTGTCGTCCTTGCGCCCTTCGGCGCGGGTCTTCAGCTCGATGTCGAACGAGCCGCTGGCACCGAGCCGGCTGGTGCCCAGGCGCGATCCCACGCGGGCGACGTCGGGATCGGCCAACAGCATGTCCACCAGCCGCTGCTGGCGCTTGACCATGTCGTTGAACGACACGGTGGCGCCGGAGTTGGCGAAGCCGTGGATGAGGCCGGTGTCCTGCGGCGGGAACAGGCCGCCCTTCACCTGCCCGGCCAGCACGAAGGTGAGCCCGATCAGCGCCAGCGGCGTGAGCGACAGGGCCAGCGCATGGCGCAGCGAGAAATCCAGCGCGCGGGTGTAGATGCGCAGCATGCCCTCGTGCATGCGGTCGATGGCGGCGTTGAGGCGGGCGAAACGCGGCGGGCGGTTCGTCGGTGCGGCGTGGCCGAGCAGGAAGCGCCCGCACAGCGCCGGCGTGAGCGTGAGCGACACCACGGCCGATACGGCGATCGCCGCGATCAGCGTCATGGTGAACTCCTTGAAGAACATGCCCACGATGCCGCTGGCGAACAGCAGCGGGATGAACACCGCGATCAGCGAAGCGGTGATCGAGACGATGGTGAAGCCGATCTCGCGCCCGCCCTTGAGCGCCGCCTCCATCCGCGGCATGCCCTCGTCGATGTG
>JABLTH010001333.1_pt1 | contig 13624 bp, 10 predicted proteins | sample 7875711 | NCBI WGS metagenome assembly JABLTH01 (sample SAMN14941262, study PRJNA633318) | bioreactor metagenome | isolation source: bioreactor | place: China | collected 2019-03-05 | reverse complement strand
TTAACATTGATCTGTATTTTTAGCACGGCAACAGCTAAGGATTTTTACGTATCCGCCACAGGAAGCGACAAACTAGACGGCTCTTCAACCAGGGTAGACATGTGGAGCAAAACTGGACCATTCAAAACGCTACATCGTGCGCAACAGGCTATCAGGCAGCTAAAAGCAGCGGGCAAATTTAATGAAGGAATAACCGTCCATATAGGTAAAGGGACTTATCAACTCGTCTCCACGCTAGAGTTCGACGAACAGGACTCAGGGACAGCAAATCAGCCAATAATCTGGGAAGGGGAACAGAATGCGAGCATAATTTCCGGCGGTATTTCGCTAACCAATTGCCAACCTTACGACCCCACTAAACCTAAGCAGATATTAACCTGTGCCGTAAACTCGGAATTGTTTACCAGCGCCACACCAGAACCCGTTGATCGAATATTAAGCAATTCGCATAGAATGGAACTTTTTATCGGGACCCAACGTTTACATCTAGCACGATGGCCCGACGATGGCTGGGCGCATATAAGATCCCCGGTCAGTGAAAAAACCAGCTTTTTAACCTATGAAAAAATCCCACAATTCGTCGGAAACTCTAACACTATTCGAGCCCATTTATATGCCGGTAATGACTATTACGACCAATATATTGATGTCAGGAATATCAACGCCGTTACCGGGCAAATTACTTTAACGCAAGAGACCAAACAAAAAATTGCAGCCGGAAGACGGTTTTACTTGGAAAACTTCTATGCCGGCCTTAACCTACCGGGCGAATGGTTTTACCAACCGATAAACTCTATAATATATTTCATCCCGCCAGAAGGCATAACATCTGTAAAACCTAGATTATCGGGCCTTTCTCACCTGTTTAAAGTGGTCTCTACCGAACACGTCACCTTTAAAAACCTAAAATTTATTGAAGCATACGATGCCGCAATAGTTCTAAATCATACCGACGACATTACCCTAGATAACAACGAAATATCGAACGTCGGAGGAAAAGCTATTTTAGGAATGAATAGTAGCCGGACAAAGATTTCCAATAGTAATTTGCACGACTTAGGATTGGGTGGAATATCCCTTTTTGGTGGGGACCGGGCAAACTTGGAATCGTCCGAGAATCTTGTGGAAAACAATTATATCCACGACTATGACCAATTATTATATAACTACTCACCGGCTATCGAAGTTGGCGGGGTCGGCGCGCACGTGCTACATAACCGCATAGAGTTTTCTAACGGTAACGGCATCGCTGTAGTTGGCAATGAACACCTCATAGAAAAAAACGATATTTCCCAAATATGTCGCCAATCGGGAGATTGCGGCGCCATTTATTCAGGCCGGGATTGGACATATCGTGGCAATGTAATTCGCCATAACTATGTCCACGACTTCTCGGGCTTTATGCTGAACGGCCAAACGCTGGACATTTCCAACGATAAAATCGAATACATCAAAGACGGCGCCCGCGGAATTTATCTCGATGATGGCGTCAGTGGGTTTTCTGTACAGGGTAACATTGTGAGTAACGTCGGATTTATTGGCATCCAACTCGGCGGCGGTCGCGACACGCTGATTGAAAACAATATCGTTATCACCGACAAATTCGCAATCGTTATTGATTCCCGCAGCCCGCAATTTGACTGGTCGAAAAACCGGGATACTTTGAATACAATGCCGCTGAATAGCGCAGTTTGGCAAGAAAAATATCCTAAGTTATCGGAACCGATGCATAACGATAAATGGCCCGAAGGAAATACTATTCAGAAGAATATTGTAGTAACGACAAAGGCCGGCGGAAAATCGATACAGTATTGGATGCCCAACCGAAGCAATACTATTACCGATAATATAGTATGGCAACCCAAAGGGGTATTCCGCGTGGACTACAACATCCTTGATACCGGCATCGCTAAGAACGGAGGTTTATGGGATGAATGGATGACCCAGGGATTTGAAGTAAATAGCCTGTTAGCTGACCCTTGCATATCCATTAATAACGCAAGCGTAACATTTACTTGCAACACTCCGGCCGCTACAATCGGTTTCGAACCGATTCCAGCCGATATTGGTATTCGCTACTAAGACCGCAAATAAACCGCTCTCGTTGGTCTCTGTTTGGAAATTTATTTTCGAAGAGCAACGAGAGCCCATATAACCGCTCAAAGCTTGCCGGAACCAACTCTCAATTGCGGCTTACCTTATCAGCCAACCTAGCAGCAAATCTACCTAAAATTGAATCCCTTTGTAAATTATCCAACGCAAATTGGTGAGCAACCGTGTTGTAAGATTTACGGGACCGCCCTTGTTTAGTTTGCAATATCTTCCTTAAGCAATCCGCTAATACGGAAGAGTTCTCCGGCTCGATGCAAAACGCAATTCCGGGATATTTCTCGCATAACAACCCTAACTCGGTGTCCCGATCGGCAGTAATGACTGAATCCCCGCCCACTGCGAGAATAGAGCTTAATTTCGAAGGCAATACCGCATCGGCAGCCCCTTTTTTTTGTATAACCAAATGCACATCGGCTAGTGCCAGCAACGCTGGAAGATCGTCGTAAGGTTGTAGCGGATAGAACCGTAAATTATCCAAACTCAAATGCGTCGCGAGCTGTTTTAACTCAGCCAACGCCGCTCCGGCACCTACCATTAAAAACAAAATATTCGGATTGTCTTTAAATTGCCCTGCCGCGTGCAAAACAATCTCCAAGCCTTGCTTCTTCCCCATATTGCCAGAGTAAAGCACCACTTGAGTCGACTCGGGAATGGACCAACGCTCCCTAAATATTCCAGCATCGGATCCGGGCTTTAAAAACTGGGTATCGACCCAATTCGGTAAATAGAATAACTTACCTGCATCTTCTATTTTCGACTCGGCATTTTGCAACATACTATATGAAATGCTGGAAACCATATCGAAACTCCGCATCAAAGTGCATTCGACAAATTTCCCCAATCTCGCCAGCAGACCGGCTTTGCCCATTCCCAGCCCCAGCATCGCATCCAACTCGAAATCCTGGATATGCAAAATAGATAAACAAGCCGAAGCTTTACTCAAAAACAGCCCACCAGGCACACAAAAAAAAGTGGGCTCAATACATATTACGACATCCGGTTTCCAAAACCATTGTTTGAGAATCACCGGCAGACTTGAAACGGCAAAACTGGCGAGATGAAACAACCGACTTATAGTTTTAGGTTGGCTGGGTATAAATAACGGGCAACGGAAGACGGTAACGCCATTAATAAACTCCTTACGATAGCTCCAGCTACTATGGTTCTGGCCGATTTTCCATTCCGGATAATAAGGAGGCGCACAGACAACCCTTACGTCGTTTCCCTGAGCTGCTAACCACTCGCATAACTCACCAGAATATTTACCTATACCGGTTAACTCCGGAGCGTAATTAATACCGTAAAGTACTATTTTCATTTATGGGAGCCCGTTAAGATTTAATTGCTAAATTTCAATCCGGTCAACTTTTCGAGCCGCGCTACTATTTCAGCATTATTTTCAGCCCCCGAAATAACCCGTTCCGCCTCCAAACATTTTAAATCCACCAAACAACGATACCATAAGCCTTGCATAAAATGATAGGCAAAGCCCTCAACCCCATCCAATATACCCAAGCGAATAAAATAGCGGTATATAAAATATAAAATCGGCCTGAAGAAAATCGGCAACCGGTTATACAACTTCTCCTTTATCAACCTCTTCAACTTCGCTTGCCCGTTCTCGGCAGCCATAACCGCTGCCTTGTTACCAAACAGAGCGTATTTTTGGTTAATAATTTCAACCATCTCCCTGGTCGCATAGGCATTGTGCTTCGCAATAAACCAACTTACATTATTTAAATTATCATCGACAAAATCGTTATCCAGTATCATAGACTTACCTATATCGAGCACGATATGTTCATCCATCCAACGATTTTCGATATGGGCGTGGCCTAACTTCCAAATCCGAAGCAACGTCACCGGATACCGATCTCCTCTTCTAATCCAGCTACCTAAAAAATGGTGGCGACGTTTCAAACAGAGCCCGGTAATTTCCGGAGGTAATTTTGGGAATTTTTCAATAATTTCGGCTTGCAGGGCTGGCAGCATATACTCGTCCGCGTCCAACCTCATAACCCAATCTGTATCGATTGGACAATTATCCAAAGCCCATTGGAATTGAACGGACTGATTGATAAAGGTATTCTGCAAAACCGTGGCGCCTAATGCCTCCGCAATTTGAACCGTTTTATCGGTGGAATAAGAATCTACGACATATATTTTTTTACTAAATGCCGAAGCATTTTTGATACACCTTTCAATATGAATTTCTTCATTGAAAGTCAGAATAATAGTTGATATATCCAGCATCCGACTCGATCCTTAAAACGACATCCGCAAAAGACAGGTTATATCCTGTTTTTTATTTATATGAGAGATAGAAACTTAAAGCCCGTGCTTCCGCTTTCGAACTCGGCGATATTCAATCCCGCATTATTAATCACTCAAAAATCCAACATCATGACTCTGTCTTATCTTTCGAAAACACATCGAGCAGACTGGAAACTGCAGCATTAATTTCAAAATGCCTCATGAAACAAGTCTTGGCATTTTGCCTCATATTTTCTCTTTCAGCCTGATCCAAAGCCAACCAATTAGTTATTAATTGCGCACAGCCTTCAACCGTATCCTCGGCGATTATTCCGGCATTATCCATTTTAATCTCTTGCCAAATATTAACTTTATCGCTGATTAAAACCGGCAGCGAACAAGATAGCGCCTCAGCAACAACAATACCGAAATTTTCCGCATGCGACGGCAAAATAAAAGTCTCGGCGCAAAGATACGCCCCCCACTTCAAGTCCCCACTAAGCATACCCGTCCAAATTATTTTGTCCGCCACGCCCTTTTCCTCTGCCAATTTCTCCAATTGGCTTTGCCAACCTATCTGGTCAGGCCCAGCAATGACTAAATGCAAATCCGGTTGTTTAGAATGCGTCGCGCCGAAAGCCTCAATAAGTAAGTCAATTCCCTTTTTGGGATGAATACGACTCAAAAACAACATGAACCGCTTGTTCTTTAAAGCCGGGAAACGTTCCAAAAACGCTGTCTTAGCCAAGCTGTCGTCGCCAATATGGCCCGCGGTACCATAATTGACCACATATTCGTTACACCGATATGGCCAAAATGACTGCCTAGCCAAAAATCTTTCCTCTTCGCAAGTAAAGAAAACTCTTTCAGCGTCGCGAAGTACCGGATACTCACCCCAAAACCAATATAAATTTTTTTTCAAATGTTTTAGCGGATAGTGCCGTTTAAACCAAGGATCGAGCATACCGTGGGTAAACAAATAATAAGGAACATTTTGCGACTTGAGAACTTTATGCGCCGCAAAACTGTTGTACTGCCAAATACCGTTAATAATGATAACGTCGTAGTTTCTGCAATTTGCCAACAACCACGGCTTGAATCGGCGAGTAAATCCGTATTTGCCTATGGTCGGCCCCATAGCGTGAATCGGCAGCGGAAAATCCTTTACAAACTGCCTGTCAGGATCGTCCAAACACAATACTTCCGTTGAATGGCCCAAAGCTGCCGCGATTTCGGATTGTTGTTTAATACCTTCAATCGGACCGCCACCTTCCGGGTTGACGGAGTGGATAATACGCAAAATTTTCATAGGCTAAACACGTTAATTTTATACTTTTAGCAATTGAACAACCGAATTGGCAAAACCCTGTTCCGAAAAGTTCGTGGCTATATACTCAGCGGCGGCGTCAATATTACCGCGCCGATTCAGATAAATAGCCTCCGCATCGGTTAATTTCGCTTTTAACGCGTGTACCGAACCATCGAAAAACTCGAGCGCGGATTCAATGACGCTGCGTTCAGCAGGCAATTTTGTGGTAAGAACCAATCGGCGAGTATAGATATACTCGTAAACTTTAAACGGAAACACGCCGTTGCCCATGTCAACGATCGGCTTATGCGGATTCACTAACACATCGCACTCTTGCATATAGCGGTGAAGCTGCTCCTCGGAAACATTCTGGCCAAATGTCAGCCTTTCAGGAAACTGTGCAGCTAACGCGACAAAATCGGCGGCCAATACTCCACCACCAGTCACAATGACGCGCCAATCGGCAGGCAATTCTCTTACCAGCTCCAACATTACGTCAGCGCCCTTTTCTTGGTTCAACCCCCCGAAATAACCGATGGTCCTCGACCCTCCGGAAAAAGGGGCATTAAACCCTTGCGATGCAAGTTTTTGGTTGATGACGGATGGAAATAAAATTTTCTTAGCCGGCAACGCAGAAAAATAATCCGCGATAGCCTGATTGACGCAGGTCATCAAATTAACCTTATCAGCAAGAATATCTAACAAAAAGCTATCGAGCCTATCTTTGATATCGAACCGGCCGCGCTTACGGGAAAACGGCATATCCTCCATCTCGACGACAATCTCTTTTGGCGCATCCAGAGATAAGGCAAATAAGCACTCGAACGCATAACCGTTGTAACACCAGATTAATTGTTTTTTTGACTTACGGCTAAATCGCCGAGCGCAATAGATTGCAAACAACAAATTTAACAATTTGCCTATTTTTCGATTCGGAAGCGTAAATGGCGTGACGACAACAGTATTAACACCGCCCACAATCTGCCGCCGAACTCGGCTTCGGCCAAATTCTTCCTGGTTATGCGCGGAATTAATTAAGACTATGCTTTTATTTAACGTTTTAAGCATCCTGACGACGCTTTCAATTTTTTTTGACGCCCCCAAGTTGGACAAGCCCGAATTCCCAGGCGGGCTATAAGCAGCAATTATGATTATTCTGTCGTACATATTAATTTGCGTTGGCCAAATTTAGCTTAGCTGAAAAGTAAAAAGCCATGAACAGGCTACCGGTAATAATAGCCGCCTTGTCGAAACACAAAAATGCCCCGTTAAAGCTGGTGGTCAATAATACATAAACCACCACCAACCAATCCTTCCAGATCGGCGCAATTAATAATCCAAGTAGAATTAAGCCGCTCAGGCCGTAATTGATCAACAAATTATAAAAACCATTGGAAAATGCGCCTTCCAGGGCCTCCCTGGACATGGCTCTTTTCGACGTTATAAATTTGGCGAGTTCGCTATCCGCAATACCGAACGGTCTATTTAACAACACTTCCGACGCGATAATAGCCGGAGCCGCCAACCGATCGTAACCCGACGCTTCCTGCTTCTTGTCCATAATATTGGCGAGCCGTTCTATCGTGGAAACATTAGCTAACCAGGCAACCAGAACCAGTAAAAGTCCACCTAAAATTACACCGATTTTCGTGACTAACTGGGCCTTGGATTGCAGCATGTTTATAAACAAAAGTGCGAATACGGCCAGTTGCCCTGATGCGGATTGGCAAAAATACACAGTCAAAACGACACAGCCTATCAAGCCATGTTTTATCCAGGATTTTTTATATCCTCTCAATACCACGACCAGCAAAGAAGTAACCACAAACCCCAAATACGACGGCTCGCCGTAAGTTGCAGCCGGCCGAATCCGCGAATATATCAAATCAAGTTGATCGGGCAAGGTACCGGTGTTACGCACGTAATAATCGTAAGGCAACGATAAATAAACCCCTCGTTTCAAAAAAAAGTATTGCACGACCGTAAAAACGAAGAGCGAAACGATCAAAGACGAGACTACGTAGCGGATTTTATCGTTGATGTAAATGGAACCGGAAATCTCTTTTCGATACTTTAACGCGCAATAGAGCGGCAAATAACATAAAAACTCTCGTACGGCTTTCAAGAAATCGTGGGTAGATTCTTCATTGTTTAGTACAAAAAATACTGGAAGGACCATTAGACCTAACATCAAAAGCCCCGTAGGTAAGCCGTACAAAAAAAACCTACCCGGAACCAGAAGCAGTAAAAACACGAACGCTAGCAACTGAAAAGAGACGTAATAAGAAACTCCTAGTTGTATAAATGGAAAACAAATGAGAACCAATAAAATAGCGGTTGACTTATTTGTATTGCCACTCCATGAAGCATCAATATTGGCTTCACCAATATAACCATCAATATTTTGGAGTTTTTTGGCGTGCATCGGCGAACTACTCATTTCAATCAGAGTTTAAATTTAATGTGCTTTTCATTGTTTCCGCAACATGTTTAGCTAATAATCGGCAACCATCCGGCTTAAAATGAACATCGTTTTTTACCTGAATATCCGAAAGCTTCCCAACAACCACGGAATACAAGTCATCTACTTTAATATTTTTACCCTTCATTACTTCAGCAGCAGCAGAGTTATATATAGGAACATCTTCATTGTGCCATTGAGTATCTTTAACGTCGGGCAAAAATGGAGTTGTTTCCGCGTAGACTATACTCCTGACATTCTTATTCAATGAAAACAATATTGCATTCAGGTTTTGCTTATAATTATCAATACTAGTTCTTGGCAATTTGCATTCTGGACTCTTACACAAAGGCTTTCCGTCTCTATCATGAATTATATCGTGCATTCCGAAATTAAAATAAGCCAAATCCCATTGCCTATTATCTATCCACAAATCCAAGCGCCGCCTACCACTTCCACTATCCAGGGCATTTGTTTTGTTGTGATAAACTGACACACCGTTTGGCATATATTCGCATATATAATTTGAATAGCATTTAGATATCGAATCTCCAACAATCAAAACAGTAGTCTTTTCGTATTCAGACACACAAAGTGGCTCCAAATCGTTTGCTCTTACGTCATAAATGAAGCATACCAGCAATAAAGACAATTTAAGATATTTGTTATTTGACACTGCCCCTCCTATCAAAATAACGGGCCAAAGCGAACCAATTGGCCTTTCTCCCATATAGCTCTGATGCAGAACCATTTTCTTTTAACTTTATATTATTTTTCAAAAAATACCACGAATCATTTACTGGGGCATTCCCATTATTAAACCCATGATTTCCGTCGTAATAATTGTTAGAAATTACATTTCCTCGAGGAGCTAATGGCTCCTCATCTAACATTCTTGCTAACTTAGGATATTCGGCGGAATATATTGCACCATTAAACCCAACTGCCTTTAATTTAGAAAACAAATCCCAACTATCCCCTTTAGGCGATTTAGTGATTAGTTCGTACTTGGCATTTAACCCTCTTGCATCGAACCACACTGGCTTTTCGGTACTAAGAAAAATATTCTCATCAATTATGTTATCTCTACCGCCACCGATCAACACTCCTCTAGCGACATTATCGACAACGTTTTTCGATACGGTAATTCCGCTTGAAAGATCGTCCAGATAAATAGCGTTTACGTCACCGCCCATAGACGAAACCGAATCATGTAAGAAGTTGTCCGCAATTAGATGGCCTCGCATAGTCCAATCTCGTCCTATATAGATCATACCCGCGTCAGACGTTTCCCGGACCACATTAGAAATATCGTTTTTTGCAACGATATGATTATTGCCTGATAATAAAATAGCTGCATGGGGGCCGTTGAAAATAGTATTACCGGTTACGCTTATTCCTACCCCGCCAACACTTACTGCGGGAGCATAAGCATTACGGATCAATCCAAAATCATAAATTACATTGTTTATGACTTGATGATTTGCCGACTGTAACTTGACGCGATCACCGCCTTGAACGCTCACGGCCGTCGCTCCGATTCTGTGTATTTTAGAGCCGATCAACTTATTGTCATTACCTCCTGATATCTGAATGCCGTTGCTATTGATGTCTGTAAACTCGCAATTCTCGAATACAATCCCTTGACTATTTTCTACAAGAACCCCATCCCCAAGAGTATTGCCAAACTTGATATTCTTAAAAGCAATATTACTTGAGTTCTTAATAAGAATTAGAGGATCGCTCAGTACTCCAACTTCGACAAAGCTACTCTCATCAATCTGCCTTAATATAAAATAAATTCTTTTCGCCACATAGTCTATGTAATACTCACCCTGATCATCCATTAGAGACCTAATATTAATAGCTCGCCAGCGCTGCCCCTTGGTAAACTTAATCCGATAGGAGTTCGGATTTTCCACATATATTCGTCTAAGCCCAGCATCAGTCGACTTTAAATAGAGATATTCATCAGCCCAGTTCTGCTCAAAATATCCGTGCAAAAACATATTCGCGTAATCATCTTGGCGAGCAGTAAAAGAATCCTCATATTCAAAATAACTCAAATCTGCTGTCTGATTGTAATTTTTATCTATCCTACCCCAACCAATCTCTGGCCACGACGAGATTTTTAACGCCTCACCGTTATACTTTACCCCAAGAATAAAAGGATAAAACTGCCCCCTTTTATCATTTTTACCCTTGCTAAATTCACCCCCTTCCAGATCTATATAATAGACATGCAAATTCGCGTCCTTAAGCTGCCCAAATTTTGAATAACTATCAGCTTCAATTTCATGGATTTTTTCGCGCGAGAAATACTCACTTCCCAACAATTCTGGAAATTCCCCGGAAAAACCTTCGATAATTATAGGACGATCTACGGCATTACTATCTGGAGCACCCATGCTGAAACTTTCTTTCAAGTAATATCGACCACCCCTAAGATAAATTTTACTCGGCCCAGTGCTTTTATTATTCTTCTTTAGTTTTCGTATTCTATTCCTCGCCTCTTCCAACGACTTTAATGGCTCATCCCTGCTCCCGCTCAATTGATCATTTCCGTTAGGTGAAACATAGAAATCAGCAGCAAAAGAATATTGACTAGCCGCCAATGTTGCTAAATACACGAATAACAAACCTAGCTTAATTTTCATACAAAGCCTTTAATTCAGGGGGCCTATAACTTTTGCCGGAATTCCGCCAGCGATTACATTATTAGGAACATCTCTAGTGACTACACTATTAGCAGCAATCACGGAACCTTCGCCAATAGTTACTCCTTTCAAAACAACGACATTCATACCCAACCACACATTATCTTTAATAGTCACAGGCGATGTCTTTCCTGGCAACCCTTGAATTCTCTCCAGCGCATTTAATGGATGTCTATCGCTATCTGCTATAGTAACATTCGCGCCACAATATACATTGTTGCCTATAGTAATCCTTTCATTGGAAGCAATAACCACTCCGCTAAAGCCGCAGTTATTCCCAATAGTGACAATTGCATTTTTTGTTGTGGAGATAAAGCACTTTTGTTTTAACCCTATGGTATTCGACAAAAACGACGACCTAAATGTACATCCATCTCCAATATTTATTTCCGACATAAAATGCTTATAAAAATAGGTCACACCATAATATTGGCATCCCTTTCCAACAGCAACACCCCACCACCATGCATATAGATTCATAAAAACCATTGAAATGGCTTTATTAAATTTTTCATAACCCCTAAAGAATGCGTAGGGTACAACGCCTGGCACTTTATACATATCCACCTTTAATTTTTTCTATTTTCAAACTTCTTAGAGTATATATAGCCTCAATACCAAAAAGCATCGAGCGAAAGACCTCTCCAATCAATACTATTATCCAAAGAGTTGTCGATACATCTTCTATTAGAGAGGCATAATAACCGGATAACAGAGCAACTATTGGCAAAATAATGCCGTATATTGACTGCCCTTTAAACCTATTCAATCCATTTAACATCATTGAGCAAGCCCTATTCCATGCCATAAAAAGCATCCAGACATTGCAGGCCATTAACAAACTCCAATCCGGAACCGTTTTTTGCTCGGCAATCCACCACTTTATAATGGGTATGCCGTAAAAGCCCGCGACCGCAAACACCGGTAAAATTATGGTGGCGCTCATTACAATAGAACGCTTGAAAGTCGCCTTGATCCACTTTAAGTCTCCGCGCGCCAACGCTTCTCCATAAGCCGGCCAGAGCGGAGACATGGCAACCGACAACACCATGGAAAAACCACCCAACATCCGCTGGGTGATCGCGAATGGCGCCACCGCTTCGGCGCCAAACTGGCTGGACAACAGGAAGAGCGGCCCAGTGGTCATGATGGATGCCCCCAATTGCGCCAATAGCGCCAAACCGCCGACACTGCCGATTTGTTTGGCCTTGGTAAATTGTATTCCTCTAAAACGTGGCCGCAGCCAGGGCCTTTTCCAGAAAATATAGAGGCCGGCTATGGCAAAAAAGACGAAGGGCAACCCCATGTAAAGTGCCGCCATTATCGGCAACGGATAATTCAAGGCTACACAGACAAAAATACTGGCGAACCCCAGTATCCTGCCGACACTCAGTAGTACGTTCGATAAAAAACCCTCCTGGTAAGCATCCAGGATTCTTTGGATTATGCCCAAGGGCAAACTGCAACCAAAGACAATGATGATCGCTTGGGTCGTGGGTAGCAGCATCGCTGCAGCCTCTTTCGACTGCACTTTTACCAAGCCGCCGAGCGGCAAGTAAGGCAATGCGTACCATGCGAATGCGCTGAGTACGCAACAAATCAGGAAAAGCATAAACAGGGTGGTCGATATCAGTTTGCTTGGCTCGGTACGATCGTCCTTGCCATGGCAAGCCGTCAGGGCGTTTTGCAAGCCTATGCCTAGCCCCATATCGGTGAAGGACAAGAAAGCCACGAAGCCGGTCAAGGTCATCCATAGGCCGAATTGTTCCTGGCCCAGGTAAGTCAGTGTGACGGGAACGGACAGCAACCCGCTCAAGATATTGACGGCCCTGGAAAATGCCGAAGCGATTGCGGTATGGCCTATACGCCGCAACCGTTCCCGGCTTCGCCCAGCTTCGGTCGCGGTATCGTGGCCTTTGGAAAAAAATACGGAGATAAACTTTCTAGCCATTGTTAGAAGATATTTAATGGCTTAGCGCCATCTTTTTAAAAAATTGAAGCTGCCACCGGCACTTACCAGAATCAATGCCACACCGGCGCCGGCAATATCGGCCGCCAAGTCGTACACGCTTGCCTGCCTATCCGGAACGCTGGTTTGGTAGAGTTCTTCGATTCCGCCCAGCATTACGGTAATCGCAAACGGCAAATACAAAAGGCGCCCCGCGGAGTTGGCGTTCAGCAAAAAGCAGACCAGGCTTAACAGCAACGCCAATAGGCCGAAGGCGCAAAAATGCGCCAGCTTATCCAAGCCCGGTAGTGCGGTGATGAATTGAGCGGGAGGGCGAGAAGACTCTGCAAATAGCAATGCCACCCATAATCCGACCAGCAGCAAGGAAACAGCCAAACCTAATGCTTTAAATTTAGGCATCCGTTGACCATTCGGGTCGGTTAAGTAACTGGAACGCGGAAATCGAGTCCGCTTGGTTGATCAGGCAATCGCCGTAGCCGGCATCACGCAAAGAGGCATTTCGCTTCGACTTTGGGTTTGCAATATCCATTTTTGTCAGTCGCCAACCTTTACCTAAAGAGCCAAGTATTTGAAATTGGCCGCGCAAACCGCAACCATACAACCTGAATTTGGACGCACTAGTCGATAGCGTCTTTACTTGCTAATACGCCTGCTGCCCAACAAACCCCTTGAAGATCGTGATAATCACGATCTTGATATCCAAAATCACCGACCAGTTGCGGATGTATTCCAGGTCGTGGTGGATGCGGGCTTCCATTTTGTCGATGGTTTCGGTTTCGCCGCGGCAGCCGCTGATTTGGGCC
>JABLTH010065643.1_pt1 | contig 13627 bp, 8 predicted proteins | sample 7875711 | NCBI WGS metagenome assembly JABLTH01 (sample SAMN14941262, study PRJNA633318) | bioreactor metagenome | isolation source: bioreactor | place: China | collected 2019-03-05 | reverse complement strand
TCGGCGCGTCAGACGCGCGTGTCGTCGGGCAGGGCGATGCGCCCCGTGCGGATCACGCGGTCCAGGAGGGTGTCGAAGTCGGCCGCGAGCTCCTGCGCGGAGTCGCCGGGCCAGATGTGCAGCGGCTTCGCCGCGCCCTGCGCCTGCTGCAGGGAGGTGCGCTCGGGCAGCTGCGGGCTCAGCACGAGAGGGCCGAACATGTCGCGCAGCTCCTTGATCCGGAACTGGTGCTCGATCGACTGCGGCCGCACGCGGTTGACCACGATGCCGAGCGGCTGCAGACGGGGCGAGAGGCCGCGACGGATCTCCTCGATCGCACGGAGGGCGCGGTCGGCGGCGGCGACGGAGAACAGTCCCGGCTCGGTGACGACCATGACGCGGTCGCTGGCAGCCCAGGCCGTGCGGGTGAGCGCGTTCAGCGACGGTGCACAGTCGATGAGCACGAGGTCGTAGTCGGCCTCGACGGCCGCGAGGGCCTCCTCGAGCTTCCAGACGTCGCGCACGCTCGGGTGCGGGCCGTCGAAGTTGATCGCGGACGGGCTCCCGATGAGCACGTCGATGGTTCCGGGGTGCACCTTGGCCCAGCCGGAGGAGGTGATGGCCTGTCGGACCACCTTCTCCTTGGGGTTGGCCAGGACATCGGCGATGTTGAGACGGCCGGCGACCTGGATGTCCATGCCGGTGGAGACGTCGGACTGCGGATCGAGGTCGACCACGAGGGTCCGGACACCGCGGGCGAACGCCGCCGAGGCGAGGCCGAGGGTCACGGTCGTCTTGCCGACACCGCCCTTGAGGGAACTGACGCTGAGTACGTGCACGGACTCCACGTTACCTTCCTCTAGGCTGAGGAAACACTCAGCCCCCCGATGCGCGTCGTCGCGCAGAACAGTGTTCGAGGTGCCATGTTCCAAAAGATCCTTGTGGCCAATCGTGGTGAGATCGCCATTCGCGCGTTCCGAGCCGCTTTCGAGGTGGGTGCGAAGACGGTCGCCGTCTTCCCCTGGGAGGACCGCGGGTCTCTCCACCGCCAGAAGGCGGACGAGTCCTATCAGATCGGCGAGGTCGGGCACCCGGTGCGGGCGTACCTCGACGTCGAGGAGATCATCCGCGTGGCGCTGTCCAGCGGCGCGGACGCGATCTACCCCGGCTACGGCTTCCTGTCGGAGAACCCCGAGCTGGCCGCTCGCGCGGCGGAGAACGGCATCGCCTTCATCGGCCCGCCGGCGCGCGTGCTGGAGATGGCCGGCAACAAGGTGACCGCGAAGCAGCATGCGGTCGCCGCGGGCGTCCCGGTGCTGCGCTCGACCGACGCCTCGGATGATGTCGACGCACTGGTCGCGCAGGCGGAGGGGATCGGATTCCCGATCTTCGTCAAGGCGATCGCCGGAGGCGGAGGGCGCGGCATGCGCCGCGTCGAGTCGATCGGCGATCTCGCGCCGGCGCTGGCCGAGGCCATGCGGGAGGCGGGGAGCGCGTTCGGCGACCCCCGGGTCTTCCTGGAGCAGGCGGTGCAGCGTCCGCGGCACATCGAGGTGCAGGTGCTCGCGGACGGCACGGGGAACACCGTGCACCTCTTCGAGCGCGACTGCTCGGTGCAGCGGCGTCACCAGAAGGTGGTCGAGATCGCCCCGGCCCCGAACCTCGACGAGTCGATCCGCACGGCGCTGCATCGGCACGCCGTGGCCTTCGCCCGCTCCATCGGCTACGAGAACGCCGGCACGGTCGAGTTCCTGCTGGAGACGGCGGGGGAGCGCGCCGGCGAGGTCGTGTTCATCGAGATGAACCCGCGGATCCAGGTCGAGCACACGGTCACCGAGGAGGTCACCGACGTCGACCTCGTGCAGTCGCAGATCCGGATCGCGGCGGGGGAGACGCTCGTCGACCTGGGCCTGGAGCAGGACGACATCCAGCTCCGCGGCGCGGCGCTCCAGTGCCGCATCACGACCGAGGACCCGGCACAGGGCTTCCGCCCCGACACCGGCCGCATCACGACCTACCGCTCACCCGGCGGGGCGGGGATCCGCCTCGACGGAGGCACGACGGCGGCGGGATCGCAGATCAGCCCGCACTTCGACTCGATGCTCGCGAAGCTCACCTGTCGTGGCCGTGACTTCCCCGCCGCGGTCGCTCGCGCGAAGCGCGCCCTCGCCGAGTTCCGCATCCGCGGGGTCTCCACCAACATCCCCTTCCTGCGCGCCGTGCTGGACGACCCGGCCTTCGTCGTCGGCGACCTCTCGACGCTGTTCATCGAGGAGCGGCCGCAGCTGCTCACCAGCAACCCCTCGAGGGATCGCGCGACCCGGCTCCTGAAGTGGCTCGGCGACGTGACGGTGAACCGGCCCTACGGCGACAAGCCGCTGTCCCCGTCGCCGGGCAGCAAGCTGCCGGCCATCGATCTGAGCGCGGCGCCGCCCGCCGGTGCACGCGATCGGCTGCTGCAGCTCGGTCCGGCGGGCTTCGCGCGTGCCCTGCGCGAGCAGACGGCGCTCGCGGTGACGGAGACGACGTTCCGCGACGCGCATCAGTCCCTGCTCGCCACCCGGGTGCGCACGCGCGACCTGGTGCGGGTGGCGCCGCACGTGGCGCGCATGACGCCGCAGCTGCTCTCGATCGAGGCATGGGGCGGCGCCACCTACGACGTCGCGCTGCGCGTCCTCGCCGAGGACCCGTGGGAGCGCCTGGAGGCGCTGCGCGAGGCGCTGCCCAACATCCCGCTGCAGATGCTGCTGCGCGGTCGCAACACGGTGGGGTACACGCCGCGTCCGGTTGAGGTCACGAACGCTTTCGTGCGCGAGGCCGCGTCGACCGGGGTGGACATCTTCCGCATCTTCGACGCGCTCAACGACGTCGCGCAGATGCGCCCCGCGATCGATGCGGTGCTGGAGACGGGGACCGCGGTCGCCGAGGTCGCCCTCTGCTACACCGGCGACCTGCTGGATCCCGCGGAGGACCTGTACACGCTCGACTACTACCTGCGCCTCGCGGAGCAGATCGTCGAGTCCGGCGCCCACATCCTCGCGATCAAGGACATGGCGGGGCTGCTCCGGCCTGCGGCGGCCGCGCGACTCGTCGCCGCGCTGCGAGAGCGGTTCGACCTTCCTGTCCAGGTGCACACGCACGATACCGCGGGCGGGCAGCTCGCCACGCTGCTGGCGGCGAGTGCCGCCGGCGCCGACGCGGTCGACGCGGCCGCGGCTCCCATGTCCGGCACGACCAGTCAGCCGTCGCTGTCGGCGCTCGTGGCGGCGCTCGCGCACACCGACCGCGACACCGGGCTGGATCTCCAGGCGGTCAGCGACCTGGAGCCCTACTGGGAGGGCGTGCGTCAGCTCTACCGTCCCTTCGAATCGGGTCTGCCCGCTCCGACCGGGCGGGTGTACCACCACGAGATCCCGGGCGGACAGCTGTCGAACCTGCGGCAGCAGGCGATCGCCCTGGGCCTCGCGGACCACTTCGAGCGCATCGAGGACATGTACGCCGCGGCGGACCGGATCCTCGGGCGGATCCCCAAGGTGACCCCGTCGTCGAAGGTCGTGGGCGATCTCGCACTGGCCCTCGTCGCCGCGGGCGCCGACCCGGCCGACTTCGAGCAGAACCCGCAGAACTACGACATCCCCGACTCGGTGGTCGGCTTCATGGCCGGTGAGCTGGGCGACCTGCCCGGCGGATGGCCCGAGCCGTTCCGCTCCCAGGCGCTGGCCGGCCGCACCGTGTCGATCGACGTGGTCCCCCTCTCCGAGGAGGAGCAGCGCGCGCTCGACGGGGAGAGCCTGGAGCGGCGCCGCACGCTCAACCACCTGCTCTTCCCCGGGCCCGCCGCGGAGTTCGAGCGCACCCGCGCGGCGTTCGGAGATCTCTCCGCCCTCGGCACGCCCGACTACCTGTACGGGCTCATCCCCGGCGAGGAGCATGTCGCGGAGATCGATCCGGGCGTCCAGCTCTACGTGGGCCTCGAGGCGATCGGCGAGGCTGACGAGAAGGGCATCCGCACCGTGATGACCACGCTCAACGGACAGCTGCGCCCGGTGTTCGTGCGGGATCGCTCGATCAAGGTCGACGCGCGCGAGGTGGAGAAGGCCGACACGTCGAAGCCCGGCCAGGTGGCGGCGCCCTTCTCGGGAGTGGTCACGCTGAAGGCCGAGGTCGGCGCCACCGTGACCGCCGGCGAGCCGGTCGCCTCGATCGAGGCGATGAAGATGGAGGCGGCGATCACCGCTCCGGTCGACGGCGTCGTCGAGCGCCTCGCGATCGGGGCCACGCAGCAGGTCGACGCGGGGGATCTGCTCATCGTCATCCGGCCGGCCCAGACAGCCTGACGCTCCGGGCGGGCGGCGCGATGCCGCCGCCCGCCCGGCTCCCCGTCGTGTGCGCGTCCATGAGCGTGCACTAATCTTGTGCGGGCGATGCGCTCGGCCAGAGCGCGTCGCGGGGGAGAAGCAGAGCACCATGACCACAGACCGCAGACACACGCAGAGCGAGGACGCCGAGGATACGCTCGGGGTCCTCGACAGCACCGGCGCCATCGGCACGGCCGACATCGGGCTGCTCGGCGAGGCGACCGCACAGGTCCCCGTCGCGCTTCCCGTCACCGACGAGGACGATTTCGTCGACGACGATGTGACCGAGGGCGAGGCGTTCGCCGACCTCGTGCTCGAAGCAGATCCTGCCGCGTTCGTCCGGGAGGACGACGGCATCGGCCGGATCCACCAGGGCGCGGGCATCTCCGACATCGTGATCGAGATCCCCGCGATCGCCGCGGACGAGGCGGTCGTCGTGGCGGAGCTCGTCGACAACGACGAATCCGCGGAGGAGCCGACGTCGACCGCCGTACCCGAGGGCGACGTGGACGACGCGCCCGAGGGCGTCGCTGAGCACGCACCGGGTCAGGACGCGAGCCCTGAGCCCGACGAGGAGCCGGAGTCCGACGCGTCACCGGAGCCGGAGTCGGAACCCGAAGAGGAGCCCGAGCCGGAGTCCGACGTCGCACCGGTCGACGCGGACGCGCATCCCGAAGAGGTCGACGACGCCGCCGACGCCGCGCCCGAGGACCTCCCCGTCGCGGACGTCGCGGACGCCCCTCAGGAGCCGTACGCGGAGCCGGACCCGGTCTCCGAGGTCTCGGAGCGCGCTGCCGGTCCCGCCGAGGACCGCACCGCCCGCGAATCCGAGGACATCGAGGTCGAGGACAAGGGATCCGGATCCTTCGCTGCCCGGCCCACGCCCGCCGAGCCGACCCCGCCGGCCGCGGACCTGTCCGAGGTCCCGGTCGACGCCGATCCTGCGGACGGGACCTCCGACGAGGCGGTCGTGCTGCGCGCGGTCGAGCCCGTTCTCGCGCCGGTCCCTGCGGCGCACATCGCCGCTCCCGCGGTCGAGGAGGAGATCATGACCGATGATCACGCCCGCGTGCCCGAGCCCGAGCTCGCCGCGCGCCGGCTGGACCAGCTGAGCGACCGGCAGAGGGAGAGCGCGGATCTGCTCACCGCCGACCGGCTGCTGGACACGTCGCGCCTCGCGGGGCCCGAGCCGGAAGGGCTGTGGAGCCACCTGCTGTACACGATCTCCGGCCGCCGCATCAACCTCGGCGACGGCAAACGCGCGCAGCAGCGGAAGGCGCTGAGCGCCCGCATCGCCGCGCCCCTGCCCGGCACGGCCCGTTTCGTCCCGGTGCTGAGCCGCAAGGGAGGCGTGGGCAAGACGACCGTGACGGCGCTGCTCGGCATGGCGCTCGCGGACGCCCGCGAGGACCGGGTCATCGCGGTCGACGCGAACCCCGACCGCGGCACGCTCGCCGATCGCATCGCGCGCACCAACACCAAGACCGTGCGCGACCTGGTGCGCATCCACGACCAGGTCACCGGCTACCACGACATCTCCGCCGTGGTCTCCCGGGACGCGACCCGTCTGGACGTGCTCGCGTCGGACACCGATCCGCGCGTCTCGGAGGCGTTCAACGACGAGGACTACGACCAGGTCGCCTCGGTCGCCGCCCACTACTACTCGCTCGTGCTCACCGACACCGGCACCGGAATCGTGCACGCGGTGATGGGGGCGACGCTGGATCGCGCGGACACCATCGTGATCGTGGCCGGCCTCAGCGTCGACGAGGCGCGTCTCGCCTCCGAGACGCTGACGTGGCTGGAGACCAACGGCTATGCGGACAAGGTCCGCGACGCCGTCGTGGTGCTCAATCAGTCCACCCCCGGATCCCCGATGGTCCGGCTGAGCGAGCTCGAGGCGCACTTCCGCACCCGGGTCGCGCATGTGCTGCGGATCCCGTACGACCCGCGCATCGCCGCGGGCAGTGCGATCTCGTTCGCGGCGCTCCAGCCCGAGACCCGGCAGGCGGCACGCGAGCTGGCGGCGGTCGTGGTCGAGGGCCTGAGAGCGCAGGCCGCCTGATGACGGTCCGTGAGATCCGCCTGTTCGGCGACCCCGTGCTGCGCACCGTCTGCGCCGAGATCGAGACCATCGACGACGGCGTGCGTGCGCTCGTCGCCGATCTCGTCGACACCGTCGAGCTGCCGGGGCGCGCCGGCGTCGCCGCCCCTCAGATCGGGGTGGCGCTGCGGGCGTTCAGCTACAACATCGACGGCGACATCGGCTACGTGCTGAACCCGGTCCTCACGGAGGTGCGCGGCGAGCCCGTGCCCACGGGCGAGGGCTGCCTCTCGGTGCCGGGTCTCTGGCATGATGCGCTGCGGCACCCGTGGGCCCGTGTGGAGGGCATCGATCTCGACGGCGAGCCCGTCGTGCTCGAAGGGGAGGGTCTTCTCGCGCAGGCGCTGCAGCACGAGACCGACCACCTCGACGGGAAGGTGTACCTGTCCCGGCTGGATCCGGAGACGCGCAGGATCGCGATGCGCGAGGTGCGCGAGAGCTCCTGGTTCTGACGCGGCGCGTCGCGACGAACGAGGAAGGCCCGGGGATCCGCAGCGGATCCCCGGGCCTTCGTCGTCGAGGCACTCAGCCCAGCGGCACCGTCGTGGTGGCGGTGGTCTCGTTGTAGATCTCGGCGACCTGCGGGGCGAAGTCCTTGAGGATCACGTTCCGCTTGATCGACAGCTTCGGGGTCAGGTGGCCGCTGGCCTCCGTCCACTCCGTCGGCAGGATGGTGAACTTGCGGATCGACTCGGCCCGCGACACCCGGGTGTTCGCGGTGTCGATCGCGCGCTGCACCTCGGCGCGCACCGCGTCGTTCGTCGCGGCGTCGGCGAGGGACATGTCGGCGGGCAGGCCGTTGTTCGCGAGCCAGGCCGGCAGCATCTCCGGGTCGAGCGTCACGAGGGCGCCGATGAACGGCTTCTGGTCGCCGACGACGACCACCTGGCCGACGATCGGGTTGGCGCGGATCGGATCCTCCAGCGCTGCGGGGGAGACGTTCTTCCCGCCCGCGGTCACGATGATCTCCTTCTTGCGCCCGGTGATGGTGAGGAAGCCGTCGTCGTCGAACGATCCCAGGTCGCCGGTGCGGAACCAGCCGTCGTCGAACGCCGCCTCCGTGGCCTCGGGGTTGTTCCAGTACTCCTTGAACACGTTGACGCCGCGCACCTCGATCTCGCCGTCATCGGCGAGGCGCAGGCCCACGCCCGGCAGTGCGGGGCCGACGGTGCCGATCTTCGCCTTGTGCGCGGTGTTCACGGTCGCGGGCGCGGTGGTCTCCGTGAGTCCGTAGCCCTCCAGGATCGTGATGCCCAGGCTGTGGAAGAAGTGGCCGAGCCGGGCGCCGAGCGGCGCCGAGCCGGAGATCGCATACTGCACGTTGCCGCCCATCGCGGCGCGCAGCTTCGCGTACACGAGCTTGTCGAACAGGGCGAACTTGATCCGCATCCCGAGCGGGATCTTCGCGCCCTCCTCGAGGAGGCGGGAGTGCTCGATGGCCACGGCGGCGGCGGCGCGGAAGATCTTGCCCTTGCCCTCGCCCTCCGCCTTCTGCTCGGCGGAGTTGTACACCTTCTCGAAGACGCGCGGCACGGCGAGCAGGAACGTGGGCTTGAAGGAGCCGAGGGCGGGGAGCAGCTGCTTCGTGTCCGGCTGGTGTCCGGTGCGCACGCCCGCGTGGATGTCCAGGATGGAGATGAACCGGGCGAACACGTGCGCCGTGGTGATGAACAGCACGGTCGACGCGCCTTGGATCGAGACCACGTCGTCGAGCGACTTGGCCGCGTTGCGGGAGAGCTCGACGAAGTTGCTGTGCGTGAGCACGCAGCCCTTCGGGCGTCCCGTCGAGCCCGACGTGTAGATGAGCGTGGCGATGTCGGCGCCGTTCGCGATGTTGCGCCGGCGCTCGATCTCGTCGTCGGCCACCTCGGAGCCCTGCGCCGTGAGCTGGGCGATGGCCCCCAGGTGCATCTGCCAGACGTCGCGGATGAGGGGCAGATCTCCGCGGACCTCGTCGAAGCGCGTGAAGTGCTCGGGAGACTCGACCAGGAGCGAGATCGCTCCCGAGTCCTCCAGGATCCACTGGATCTGCGACGGCGAGCTGGTCTCGTAGATGGGCACCATGACCGCGCCGGCGTAGAAGAGGGCGAAGTCGACCAGCGTCCACTCGTAGGTGCTGCGAGCCAGGAAGCCCACCTTCTCGCCCGGCTGGATGCCGGCGGCGACGAAGCCCTTCGCGAGGGCGACGACCTGGGTGCGGAACTCGCTCGCCGTGATGTCGCGCCAGCCACCCCGCTCCGGGACGGAGAACAGCGCGAGATTCGGGGTCTTCTGCACCCGCTGCTCCAGGAGATCGGTGATGTTGTCCTCGGGTGCGGCTTTCACGATCGCGGGGACTTCGAACTGGACCACGGCAACTCCTTCGGGGCCGGACGGGTACGTGCTTCTCAGGAGTCTATGCCACGCGGCGCCTGGGGACGAGGCGGCACCGGTGGGATCCAGTCGCACGAAGTGTGAAACTGCGTCGCACGGCTCGAGCTCGCCCTCGTCAGGGCCGCGACGGCGGGATAGACTGCGGGCGATGATCTACTGGTTCATGAAGTACATCGCCATCGGTCCGCTGGTGAAGGCGATCTTCCGCCCGTGGATCGTGGGTCGTCAGCACGTTCCCGCGACGGGGGCGGCGATCATGGCGAGCAACCACCTGTCCTTCTCCGATTCGATCTTCCTGCCGCTCATGCTCGATCGGAAGATGTCGTTCCTCGCCAAGAGCGACTACTTCACCGGCAAGGGCCTGAAGGGGTGGGCTACCCGCATGTTCATGAAGGGCACCGGTCAGCTGCCCATCGACCGGTCGGGCGGCAAGGCCTCGGAAGCGTCGCTGAACACGGGCCTCAGCGTGCTCGGACGCGGGGATCTGCTCGGGATCTATCCCGAAGGCACCCGCAGCCCCGACGGCAAGCTCTACCGCGGACGCACCGGGATCGCCCGGATGGCGCTCGAGGCCAAGGTCCCGGTGATCCCGGTGGTGATGGTCGACACGGACATCGCGATGCCGACCGGGCAGCGCATCCCGCGCATCATGCGCGTGGGCATGGTGATCGGCGAACCCCTGGACTTCTCCCGCTACGCCGGGATGGAGAACGACCGCTACATCCTCCGCTCGGTCACGGACGAGATCATGGTCGCCCTCCAGCGCCTGGGGGAGCAGCACTATGAGGACGTGTACGCGTCGACGGTCAAGGAGCGCCTCGCGGCGCAGGCGTCGTAGCCGGCGCCGGGCGGGCTTCACAGAGCGATCGGCACCCTTCGCGGCACTCTAGGATGGGGGGATGCCTCAGCCTCTCGATCTCGACTCGTGGCGCGCCCTCCCGATCAAGCAGCAGCCCCAATGGCCCGACGCCGAGCGCGTCGCCGAGGTCTCCGCCCAGATCGAGGCCCTTCCGCCGCTCGTGTTCGCCGGTGAGGTCGACAACCTCCGCGACCGTCTCGCCCGCGCGGCGAGCGGGAAGGCGTTCCTGCTGCAGGGCGGCGACTGCGCCGAGACCTTCGCGGGGGCGACCGCCGACCAGATCCGCAACCGCATCAAGACGGTACTGCAGATGGCGGTGGTGCTGACGTACGGCGCCTCGATGCCCGTGGTGAAGATGGGGCGCATGGCGGGCCAGTTCGCCAAGCCGCGCTCGAGCGACACCGAGACCCGCGGCGAGGTCACGCTGCCCGCCTACCGCGGCGACATCGTCAACGGCTACGACTTCACCGAAGGGTCGCGCGAGGCGAACCCCTCGCGGCTGCTGCAGGGGTACCACACCGCCGCGTCGACGCTGAATCTCATCCGCGCATTCACCCAGGGCGGGTTCGCGGATCTCCGCGAGGTGCACTCCTGGAACAAGGGCTTCGCGCAGAACCCGGCCAACCAGCGCTACGAGCGGATGGCGGCCGAGATCGACCGCGCGATCAAGTTCATGGAGGCGGCGGGCGCCGACTTCGACGAGCTCAAGCGCGTGGAGTTCTTCACCGGCCACGAGGGCCTGCTGATGGACTACGAGCGGCCGATGACCCGGATCGACTCGCGGACCCTCACGCCGTACAACACCTCGGCCCACTTCCTGTGGATCGGCGAGCGCACGCGCGAGCTCGACGGCGCGCACGTGGACTACTTCTCCCGCATCCGCAACCCCATCGGCGTCAAGCTCGGCCCGACCACGAGTCCCGACACGGCGCTCGCGCTCATCGACAAGCTCGATCCGAACCGCGAGCCCGGACGCCTGACCTTCATCACGCGCATGGGTGCGGGCAAGATCCGCGACGCGCTGCCGCCGCTGCTGCAGGCCGTCAAGGACTCCGGTGCGCAGCCGCTGTGGGTCACCGACCCGATGCACGGCAACGGGATCACCACGCCCACCGGCTACAAGACCCGTCGCTTCGACGACGTGGTCGAGGAGGTCCGTGGCTTCTTCGAGGCGCACCGCGCCGTCGGCACCTTCCCGGGCGGCATCCATGTCGAGCTCACCGGCGACGACGTGACGGAGTGCCTCGGTGGTTCCGAGCAGATCGACGAGGCCGCGCTGGCGACCCGCTACGAGTCGCTCTGCGACCCCCGCCTGAACCACATGCAGTCGCTCGAGCTCGCGTTCCTCGTCGCCGAGGAGCTCGAGAAGCGCTGACCGTCCTGCGACTCGGGGGCCCGGACCGCATCGCGGTTCCGGGCCCCCGTCGCAGTCAGGGGTCAGCCGCTGACCTTCACGCGGACCGTGGAGTTCTTCTCCACGCTCTCGCCCGCCTTGGGATCCGTCCCCGTCACCTGGAAGAGGCTCCAGACGACCTCGGGCACGCTGGTCTGCGGATTGAGGCCCGCATCGGTCAGCGTCTTCATCGCGTCGGCCAGGTTCGCGCCGACGACGTTCGGCACCGTGATCGGCTCCGGTCCCTTGGAGACGTTCAGCGTGATCGTGTCCCCGGGGCGCCAGTTGCCGCCGCCGTCACGGTCGCCGTAGCCGATCACGCGGTCCTTCGGCACGGAGTCGCTGTAGGAGGAGTTCGAGTCGGGGTTGACCTTGAGTCCCACCGCCGTGAGCTTGCCGGTGGCGTCTCCGACCGTCATTCCCGACACGTCGGGAACCGGCCCCAGCGACACCAGGAGGCGGATCTGATCGCCCTCGAAGACGCTGCACCCTTCGCCGCACTCGTATCCGGCCGCACCCGAGCGCGGCGTGACCTCGGCGTTGATCACGATGCCGTTGTCCGCACCGGAGAACAGCGCCACGGAATCCTGCAGCTGCAGGTGGAACGGCGCGAGCGCCTTCTTGCCCTGCTCCTCGGTCATGCCGTCGAGCTTGGGCAGGTCGTGCTTCGCGGGGCCCGCCGAGATCATGACGGTGACCTTGGCCTTCTTGTCGACGCGGGTGCCCGCGGCGGGGTCCGTGCGGATGGCCTGACCGGCCGGCACCTTCACCGAGTTCTCGCTGCCCTGGACCGGCGTCAGCCCGTCCTTCGTGATCGCGGCCGCCGCGACCTCCCAGGTCTTGCCCGCCACGTCCGGGACCGACAGCTTCGATCCGGGACCGGATCCGAACCACCAGCCCGTGCCTGCGGCAACGACGGCGAGCAGCAGCACGAGGGTGAGCAGCAGCGCACCGCGGGAGCGGCGCTGCGCGGTGCGGCGACGCAGCAGCGTCGCGTTGTCCAGCGGTGCGTCCGCGGTCGTCGTCGGAGCGGGGGCCGGGGCCGTGGCGCCGGGCAGGACCAGCGTCTGATCGCCGGTGTCGCGCAGCGGCAGGGCGGTGGTCTTGGCGGTCGTCGTGGCGGTGGGAGCGGGGACGACGCCGAGCTCGCGTTCGATCACGCGAAGCCGGTCGAGCATCTCCTGCGCGTCGTTCGGGCGCTCGTCGGGCGTCTTCTCGGTCGCCCAGAGCACGAGCTCGTCGAGCTGCTCGGGCACACCCGGGTTGCGCACGCTCGGGCGAGGCACGGAGTCGGTGGCGTGCTGGAAGGCGATCTGCATCGGCTGCTCGCCCTTGTACGGCTGCTCGCCGGTCAGCATCTCGTAGAGCATGATGCCGAGCGCGTAGATGTCGCTGCGGGCGTCGGCCGTGCCACGGGTGACGAGCTCCGGCGCGAGGTAGGCGATCGTGCCCATCAGCTGCGCCCCGGACGCGGTGTTCGCCGTGGTCGCGCGGGCGAGCCCGAAGTCGCCGATCTTGATGCGACCGTCCTCGGCCAGCAGCACGTTCTCCGGCTTGACGTCGCGATGCACGATGCCGGCGCGATGCGCCGCGGCGAGGCCGGACAGCACGGCGTCCATGATCGTGATCGTCTGCGGCACCGTCAGCCGGCGCTGCTCGCGCATGAGCTCGCGCAGCGTGATCCCGGGAAGGTACTCCATGACGAGATACGCAAGTTCGCCGTCCTGGCCCTGGTCGAAGACGTTGACCACGTGCGGGTCGGCCAGCCGGGCCGCGGCCCGCGCTTCCTGGATGAAGCGGCTCTGGAACACCGAGTCGTCGCTCAGGTGGCCGTGCATCACCTTCAGTGCGATCCGGCGCTCCAGGCGCAGATCGGTGGCGACGTACACGGTGGCCATGCCGCCGCGGGCGATCCGGGCGCGGACGCGGTAGCGACCGTCGACGAGCCGCCCGATGAGGGGGTCGGCTTGTTGGCTGGTCGTCACGAAAAGAGTCTAGGGAGAACTCGCTGGGAGCCTGGGCAACGGCTCGCGGGCACGCGGTTTTCCGTACGCCCCGGCTGACCGGCGGGCGTCCGCGACGGCAGCTCGGCAGGCGCGCTCAGCCCAGGGCGGCGAGCCAGGCCTCCGCCTGAGGCTGCCACAGGGCGTAGCGGGCGGGGTAGGCGGAGATCTGCACCTCCTGCGCGGCCTCGCCGAACCCGAGGCCCTGCCAGCCAGGGATGTCCAGGAGGCCGTTCGTGTGCGCGGTGCCGGTGAAGAAGGCCTGTGCCGCATAGGACGGGTCGGCGATCTGCTCCGGGGTGCCCCATCCGGTGCTCGGGCGCTGCTGGAACAGGCCGATCGAATCGCGGTCGCCCGCGGGCGCGTTGGTGAGCCGGGACTCGACCATCGCGGTCGCCAGGGCGATCGCGATGCCGTGCTCCGGCACGCCGAGCTGACGCCCGATCTGGATGATGAGCCGGGCGTTCGCGACCTGCTCGTCGCTGAGCACGACCTGGGGTGCGGAGTAGGTGTCGACGGCCGGGGCCGAATCGGCGACGGACGTGCTCGCCGGTGCCG
>JABLTH010039196.1_pt1 | contig 13637 bp, 11 predicted proteins | sample 7875711 | NCBI WGS metagenome assembly JABLTH01 (sample SAMN14941262, study PRJNA633318) | bioreactor metagenome | isolation source: bioreactor | place: China | collected 2019-03-05 | reverse complement strand
GGTATCGGATCAGGGGATCCTCGGGCCGGTCGGGGCTCGCGAACGGGATGCAGCGGATGAACAGCGAGAACAGCTCCGCCTGCGAACGGGTGGCCGACCATGTCGTGGTCGGCGGCTGCTCGGCCGGCGCTGTCGTGTCGGCCCTACTCGCCGAGAGCGAGGGCGCCGACGTCCTGCTGGTCGAGGCGGGAGCGTCGGGCCGCCACCCCTTGCTGATGGTCCCGGGCGCGATGGCGCTGGTGAAGGACTGGAGCCGGCACGCCTGGCTGTACCAGACCGAACCCGATCCGTCCCGCGATGGGCGAACCGATGTGTGGCGCCGGGGGCGTGCGCTGGGCGGCAGCAGCAGCATCAACGGGCTGATCTGGGCACGCGGTCTGCCGCGTGACTTCGCGCGCTGGCAGCGGCTGGGCGCCACCGGCTGGGGCTGGGACGACGTGATGCCCTATTTCGCGCGGGCCGAGCGCGCGATGGGCCTGGACGGTCCGACGCGCGGGCACGAGGGGCCAATGTGGGTGGAGAAGTTCCGTTCGCCGCACCGCCTGTCGCGGGCCCTGCTGGAATCGTTCGGGCAGGCCGGCTACCCCGTGGTGGAGGACATCAACGCCGTCGCCGGCGAAGCGGTGGCCATCACCCAGACCAACCAGCGGCGCGGCATCCGCCAGAGCACCGAGACCGCGTACCTGCGCCCGGCACAGGCCCGCGGCGGCCTGCGCATCCTCACCCAGGCCCGCGCCCGATGCCTGCGTTTCGACGGGCAGCGCGCGGTCGGCGTAGAGGTCCGTCGCGACGACGGCACGATGCAGGCGATCCGGGCGCGTCGCGAGATCGTGGTCTGCGCCGGTGCCATCGAGACACCCGCGCTGCTGATGCGGTCGGGCATCGGCCCGGCCGGGCGCCTGTCCGCGCTGGGTATTCCGGTCGTCGCCGACGCTCCCGATGTCGGCCGCCACATGCAGGATCACCCGGATCTCTACGTGGAGTACGCGGTGGACCAGCGCACCTACTCGGACGCGGCCCGCTGGCACCGCATGGCCTTGATCGGGCTGGACTTCATGCTGCGGCGACGCGGCGCGGCGACCTCGCCGGGCACCCACCTGTTCGCCTACGGACGCTCCCGGGCCGGCCTGGACGAGCCGGACCTGTTGATCTTCACCGGCCCCTTCGGCGCCATCGCCGATGGCGCCTTCACCGAGCACCGGCCGCTGTACAGCGTCACCCCGTCGGTCTGCCTGCCCCACTCGCGCGGCCAGGTCGACCTGCGTGTGCCCGACCCGGCGGCGCCGCCGCGCGTGCAGCCGAACCTGCTCGGCGACGAGCGCGACCTCGACCTGATCGTCGACGCCATCGGCGCCATCGACCGCATCGTTCGCCAGGGTCCGTTCGCGCGCCACCTGCGCGGCCGCGTGTCCCCGGGCGAAGACATCCCGCTCGACGATCGGGCGGCCTTGCGCGCCTTTGCGCGACGGGCCACGACGACCTGCCATCACAGCTGCGGCACCTGTCGCATGGGCGACGACGACCGCTCGGTCGTCGACCCGCAGCTGCGGGTGCGCGGCGTCAGCGGCCTGCGCGTTGCGGACGCGTCGGTCTTTCCCGGCATCACCTCGGGCAACTTGAACGCCCCGGTGATCATGGTCGCCGAGCGGGCGGCCGACCTCATCACGCACGGACGTCCTGCATGAAAGCCCCGAACTTCGACACCTCGACCCCACTGGAACCCCACACGCTGACGCTGCCCCGCGGCCAGCTTCGATGGTGGTGCGGCGGGCGGGGCGACGCCATGCTCGTCCTCAATGGCGGCCCCGGCAGTCCGAGCCTGTACTTGCATCCGCTGGTCAGGCACCTGGGGCGGCGCGCGCGCGTGCACATCTTCGACCAGCCCGGCACGGGCGGCTCGACCGTCGACGCGCTCAGCGCGGACACGGTGGGCATCCCGGCCATCCTCGCGGCGGCCGAACACCTGCGCGAGCACCTGGGCATCCAGCGCTGGCACATCCTGGGGCATTCGTTCGGCACCATGCTGGGCATGCAGTACGCCTGCGACCACCCCGACCGGGTGGCCAGCCTGGTGCTCAGCGGGCCGGGGGGGCCGGACACCAGCTTCTTCTCGTACTTCCGCGACAACGTACGGGTGCGGCTGCGACGCGAGCAGCGCACCCGCTTCAACGAGCTGCTGGGCTTGAGCAAGCAGGGCCGCATCACGGCCGAGGAGGAATGCGAGCTCGATGACCTGTTCCTGCAGGCCAGCACCTTCGACCCCGAATACCTGGAGGGCCATGTCGACTCGCCCGATGAGCGCATCAACCGCGCCACCAGCGAGGTGGTCTGGGCCGCGATGCGCGAGCCGCCGTTCGATCTCAAGCCGCGGCTGCCCGCGATCAGCTGCCCGACCATGATCGTGGTCGGTCGGCAGGACTACATCGGCGAGGCCGCACCGATGACGATCGCGTCCCTGATCCCCCATGCACGCCTCGTCTGGTTCGACGAGTGCGGGCACAAGCCCTGGTTCGAGCAGCTCGGGCGCTTCGACCAGGCGCTCGACGCCTTCTACGCTGCGCTGGCGTGATCCGCAGCGCCTGCCCTGCCGCCGTTTGGAGATCGAGCCGGTGACCCTTCCCCCTCCCACCTCGCACCAGGACTGGCAGGCGCTGGCCGCGCGCCTGACGCCCGACGGGCGCCCGTTCATCGGCGGCCGGCGCATGGAGGCGCACAACGAGCGCCGCTTCGACATCGTCAATCCGGCCGATGGCCGCACGGTCGCCTCGCCACCGCGCTGCGGTGCGGTCGAGATCGGCGCCGCGGTGGCGGCGGCCCGCGCGGCGGCCGATGGCGGGGTATGGTCCGACCTGCCCGCGACCCGCCGGGCCGACATCCTGCGCGCCCTGGCCCGCGCGATCGAGACCCACGGCACCGAGCTGGCCCTGCTGGATACGCTTCAGATGGGGCTCCCGGTCAGCCTGGCGATGGACGACATCGGCCTGGCTGCGCGAAAGCTGCGCGAGGCGGCGGCCGGCGCCGAGCGCCTGCAGGGTGCCGTGCTGCCGGGCGCCCCGTCGAGCCTGGCCCTGAACCTGCGGGTGCCGCAAGGGGTCGTGGGCGCGATCACGCCGTGGAACTTTCCGCTGTTCGTCGCGCTGGGCAAGATCGGTCCCGCGCTGGCCACCGGCAACACCGTGGTGCTCAAGCCGTCCGAGCTGGCGCCGCTGGCCTGCCTGCGTCTGGCCGATCTGGCGCAGGAGGCCGGCCTGCCGCCGGGCGTGCTGAACGTGGTGCCCGGCCTCGGAGCCGAGGCGGGGCAGGCGCTGGCCTCGCACCGCGACGTGGACATGCTGTCCTTCACCGGCTCCACCGCCACCGGCCGCCTGCTGATGCACGCCTCGGCAGACACCAACCTCAAGGCCTTGCACCTCGAGCTGGGCGGCAAGTCGCCCCAGGTGGTGCTGGACGATTGCGGCGATCTCGACGCCTTGGCCCAGGCGCTGGCCGACGGCTTCATGTTCAACGGCGGGCAGCTCTGCGTGGCGGGCAGCCGCTTGATCATCGCGCGCGAACTGGCTGCCGAGCTGACCCACAGGGTCGCGGAGAAGACCGCGCGCTGGCGCCTCGGCCACCCGCTGGATCCGGCGACGACGCTCGGCCCGCTCGCGTCCGCGGCGCAGTGCGCGCGCGTCCAGCGGTTCATCGATCGTGCCGAGGCGGCCGGCCTGGCGGCTCATCGCAGCCCCTGCGGCGGCGGGGCCGGCATGCCCGCGCCCGTCGTGTTTGCCGATGTGCCGCCGGACGCGGAAATCGCCCAGGAGGAGGTCTTCGGGCCCGTCGCCGCCGCCACGCCGTTCGACAGCGACGACGAGGCGGTGCGACTGGCCAACGGCACCCGCTACGGCCTGGTCGCCACCGTGTGGTGCAGCGATCCGGCGCGGGGCCTGGCCGTGGCGCGACGCATCCGCGCCGGGGCGGTGACGGTCAACGCCCGCACCGGCCACGCGCCCGCGCGGACGGTGGACGCCTCGCTGGAGCCGTTCGGCGAGTCGGGCTTCGGCGCCGAAGGCGGCCTGGCCGGCCTGTGGGCCTACACGCGCGCCCGTCACCTGCTGCTGAACCTGCCGGGGTGACCATGGCCGACCTGTCGATCCTGGCCTTCGCGCCGCGCCGCGTCGCCCCGCTCGGCGACGACGGCATCGGGCTGAACGTCCGCGTCGGCCCGCCGAACGGCCCGCCGCTGCTGCTGCTGCACGGCCACCCGCAGACGCACCTGATCTGGCACAAGGTGTGGCCCGTGCTGGCGGCGCGCTTCACGCTGGTGGCGCCGGACCTGCGCGGCTATGGCGACAGCGACAAGCCGGCAGGCCGCGGCGACCACGCCAACTACAGCAAGCGCACGATGGCCGCGGACCTCGTGGCCCTGATGGCGGCGCTGGGGCATCGGCGCTTCCACGTGGCTGCGCACGACCGGGGCGCGCGCGTCGCACACCGGCTGGCGATGGACCACCCCCGGTGCGTGCAGGCCCAGACCCTGATGGACATCGCGCCGACGCTGGCGATGTACGAACAGACCTCCGAGGCCTTCGCGCGGGCCTACTGGCACTGGTTCTTCCTCATCCAGCCGCATCCGCTGCCCGAGCGGCTGCTCGCCGGCCAGGGCGGGGCGTACGTGCGGGGCATCCTCGGCGGGCGGCACGCCGGCCTGGCGCCCTTCCCGGCGCCGGTGCTGGCAGAGTACGAGCGCTGCGCGTCCGACCCTGCCACCGTGCACGGCATCTGCGAGGACTACCGGGCATCGGCCGGCATCGATCTCGAGCACGACCGCGCCGATCGCGATGCGGGCCGGCGGCTTACCGTGCCGACCCAGGTGTTGTGGGGAGCGCACGGCGTGGTGGCCCGCTGCTTCGACGTGATGGCGCTGTGGCGCCGCGTCTCGACGCAGGTCGAGGGCGCGGCGCTCGACTGCGGCCACTACCTGCCCGAGGAGGCGCCGCAAGCGGTCTGCGAGCGCCTGATCGAATTCTTCGACCGGCACCGTGCCGGATTCCAGGACGACTGAGATGACCCTGAAGACCCATCGCGTGGCGGCCATCCCCGGGGACGGCATCGGCAAGGAAGTGCTGCCCGAAGGCCAGCGCGTGCTGGACGCGGTGGCGCGCCGGCACGGCTTCGCCATCGACTGGCAGCCCAAGCCCTGGGCCAGCTGCGACTGGTACCTCGCGCACGGCCAGATGTTGCCCGACGACTGGCGCGAGCAGCTGATGGCCTGCGACGCGATCTATTTCGGCGCGGTGGGCTGGCCGGCGGCGGTGCCCGACCACGTCTCGCTCTGGGGCAGCCTGATCCGCTTCCGACGCGAGTTCGACCAGTACGTGAACCTGCGGCCTTGCCGCCTGATGCCGGGCATCGCGTCGCCCTTGGCCGGCCGCCGGCCCGGGGACATCGACTTCGTCGTCGTGCGCGAGAACACCGAGGGCGAGTACTCCAGCATCGGCGGCCGGATGTTCGAAGGCACCGAGCGCGAATTCGTGGTGCAGGAGACCGTGATGACCCGCACCGGTGTCGACCGCGTGCTGCGCTACGCCTTCGAGCTGGCGCAGCGCCGCCCGCGGCGCCACCTGACCTCAGCCACGAAGAGCAACGGCATCAGCATCTCGATGCCCTACTGGGACGAGCGGGTGGCGCAGATGGCGCAGGCCTACCCCCAGGTCGCCGTCGACAAGTTCCACATCGACATCCTCACCGCGCATTTCGTCCAGCATCCCGACTGGTTCGACGTGGTGGTGGCCAGCAACCTGTTCGGCGACATCCTGTCGGACCTGGGGCCGGCCTGCACCGGCACCATCGGCATCGCGCCCAGCGCCAGCATCAACCCCGAGAGGCGCTTTCCGTCCCTGTTCGAGCCGGTGCACGGGTCGGCACCGGACATCGCCGGCCGCGGCATCGCCAACCCGATCGCGATGATCTGGAGCGGCGCGCTGATGCTGGAGCACCTGGGCCACGTGGACGCCGCCAACGAGGTGGTCGCGGCCATCGAGCGCGTGCTGGCCGACCCGGCGGCGCCGCGCACGCCCGATCTGGGCGGCCAGGCCGACACCCGTGCGCTGGGCCAGGCCATCGCGGAGGCGCTGTGATCGAACCGGGCCATGGCTTCCCCGGCAGCTACCTCGAGGCGCGGCAGCGATGGCTGGCCGCGGTGGAGCGCCACCGTGGCCGGGCGTGCGGCGTCCGCGTCGACTCCTTCCGGTTGCCGCATGCCCGCGGCCCGGCTGGCGAGGCGCTCTACCTGGACCTCGCCACCTTCGGCGACCGCCACGCCCAGCATGTCTTCGTCATCACCTGCGGCACGCACGGCATCGAGGGCTACGCCGGATCGTCGGTGCTCAGCTGCTGGCTGGAGGCCAATGCGATCGACATCCCGGCCGGGTCCAAGCTGATGCTGGTGCATGCGGTGAACCCCTGGGGCTTCGCCCATGGTCAGCGGGTGACGGAGGAGAACGTCGACCTCAACCGGAACTTCGTCGACTTTGGCGCGCCGCTGCCGGCCAATCCGGGCTATGCCGCGCTGCACCCGTCCCTGATGCTGGCGCGCTGGGACGAGCCGGCCATCGAGGCGGCCTTCCAGGCCATGGATGCGTACCGCCTGCAGCACGGCGAGAAGGCGTTTTCCGATGCCTTCAACGGCGGCCAGTACGAGCATGACGACGGCGTGTTCTTCGGCGGGCGACGGCCGCAATGGTCGAACGTGACGCTGCGCGGGCTGCTGCGCGAACATGCCAGTCAGGCCGGTCGCCTCGACCTGCTGGACCTGCACACGGGCATCGGCCCCTACGGCGAGCCCTTCTTCATCAACTTCGACGCGCCCGGCAGCCGTGCGCGCCGCCGCGCCGAGGCCGTGTGGGGATCCGACGCGTTCTCGGGGCGCGGCTCGACGCATGCGGCGTTCGCCTCGTACCAGGGCCTGTTGATCGATGCCGTGGCCAGCGAGCTGCCGCAGTGCGCGACCTCTTGCGTGGTGGTGGAGTTCGGCACCCACGCCCGGGCGCGGATGCAGCGCGCGCATCTGGCGCTGGCGTGGCTGCGCCGCCAGGGCGGGTCCGACCTGGTCGCGCCCGCGGCGGCGGAGGCACGGCGCGAGTACGCCGACGCCTTCGTCCCGCGGGATCCGGCGTGGCGCCGCACGGTGCTGGCGCACGGCGTCGAACTGTGCCGGCGTGGCCTGGCCAGCCTGCGGACGTCCTGATGCAGTGGTCGCCTTGGCGGCCCATTCCGAGGTCGAGATGAACCTTTCCGACACATCGCGCGGCGTGATGGCCCGCAGCGACCTGGACATTCCTCGCCCGTTCCTGCTGTTCATGGGCGACGTGCCCGACCGCGGCAGCGCGAAGACCGGCCTCGGGCTGGTCGACTGGCGCAGGCCCTGGTGCGTGGCGCAGTGGCGACTGCCCGGCTGCGGCGTCGATCTGGGGCTGCCGGAGATGACGCCCGCGCAGGCAGCGGCGGCCGGGGCGAGGACGCTGGTCATCGGCGCGGCGCCCGACGGCGGGCGCATCCCGGACCGCTGGATGCCCGCGCTGCGGCAGGCCGTCGACGCCGGCCTGCACCTGGCCGCCGGGCTGCACGATTCGCTGTCGGACCGGCCTGACCTGCGGGCCGCGGCGCAGCGCGCGGGTGTGCGCCTGTTCGACGCCCGGCGGCCGCCGCCGGGCCTGGCACTGCCCGTGGGCAGCGGCGCACGGCGCAGCGGCCGGCGGGTTCTCACCGTCGGCACCGACTGCGCCTGCGGCAAGAAGTACACCGCGCTGGCGATCGAACGCGAACTGCGCGCGCGCGGTGTGCCGGCGGACTTCCGGGCCACCGGGCAGACGGGGGTGCTGATCAGCGGCGGCGGACTGGCGATCGACGCGGTCGTGTCGGATTTCGTCGCCGGCACCGTGGAGATGATGACGCCCGCCGCCGCGGCCGACCATTGGGACGTGATCGAGGGGCAGGGGTCGCTGTTCCATCCCGCCTACGCGGGGGTGAGCCTGGCGCTGCTGCACGGCGCCCAGGCCGAGGCGTTCGTGCTGTGCCACGACCCCCGCCGCCCCCACATCGAGTACCTGCCGGACTACGCGATTCCGGATCTCGCGGCGTGCATCGCGCTGCATGGCCAGCTCGGTCGCCTGACCAGCCCGGACATCCGCTGTGTCGGCATCAGCCTGAACACTGCCGGCATGACCGCCGAACAGCGGCAGCGCTGCCTCGACGGTGCGCAGCAGCGCACTGGCCTGCCGGCGACCGACCCGGTCGCCCTGGGCGTCGGGCCGATCGTGGACGCCCTGCTCGCGCCGTCGGCCGCATGAGCACGCCGGCCGGCTCGCCAGCGCCGTCGCCGACGCTGGCATTGGAGCGCTGGCCCTACCGGCGCCCCTTCGTCATCTCCCGCGGGGTGCTGAGGTCCCAGCAGGTGCTTCACGCCAGCGCCCGCACCCCCTGGGGAACGGTGCAGGGCGAGGGCGAGCCCCATGAATCGGACGAGGCGGTGGCGGTGCAGATGTGGCGGCGCGGGCTGGCGGTGATGGCCGGCTGGTCGGACTGGCCGAGCCGGGAGCAGCTGCGCCGGCAGCTGCCCCCCGACGGGCTGCGCCATGCGCTCGATGCGCTGCTGTGGGATCTGGAAAGCAAGCGCAGCGGTTTGCGCGCCTGGACCCTCGCCGGGCTCGACGACGTCGACGACAACGCCGAGGTGACCACGATGCTGACGGTGACGCTCGACACGCCGGATGCGATGGCCGCGCGGGCGGCCGTCTGGGCCGGGGCCGAGGTGCTCAAGGTCAAGCTGGGCGATCGCGCCGCCGGTGGGCTGGACCGGGACATCGAACGCACGCTCGCCGTGGCCGAGGCCGCACGCCATCCGGCACTGGTGCTGGACCCCAACGAGGGCTGGTCGGTCGAGGGCCTGCGGCGCTTCACCGCCGCCACCCGCGCTCTGGACATCCGGCTGATCGAGCAGCCCCTGCCGGCCGGGCACGACGACCTGCTCGACGGCCTGTCGGCCCCGGTGCCGCTGGCCGCCGACGAGTCCTGCACGACGCTGGCCAGCCTGCCGGGTCTGGCCGGGCGATACCAGTTCGTGAACATCAAGCTCGACAAGTCGGGCGGCCTCACCGAAGCCCTGGAGATGCTGCGCGAGGCGAGGCGCTCGGGGCTGGGCGTCATGGTCGGGTGCAACTGCGGCACCTCGCTGGCCATGGCCACCGCCTTCGTCCTGGCCACGCAGTGCGACTTCGTCGACCTGGACGGCCCTTTCCACCTCGTGGGTGACCGGACTCCGTCCGTGCGCTACCGCGGGCAGACCCTGCAGGCGCCCGACCGCGCGCTCTGGGGTTGATCGTCGACCGGCCCGAACCGGCCCTCACCCGGCAGGGCCTGGCGCGGCGAGCCTGGCCGCGAGCCGCGCGAAGCCGCGGCGGTGGGCGTCGGCCCAGCGCGCAGCCTGGCGCCGCAGGCGCCGGGGGTCGGCGCGCAGCGCGGCGCGCAGGCCGTCGGCCAGCTGCGCGTGCGGGTGCAGTAGCGCGTCCGCCGGGGCCTCCCAGGTCCGCACCCAGGCGGCCAGCTTGTCGCCCTGGGCCGGGTCGTGCGGCTTCGGCAGGGCCAGCGCCGGCACGCCGAACGCGCTGGCGACGAGGTGGCCGTGCAGGCTGCTGCCGGCGTGCACGCGGGAGGCGGCGAGCAGGGCGCACAGGTCCCAGACGTCGAGCGCGTCGAACCGGCGCACGCAGGCCGGCGGCAGCCCGTCGACCCGGGGCGCGGCCAGGCGCTCGGCCAGGCGGTCGATCAGCGCGGGGGCGTCGTGCCAGGCGGCGGCGCCGGCGCGGAACAGCACCAGGCCGAGGCCGGCCTCGGCCAGCACCGCGCGCAGCGCCGGCGCGATGCCGTCCAGCGTCGCGTCGTCGCCGAACTCCGCGGCCAGCTGCAGCGCGAGGTAGCCCCGGGGGAAGGCCGCCCGCAGCGCGGCCACCGGCGGCCGGTCGGCGCGGGCGCGGATGGCCGGGCCGAACAGCGCCGCGGTCATCACGGCCGCGTCGGGCAGCAGCGCGGCCTCGATGCCGTCGGCCCGCAGCACCTCCTGCGTCGCCCGGTCGCGCACCGTCACCGCGTCGGCCGCCGCCAGGCGCGCGCGCACCGCCCGCCGCGAGGCCGGTGGCAGCGCGCCGAGCGCAACGCCGCCGACCGCATGGAAGACGATGCGGGCCACGCCGGGCAGGGCGGCGCGTGCGGCCACGTAGGGCATGGCCGCGTCGGTGCCCAGCAGGGCACGGCGCCAGCGGCGCTCCTCGGCAGGGTGGCGCTCGAGGTGCGCCAGCGTCGCATCCAGCGAGTCGGGCGGCAGCAGCATCGCCGCCGCCTGCCGCGCGGTGCAGCTCAGGATCTCGCCGCCGACGTGGACCAGGTCGGCGCCGCGCAGCCGGCCGGCGGCCGCCAGCCGGTGCAGTGCCTCGACGCGATGGCCGCCGAAGGGTCGCAGGTCGCGCGCAGCCAGCCCGGCGAACACCAGCGGGCGACCCGGCAGCAGCGCGGCCAGCAGGTGCGGGAACAGCAGGTCGCCGAGGTTGTGGCGGTCGGAGGCGCCGAACAGGACGAGCGGGGCGGGCATGACGGCCGGCTGCCGGTGGCTCCCCCTCGGCGCCGATGCCGCTACTTCGCCGCCGGCTTCAGCCCGGCACAGGCGTCGCGCCGCGGCTGCGCCGGCATCGCGATGCCGCGTTCCTTGGCGCGCGCGACCATCTCGTCGTGGTGCTGGTCCATGGTGCGGCGGCACTCGTCGTAGGTCTGCAGCGTGGCGAGCCGGTCGCGGTGCTGCTGGCGCTCGGCCTCGCTCATCATCGACCAGCCGAAGGTGTAGCCCTGGCCCCAGCGGGCGCCGGGGCCCATGCCGCCGCGCATCATCGGCCGCGGGCAATCGGTGCCGGCCGGGGCGCTCGCGCCGGCACGGCAGGGGCCGGCACCGGGGGCCGACGCCGGCTGGGCGGCGGCCAGGCCGGCCGACAGAAGCAGGCCCGCGGCCAGCGCGGGCAGGGACGGGGTGTTCGGGCGGATCGTGCGCATCGGGGGCTCCTTCTGAACGGGGTCGGGACATCTCGGGCTCGGGGTCCGCGCCGCCACCTCGCGCAGCAGCTGCGCCCCCGTGTTCTGGAAGCGGTCCTCCCGCTCGATCGACCGGGCGACGGCCACGCCCGAGTCGACGATCTGCGGCGGGCCGAACCCGCGCTCGAGGATGACGGTGAGGCCGCGCGGGCCCACGGTCACCTTGACGGCATGGGCCAGCGCATCGACGCCGCGGCGGATGCGCTCGCGGGCATCGTCGCCGAACAGCAGCTGCCGCGCGGCCACGGCATCAGCCCTCCGGGCGGGCCCGCACCAGCAGCACCGGCACCGGCGCCTGGCGCACGACCATCTCCGCGTCGCTGCCCAGCAGCAGGCGGCCGACGCCGCGCCGGCCATGGGTGCCGATCACGATCAGCTCGGCGCCCCAGGCCCGGGCCCGGTCGATCACCTGGTCGCACACGCGCATCGCCAGGCTGTCGACCAGCTCGGTCTCGGCGCTCACGCCGGCCGCCTCGGCCTCGGCCTGGGCCTGGGCCAGGATCTGCCGGCCGCCTTCGCTGAGCTGCTCCAGCATCTGCGTGGTGATCGCGCCGCCGGCCTCGGGCACCAGCGTCAGCGACAGCAGGTCGATCACGTGCAGCAGCTTCAGCCGGGCGCCGGTCAGCCGGGCGAGCTGGATGGCCTCGGCCAGGCCCTGCCTCGACGTCGCGCTGCCGTCGACCGGGACCAGAATCTTGCTGTACATGGCGGGGCTCCTGTGGGTGGCCCCCTGATGCTGGCCCTGCGCGCGGCACGAAGGCTTGACGGCCGTCAAGCCTTCGGCCCGACACTCTCCTATCGTCGAACCGCATGAAGCTGACCTTTCTCGGTGGGACCGGCACCGTGACCGGCTCGAAATACCTCCTGGAGCACGGCGGCCGCCGGTTGCTGGTCGACTGCGGGCTGTTCCAGGGGCTCAAGCAGCTGCGCCTGCGCAACTGGGACGCCTTCCCGGTGCCGCCGTCGTCGATCGACGCCATCGTGCTGACCCACGCCCACCTGGACCACAGCGGCTTCGTGCCTCGCCTGGTGCAGCAGGGCTTCCGCGGCCGGGTCCACGCGACGCCCGGCACGCGGGCGCTGTGCGGCCTGCTGTGGCCCGACTCGGGCCGCCTGCTGGAGGAGGAGGCCGACTACGCCAACCGGCACGGCTTCTCCAAGCACCACCCGGCGCTGCCGCTGTACACCGAGGCCGACGGGCGCGAGGCGCTGGACCGCCTGACGATCCACGATTTCGACCAGGGCTTCGAGCCGATCGCCGGCGTGCGCGTGCTGATGCGCCGTGCCGGCCACCTGCTGGGCGCGGCCAGCGTGCGCGTCGAGTGGGACCGCCGCTCGCTGCTGTTCTCCGGCGACATCGGCCGCGGCAACGACCTGCTGATGCGCCCGCCCGAGCTGCCCGAGGCGGCGGACTGGGTGGTGGCCGAGTCGACCTACGGCGACCGCGCGCATGCGCCGGCCGACCCGGTCGCGCAGATCGCCGAGGTCATCAACCGCACCGCCGGCCGCGGCGGGGTGCTGGTCATCCCGGCCTTCGCGATCGGCCGCGCGCAGACGCTGCTGTGGATCGTCGCCCAGCTTCGCCGCCAGCGCCGCATCGCCGACGTGCCGGTCTACCTGAACAGCCCGATGGCGGCCGACGCGACGCAGATCTACGCCCGCTTCGCCGGCGAACACCGGCTCGATGCCGCGCAGTGCCAGGCGATGGGCCGGGCGGCGCAGATCGTCAACACGGTCGAGGAGTCCAAGCGGCTGAACCTGCTGCGCGAGCCGGCGGTCATCATCTCGGCCAGCGGCATGGCCTCGGGCGGGCGGGTGCTGCACCACCTGAAGGCCTTCGCCCCGGACCCGCGCAACGGCATCCTGTTCGTCGGCTACCAGGCCGCGGGCACGCGCGGCGCGGCGCTGCTGGCCGGTGCGCAGAGCGTGAAGATCCACGGTGAGCAGGTGCCGGTGCGGGCCGAGGTGACGCACCTCGATGTGCTGTCGGCCCATGCCGACCGCGACGAGCTGCTGGCCTGGATCGGCGCGCTGCCGGCGCCGCCGCAGCGCGTGTTCGTCACCCACGGCGAGCCGGTGGCCGCCGACGCGCTGCGCCAGGCGATCGAGGAGCGCCACCGCTGGCCGTGCACGGTGCCGGAATACAGGGAGACGGTGACGTTGTGACTGCAGTCGTGAACGAGGGCAATGGCTACCTGAAGACCGGCGGCCGCCTGAAGGCCCGCCGGGCGTGGATCGACACCTACCAGCAGGCCGTGGTCTACATGCGGCGCGACTGCGCCGTCTGCCAGGCCGAGGGCTTCGAGGCCCAGGCGCAGGTCGAGCTGGTCGCCAACGGGCACCAGGTGCCGGCGCTGCTGCACCGGGTCGATGCCGGCTGGCTGGCGCACGACGAAGCCGCGCTGTCCGACGCCGCCTGGGCGCTGCTCGGCCTGGCCGAAGGCGAGGAGGTGCTGGTGCGGCATGCGACGCCGCTGGAATCGCTGCGCTTCGTGCGCGCCAAGGTCTACGGCCGCAAGCTC
>JABLTH010029591.1_pt1 | contig 13641 bp, 11 predicted proteins | sample 7875711 | NCBI WGS metagenome assembly JABLTH01 (sample SAMN14941262, study PRJNA633318) | bioreactor metagenome | isolation source: bioreactor | place: China | collected 2019-03-05 | reverse complement strand
CCCGTGAGCGGCGCGGGCGGCAGCGGCGGCATGGGCGGCGCCGCAGGGTCGGCGGCGTCCGCGGTCAGGAGCACGACGTCCGCGCGCGCGAGTCCACCGTCGGGTTCGCGCGGCAGGTCCGCGACGGATTCCGCCCGGCCCCCGAGCCACGCGCCGCCGACGAGTACGACGTCGAGGTCGCGCGCGAGCCGCCGATGCTGGAACCCGTCGTCGAGCACGACCACGCTCGCGCCCTCGGCCGCGGCCACCTCGGCCGCGGCCACGCGGTCCCGGCCGACGACCACGACGTGGGGACACGCCTCGTGCGCGACGAGGAGCGGCTCGTCGCCCGCGGCGGCGACGTCCGCCAGGCACGCGCTCCCGCGCGCGACGACGAGCGGCTCGTGCGCGCGCCGTCCGCCGTAGCCGCGCGAGACGACGCCCACGCGTTCGCCCGCGCGTCCGAGCGCCCGCGCGAGCCAGATCGCCGCGGGCGTCTTGCCGGAGCCGCCGAACGTGACGTTGCCGACGGAGATCACGGGCACCGGCGCGCCGCGCGACGCGAAGAGGCCGCGGTCGTAGCCGCGATTGCGCAGCGCCGCGACGCCGCCGTACAGCACCGCGAGCGCACGCAGCGCGGCGCCCGGTCCGCGATTCGCGGACGGTGCCGTCACTCCGGCACCAGCCCGGCGAGGAGCGTCGCGAGGCGCAGGCCCACGCCGCGCTGCGCGGCGACGAGCGCGGCGGCGGCGTCGCCCGCGCGCCGCGCGGCCGCGGGTTCCGCGAGCCACCGCGCGAGACGTGCGGCGGCGTCCTCGATCGACGCACACGGGACGAGCGCGCCCGCCGCGGCGAGCGGCTCGACGAGATCGGACTGGTGGCCGGTGTGGGGGCCCGCGACCAGCGGGCAGCCTGCGGCCGCGGCCTCGAGCGGCGTGTGCCCGCCGACCGGCACGAACGTCCCGCCGAGGAGGGCGGCGCGCGCGAGCGGGTAGACGCGTGGGAGGACGCCGATGCGGTCGAGCACGAGCATCGACGTGCCGGGCGGCGCGGGGCCCTCCGAAGCCCGCCACACGCCCGCGCGGCCCGCGGCCAGGCGCGCGAGTTCCTCCGCGAAGCGCTCCGGGTGGCGCGGTGCCACGATCCATCCCGGCGCGTCGCCCGGCGCGCGGGCCTCGGTCGCGGCCACGAGGGCGGCCGCCTCGCCGGGGTGCGCGCTGCCCAGCACGATCCACGGCCGCGTGCGCTCGAGGCCCAACTCGGCACCGAGCGCGGCGACCCGTTCCGCGTCCGCCGGGGCCGGCGCGGCGTCCCACTTGAGATTGCCCACGGCCGCGAGCGCGTGCGGTTCCGCGCCCACGGCGAGCAGGCGCTCGCGGTCCCCCGCGCTCGCCGGCGCGATCACCGCGAAGCTGCGCAGGCACGGCCCGTACAGCGCGGCGAGCCGGCGGTAGCGCGGGACGCGCTCGGGCGAGAGCCGCGCGGAGACGAGCGCCGCGGGCACCCCGGCGCGGGCGAGCCGCGCGAGCCGCGCGGGCCAGATCTCGGTCTCGACCACGACGTGCAGCCGCGGCTGCACGTGCGCGAGGAAGCGCCGCAGCGGCCCGTCCGCGTCGAGCGGGGCGAGGCGTGCCACCGCGCCGGTCTCGGCCGCCGCGCGGGCGCGCCCGGTCGCGGTCGTGCTGGTCACGAGGAGCGGCAGTCCCGGTCGCAGCTCGTGCAGGGCCCGCGCCAGCGGCACGAGCCCGCGCACCTCGCCGACCGACGCGCCGTGCAGCCAGACGGCCCCGCGCGGCACGCCGTCGAGCGCGCGCGGGCGCGCGAGCCGCTCGTCCCATTCCCGGGTGCGCCCGGCGTCCCCGCGCACACCGGCCCACCACGCGGCAGGGCGGGCACCGAGCACCGCGGCGCCGGCCAGCGCGCGCCAGGCGGTGAACAGCGGACCGGACGTCACCGCGCGTTCCGGAACGAAGGGCGGCCGGGCGGCGGCACCGCTTGCGGCCCCCCGGGGACCGCGTCATCCTGCCAGACCGTCGCACGACGCCGGTCCGCGGCGCGCACGCTCCGCGGGGAGGGCAACGAGATGATCGACAAGATCGGCGTCATCGGCGCGGGCAACATCGGCGGTGTCCTGGCGCAGGAAATTCCGCGGCGGCGCATGGCGCGCACGACCGCGGTCGTGGACATCATGCCGCCCGACGTGGCCAAGGGAAAGTGCCTCGACGTCGCGGAGGGCACCCCGGTGCTCGGCTTCGAGGCGCGCTTCGAGGCCGGGCGCTCCTACGAGGTGCTGCGCGGCTCGCAGCTCGTGATCAACACCGCGGGCGTGCCGCGGCGGCCCAAGCCCGACGGCACGCTGCCGACGCGCGAGGAGCTGCTCGCGACCAACCTCCGCATCACCGACCAGGTCGCCGCGGCGATCCAGGCCTACTGCCCCGACGCGGTGATCATCTCGATCGCGAACCCCCTCGACGCGATCGTGTACCGCCTGCAGCAGGTGCTGAAGCCGCCGCGCGGGCGGCTGATGGGCATGGCCGGCGTGCTCGACTCGGCCCGCTACCGCTACTTCGTGGCCGAGGCGGCCGGGGTGTCGGTCGAGAACACCGAGGCGCTTGTGCTCGGCGGTCACGGCGACGACATGGTTCCGGTCCGGTCGTGCTGCCGCATTGCCGGGATCCCGGTCGACTATTTCCTCGGGCCGGAGGCGCTCGACGAGATCGAGGCCAAGGTCCGGCAGGCCGGGGGCGAGGTCGTGAAGCTGCTCGGCGCGGGATCCGCGTTCGTCGGGCCGGCGTGGTCGGCGCTCGAGATGGCCGAGGCGATCGTCTTCGACAAGAAGAAGGTGCTCCCCGTGAGCGCCCTCCTCGCCGGCGAATACGGGGTTGCCGGCCTGTTCGTCGGCGTGCCGGCGATCCTCGGCTGGGGCGGGGTGGAGCGGGTGCTCGAGGTCCCGCTGACCGAGCCGGAGCGCGAGGCGCTCGCACGCTCGATGGCCACCGTGCGGCGCACGGCGCAGGAAGTCGACCAGGCGGCCGGTTCCTGAGCGGCGCTCTATAATCCGTCATCCACCCCAAGGAGCCGAACGACCATGCCCAGCAAGGGTTCTGTCCGGGGTTCCGCCGTCTGCGCCGCCCTCGTCCTGCTCTGCGCCGTCCCCTTCGCGGCCGCGCAGGCCAACGTGTCCAAGTACCGGGGCATGCTGAAGGGCACGCTCGTCGACGAGGCCGGCAAGCCGGTCGCGGGCGTCGTGGTGCAGGTCTCCCCGACCGAGGACATGAAGAACGCGCTCGAGGTCACCTCGACCGACCGCGGATTCATCTTCCCGCGCCTCGGCGACGAGATCACCAAGCGTTTCCTGCGGATCAAGTCGGCCGACTACTACATCCGCAAGATCACGGTCCAGACGCGCCGCATGAACGACGAGATCATGCAGGACGACCGTGACATCCCGATGAACCCGTCGATGATGGACAAGATGTCGGTGATGATCAATTACCGCGGCGGCGCCGTGTTCGTCGACATGGTCGTCGCCAGGATCGCCGACTACAAGGCGCCGCCCACCGAGGCCCAGTCCGCCGCGGCCACCGAAGCGCGCAAGGAAATGTCGATCGACAAGGAAGTCCAGGACCTGATGGCGCTCGGCGACTACAAGGCGGCCGCGGAGCGCCTGGCGAAGGCGATCGCGGAGAAGCCGGCCGACCCCGAGCGGCGCTGGCAGCACGCGCAGCTCCTGGCCCTGGCCGGCGAGAACGGCGAGGCGATCAAGGAAGGCCGCAAGACGCTCGCGCTCAAGCCGGACATGCCCGACGTCCGCCCCAAGCTCGCCAAGTGGGTCGGCGAGGAGGGCGGCACCGACGAGGCGATCGCGCTGCTCGAGAAGGAGCGCGAGATCTCGCCGGCCAACGCCGACGTGCTGCAGAAGCTCGCCGGGTTCTACAAGGAAGCCGGCCGGCCGGACGACGAGGCGAAGGCCGTCGCCAAGTGGGCCGAACTCGCGCCCGAGAACACCGAGGCGCTGATCGCGCTCGCCGGCATCAAGACGCGCAGCAACGACTTCGCCGGGGCCGAGCAGATCTTCCGCAAGCTCGCCGAGAAGGACCCCGAGAACGCGTACCGCATGTTCTTCAACGTCGGGGCCTCGATCTGGAACGCCAAGGGCGACATGAACAACGCCATCGCGGCGCTCCAGAAGTCGGTCGACCTGAAGCCGGACTTCGCGAAGTCGCGCAAATTCCTCGGCGACTGCCTGCTCAACGTCGGCAAGCTCGCCGAGGCGCGCGCGCAATACGAGAAGTTCGTCGAGCTCGCGCCCAACGATCCGCAGACGTCCGAGCTGAAGAAGACGATCCAGAGCCTGCCGAAGAAGTGACCGCCCCGCGTGGTGCCGCGCGCCGCGTGCTGGTGCGCGGCATCGTGCAGGGCGTCGGGTTCCGGCCGTTCGTGTACCGCCTGGCCCACGCCCACGCGCTCGCGGGCTGGGTCCTGAACGGGGCCGACGGGGTCGCGATCCACGTGGAGGGCGACCCCGCCGCGCTCGACCGCTTCGTCGCGGAGCTCTCCGCGACGGCGCCGCCCGCGAGCCGCATCGCCGCGATCCTGGTCGAGGAGGCGGAGCCCGCGGGGGCCGCGTCGTTCGTGATCCGCGAGAGCGTCGGGCGCGAGGCGCCGACCGTGCGCATCGCTCCCGACCTCCCCGTGTGCGCGGCGTGCCTCGCGGAACTGCGCGACGCCGCGGACCGCCGGCACGCGTATCCCTACGTCAACTGCACCGACTGCGGACCGCGCTTCTCGATCGTGCTCGGGCTGCCGTACGACCGCCCGCGCACGACGATGGCGTCGTGGCCGCTGTGCGAGGACTGCGCGCGCGAGTACCACGACCCGCGCGACCGCCGGTTCCACGCGCAGCCGGTCGCGTGCCCCGCGTGCGGCCCGCACGTCGTGCTCGAGCGGGGCGGGGCGCCGGGGGCGATCGACGCTGCGGGGATCGCCGAGGCGGCGCAGCTCCTGGGCGCGGGCGCGATCCTCGCCGTGAAGGGCCTGGGCGGTTACCACCTCGCGTGCGACGCGCGCAACGACGCCGCCGTGCGCGCGCTGCGCGAGCGCAAGTACCGCAAGGAGCGCCCGTTCGCGCTGCTGGCGAAGGACCTCGCGACCGCGCGCTCGCTCGTCGACCTGGACGCGGACGGGGAGGCGCTGCTGTGCTCCGCCGCGGCGCCGATCGTGCTCGCGCCGGCACGCGCGCCGTGGCCGGAGGTCGCGCCCGGAACGTGCGAGCTCGGCGTGATGCTGCCCTACACGCCGCTGCAGCACATGCTGTTCGACGCCGGCGCGCCCGTCGTGCTCGTGATGACGTCGGCCAACCGCTCGTCCGAGCCGATCGCGTACGAGGACGACGACGCCCGCGCGCAGCTCGGCGGGATCGCCGACGCGTTCCTCGTCGGCGAGCGGCCGATCGCGCGCCGCGTGGACGACTCGGTCGCGCGCGCGGGCGTGTTCGGCCCGACGATCCTGCGCCGCGCGCGCGGCTACAGTCCGGCCGCCGTGGGCCGCGACTGGCCCGCGCACGGGCCGGTGCTCGCGCTCGGCGCGGACCTCAAGAACAGCGTCACGCTCGTCGTCCACGGGCAGGCCTTCGTCGGCCAGCACGTGGGCGACCTCGACCACCTGTCCGCGCGCGAGTCGTTCGAGGCGATCGCGCGCGACCTCTGCGCGATGTACGACATCCCGCTCGAGGCGCTGACGGTCGTGCACGACGCGCATCCCGACTACGTCTCGACGCAGTGGGCGCGGACGCTGCCCGGATCGCGCGTGGCCGTGCAGCACCACCGCGCGCACGTCGCCTCGGTCCTGGCGGAGCGCGGCGCGTGGGACACCGCGGTCGTCGGCGTGTCCTTCGACGGGACGGGGTGGGGCGACGACGGCGCGATCTGGGGCGGCGAGGTCTTCACCGGCAGCCTCGCGGGCGGGCTCGCGCGCGCGGCGCACCTGCGCGAGGCGCGCCTTCCGGGAGGGGACGCGGCGGCCGCGTTCCCGCCGCAGGCCGCCGCGGGGTTCCTCGCCCAGCTGGACGGGCTGCCGGACCTGACCGCCGCGCCGCTGGCCCTGCCGGCGCGCTACGCGCTCGCGCTGGACATGGTGCGCCGCGACGTGCGCTGCCACACCACGACCTCGATCGGGAGGCTGTTCGACGCCGTGGCCGCCCTGTGCGGCTTCGTGCGGCCGATCACGTACGAGGGGCAGGCCGCGATCTGGCTCGAACAGCTCGCGCTGCAGGCGCCCGCCGCGACGCCGTCGTACCCGGCCGGGTGGGACGGCCCCGAGCTCGACTTCCGGCCGGTCCTCGCCGCGGTCCTCGCGGACCGCCTCGCCGGGCGCTCCCCGGCGGCCGTCGCGCGGGCCTTCCACGGCACCCTGGCCGACCTGGTCAGCCGTAAGTTTCTCCAGCTCTCCAGCAATTTTTCCGGTCCCGGGACGCCGTTGGTCTTGTCCGGAGGGGTCTTCCAGAACCATCTTCTCCTGCAGCAACTGGCCGCTCGCCTCGGTGTAACACCGGTCTGGGTGAACCACGAGGTGCCGCCGAACGACGGCGGCATCAGCCTCGGGCAGGCGGCGCTGGCGCTGGCGCGTCCCGCGCGGGAAGCCTGACGGGCTCCCGGCGGACGCCGGGGAGAGGGTGATGCTGCAGCTCGACCGCGACGTCGCGGCCACGATCGTCCGCCTCGTGCACGACCTGACGAACTACCACGCGATCATCTGCGACGAGCGCGCCACGATCGTCGCCGACTCCGCGGGCACGCGGGTGGGCCAGGCTCACGAAGGGGCACGCCGCATCCTGCAGGGCATGACCGACGTGTACCGCGTGACCGCGGCCGAGTCCGCCGCGTCGGGCGGGGCGATGAAGGAAGGCGTGAACCGCGCGATCCGCGACAAGGCGCAGAAGATCGGCACGTTCGGGATCGCGGGCCCGCTCGCGGTCGTCGAGCCGATCGCGAACCTCGCGGCGGAGATCGTGCTCGTCCGCCTGGCCGACAAGGCGCGCGACCAGCTGATCAAGGGCGCGCTCCAGCAGTGCATCGACGACACCAACCGCGCGGTCGGCACGGCCGCGGTGTCGGTCCACCAGCTCAACGGCGCGTTCGACGGGCTCGCCGCGAGCAGCGCGGAGATGGTGCGCGTCGCGCAGCGTTCGGCCGAGCACCTGAAGGCCATCTCGCAGATGCTGGAGATGATCCGCAAGGTCGCCGTCGAGACGCGCATGCTCGGGCTCAACGCCGCCGTCGAGGCCGCGCGCGCGGGCCGGCACGGCGAGGGCTTCGCCGTCGTCGCCGCGGGCGTGCGCAAGCTCGCCGACGAGAGCGGCCGCTCGGCGGCGGAGATCGGCGACATCATGTCCCAGTTCCGCAGCGCGTTCGACGCCGTGCTCGGTACCTCGCAGCGCAGCGCGGGAGTCGTGCTGACCGAGCGCGCTTCGGTGAAGGAGGCGGAGGACAAGCTCGTCGCGCTCGAGTCGATCGGGCACCGGCTGGCGGAGTTGGCCGCGCAGTTGTAGGGATCAGGGTTCGCGCGGGGCGCCGGGCGGGTTCAGGAACAGCACGTAGTCGGCGGCGGTCTCGCGGACGCGGGCCGCGGTCGCGGCGGGCACCACGACGAACTCCTCGGGCGCGCTGTCGGGGACCTCGCAGATCGCGAGCTGACCGCCCTCGAGGCGCTTCGCGACGTCGTCGGACAGTTCGAGGAACGGGAGCTTGCGGTCGCGGGTCGCGAAGTGCCAGCGGCGCTGGCCGCGCAGGCCGCGCGTCAGCGCGTGGTCGCGCAGGATCTGCACCAGGGCGCGCCGCGCGGTGCGCGCCGCGTCGTCCTTTTGCCGCTCCGCCTCGCGCCGCCGGTCGGACTCGCGCCGCTCCTGGTCGCGGGCCACGCGCTCGGCGGCCTGCCGCTCGCGTTCGTCCGCGACGGCGTCCTTGCCGAGCCTGTTGCGGCGCGCCTTCTCGTCGTGGGCCATCTGGCGCGCGCGCTTCTCGTCGGCGAGTCCCTTCTTCAACAGCTCGTCCTTGAGATTGCCCATGCGCACCCCCGGAACGAAACGCACGGTGCGGGCGCGCGGCCCGCACCGTGCGCGGAACGACGGCGTCAGGCGATCGTGACGTCCTTGTCGAGGTAGACGTCCTGGATCGCGTGCAGCAGCTCGACGCCCTCGGCCAGCGGGCGCTGGAACGCCTTGCGGCCGGAGATGAGGCCCATGCCGCCGGCGCGCTTGTTGATCACCGCGGTCTTCACGGCCTCGGCGAGGTCGCCCGCGCCGGACGACGCGCCGCCGGAGTTGATGAGGCCCATGCGGCCCATGTAGCAGTTGATGATCTGGTAGCGCGTGAGGTCGATCGGGTTGTCGGACGACAGCTCGCTGTACACCTTCTTGTGCGTCTTGCCGTACTTGTCGAGCGCGTTGTAGCCGCCGTTGTTCTCCGGCGCCTTCTGCTTGATGATGTCGGCCTCGAGCGTGACGCCGAGGTGGTTCGCCTGGCCCGACAGGTCCGCGGACACGTGGTAGTCCTTGTCCTGCTTGAACCCCGGGTTGCGCAGGTAGCACCACAGCACGGTCACCATGCCCAGCTCGTGCGCGGCCTTGAACGCCACGGACACTTCCTGCAGCTGCCGCGTCGATTCCGGCGATCCCCAGTAGATCGTCGCGCCGACCGACACCGCGCCCATGTCGTACGCCTGGCGCACCGACGCGAACATGACCTGGTCGAAGCGGTTCGGGTAGGTCAGGAGCTCGTTGTGGTTGAGCTTCAGCATGAACGGGATCTTGTGCGCGTACTTGCGCGCGACGGATCCCAGGACGCCGAGCGTCGAGGCCACCGCGTTGCACCCGCCCTCGAGCGCGAGCTTCACGATGTTCTCGGGATCGAAGTAGTCGGGGTTCGGCGCGAACGACGCGCCCGCCGAGTGTTCGATGCCCTGGTCGACCGGCAGGATCGAGACGTACCCGGTGCCGCCCAGCCGGCCGTGGTCGAGCATCGACTGGAAGTTGCGCAGCACCGCGGGCGTCCGGTCGCTCGCCGAGAGCACCCGGTCCACGAAATCGGGTCCGGGGAGGTGCAGCCGCTCCTTGGGAACGGTCCTGCACACGTGGTCGAGGAGGGACGCGTCGGCCCCCAGGAGTTCACGGATCCTGCCGATCATGGGAATGCTCCTTCGAGTAAGCGGGTCTCGGGCCCTCGCGGCCGTCGCTCCCGTTCGTCGTCTTACATTACTGCTTACTCGCGGCCGTGTCCCGTCCCCATGCGACGCCTTCCGCAACGCGCTACCATGCGCCCATGGACGCTCCCATTCGCCCCAAGATTGCGCTGGAATCCGCCGCGGCCGACGAGGCGCGACGCGCCGCCGACCGGGCCCTCCTGGAGGCGATGCGGCGCGGTGAACGCGATGCGTTCGACCGGTTCGTCGAACGCTTCGCGCCGCTGATCCTGGCGTTCGGGATGCGCATGTGCGGGCACCGCCAGGACGCCGAGGACGTGTTCCAGGAAACGCTCGTCAAGGTCTACGGGCAGGTGAGCACGCTCGAGGACCCGGGTGCGCTGCGCACGTGGCTGTGGCGCGTGGTGAGCAACGAGTGCCTGATGAGCCGGCGCGGCCCGCGGGACCCGCGCCGCTCCGTCGGGCTCGACGACCTGCAGCACGGGGACGATGCGGCGCCCGTGGAGTTCGCCGACGACGACGCGCCCTCGCCCGAGCTCGAGGCCATGCGGTCGGAGGACCGCGCGCGTATCGAGGGTGCGCTGCGCCGGCTCTCGCCGGAGTACCGCATGATCGTCCTGCTGCGCGACTTCGAGGAGCTCTCGACCGCCGAGGTCGCGCAGGTGCTCGGGATCACCGAGGCCAACGCGAAGGTGCGGCTCCACCGCGCGCGCCTCGCGCTGCGGCGCGAGCTCGCCGGCGCGGCCCCCGAAGCGCCGCCGTGCGTGGGCGAGGACTGCCTCAAGCGCGCCGCCGCCGCCGCGCGCGACGAGCTCGTACGCCGCGGCGTCGTGCGCTGATTCGACCCGGGTCGAACCGGGCGCAGCGGGCCTGCCGGAGCCGTCAGCCGCCGGCACACCGCGGGGGAGTGCGGACACGGGACCGCAAAACGTGCGTGGCGCTGTGGCCGCGACGATCGTCTGCCCGTACATAACAGGCATCGACACCCGATCGAAGCCTCGAGAGGTCGTTCACCGTCTCGGCGCTGACGAGGACCGCACCGTGTGCCCGCGTGATGCCGCCCATTCCCGCCTGCGCGCTGCCGCCCATCGCTGGGCCGGCGACGACGTGTGCGAGATCGCCTCGGAGCGGCCCACGTTCCTGTGGCTGTACGGCAGCACGATGATCGAGGCGCGCGCCGAGCGCGACGGCTCGATCGAGCTGCGCGCGTTCCTCGTGCTGGGGCCCGAGACGACGGGCTCGCTCGAGGAACAGCTGCGGCTCTTCTCCGCACCGGTGGGCCGGCTCGAGGTCGACGAGGACGGCGACGTGGCGCTCGTGCATCGCGTTCCGCCGCGCGCCGCCGAGGACCGGGTGCTCGCCGCGATCCGCGACGTGTCCTGTCTCGCGGACCGCCTCGACGAGGAGCTGTGCCAGCGCTTCGGCGGCATCCGCTCCGTCGACCGCTTCCAGCACGACGTGCTCGTCGCGCTCGGCGGTCAGAACTGACCCTTCCGGTTCGTCACCGCGGTTTCTGACCGTCGCCTTCGCCGCGATCGGGTGCGGTCCGGGCACCCTTCCGGCCCGAGTCGTCTCCGGGCTGGTTCGTGGCCGACGGCGGCTTCGACCCGGGAGACGCGGGCGTCGCGCGCCGCGGCGCCGTGTCGTCGGGCGTCCCCCGCGCGGCGCCGGTTCCGCTCGGTTCCGCCGGTCCGGGCGAGCCCGCGAGGTTCGCGAAGTATGGGCAGCGCGCGATCGCGGCCGGTCCCTCCGCGGCGTGCAGCGCGGCGTGCTGCACGGCCAGGCGCTGCGCCTCGTCGTTCATCCGGAGCAGGGCGCGGCGCTGGGCCACGAGCTCCGACAGCACGTCGGACATCGCCTGGACCTTGCGCTCGCCCGTGGCGCCGTTCATCTGCGTGACGAGCTGCTGCAGCCGCGCGTCCATCGCGCCCTGCGCGCGATGCAGCTCGGCGCTCCGTGCGGTCAGTGCGCTGCAGCTCGAGCCGCCGGCGTGCGGGGCGGCGTCCGCCGCCCGGACGGGCGCCGCGCCCGCGAGGACGAGCGCGGCGAGCACCGGGACGACGATGCGGGTGGGGGAAGACATGGCCCGGATCTCCCGAACGGACGGGACCGGGCCCTCCCGTCATCCACGGCCCAGTTCACACCCGCGCGCGCGTCAGCGCACGTAGATCGTCGGCACGACCGACATGCCGGGGCGCAACTGGTGCGCGATGTCCTGGTCCTTCTCGAACACGATCTTCACCGGGATGCGCTGCACGACCTTCACGAAGTTGCCCGTCGCATTCTCCGGCGGCAGCAGGCTGAAGCGCGCGCCGGTGGCCGGCGACACGCTGTCCACGCGGCCACGGAACGTGCGCCCGGTGGCGTCGATGCTGATCGAGGCTTCCTGGCCGGGCCGCACGTTGCGCAGCTGGGTTTCCTTGAAGTTCGCGGTGACCCAGAGGTCCTCGAGCGGCACGAGCGCGAGGAGCGGCTGCCCGGCCTGGATCACCTGGCCGGGCTCGACGTTGCGCTTGCTGACCACGCCCGCGGCGGGCGCGATGATCTTCGTGTAGCGCAGGTTGAGCTCGGCCATGCGGACCGCGGCCTCGGCCTGCTTCACCTTGGCGTCGGCCTCGCCGGCGCGGGCCTTCGAGATCTCGACCTGCTGCGGCGCGGTCTCGGCCGACGTGAGCGACGCGCGCGCCTCGCGCACGGCGCTGGCCGCCTGGTCGCGCTGGCGCTCGGCGACCGCGACGCCCTGCTGCGCCTCCGCCACGCCGGCCTCGGCCGCTTCGACCGCGGCGCGCGAGGCGTCGCTCCCGGCGACCGCGGCGTCGTACTGCTGCTGCGAGATCTCGTCCTTGGCGATCAGCTGCTTCATGCGCTCGGCGTCGCGCGCGAGCCGCGTGGCGTTGGCCTGCGCCTCGCGCAGCCGTGCTTCGACCGAGCGCAGCCGCGCGCGGGCGGCATCGACCTGCTGGGTCGCGGCGGCGAGGGCGGCCTGCGCCCGCGCGACGGCCGACTGCGCGCTGGTCACCTGGCCCGACGTCGTGGTCGTGACGATCGGCACGTTGGTGCGCGCGGCGAGCGCGGCGGCCTCGGCGTTGGCGAGATCGGCGCGCGCGCGGGCGAGCGCGATGTCGTAGTCCTGTGGGTCGATCTGCACGAGGACGTCGCCCGCGTTCACGACCTGGTTGTCGCTGACGAGGACCGCGGCGACGGTGCCGCCGACGCGCGCGGACATCGGCGTGATGTGGCCGTCGACCTGCGCGTCGTCGGTGGACACGTGCCCGGCGAAGTAGTACGCGAGCAGGGCGGCCGCGACGACGACGACGACGGCCGCCATGCCGGCGATGCGGCGCGCGCGGGCGCTGCGGCGCAGGCGTCCGAGGGGGCCGCCGGCGGGCGGCGCGGGGGCGGTCGCCGGGGCGCCGGCCGGTCCGGAAGACATCGTGTCGCCGTTCGCCATCAGCTGTGACCTCCGAGGAACTGCACGGCCGAGCTCTCGGCCACGCCCATGGCCCGGGCCAGGCCGACCTTCGCGAGGTTGAACGCGTAGAGGCTCGAGATGAGGTTCTCCGTCGCGGTCGCGACCGCCTCCTGCGCCTGGACGACCTCGATGTTGCTCGCCACGCCCGCGGTGAACCGGTCTTCCGCCTGCACCAGCGTCTGGCGCGCCAGATCGAGCGCGCCCTGCGCGACGTGCACCCGCCGGTCGGAGGACTCGAGGTCGAGCGTCAGCGAGCGCACCTCGTACTCGACGCGCCCGCGCAGGTCGTCGAACGACGCCTGCTGCTCGCGCCAGCGCGCGTCCGCCTCGAGCAGGCGCCCGCGCACGCGCCCGCCCAGGAACAGCGGGATCGTGAGCGCACCCGAGATCGTGTACGTGTTGCGCAGCGTGTCGGGCGTGAGGCCGAGGCGCCCGTAGTCGGCCGCGAGGCCGAGCGAAGGCAGGCCTTCGGCGAGCGCGGCCTTGCGCGCCGCGTGCGCGGCGTCGAGCGCGAAGCGTGCGGCGCGCAGGTCCGGGCGCGTCGCCTGCGCGCGCTCGAGGCGTTCCGCGAGCGGCATCTGCGGCAGGGCGGCGTACGGCACGCTGTCCGCGAGCGCGAACTCCTGGGCCAGCGGCAGGCCGATCGCGCGCGCGAGCGCGAGCTTCTGCTTCGCGAACTCGTTCTGGTAGAACAGCAGGCGCTGCTGGTCCGCGTCGCGCTGCACCTGCGCGCGCAGCACCTCGATCCCGGCCACGATGCCCGCGCGCTTGAGGTCGACCGCGCGCTCGTAGAGCGTCGTCGACGTCTTGAGCTGCGCGTCGGCGGCCTCGATGCGGCTCGCGCCCGCGACCGCGGCGAGGTACAGCTGCGCGACCTGCGCGACCACCGTGTCGCGCGCGTCCTGGTGCGCGGCGCGCGCGGACTCGAGGCCGAGCCGCCCGGCGCGCGCGGTCTCGATCGCGCCCAGGTTGAACAGCGACATCTGCGCGCT
>JABLTH010020807.1_pt1 | contig 13651 bp, 10 predicted proteins | sample 7875711 | NCBI WGS metagenome assembly JABLTH01 (sample SAMN14941262, study PRJNA633318) | bioreactor metagenome | isolation source: bioreactor | place: China | collected 2019-03-05 | reverse complement strand
CGGCCAGCTCGTCCAGCTCGGCCGGCACGTGCGCGGAACCGGACGCGGCGCCGGCGGACACGCGTCCGTCGCCCGTGCCGGTCTCTGAGATCGCGGTGCGCGGCGCGTGGCCGGCCGCGCCGTCGTCGTCGCTGTCGAGGCTGATCCCCTCGCGCACGGTCAGGAGCACGCGCCCGGCCACGAAGCGGCCGTCGCGTGCGACGCGGAACTGCGTCGCGCGCTCGCCGTCGACCCACGAGCCGTTGGTGCTGCCGAGGTCACGCACGGACACGCCGCGACCGTCGCGGCAGATCGCGAAGTGCCGGGCCGAGATCGACGATTCGTCGATCACGATGTCACAGCCGGGAGCGCGTCCGGCGACACGCTCGGCCTCTCCGAGCGGCCAGTGCACGACACGGCCGCCGATGCGCCCTTCGAGGTAGATCAGGGCCCCACCCCCTTCCCCGAATACCCCGATATTCTATGAGCTTACGACGCGCCGGACGCGGTTATCCGCGCCCCGCGACCAGACGCGTCAGGTCCGCACGTAGACGCCGTCCCGCATCAGGGGCTCGGCCGCGCCGTCGGCCGCCACGAGGTCGAGTTCGCGCACCGCGACCCGCGGCATCACCTCCGGGATGAAGACCCGGTCGATGTGTACGACGCGCGACGGGTCGTGCCACGCGTCCGGACCGGTCACGCCGCCGAGGTGGTCGCTGCGTCCGAACGCGATGTGCAGGCCCAGCTTCTCGTCGAGCAGGAGTTCCCCGATGGGACCGATGCCGTAGTCGCGCAGGATGCCGAGCCCGAGCTCGGCGACGTTGCCGTAGGCGGGCTCGGCCGCGAGGTCGTGACGCTCGGCGCGTGCCGCGGGTCCGCTCCCGCCGACCTCGACCACACGGTTCCCCTCGATGCGGTACACGACGAGCTCGCCGTCCAGCTCGAGCGGCAGCGTCCCCGCGCTGCGGCTCGGCGCGCCGTCCCGCTCGCCCTCGTAGGGCGCGACGTAGGACTCTCCCGACGGGAGGTTGCCCGCCGTGCCGCGCTCGTGCAGCAGTCCGCCGCTCGCGTGCGCGGTGCGGAAGCGCAGGTCGAGCAGCAGCTCGTGCCGCTGCCCCGCCGCCTCGAACACGAACCGGGCCGCGTCCGCCGCGTCGAGCCGCTCCTTGAGCGCGCGGCAGCGTGCGTCGACCTCGGTCCAGTCGAGGCGCAGCGCGGGGAACATCGCCGGCGCGAGCCCCGGCATCGTCGCGGCGCGGAAGCCGTGCCGGCGCGCCGCGTTCTTGAGCGGCGCGGTGGCCGAGAACTCGGTCGGCGCGAGGAAGATGTCGTAGCCGGCGAAGAGCTCCTCGAACGGCACCGGCGCGCCCTTGAGGCTCGCCGCGTCGCGCGGCAACGGGCCGCCGCCGTGCAGGCGCGCGAGCGAGGGCAGCTCCTGGTTGGGGCGCTTGACGTTGCGGTACAGCGCCACGCCGACGCGCGCGAGGCCGAGCGGGCCCTTCGCCTCGTCGAGCCGCCGCGCCCAGTCCGCGGCCATCTCGCGGCGCACGGCCCACGCGCCGTGGTCCGGCACGTCCTCGTCGGGCAGGTCGATCAGCACCAGGAGGCCGCGATCGTCCTCGCGCGGCGCGAACACGCGGCGCACGAGGTCGACGAGCTCCGCCGTGGACAGCGCGTCTTCCGCCATGGTCTCCCCTCCCTCGCGATGCGGACCGGACGCCGGAGCGCGCGGGCTAGCGCGCCGGGAAGCGCTTGCCGTACATCTCCGCGTTCTTGCGGATCACCCGGCGCGCCTCGGCGGGATCGAGGAAGTCGTGCACGCGGACTTCCTTCCCCTCGAGCTGCTTGTAGTCCTCGAAGAAGCGGCGCAGCTCGCGCAGCTTGTGTGCGGCGAGCTGCTCGAGCGAGTGGATGTCCGCGACCTCGGGGTCGTGCACGTGGACGGCGATGATCTTGTCGTCCTCCTGCCCGTGGTCGGTCATCTGCATCACGCCGATCGGCCGCGCCTCCATCATGACGAGCGGCACGACCTCGGCCTGCCCCAGCACGAGGATGTCGAGCGGATCCTGGTCGTCGCAGTACGTCTGCGGGATGAACCCGTAGTTCGCCGGGTAGTGCACGGCGCTGAACAGCACGCGATCGACGCGGATCATCCCGGTCGACTTGTCGAGTTCGTACTTGACCTTCGAGCCGCGCGGGATCTCGATGATGGCGTTCACGACCTCCGGGGCGTTGGAGCCGATCTCGACGTCGTGCCAGGGATTCATGGAGTGACCTCTCCCGCCGCACCGTCCCCGCGGCGTTGCTCGGTGAACGGGGCAACGATAGCCTTGCCGGCACGAGAATGCGACTTATCGCGATACGTCACGGGATTGCGGCCGACCCGCCGGAGCACGGCGGTCCAGACGCCACGCGGCCCCTCACGGAGCGGGGCCGCGAGCGCTGCGCCGCGGCCGCGCGCGGGCTCCTGCGGCTCGAGGCCGCCCCGGCGCTGATCCTCACGAGCCCCCTGGTCCGCGCCGCCGAGACCGCGGCGATCCTCGCCGGCGTGCTCGGCACGGCGGCCCCGGTCCGCACCGCGGCTCTCGCGCCCGGTGGGGACCCCGGGCGGGTGCTCGACGAGGCCCGGGCGACCGGCGCCGACACCGTGATCGCCGTCGGCCACCGGCCGGACCTCGATGCGCTGATCGCACACGCGCTCGACCTCGGGCAGCCGGTCACGCGCCTCGGCAAGTGCGGCGCGGCGGCGGTGGCGTTCGAGGACGGCGGTGCGGAACTCCTCTGGGTGCTGACGCCGCGCGCGCTGCGCGCGCTCGGCGGGTCCGACTGAGGCTCCGTCAGTCGGCGTTGGGTTCGCCGAACACCGCCCCGTCGTCGAGACGCAGGGCCGTCAGCGTCGCCCCGCGGTAGCAGCCGCTGTCGAGGCACACGCCGCCGCGGACGCGCGCGAAGCCCAGCGCCGACCAGTGCCCGAACACGACCGTCGTCGCGGCGGGCGCTGCGGACCCGGCCGCGTACCACGGCACGAGCCCCGCGGGCGCTTCGTCCGGCGGCCCCTTGAAGGACAGCTCGAGCCGCCCGTCCGCGCGCACCATGCGCATGCGCGTGAAGACGCACAGCGCGAGCGCGAGCCGCGTGGTGCGTGTCATCGGCGCGTGCCACCCCGGGAACTCGCGCTCGTACAGCCCGCGCAGCACGAGCGGGAGCTGCGGGCCGCGCAGCGCCTCCTCGACCTCCCGCGCCACGGACTCGGCCTCGTCGAGCGACCACCCCGGGAGGAGCCCGGCGTGGACCATCACGTGGCCGTCCGCGCGGTGGAGGAGCGGTCGCGTGCGCAGCCACTCCACCAGCGCGTCCCGCCCGGGCCGCGCCAGGACGTCGTCGAGCGTGTCGCGCGGTTTGGCGCCGGCGACGCCGGTCAGGCGCGCGAGCAGGTGCAGGTCGTGGTTGCCGAGCGTGACGACGGTGCGGCCGTCCGCCGCGCGCGCCGCGTCGAGGACGGCCCCCGAGCGCGGCCCGCGGTTGACGAGGTCTCCGGTCAGCCAGAGCGTGTCCCGTTCCGCGCTAAACTCCACGCGCTGCAACAGGCGGTCGAGCGTGCGACCGCAGCCCTGGACGTCTCCGACGGCGTAGGTGCTCATGGCGAAGAAGACACTAGACCGGAACGCCCGTGCGCTGCCAGCGACCCGCGGTCGCGCGCCGCGGCGTCCGGCCTTCCCGCTGCGGGTCGCCTGCATCGACGTCGGCTCGAACGCGATCCGCTTCGTCGCCGCCGAGTTCAGCGCGGCGAGCACGTTCCGCGTCCTCGCGGCCGACCGCGTCCCGATCCGCCTCGGCCACGAGGTGTTCCTCTCGGGACGCCTGGCCCGGCCGGTCATGGACGCGGCCCTCGGGGCGCTCGCGCGCTTCCGGCAGCAGATGCGCGCGCTGCGGGTGCGGCACTACCGCGCCGTCGCCACGAGCGCCACGCGCGAGAGCCGTAACGGGGACGAGTTCGTCGCGCGCGCCGCGGCCGAAGCGGGGATCGACCTGCAGGTGATCACCGGGGCCGAAGAGGGCCGCCTCGTGCACGTGGCCGTGCGCCACGCGATTGCCATGGGCCGCGACCGCTGGGTGCTCGTGGACCTCGGCGGCGGCTCGGTCGAGGTGTCGCTCGCCGACGCCGCGGGCGTGCAGTGGGTCGAATCGCACAACGTCGGCTCCGTGCGCCTGCTCGAGGAACTCGCGGGCGCGGGCGACCGGCCGGGCGCGTTCAAGCGCCTGCTCGAGGAGTACGTCGCCGCGCTGCGCGTCCCGAGCATCGCGCAGACCCACGCGCCGGCGGGCTTCGTGGCGACCGGCGGCAACATGGAATCGCTCGCCCGCCTCGCCGGCGCCGCGATCGGCGCGGACGGGGTGAGCGTCGTCCCGCTCTCGCGCCTGCGGGCGGTCATCGAGAAGGTCGCGCGGCTCTCCTACCGGCAGCGCGTCGACCAGCTCGGCCTCAAGGAGGACCGCGCCGACGTCGTCCTCCCCGCGGCGATGATCATCGAGAGGCTCGCGGTCCTGACCGGCGCGCACCGCATCCACGTGCCGTACGTCGGCCTCAAGGAAGGCGTGCTGCTCGACGTCGTCGACGAGGTGACGCAGGCCGGCCGTCACGAGGACCGCCAGAGCGCGCTGGTCGACCAGGGCGCGCGCGCGCTCGGGCGGCACTACTTCTTCGACGAAACCCACGCCGAGCACGTGACCGCGCTCTCGCTCTCGCTGTTCGACCAGCTGCGCGAGCGGCACGGGATGGGTGCGTCCGAGCGGCGGGTCCTGCTCGCGGCGGCGATGCTCCACGACATCGGCGGGTACATCTCGCCCAAGAAGCACCACAAGCATTCGCAGTACCTGGTCTCGCAGTCCGAGCTGCCCGGCCTCAGCCCGCGCGAGATCCAGCTCGCCGCGGCGGTCGCGCGCTACCACCGCAAGGGCGACCCGGCGCCGCAGCACGTGCCGTGGGGCACGCTGCCGCCCGCCGACCGGCAGCGCGTGCTGCGCCTCGGCGCACTGGTGCGGATCGCGGAGGCGCTCGACCGCGAGCACCGCCAGCGGATCCGCGCGGTGACGGCGCGGGTGACGCGCGGGCGACTGCGGCTCACGCTCGCCGGAAGCGGCGACCTCCTGCTCGAGCGCTGGTCGCTCGAGCGCAAGACGCTCCTGTTCCAGAAGGCCTTCGGCCTCAAGGTCGCCTTCGGCGTCGAGTGAGGCGCGCGGGCCGCGCCGCGTCGGGCGCGCGGCCCGCCCGGGCCTTCAGCGGGACAGTTGGAACGTCTGTACGAGCGAGCGCGCTTCCGCCGCCTGGGCCGCGAGCTCCTCGGACACCGAGGCCGCCTCTTCGGAGCTCGCCGCCGACTCCTGCGTCGTGCCGTTGAACTGCTCGATCGCCTTCGAGAGCTGGGCGATCCCCTCGGTCTGCTGCGTCGAGGCAAGCGCGATCTCGCTCATCACCTCCGAGACGCGCCGCGCCTGCGCGTTGATCGTCGCGAGCGAGGCCGCGACGCGATCGTTCGCCTCGACGCCGCTCTCGGCGTTCGAGAGCGCGGCCTCGATCAGCGCGGACGTCTGACGCGCCGCTTCCGCGCTGCGGAGGGCGAGGTTGCGCACCTCTTCCGCCACGACCGCGAAGCCCTTCCCCGCGTCGCCCGCACGCGCCGCCTCGACCGCGGCGTTGAGCGCGAGGAGATTGGTCTGGAACGCGATCTCGTCGATCGTCTTGACGATGCGGGCCGTCTGGTCGGAGGAGTCCTTGATCCGCCCGATGGCGTCCGACAGGCTCCGCATGCTGGCGAGCCCGCCCTCGACGCTGCCGAGCGTCTCTTCCGCCATCGTGCGCGCCTGCCCCGCGCTCTCGGAGTTCTGGCGCGTCATCGAGGACATCTCCTGCAGCGACGCGCTGATCTCCTCGAGCACGGCCGCCTGCTCGCTCGAACCGCGGGCGAGGGTCTGGCTGTTGATGCTGATCTGCGAGGCCGCCGTCGCGACCTGGTCCGCGACGGTCGCCACGGTCTGCAGGCTCTCGTCGAGGTTGACCACGGCGGTGTTGAGCGCGTCCTTGATCCGCGCGTGGTCGCCCTGGTAGTGGCCGTCGACGCGCGCGGTGAGGTCCCGCGCCGCGATTCGCGACAGCGCGCCCGACGCTTCCACGACCGGCCCCGTCAGCGCGGCCAGAGTGGCGTTGATCCCTTCCACGATCCGGCGGAAGTCGCCGGCGTGCCGCATCACGTCCGCGCGCACGGCGAGGTCTCCGGCGACGGCGCCCTCCGCGAGCTGCACCACGTCGGACACCAGCGCGCGGACCGCGTCGCCGCACGTGTCGAGGTTGTCGCGCAGGGCCGCGAAGTCGCCGCGGTACTCGCCGCCGATCCGCGGCGGGATGTCGCCCTTCGCGATCCGGTCGACCGTCTCGGCCGCCACGTTCAGGGGCCCGATCACCGCGTCGAGCGTGGCGTTGACACCCTGCACGATCGCGCGGAAATCGCCCTGGTGCCGGCCGGCGTCCGCGCGCGTCGAGAGGCGGCCGGCGACCGCCGCCGTGGACAGCGCGCGCGCGTCCTCGACCAGCGCGTTCACCGCGTCGATGCACGTGTTGAGGTTGTCGCGCAGGGCCGCGAAATCGCCGCGGTACTCGCCGGTGATCCGCGGCGGGATGTCGCCCTTCGCGATCCGGTCGACCGTCTCGGCCGCCACGTTCAGGGGTCCGATCACGGCGTCGAGCGTGTCGTTCACGCCCTGCACGATGCGCCGGAAGTCGCCCTGGTGGCGCGCCGCGTCGGCGCGCGTGGACAGGGCGCCGCGCACCGCCGCGGCGGACAGGCCGTTGGCGTCCGCGACGAGCGCGTTCACGGCGGCGATGCACGTGTTGAGGTTGGTGTGCAGCGTCTCGAAATCGCCCGCCCAGTGGCCCGCGAGGGGTGCCGGAATGTCGCCCTTCGCGATCCGGTCGACCGTCTCGGCCGCCGCGTTCAAGGGTCCGATGACCGCGTCGAGCGTGTCGTTGACGCCCTGCACGATGCGGCGGAAATCGCCCTCGTGGCGCGTCACGTCGGCGCGGGCCGACAGGCGCCCCTCGACCGCGGCCGAGGCCAGCGACCGGGCGTCCGCGATCAGCGCGTTCACGGCGTCGATGCACGTGTTGAGGTTGGTGTGCAGCGTCTCGAAGTCGCCGGCCCAATGGCCCGCGAGACGCTCGGGGATGTCGCCCTTCGCGATCCGGTCCACCGTCTCGGCCGCGACGTTCAAGGGTGCGATCACCGCGTCGAGCGTGTCGTTGACGCCCTGCACGATCGCGCGGAAGTCTCCCTGGTGGCGGCTCGCGTCGGCGCGCGTGGCGAGCTGGCCCCGGACCGCGGCCGCGGACAGGCCGCGCGCGTCCGCCACGAGGCGGTTGACCGCGTCGATGCACGTGTTGAGGTTGTCGCGCAGCGCGGCGAAATCGCCGTTGTAGTGGTCCTCGATGCGCGGCGGAATGTCGCCCTTCGCGATGCGGTCGACGTAGTCGGCGGCCACCCGCAGCGGGCCGGTGACCGCGTCGAGCGTCGCGTTGATGCCCATCACGATGCCGGCGAACTCGCCGCGGTGGCGGTCGGCGTCGGCGCGCACCGACAGCTGCCCTTCCGTGGCCGCGCCGATCAGGCGGCCGACGTCGCCGGCGAGCGCCTTGACGCTCTCCTGCATCGCGGCCATCGAGTGCCCGAGCACGTCCTCCGGCGAGGCGACCGGCACGGTCCCCGAGAGGTCCCCGGCCGCGATGCGTTCCGCGGCCTCCGCCTTCTCCTGGATCGTCGTGATCATGCCGCGGAACGCCTCCGCGAGTTCGCCGACCTCGTCGTCCGAGCGATGTGCGATCGACTGGCGGATGTCGCCGTGCGCGAGCCGCTGGGCCGCGTGGGCCATCGCGTCGAGAGGACGCGTGATCCGGCCCACGAAGACGACCCCGAAGGCGAAGACGACGGCCAGGACGAGCGCGGTCACGAGGGCCGAGGTGAGGGCCATGCCGCCCACCGCGCCGTTCACGGCGGCGGCGGTCGCGGCGGCCTCTTCGTTGGCCATGCCGGCGCCGATGACCCAGTCCCAGTCCTTGAAGTACTTGATGGCGACGATCTTCTGCCGGCGCGGCTCGCCCGTGTTCTGCCACGGGTAGGAGACGAAGGCGATGCTCCCGTCCCTGTGCTCGTTGGCCTCGCGGATGATGTCCTGGATGAACAGCCGCCCGTCGGCGTCCTTCATCTCCCAGATGTTCTCGCCGTCGCGCTTGCCGTCCTTGGAGATGATGTAGCGCCCCTTGTCCTTGCCCGACGCGCCGAGCACGTACACGTAGCCCGACTTGCCGAGCTTGATCTTCGTGATCGCGTCGTGCAGCCCGGCGAGCTCGCGCTGCGGGATGCCGACGTACAGCATGCCGGTCACGCGCCCGCCCGCGTCGGTGAGCGGCTTGTAGTGCGTCACGTACCACTGGTCGACGACGAACGCGCGGCCGCGGAACGTCTCGCCGCGCAGCACCGTCGCGACGATCGGGTTGGGGGCGCCGTCGGCGCCGCTCGCCGGCACGAACGTGCCGGTGCCGCGCGAGCCGTCGGCCCGGGGCACGCTCGTCGCGACGCGCAGCATGTCGCCGCCGGGGTTCATGCGTTGGAACACCGTGCACGTGCCGGCGGTCAACTCGCGCACGTCGTCCACCAGCGGCACGCGGTGCCGGAACGAGGTCTCCTGCCCGAACCACGTCCCGCCGAGCGTCATCTCGGGGAGTTCCACCTCGACCGTCCGCCCGTCGACCTGGCTCGTCGCGGTCCAGCGGACTGCCTTCCGCCCGGGCACGAGCCCCCCGCGCTCGCCCACGAGCCGCTCGGCGACGCGCATCGCGGTCTCGAGCTGCTTCATGCCGTTCTCGTTGACCGCGCTGCAGAGCCGCCCGACGTCGTCCGCGACCTGCGCGAGGTGCGTGCGCATCGACGCGTCGAGGTCGGCATCGACGCGGCGGTGCATGCGCTGCCACGAGATCGCCGCGATCGGAGCGATGAACAGACCGCAGAGGACCGGCGGCGCGATGAGCAGACCGAGGACCTTGCGACGGACGGTGAGCCTCATGAAGCCGCCCTCCGGTTCGCGCCCTGACCGCAACCCGGTCGACGCGACCCATGGGGGCTTATCGGCAACGATCTTTCGTTCCTGAAACGGGTTCCGAAAATTCCGAGCGCTGCGGACGAAACCCGCTCAAACCCCGTGCTGGCGAGCCTCTCCGAGGGGTGCCGGCGGGGCGATGACGGGGGGCTCGTCGGCCGGGCGCGCGGACGCGGGCGGCTCGGGCCGTTCGAGGGCCGCCGGGACCGGCTGCGCCTCGCGCGACCCGGAGGCGCGCAGCGGATCGAGCGCTTCGACCACGGCCCCGTCGTCCGGACCGGTCAAAGGCGCGGCGCAGGTGCGGCCGACCGGGCCGCCGTGGTTCGCGACGAGGTCGAGCACCCACTCCTCTTCCTGCCAGCGCGCCTGGCCGAGTCGGCCCGCCGCGCGCGGCCGCGCGACGCAGAAGATCAGGTCGCCGCGCCCGGTGCTCGCGATGCCCGCGAACACGGAGACGCCGCCGTCCGTGGCCGTGAGGGTCCCGGTCTTGCCGACGACCGACGTGGCCACCGGGCCGTTCGACATGCGATGGAAGAAGTGCGCGACGGTGCCGGGGTCGCAGCCCGCGGCCGGGAGCACGCTCGCGACCGGCAGACCCATGCGCTCGCAGGTGTGGTGGAGTTCGCGGAACAGGGCGACGACCTGCTTCGGCGTGATGCGGTTCTCGCCCAGGCCGGAGGTCGTCTCGAACTGGATCGAGCCGTCCGGCGCGCCGAGGCGCCCGGCGACGAAGCGGCCCAGCTCGAAGGGCGTGCCGAGCGACTCGCCGACACGCTCGATGTCGTTGTTCGAGAACGCGTTCAGCCGCCGCAACGTCTGCACGAGCGGGCGCGCGCGGTGCACGAGGAGCGGCGTTCCGTCGACGGACTCGCGGCCTTCGACCGGCCCCGCGACCGCGACGCGCGGCGGCGTGGCCGGGTTGAAGCCGCGGCGCGCCGCGAGGTCGGCCCACGTGCGGCGCATCGAGGCGGTCCAGCGCGCGGGATCGAGCGCCTGGCGCAGGCGCGTGGCCATGAGGAGCGCGCGGCGCTGCGGATCGGGGTCGCGGCCCGCCGAGCCGCCTTCCCAACCGGTCCAGAAGCGCTGGTTCACGAACAGCCCGCCCCGCACGCGGTGGATGCCGAGGTCGTTGAGGCCGCGCGCGACCAGCATCGCGCTCTCGATCTGGAAATCGGGATCCCCGCCGCCGGCGACGAGCAGGTCCCCGGCGAGTTCACCGCCGCGGGGTTCCGCGGGACCGTCGGTCAGGAAGCGGGTCTCGAAGCGGTGATCGGGACCGAGGCGCTCGAGCGCCCACAGCGTCGTCGCGACCTTGGTCACGGACGCGGGGTTGATCGGCTCGTTGCCCTGCCGCGAGTCGACGAGGTCACCGTCGAACGTCTCGACGTGCCACACGAGGCCCCGCGTCTCGGCCGCGGGATCGGCCGGGCGCGCGGGTGCGGGCGCGGCCTTGCGGGCGCGGGCCGCCTTCGCCGCGCGGCCGCCGGACGCGCGTGCGGCCGCGTGCGACGGCAGCGCGGACACCGCGAGAAGCAGCGCGAGGGCCACGGCGCGACCCCGGCGCGATCGAGTTCCTGTCATGGAAATCATCACGAGCAAAATAATCAATACTCCCGCTGTTCCGCAACAACTATTTCGTATCGAGACGTATTCGCCCGCCGCTGTCAGCCGACGACCACCTCGCCATGGCCCAGGTCGAAGCCGATCGCCGCGTCGCGGAACACGTCGGCCCCGAGGATCCACTCGGTGCCCGCCATGCGCAGCGCCATCTGCAGCAGCTCGGGCAGACGTCCGGAGAGCACTTCGCGCGTGCGTCCCGCGAACCCGATCGAGGCGCGGTAGATGTCCGTCGCGAAGACGCCGAACCCCGGGTAGTAGTCGTGGGCCGAGCCGGCCGGCGCCGCGTCGTGCGTGGTGTCGAGGTACGAGAGCTTCGCCCCCGTGTCGAGGAACGCACGCTCCGTGCGCCCGCCGCTCTCGAACTCGACCAGCGGCACGCCGAGGTCCGTGTCGACCGCGACCCGCGTGCCCTGCAGCGGCAGCGCGCCGGGATGGAACACGACCTCGCCGCGCGGGCGGTCGATCACGAAACGCAGGTGCCGCAGGATGTCCGTCCCGATGAGCGCGTCGACGCGCGCGCCGATCAGCGTGCTCAGCTGTCCGGTGTCGAAGCCGATCCAGCCCGGGCGGAGCGGAAAATGCTCGCCCAGGAGGCGCAGCGTGCCGCTCCCGATGCTCTGCGGGGCGCCCGTGTCGAGCAGGACGCGCCGCTCCCCGATCCGCGCGACGATGTGATCGTCGACGATCTCGAGACCGTACCTCTCCACGACCCCTCCCGGCGGCCGGACACGCCGTTCCCTCGGCCCCTCGATGCAAACGTCGGGCCCGGGCTGCCGGCGGTCAACTCCGAAAGCGGGCGGGTTCGGCGCGGCCTCGGAACGCGCGCCGTTTCAGAACTCTTCGCCGCCGGAATCGTCAGCGGCGGGACCGAATCCGAGGGACGACAGCCCCTCGACCACGTGGGCCCCGGGCGGGATCCGCAGCGCGAACGTGTCGGGGGCGAGGTCCTGGTTGACCCGGACGTCGGCCAGGTCGAGGGCCACCGTGTTGCCGTCCCCCGTCCGGTACTGCACCTGGTGCGGCAGGCCGTCGGCCCGGTCGATCTGCAGCGTGACCAGCGCGACCCGTTTCCGCATCCGGCGCGACTTCGGCTCGAGCAGCAGCTCGTCCCGCCCGGCCGGCGCACCCGTGCCGAGGGTCACGCGGAAGTCCTTGAGGAGCGACTTCGAGTCCTGCCCGAGCGCGATCATGCGGCGCACGCGCTGCTCGTAGCGCGACACGTTCATCCTCTCGACCTGGTTCTTGCCCGGGATCCAGCCGGTGAGCTTGCCGTCCGCCAGCACGTAGACCCGCTTCTCGGGCGCGCTGTACTCCCACCGGACGCGCCCCGGGCGCTCGAAGCTGAGCTCGCCGCGCAGGACCTCGGGCCGGTCGAGCACCGCGAGCCGGCGCGTCTCCGTGACGGCCGCGCGCAGGGTCCGCACGTCCTTCTGGGCGTGGTCGAAGCGCGCGAGGACGGCCTGCACCTCGGGGGACGGCGGGGCGTTGCGGGCGTCGTCGGCGGCCCGGGCCACGCCGGGCAGCGCCAGGGCGGCGCAGACGAACGCGGTCAAACGCCATCCCCCACCCAACCCGGACCTCGTCGGCATCGGCGCTCCTCGCGAACGGGACGCCCGCGATTCTACCCCGCGCGCGCGCCCCGCCCGTCCTGCGGTAACCTTCCCGGGCCGAACCACCCCCCTGGAGACGAGACGGCCGATGTCCGACAAGAGCCTGCCCCTGGGCGCGACCACCGACGAGCAGCAGATGATGCTGGGCGAGGTGCGCCGCTACGCCGAAGAGATCGTTCGCCCGCGCGTCGCCGCGATGGACCGCGACGCGAAGCTCGACCCCGACGTGCTGAAGCAGCTGTTCGACATGGGCCTGATGGGCATCGAGGTGCCGGAGCAGTACGGCGGCGCGGGGATGACCTTCACCGACGCGATCCTCGTCATCATGGAGCTGTCGCGCGTCGACCCGTCGGTCGCCGTCGCGTGCGACGTGCAGAACACGCTCGTCAACAACGCGCTGATGCGCTGGTCGACCGAGGAGCAGCGCCGGACCTGGCTGCCCGCTCTGTGCTCGGGATCCGTGGGCGCGTACGCGCTGTCCGAGGCCGGGTCGGGGTCCGACGCCTTCGGGCTGCGCTGCCGCGGGACGAAGACCGGCGACGGCTGGACGCTGTCCGGCAACAAGCTGTGGATCACGAACGGCTACGAGGCCGAGGTCTTCCTCGTCTTCGCCAACGTCGACCCGGAGAAGGGCTACAAGGGCATCACCTGCTTCATCGTGAAGCGCGACGATCCGGGTTTCACGGTCGGCAAGAAGGAAGACAAGCTCGGCATCCGCGCCTCGAGCACCACCGAGCTGATCCTCGACGGCGTCCGGCTCGGCCCCGAGCGCGTGCTCGGCGAGGTCGGCAAGGGCTATCGCGTCGCGATCGAGACCCTGAACGAGGGCCGCATCGGCATCGGCGCGCAGATGGTCGGCCTGGCCCAGGGTGCGCTCGAGCACGCGCTCGCGTGGTGCAAGGAGCGCACGCAGTTCGGAAAGCCGATCGCCGAGTTCCAGGCCGTCCAGCACGCGGTCGCGAAGATGGACGCGCAGATCGAGGCCGCGCGGCTGACCGTGCTGAACGCGGCCCGCATCAAGGAGTGCGGCGGCAACTTCGTGCGCGAGGCCGCGATCGCGAAGTGGTTCGCCGCGGAGATCGCGGAGCAGGCCGCGTCGCAGGCGGTCGAGCTGTTCGGCGGCTACGGGTTCGTGAAGGATTACCCGGTCGAGAAGCTGTACCGCGACGCGAAGATCGGGCGGATCTACGAGGGCACGCACCTGATGCAGCTGCAAACAATTGCGAAGCTGATTCTGGCGTGAATCGGACGACGACGGGCCGCTGAAGCTCGAGCCCCATATATCCCCATGAAGTGCT
>JABLTH010091518.1_pt1 | contig 13657 bp, 12 predicted proteins | sample 7875711 | NCBI WGS metagenome assembly JABLTH01 (sample SAMN14941262, study PRJNA633318) | bioreactor metagenome | isolation source: bioreactor | place: China | collected 2019-03-05 | reverse complement strand
GCGAAGGAGCAGCCCAAGCAGGACGCGCAGCAGCCCGCGCAGCAGGCCCCGGCCCAGCGCCCCGCGCCGCCGCTCGACCCCAACGCGGCCCAGAGCGGGCAGCTGCCCCCGGGCCACCCGCAGATCCCCGCGGGCGGGACCAACGCGATGGGCGGCGCGCCGCAGCTCGCCCCGCCGCAGCCGGGCAGCGGCGTCGGCGCCACCGGCCTCAGCTGGACCGCCCCTCCGGGCTGGACCTCCGAGACGCCGTCGAGCGCGATGCGCCGCGCGCAGTACAAGGTCGACGGTGCCGCCGGCGCCGGCGAGTGCGCGGTGTTCTACTTCGGCCCCGGCGAGGGCGGCGATCCGAAGTCCAACCTCGACCGCTGGGTCGGCCAGTTCCACGGCGCGAGCGGGCCGGCGCAGGGCACGTCGAGCGAGTTCAAGGTCGGCGACATCCCGGTGCACGTCGTCGAGGTCACCGGCACCTACGCCGCGGGCTCGATGATGGGCGGCGCGGCGCAGGAGAAGCCGAACTACATGCTGCTCGGCGCGGTCGTGCAGGGTCCGGACTCGAACTGGTTCTTCAAGTTCACGGGGCCCGAGGCGACCGTGAAGGCGCAGAAGTCGGCCTTCGAGGGCATGCTCAAGTCGGTCAAGAAAGGCGCTTGATCCACGGCGAGCGCATTCGACCGCTGAACGACCGGCCCCCGCGGCGGGGGCGCTACGTGCTGTACTGGATGCAGGCGTCGGTGCGTACGCGCGCGAACCACGCGCTCGAGCACGCGATCGACCTCGCCAACGCCGCGGGACTTCCGGTCGTCGCCGCGTTCGGTCTCACCGAACGCTACCCCGAGGCCAACGCGCGCCACTTCGCGTTCCTGCTCGACGGGCTCGCCGACGTGCGCCGTGCGCTCGAGGCGCGCGGCATCCCGCTCGTCGTGCTGCGCGGCGCGCCCGACGAGGTCGCGCTCGCGCTGGCCGCCGACGCGGCCCGCGTCGTGACCGACCGCGGCTACCTGCGCCACCAGGAGGCGTGGCGGCGCCACGTGGCCGAGGCGGCGACGTGCGCGGTCGAGGAGGTCGAGACCGACGCGGTCGTCCCGATCGAGGCCGCGCAGCAGAAGGAAGCGTGGTCCGCGGGCACGCTCCGCCCGCGCATCGAGCGCCAGCTCGCGCGCTTCCTCGTCCCGCTCGCCGCGCGCACGCCGCGCCGCGACGGGCTCGGGCTCGACGTGCCCGGCGGCCTCGACGTCTCCGATCCCGCGCTCCTGCTCGCCACGCTCGACGTCGACCGCAGCGTCGGCCCGGTCGCGACGCGCGGCGGCGAAACGGCGGCCGCGCGCGTGCTCGAGGAGTTCGTCGAGGAGCGCCTCGGCGCGTACGCGACGCGGCGCAGCGACCCGTCCGAGCGCGGCGGCTCGGGCCTCTCGCCGTACCTGCACTTCGGCCACGTCTCCCCGCTCGAGATCGCGCTCGCGGCGCGTGCGCGCCACGGCGCCGGCACCGCCGCGTTCGTCGAGGAGCTCGTCGTGCGGCGCGAGCTGTCATTCAACTTCTGCCACTGGAACCCGCGCTACGACCGCTACGAGTGCCTGCCCGACTGGGCGCGCGCGACGCTCGCCGCGCACGAGCAGGACCCGCGGCCCGCGCTGTACGACGCGGAGACGCTCGAACGCGGCGCGACCGCGGACCCGTACTGGAACGCGGCGCAGCGCGAGATGGTCACGACCGGCTCGATGCACAACTACATGCGGATGTACTGGGGCAAGAAGATCCTCGAGTGGACGGAGCGCCCGCAGGACGCGTTCGCGCTCGCCCTCGCGCTCAACAACCGCTACGAGCTCGACGGCCGCGACCCCAACTCGTACGCCGGCGTGGCGTGGGTCTTCGGCAAGCACGACCGCCCGTGGACCGAGCGCGCCGTCTTCGGCACGGTGCGTTACATGAACGCGAAGGGACTCGAGCGCAAGTTCGACATGGAGCGGTACGTCGCCCGCTTCACGTGATCAATGATGGTGGTGGTCGTCGTGCCCGTGGCCGTGATCGTGCCCGTGGTCGTCGTGCCCGTGGGCGCCGTGGCCGTGGGCGCCATGGTCGTCGTGGTGCTCGGGCAGTTCGGGGCCCAGGGGCTCGAAGCGGGCGAGGCGCGCCTCGAAGAACGCGTGCAGCGCGACGATGACGAGCCACGCGGAGACGAAGCCGAGTCCGATCGAGCTTACGGTTGCTGCGGTCACGGAAGACCTCCGGCCTGTGGTGCGGGGGGTGGAATTCGCGGAAATCCTAGCACGGTGCCCCGGGCGGGTTGCCCGACGGGCGTCAATACTCCACGGATCGCACCGCGCGCCGTCCGTCGCGCGTCAGGATCGCGGTCGCCCACGGGCAGACCGGCTCGTAGCCGATCTTGCGGTACACGCGGATCGCCACGTCGTTGCGCCGGTGCACGTAGAGGCAGGCCAGCCGGCCGCGCGAGAGCGACAGCTCGGACAGCCACAGCGTCGCCAGGCTCGCGTACCCGCGGCCGCGCGCGCCGGGCTCGGTGAACACGCCCTCGATCAGCCAGCACTCGCGGCTCTCGAGCGCGATCTCGGCCTTGAACACAGGGCGCCCGCCGACCTCCCCGACGAAGATCCGGCGCCGCCGGATCAGGTCCTGGAAGTAGCGCGCGTAGCCCTCGGGGTTCTTCGCGACCTGGTCGACGCCGAGGTCCTCGCGGCACATCGCCCCGTGCGCGGCGAGCAGCCACTTGAGGTCGCGCCGCGCCGCGGGCCGCAGCGTGAAGCCGTTCGGCGGCGGGACGCCCTCGTGGCGCGGGATCGAGCAGGCCATCATCTCCTGCCGGCGCAGCTCGACGAGGTCGATGCCGCGCAGGCGGCAGCCGTCGACGATCGACCGCACCTCGGTCTCCGGGCCGAAGACGATCTCGCCGAAGCGCACGTGGCGCAGCAGGAGGTCGGAGATCGCGGAGAGCACCGCCGGGTCTTCGCGCCGGTCGGCGGCGAGCGCCCAGCACACGCCGCGGTGCTGCTGCACGAGCCCGACCACGCGCGGCCCGTCGAGCAGCGCCCAGAACGTGGCGCCGCCCTCGCGCTCGCCGGGCGGCAGCGGCACGAGCATGGCGCCGACGTGCACGTTGACGACCGGCGCCGCGGCGACGATCTGCCGCGCGCGGCGGAAGTGGCGGGACTCGGCAGGAATCCACTGCAGCCCGGGACGCGGGGTCGCGGGCTCGCGCCGGTGGCGCAGGAACGAGAACGGGCCGGGTCCGTTCAGCACTTGCGGACGACCCCGCGCACGATGCCGCGCACCTCGAGCCGGTCCGCGGGCACGAGCAGCGGCTCGTACGCGCGGTTGGCCGGCTGCAGGCGGACCGTTTCGCCTTCGGCGTAGAACTTCTTCAGCGTGACGTCCTCGCCGTGGATCATCGCGACCACCAGCTGGCCGTTCTCCGCCGAGCGGCGCTCCTCGATCACGACGTAGTCCCCGTCGCGGATCTGCTCGTCGATCATCGAGTCGCCGGCGACCTTGAGCGCGTACGTGCGGCCGGCACCCACGAGCCACGAGGGGATGGCGAGGGTCTCGCGCTCCTCGTGCGCCTCGACCGGCTTGCCGGCCGGGATGCGGCCCAGCAGCGGGATGTCGACGGCGCGCGGGGCCTGCTCGTCGTTGACCACCTCGATCGAGCGGTTCTGGTTCCACGAGCGGCGCAGGAGACCTTTGCGCACGAGGTTCGTCACGTGCTTGTGCACGGTCGCGACCGACGAGAGACCGAAGTGCCGCCCGATCTCCTCGAGGCTCGGCGAGTAGCCGTTGGCCGCGATGAACTCGTTGATGTAGTCGAAGATCTGCTTCTGCCTGCGCGTGAGCGCCATGCGATCTCCCCTGGCCGGGCGAGCTCGCCCCCTGCGCCGACGTTCACGGTGCCGCCGCGGGGGCAAAGCCGGTGCGTGCCGCGGATTATAGCAAACGCGTGGCGAAAACGTAGGGGATGGAAAAGCTGTCCGCGGGCGACTTTTGCAGCGGCCGCGAGTCCTCTGCTAATGTCCCGAGGCCGATGAAAGACGCCCGCTCCATCGCGCGCCGCGGCCTCGCCGCCGCGCTCCTCGCCGCCGCGTGCGGCCCGGGGCTGGCCGCGGCCAGCAAGGCCCCGCCCGCCGAGGCGCCGGCCGCGAGCCCCCTGCCCTCGCCGACCCCCGCCGTGGTGAAGCGCGTGACGGGCGTCATCGACCGCATCCGGCAGAGCCAGAACCAGTCCGAGATCATCGACTTCGTCGGCGACATCGTGGACACGGGACCCGCCGCGCTGCCGCTCGTGCTCGGCGAACTCGACCGGCACAGCCCCTCGACGTGGATGCCGATGATCCACGCGCTGGGCGGGCTGGGCGACCCGCGCGCGATCCCGGCGCTGCGGCGCGAACTCGCGTACCAGCGCGGCGACGCGTACCTCGAGATCCTCTACTCGCTCGCCCTCGCCGGCGACAGCGAATCGCTGGTCCTCGCGCTGCGCAGCACGAACGCCTCGATGTCGTTCTCCCCCGAGGCGACCGCGCTCGACTTCATCGCGGGCGCGATCGGCAAGCCCGCGGTCGCGGTGCTCGTGCGCGAGATCCCGCGCCGCGCCCAGGAGTCGCGTGTCGCCGGGCTCGCCGCGCTCGGAACGGTCTGCGACGTCGACGCCGTGCCGTTCCTCCTCGAGTGGTCGAAGCAGCAGGGCGCCGTCGACCGCCGCTACGCGATCTCCGCGCTCGCGCGCATCGGCGACCCGCGCGCGGGCGCACGCGTCGTCGAAGCGCTCGCCGACCCGGACCCGCAGGTCCGCGACGCGGCCGCCGAGGCCGCGGGCTACCTGCGCGAGCCGCGCGCGGTGCCGGCGCTCGCGAAGATCGTCACCGAGGGCGCGCCCGGGCCCACCCCGCTGCGCAGCCGCGCGGCGTGGTCGCTCGGCCTGATCGGCGGACCGGGTGCGGTCGCCGCGCTGACCGAGGCGCTCTCCAAGACCAACGTCGAGGCCGAGCGCGCGCTGGTGCTGCAGGCGCTGGGCAACACGGGCGATCCCGCCGCGGTGCCCGTGCTCGGCAAGGAGGCGCTGGCCGGCTCGGCATACCTCGCCGAGGCCGCGGTGCGCGCGCTCGTCGCGATCCCCGGCGACGCCTCGCGGCAGAAGCTGCTCGACGTGTGCGGCGACTCGCAGTACCACGACGCGGCGCTCACCGCCGCGCGCGAGCTCGTGGCGCGCCGCGACCCGCGCGCGATGCCGTGCGTGCTCAAGCAGCTGAAGGAGGACATCGACCGCCGGCACGGGCTCGACGCGCAGGCCGAGGAACTCCTCGCGAGCCTGCCGCTGGTCGCGCCGCTCGCGGTCGCGAACTCGCTCGAAGCCGCGGCCGAGGGGATCTCGGCGCCCGCGCTCCAGCACCGGCTGCGCGACGCCGCGCACCTCGTGATGATCGTGCAGGACCAGGCGAGCCAGCCCGAGAAGAGCGGCACGATCGAGCCGTGGCTCGCGCTCCTCGACAACGGCACGCCGTCCGAGGTCGACCTCGCGATCATGCGCCTCGCCGAGCTGGCCGATCCGCGCGCGGTCGAGCCGCTGCGCAACCAGTTCGGCCGCATCGACCCCGACCGCGCGTGGCGCATCCCGCGCGCCCTGGGCGAGATCGGCAGCGAGCGGGCCACCGCGTTCCTCGTGCAGCTGCTCACCGACGACGTGTACCGCGTGCCCTCGCTCGCGCGGGCACGCGAGGAGGCGGCGCGCGCGCTCGCGCGCTACTCGAAGTCGCCGGCCGCGGCGGAGGCGCTCCGGAAGTCGTTCCTCGCCGACCGCGGGCGGCTGTTCGTGACGATCCTCGCCTACGCCCGCGTGCGCGGGGCCGAGGCGATCCCGGACCTCCTGCAGATGAAGGCGGTGCTCCTGCGCCGCCGCGACTCGGAGCAGGTCCTGCGGCACGAGAAGGTCAACTGGGCGATCCGCCTGCTGCGGTCGGGACGGGAGATCCCGCTCGACGAGATCAAGGACGTCTTCTGACCGCGCGGCGCGTTTCCCGTGCGAGGGACGGACGATGCTGGATGCGACGCGGCTCCTCGGTGGTCTGATCACGGGCGGACTCAAGCGCGAACTCGGCGGGGCCGGCAAGGTCGCGCTCGGGATGGGCGCCCTCGGCGTGGCGCTCGCCGCCTTCGAGCACTTCACGCAGAGCCAGCCGGGCGCCGCGGGAAACGCGGGCACCGCGCCGCCGCCGCCGCCCGGTCCCGTGCCGCACGCGCCCGGTGCACCGCCGCCGCCGCCGCCCGCCGGCGCCGTCCCCCCGCCCCCCCCGCCCCCGCCGCGTCCGGCCATGCCGCACGAGGAGGCCCTTCTGCTCGTGCGCGCGATGATCGCGGCCGCCTGGGCCGACGGGCAGTTCGACGCCGACGAGCGGCGGCAGGTCCTGGACCGCCTCGCGCAGGCCGGCCTCGGCGCCGACGAGCGTGCGGCCCTCGCCGAAGAACTCCTCAGTCCTCCCGACCTCGGCGCGCTCCTCGCGCGCGTCGACCGGCCCGAACTCGCCGAGGCGTTCTACATGGCCTCGCGGCTCGCGATCCGCGTCGACACCGACGTCGAGCGCGCGTACATGGCGTCGCTCGCGCAGCGGCTCGGTCTCGCGCCCGAGACCGTCGCGCGGATCGAGGCGCAGGCCGCGTCCTGACCCGGCCTCAGCGCGGGTCCGCCGCGTGCGGATCGCTGGCGAGCGCGATGCGCAGGTCGCCGCCCACCGCGCGCTTCGCCTCGTCGACGAGGCGCACGACCGCTTCGTAGTTCACGGCGTCCTCCGCGGCGACGAACAGCACGCGGTCCGACGTCGCGCGCGGCCGGAACACCTCCGCGAGGCGCGCGGGCAGCGCACGTGCCGCGAGCACGTCCCCGTTCAGTTTCACGCGGCAGTCCGCGGGCAGCCCGCCCGGCCCCGGCACGCTCCGCGCCGCGGGGCAGCCGGTGCCGTCGATCCCGAGCACGACCGGCGGCACGGCCCGCGGGGCCGGTCCCTGCGGCTCCGGCGGCAGCTGCACGTCGAAGCCCATCCGCAGCGCGGGCACGATCACGAGGAAGATGATGAGGAGCACGAGCACGACGTCGACGAGCGGGGCGACGTTGATCGAGGTGCGTGGCGGCATGGCGTCCCCTTTCACCGGTCGGATTTCTCGGCGATCAGCCCGGCGTCGCCGTAGCCGGCGGCGCGCACGGCGAGGAGCACGCGGCGCACGTCGCCGAAGGCGAGGCGGCGGTCGGCCTTGACGATCACCGGCGCGTCCGGGCGCACGCGGTGCTCCTCGCGGATGCGCTCCGCGAAGACCTCCTGCGGCAGTGGGGTGTCGCCGATCCAGACCGTCTGCGGGTCGGCGATCGCGACCAGCAGCTGGCGCCGGTCCTCCGGCTTCGGCCCCGGCGCGCGCGCGAAGGGCGGCGCCGCGGGCGGCCCGGGCGACGTCATCCGCGGGCCCACCACCATGAAGACGATCAGCAGCACGAGGCAGACGTCGACGAGCGGGGTCACGTTGATCTCGGCGTGCACGCCGCGGCCGTTCAGTTCCATGGTCCCCCCGGTTCGCAGGTGACGACGTAGCGCCACGGGCTGCGGCGCACGCCGTCGAAGGGATAGCAGGTCATGAGCGAGAGGCGGTCGCCCATCACGGGGTCGAGTACGGCGGTGTCGTCCTGCGCGACGACGCGCCGCGCGACCACCGTCCAGCGCCGCGTGCCCGTGCGCGTCGCGACGCGCACCTCGTCGCCCGGCTGCAGTTCGCGCAGGAACGACGCCCACGTGTCGCGGTGGCCGGCGATCACGACGTGCCCCGGCGCGCCGGGCCGCGTCGTGCCCCCGACGTGACCGAGCCCGAACGCCAGCGCCTGGCCCGTGGCGCCGGAGAGCACGACGCGGTCCACGCCCAGCCGCGGCACCGTCACGCGCGCGACCGGCGTCACGTCGGCCCAGCGCCACGGGCGGTGCTCGTGCCCGTCGGCGAGGTGCGCGCTCCACGCGCGGCGGATCAGCCGCTCGGCCACGACGGCCTTCACCTTCATGTAGGCCTGGTGGCCGAGCAGCGCGGCGCCCGAGCCCGAGGCCGCGAAGGCGACGAACACGACGACCGGACGCGCGAGCATCAGTGCTTCCTCCACGTGACGAGCCACAGCGCGACGCCGCACACCGCGAGCACGAGGCCGATCCGCGTGAGGAGCGGGCCGTCGGTGCCGCCCTGCGGGAGCACGCTCTCCTGTCCCGGGGGCAGCGCGTTCGCGACGCGCACCTCGGACGACGGTCCCGCCGCGGTCGGCACCTGTTCGACCGCGACGAGGCTGGTCCACGGCGTGACGAGGTGGAACGTCCGGGCGACGCCGACGACGGCGGCCTTCACCTGCTCGACGTCCGCGCCCTGGTCGAGCTTCTCGAGCTGGGCCTCGACGTTGGCCCGGGCCCAGCGCACCGCGACACCGGAATTCACGGCGGCGTTCGCGTCCGCCGGCACCGTGATCTGCACGGCGCGGTCCGCCGCGCGGCCGCTCAGCACCGCGTGCGCGCCGGGGTGGCCGGGACCGAGCTTGAAGGACACGAACAGCGGCTCGTCGGCGTAGAGGTCCGGGATGCGGTCGGGGTACGTCTCGTCCGGCGGCGCGCCGTTCCACTCGAGCGTGATGTCGGTCAGCATCGGGCGCTCGATGCGCGCGAACAGGCCGTCGATGCGCTCGGCGACGCCGTCCGGCGCGCCGATGAACTCGGCGAGGCCGCCGCCGCTCCGCGCGAGGCGGCGCATGAAGAAGCGGTTCGGCGCGGCGCCGATGCCGACCACGTGCAGCCGCACGTCGCCGAGCTTCTGCGCCACCGTCGTGAAGATCTCCTCCTCGTTGGACACCGCGCCGTCGGTGATCAGCACGATGCGGCCGGGACGCGAGCCGTCGCGCAGCGCCATGCGCTGCATCGCGATCTCGAGCGCGGGCAGGACCTCGGTGCCGCCGGTCGCGGCGAGGCCCTCGATGAACCCGTGCGCGCGGCGCTTGGCCGCGTCGACGGCCGGCTCGAGACCGTCGGCGAACGCGACGACGCCGGTGTTGAACGCGAGGAGGCCGAAGGTGTCCTGCGGGCGCAGCCGCGCGAGCGCGGCCTCGAGGGCCGCCTTGGCCTGGAACAGCGACGGGCCTTCCATCGAGCCGGAGATGTCGAGCACGAACAGCGTGTCGGTCGCGAACGTCGGCGCGCTCGGCCGCTCGGCCGGCGGGACCAGCATCAGGAGACCGTAGCGGCCCTCGGGACGGTCCTCGACGAACAGCGTCGCGCCGGGACCCGCGCCGCGCTGCGGGCGCCAGCGCAGGACGAAGTCGCGGTCCGCGGCGACCGGGTTGGTGCGCGGCGCGACGCGCGCCGTCGCGCCGTGCAGCACGACGTCGACCGTGTGCGACGGCGAGAACACGGCCTCGAGCGGGACGCCCGCGTCGATCGTCGCGTGCAGCGTCGCCCGCGGCGCCGCGGCGGCCGCGGCGGGAACGAACGCCGCCGGGAGCGCGCCCTCGGCGGGTGCGGCCTGGGCCGGCGCGTAGCGCGGCGTGTAGGTCAGCGGCACGCCGGTCTCGAACTCGCCGCCGCGGTACGCGACCTCCTCGAACCACGCGATCGCGACGAGCACGGTCTCGCCCGCGTTCACGTTCGCGACGCGCGTCGTGAACAGGTTGGGGCGCTCCTGCGCGACGAGCGCGGCCTTCTGCCCGTTCGCGCGCGCCGCGTCGTAGAGCGCCTCCGCGCGCCGCTTCTCCTCGACGACCGAGACGATGCGGCGCGCGCCGACCTGCATGACCAGCGTGTCGACCGCCGCGCGTTCGGGCAGCGGCAGCACGTACACCGCGTCGATCGTGCGGCCGGTGGTGTTGCGGAACGACTCGACGATCGAGCCGCGGGCCATGAGGCCGGTGACGTCGACGTTCACCTCGAGCGCGAGCAGCGGCAGCTCGACGGCCTCGTCGCCGCTCCCCGCGATCAGCGTGCCGATCCCCGGTCCGGGGTCCTCGTCGTCCGCGCACGCGAACGCCCCGCCGCCGGTGAGGAGGGCGAGGGCGACGACGAGCGGGGCGATCCATTCGTGGGTCCAGGTCCTGCGCATGTCGTGACTCCTTCGGGCTCCCGTAGAGCGAAACCGGTGCCAACGCGGAAGGAGCCGAACGGCGCGGGTTTCCCGGCGGCGCGCGGCGCGGAGCGTGTCCCGGCGGACACGCCGGCGTGTCCGCCGGGACACGGGGAGGCGTGCTAGATTCGCGCGCGATGACCCTCTGGCTACGGCTCGCGCTCGCGCTGATCGTCGCCGCGCTGCTCCCGATGAGCGTGATGGTCGGCCTGCCGCTGCTGCGCGCGGAGCAGCGGGCGAAGGCCGACGCCGACGCGCGCCTGCAGCAGGCGCGCCGGCAGGCCGCGTTCCTCGTCAAGCGCGCGCAGGCCGACGTGGCGCTGCGGCTCGTGCGTGCGGGCTGGGACCTCTCGAAGGACCGCGCCGCGCTCGAGGTCGTGCTCGCCGGCCCGGCCGAGCCCGCCGACGCGGTCGCGCGCGCGGCCGCCGAGCGCAACGGCCTCGACGAGCTGCACATCCTCGGCGAGAACGGCACGCTCCTCGCGAGCTCGCGCCGCGACGGCCCCACCGATCCGGGCACGCTCGTCGCCGCGCTCGGCGAGGCGACCGAGACCGTGCGCCTCGTCCCCACCGCCGAGGTCCGCGGGCCCGGTGCGGTCGCGGTGTTCGCGCGGCAGGACGTGCTCGCCGAGCGCGAGCGCCTCGTCGTCCTCGGCGCCCGCGCGATCGGCGACGACCTCGTGCGCGACGCGGCGGAGATCACCGGCGAGGCGGCCGCGCTGGTCGACGCCGCGGGCCGCGTGCTCGCGACCGCGGGCACGCCGCCGCACCCGCTCGACACGCGCCGCGTGCGCGGCCACGTTCCGCTCGACGGCGGCGAGTACCGCGTCGAGCTGTCGGTCCCCGCGGGCGACGTGCACCAGCAGCGCCGCGACCTCCTGGGTGCGTTCGCGGGCGTCGCGCCGTTCGCGCTCCTCTCCGCCCTGGCGGTCGGCGTGCTGCTCGCGGCGGGCATCTCCCGGCCGATCCGCGCGCTCGCCGAGCGCGCCGACGCGATCTCGAGCGAGGGCGGCGCGCGGCTCCTCCTCGAGCGTGAGGCGGACGAGGTGCGGCGCCTGTCGCTGTCGTTCGACCGCATGCTCGAGTCGCTCGCCCGGAGCGAGGAGCGGCGCGTCGCGGCCGAGCGCGTCGCCGCGTGGCAGGACGTCGCGCGGCGGGTCGCGCACGAGGTCAAGAACCCGCTCTCGCCGATCAAGCTCGCGGTGGAGAACCTGCGCCGCACGCGCGAGAAGGCGCCCGACCGGCTCGCCGGCGCGCTCGACGTCGAGGGCGCGGTGATCCTCGAGGAGGTCGAGGGCCTGCGCCGCCTGGTCGACGAGTTCTCGCAGTTCGCGCGGCTGCCGCGGCCGACGATCGTGCCGTGCGATCCGCGCGAGGTCGTCGCGCAGGCCGTGGCGCTCCTGCGTCCGCGGATCGAGGCGCAGGGCGTCGCGCTGACCGTCGACACGGCCGGCGCGCCGGAGCGGCTGGGCGCGGACCCCGAGCAGCTCGGGCGCGTGCTCAAGAACGTCCTCGGCAACGCGCTCGACGCGCTCGCCGCCGTGCCGCGCCGCGAGCTCGTCGTGCGCGTCGCGCGCGAGGACGGGCCGGCGGGCGGCGTGTGCGTCCTCGAGGTGCGCGACACCGGCGCGGGACTCGACGAGGAGACGCGGCGGCGCATCTTCGAGCCGTACTACACGACGCGGCGCGAGAGCGGCGGCACCGGGCTCGGCATGTCGATCGTGTTCCGCATCGTCGCCGAGCACGGCGGCAGCGTCGCGGCCGACGGCGCGCCCGGGCGCGGCGCCACGATCACGATCCGCCTCCCCCTCGCGGGCCCGCAGGCCGGGTGAGCCATGCCGACCCTCCTGATCGTCGACGACGAGAAGAACATCCGCGCGACCCTGGCCCGCGGGCTGCAGCTCGAGGGCTTCCGCACGCTCGAGGCCGAGGGCGGCCACGAGGCGCTCGCCGTGCTCGCGCGCGAGGCCGTGGACCTCGTGCTCCTCGACCTGCAGATGCCCGGGCTCGACGGCCTCGGCCTGCTCGAGGAGCTGGCCGCGCGCGGCCCGCGCCTGCCGGCGATCGTCCTCACCGCGCACGGCTCGATCGACCGCGCCGTGCGCGCGGTGCGCCTCGGCGCGGTCGACTTCATCGAGAAGCCGCCGGCGATGGAGCGCATCCTGCTCGCGATCGAGAACGCGCTGCGCGTCACGCACCTCGAGCGCGAGAACGCGCGCCTCGCCGAGGAGGCCGGGGTCGGCGGCGAACTCCTCGGCCGCTCGCCGGCGATGCGGGCGCTCCGCGACACGCTCGGGCGAGTCGCGCCGACCGACGCGACCGTCCTGGTCTCGGGCGAGAACGGCACGGGCAAGGAGCTCGTCGCGCGGGCCCTCCACGCAGGGAGCGCGCGCCGCGCGCGGCCGCTCGTCGTCGTCAACTGCGCGGCGATCCCCGACACGCTATTCGAGAGCGAGCTGTTCGGTCACGCGAAGGGCGCGTTCACGGGCGCGACCGAGGCGCGCCGCGGCAAGTTCGAGGAGGCCGACCGCGGGACCCTGTTCCTCGACGAGATCGGCGAGGTGCCGGTCGCGCTGCAGGCCAAGCTCCTGCGCGCGCTCGAGTCGGGCGAGATCGAGCGCGTCGGCGGGCGCGGCGTGGAGCGCGTCGACGTGCGCGTCGTCGCGGCCACGAACCGCGACCTGCCCGCGGACGTGCGCGCGGGCCGCTTCCGCGAGGACCTCTACTACCGCCTGCTCGTGGTGCCCGTGCACGTGCCGCCGCTGCGCGAGCGGCGCGACGACGTGCCGCTCCTCGCGCGCCACTTCCTCGAGGTCGCCGCCCGGCCGTTGCGCCTGCCGCCGAAGACGCTCGCGGACGACGCGGTCGCCGCGCTCGTGCGCCACCCCTGGCCGGGGAACGTGCGCGAGCTGCGCCACGCGATGGCGCGCGTGGCGATCCTCGCGCCGGGGTCGACCGTGCGCGCGGCGGACCTTGCGTTCCTCGCCCCCACGGCGACGGACGCGGCCGGGCCGGGCCGGCCCGGCCCCGACGCAGGGAATGCGGTGGGCGGAACGGGGGCACCGGCGGGCCGCTTCGACCTCGCCGCGGAACTCGCGAGGCACGAGCGGGCGCTCGTCCTCGACGTGCTCGAACGCAATCAATGGCAGATGACGCGCGCCGCGGAGGAACTCGGGCTCGAACGCAGCCACCTCTACAAGAAGCTGCGCGCGCTCGGCATCGAGAAGCCATAATGCGGCCATGAACGCCCAGCCGGTCCTCGGGACGATGAACTTCGGGCAGCGCACGGCGGAGCCGGAGGCGCTGCGCATCATGGAGCGCGCGGTCGACGCCGGCCTCACGCGCTTCGACACTGCCAACATGTACGTCGACGGCCGTTCCGAGGAGATCGTCGGGCGGTTCCTGAAGTCGACCGGTGCCGCGCTCGAGATCGCGACCAAGTGCGGGCTCGGGCGCGTGAACGGCCGCGCCGAGGGGCTCTCGCGCACCGCGGTCGTCGAGGCCTGCGCGCGCAGCCGCGAGCGGCTCGGCG
>JABLTH010099077.1_pt1 | contig 13658 bp, 15 predicted proteins | sample 7875711 | NCBI WGS metagenome assembly JABLTH01 (sample SAMN14941262, study PRJNA633318) | bioreactor metagenome | isolation source: bioreactor | place: China | collected 2019-03-05 | reverse complement strand
TTGGTCGTTGTGTTTGTGACACAGCGCTTAAAAAGCTAAAATAGCATTTTATCAGTGTAATCAAGAATCCCACAGCATGCATCCAACCCTGAATGTCGCCATCCGCGCCGCGCGTGAAGCTGGCAAAATCATTAACCGTGCCGCCATGGATATTGGCGCCCTCAAGATCGAGCAGAAAGACACTAACGATTTCGTCAGTGAAGTGGACCGGGGTGCCGAGCAAGCCATTATTGCCGTGCTCAAGGACGCGTATCCCACCCATGGCTTTTATGGGGAAGAGAGCGGTAAATCCAATAGCGAGTCCGATAGCATCTGGATCATTGACCCGCTGGATGGCACCACCAACTTTTTGCATAACTTTCCGGCATATTGCATCTCGATTGCCTTGCAAGAAAAAGGCGTGCTGACGCAAGCCGTCATTTACGACCCTGTTCGTAACGACCTGTTTACCGCCACCAAGGGCAGTGGCGCCTTCCTGAATAATCGTCGTATCCGCGTCACCCAGCGCGCAAAACTGCAAGAAGCCTTGCTCTCTACCGGCTTCCCATTCAAAGATTTTAGCTATCTGGAAACCTACATCAACATTTTCCGCGACATGGCCAAGAAAACCTCTGGCTTGCGCCGCCCTGGTTCGGCTGCACTCGACCTGGCTTACGTTGCCGCGGGTTACAGTGATGGTTTCTTCGAGATTAATCTCTCCCCCTGGGATATTGCTGCCGGCGCTTTATTAGTGCAGGAAGCTGGCGGGATCGTCGGCGACTTTGAGGGCAACGAGAGCTGGTTGCGTACTGGAAACATTGTTGCGGCTAATCCTAAGGTATTTAGCCAAATGTTGCAGGTGATTGCACCGCATTTAACCGAGCGGATTAAAACGCCGACTTTGTAATTTTGTATTGCGTTCAGGCATGTCACAAACCCGGAGTTGAATCCGGGTTTGTTTTTTTCTGGCACAACAACCCGCATCAAGGTTGTTCTCCTCGCTTGAAACAATGGCTTTTTTATAGATCTATTGGTCACGGTTGTATTCGTCATGCTCGCTGGCCGGACACATGATCATCCTGCATCCTTTTGTTGTAAGATGCCAAGGCTAAACACACTTATTCACTCAACCCATACTCGCACTGATTTATCCGCATGTCCTTCGAAAACCACACCCCCATGATGCGTCAATACCTGACGCTTAAAGCACAGTATCCCGATATGCTGTTGTTCTACCGCATGGGTGACTTTTATGAACTGTTTTTTGAGGATGCAGAAAAGGCAGCCCGTTTGTTGGGGATTACCTTAACTCGCCGCGGTGCCAGCAATGGCGAGCCGATCAAAATGGCAGGCTTGCCTTACCATGCGGCCGAGCAGTATCTGGCCAAGCTAGCAAAAATGGGCGAGGCAGTGGCTATTTGCGAGCAGGTGGGCGATCCGGCGACCTCAAAAGGGCCGGTGGCGCGCGAAGTGACGCGCATCCTGACGCCGGGCACACTGACGGATGCGGCCTTGCTGGATGAAACCCGCGATAACACTTTGCTCTGCGTAGCCCGGGGCGAGGGTGTATTGGGGTTAGCACGGCTCAATCTGGCCTCAGGCGAGTTTGTCTTGACTGAAATTGCACCAGGACACTGGCCGCAGGAGCTGGAGCGCATCCACCCGGCTGAGCTGGTGATGGCTGAAGATCATAATATTGAGGCCTTGCAGCATGCACGTTGCGCCAAAAAACGGCTGGCCCCCTGGCAATTTGACCTGGAAACGGCCAACCGCAGTTTGACCCAGCAATTCAATACGCATGACCTGGCCGGGTTTGGTTGTGGCGAGATGCCCGCGGCAGTGACGGCGGCGGGGGCCTTGCTGGAGTATGTGAAACATACGCAGCGCACGGCCTTGCCGCATATTGTCGGCTTGCGTGTCGAGCAGAGCCATCATTACCTGCAACTCGATGCGGCCACCCGGCGCAATCTGGAAATCGATACCACCATACGCGGTGAGACTTCTCCCACTTTGTATTCGCTGCTGAACTCGACGCAAACCGCCATGGGTGCGCGTTTGTTGCGGCATTGGTTGCATCATCCTTTGCGCAACCAGCAGACCATCCAGCAGCGGCATCTGGCAGTCGCCGAGTTATTTGAACAGTTTTTGGATAGCGCGTTGCAACAAGCCTTGCATCCGGTGGGCGACATTGAGCGCATGACCGCCCGCGTGGCGCTCAAATCTGCCAGACCGCGCGATTTGTCTGGCCTGCGTGATAGCTTGTTGCAGTTGCCGGCGCTGGTCAGCGTCTTGCCGCGGACACAATCCGGCTTGTTGCAGAGCCTGATCGCCGAATTGCAGGTACCTGCCGAGGCTTTGCAGATATTGGTGCAGGCGATTCAAGCCGAGCCGTCTGCCGTGCTGCGTGAGGGTGGTGTGATTGCGACGGGGTACGATGCAGAGCTGGATGAGCTGCGGGCGATCCAGACCGATCACGGCGATTTTCTGTTGCAATTCGAGGCCGCTGAAAAAGCCCGTACCGGCATTACTAACCTCAAGGTTGAATACAACAGCGTGCATGGGTTTTACATTGAGATCAGTCGCTTACAGGCAGAAAGTGCGCCCGCGGAATATCGTCGCCGCCAGACCTTGAAAAATGTAGAGCGCTTTATCACGCCTGAGTTAAAAGCGTTTGAGGATAAAGTGTTGAGCGCCAATGAGCGTGCGCTGGCGCGTGAAAAAATGCTGTATGAACAGGTATTGGAAGCCTTGCTACCGCACATCTCGCAGTTGCAGCGTATTGCCACCGCGGTGGCAACGTTGGATGTGCTGGCTTGTTTTGCCGAGCGCGCACGGTCGCTCAATTATGTGCAGCCGCAATTCCGCGCAGAGAATGGCCTGGATATCCAGGGTGGGCGGCATCCGGTGGTCGAGAGTATCGCGCAGCCCTATGTAGCCAACGATGTCGTGCTCAATCCCTATCGGCAGTTATTGCTGATCACCGGCCCCAACATGGGCGGTAAATCTACCTTTATGCGGCAAACGGCCTTGATTGTGTTGCTGGCCTACTGCGGCAGTTTTGTGCCTGCCCAAAGCGCAATGATTGGTGAGATAGACCGTATTTTTACCCGTATCGGCGCCTCTGACGATTTGGCAGGTGGCCGCTCCACGTTTATGGTCGAAATGACGGAGACGGCGAATATCCTGAATAATGCCACCGCAAACAGCCTGGTATTACTGGATGAAATCGGCCGCGGAACCAGTACCTTTGATGGCTTGAGCCTGGCTTGGGCGGTGGCCAAACAACTGCTCGAAAAAAACAAGTCACTGACTCTGTTTGCCACCCATTATTTTGAGCTGACGCGCATTGTCGATGAAGCCAAGCATGCCGCCAACGTCCATCTGGACGCCGTTGAGCATGGTCAGGGCATCGTCTTTTTGCATAAAGTTGAAGAGGGCGCCGCGACCATGAGCTATGGTATACAGGTGGCGCAACTGGCCGGCATTCCCAAATCGGTGGTGCAATTGGCTAAACGCAAATTGCAACAACTCGAAAACCAGACCATTGCAGCGACACCGCAAAATGATTTGTTTGCCAGTGCCGTGCCCCCCGAGGAACCGCCTGCCCATCCGGTGGTCGCAGAATTGGAACGCATACAGCCTGACGACCTGACACCGAAGCAGGCGCTAGAGTTACTTTATCAATTGAAAAAACAACTGTGAGGATTTCACCATGCAAAAGCCAGCCATTACCCAGCAGCCTATACACGATTTGATTGCCAACCGTTGGAGTGGCCGCGCCTATGATGCCAGCCAAGGCGTGAGTCAAGAGCAAGTCATCAGCCTGCTAGAAGCAGCCCGCTGGGCGCCTTCCTGCTTTGGCGATCAGCCCTGGCGCTACGTTGTTTGCAACAAGGCGGATAACCTGCAAGCCTGGCAAGAAGCATTTGACTGCCTGGTGCCTGGCAACCAGAGCTGGGCTGTGAATGCACCGGTGTTGTTACTGATTTGTGCCGATACCCTGTTTAGCCATAACGACAAACCCAACAAATGGGCACCATACGATACCGGCGCTGCTACTGAAAACCTGTGTCTGCAAGCCACTGCCCTCGGCCTGATGGCGCACCAGATGGGCGGTTTTGATGCCGACAAAGCCAGAGCGACCTTCAACGTGCCTGAGCGCTACCAGATTCTAGCCATGGTCACCGTCGGCTACCAGGCGGATGTTGAAAGTCTGACAGGTGAGACCAAAGAGCGTGAAACTGCTGCGCGTAGCCGTAAACCGCTCAATGAGCTGTTTTTCAATGGGCAATGGGACCAAAGCATTGTTTAAACTTTGCGCGATTGCAGCAAAAGCGGTTAGCGTGCCTGCCATCCTCTGCTAAAATGCTGGCGATAAAAATATAATTGAACGGATTGGAGATCATATGGCAGTCGTTACGCTGACCAAAGCAAACTTTAAAGAAACCATCGAAAATAACCCATTCGTGATTGTCGATTTCTGGGCGCCTTGGTGTGACCCCTGTGTTGCCTTCACGCCCACCTTTGAGGCCGCGGCAGCAAAAAATCCTGATATCGTGTTTGGCATGGTCAATACCGAAACCGACCCTGAAATCTCAGATTATTTTGAGGTGAAGCAGATTCCAGGCTTACTCGTGATACGTGAACGCGCAGGCATACACGCACAAGTCGGCGAGATTGGCGCGCCAGCGCTGGATGAAATTATCAAATGGGCAAGAGACTTTGACATGACACCAGTGCGGGAATATTACAAAGCAGAAGATGCCAAGCAATAATTGGTGAGTTTGCCTAAGTTTAAAAAGCCATGCTTAGCATGGCTTTTTGCTTTTCTGAGAGATGATAAATTTGTATGTCGCAGAACAAGTTGAAAGTTTGATCCTATCGTCTACAATCACTAAAACAGTAACGCTCTGTCTCTATATTAGTAATTTAATAAGGAGACGCATAAATATTAAAACCAAGAAAGAGCAATGGATTCCAGCCATGTATATCAAATATCCAATTCTTAATATAGAGACCCATGGGTCTCTATAATTACTGTTGGGCGTCTAGAATGGTCTCGATTGATATTCGTAGATTTTTTACGGTAATACTATTACTTTTCATACCCTTAATCACTGGTGCGGCTCCGCTGGGTAATGCTCCTCAAAATAATTACTCAGTTCCGCAGTTTTGGAATATCTGTCTCAATCCTGTTACTGTTTTAATGCAACAACCCTCAGTTATTTACAGCTCAACATCAAAAAAATCAAAGGTTGTTGCAAAGTTAAGTCGCAAAGAAAAGGTTAGCGTGGTTGAAGCTGTTGATATTGTTATAAAGCCTGGAGTGGCTAAAGTCGTGGGTGATTTTGAAAACAATTACTTAAAATTGTCTGTTGGAACAGAAGTTTATGTTTTGGCTGAATGGGAGATTGACTACGCCCACGCTTGGTATGCTGGAAAAGCAGTCGAGGGTGGGTTGCCCATATTCGACCCCAGCGCTTTTTCAATCATAAAGAAACCTACAATCGAAAGGTGGTTAAAGATTAAAAACAGCCAATCCCCTTACAAAAGTGGCTGGGCACTAGATAGCGAAGCTTTCAGTGACAATAACGCAATCAGTACCTGTAAAAGGGCATATGAACAATAAACGCCCAACCCATCATTCAAGCGGGACACGCTAAAGCGTGCCCCTTAATTCAAACGTTAGGCAAATGGGAGAAAAGATGTTTGAGTTCACAAAACACGATTTAGCAAGCTTTTACCAATATGTTGTGGTTAACGTTGCGCAAAGGCTTGGAATTAAAGAAGCCGAGTGGAAATCAATTGGTGAGTTAGGTATTGAAATATCTAAGTCCAATAGTGATATTTATGAAATATTGGTTCAATTCTTCAAAGACTATCAAGCTTGGTACGACTATTCATACGATGAGAAGGGCGTTGGAAAGTCCTTTGACTTCACAAACGACAGTGGAACGAGATATATTGATTTATCAAACAAAAGAGATGAAACAAGAAGTCTGCTATTGCAAAAGCTTAATGCCTAACCCATCCATCAAGTGGGACGCGCTAAAGCGCGCCCCTTACTCAAACGTTAGGTATCAAAGATTGACGATGATAAAAACTAAAAGACCTTTGTTCTCACTTCATTGTGATGAGTCACTCACTGAGCAGGGGGAATGGGCAGCTGATATTGTTAAAAACTTTAAAAACCAACCACTTTCTCCAGCTCAAGAGTTATTCCACTGGCACTTTCGCCCGAGCCACCACATTTCTCAATACAAAACTCGTATGCACCCCGGTGACGCCTGCAATCTTGGTGATTTTATGCAGTAGCAGGTGTTGGTAGTCGTCCATGTCCTTCACTACCACTTTCAGCAAGTAGTCAGACTGCTGGCCGGTGATTAGAAGGCATTCCAACACTTCGGGGATTTGTGTAATGCTGCTTTCAAAATTGGCGAAGCGTTCTGGTGTGTGTTGATCCATGGAGATACCGATGAGCGCCATCAGGCTTAGGCCTAGCTTTTTCGCGTCTACCAGCGCTTGATAGCCGAGGATTAGCCCGGCGTGTTCGAGCGCTTTGACCCGGCGCAGGCAGGGGGCTGGCGAGAGGCCAATACGGTCGGCGAGGTCCTGGTTGCTGATATGGCCTTCGGTTTGCAGGATGTTTAAAATGGCTTTGTCAAAACGGTCTAATTTCATGGTTATTTCATTTAATATTTTAATGTTGAAATAATATTACAAAATATTTTATTTTATTGAAATATTATTTTTAATTAATGCGTTTTTTGATTGAATTAGCAATTTAATTTTTTGCAAAGTCTTTATCATGTGTCTTGTCAAAAACATCTCTTCTGGAGCACAACATGCAGACACAATCCGCACATAAATATCAGGCTTTTCCTCCCGTTCATCTGCCGGACCGTCAATGGCCGAATGCAGTGATCACGCAACCGCCGATTTGGATGAGTACCGATCTGCGCGATGGTAATCAGTCGCTGTTTGAGCCGATGGATGCGGATAAAAAGCGCCGTATGTTCAAGATGCTGTGCCAGATGGGCTTTAAGGAAATTGAAGTGGCGTTTCCTTCGGCCTCGCAAACCGATTTCAACTTTGTGCGTAGCCTGATTGAAGAAAGGCAGATTCCCGAGGATGTGACCATAGAGGTGCTGACGCAGGCGCGTGAGCATCTGATCCGCCGTACGATGGAGTCCGTCCGTGGCGCGCGTCGGGTGATTGTGCATGTGTATAACGCGATTTCGCCAACGTTTAGGGATGTGGTGTTTAATATGACGAAGGCAGAGGTCAAGGCGATGGCCGTGGACGCGGTGCGTCTGGTAAAAGCACTGGCCGCCGAGATGCCTGAGACCGAAGTCGTGATGCAATATAGCCCGGAGACGTTCACGGCGACCGAGCTTGAATTTTCCAAAGAGGTGTGCGACGCAGTCACTGAGGCCTGGGAGGCAACGCCTGAGCGCAAGATCATTATCAACCTGCCGGCGACGGTGGAAGTGGCCACGCCGAATGTGTATGCCGACCAGATTGAGTGGATGCATAGACATCTGGCGCATCGCGACAGCGTGATTCTGAGCCTGCATCCACACAATGATCGCGGCACGGCAGTGGCGGCGACTGAGCTGGGCATCATGGCCGGGGCGGATCGCGTGGAAGGCTGCCTGTTTGGGCATGGGGAACGCACGGGCAACGTGGATCTGGTGACTGTGGCGCTGAATATGTATTCGCAAGGTGTGCATCCTGGCCTGGATTTTTCCGACATTGATGCGATTGGCCGGACGGTGGAGGAGTGTACGCAGATTGAGATTCACCCGCGCCACCCTTATGCGGGCGATCTGGTGTTTACTGCGTTTTCTGGTTCGCATCAGGATGCGATTAAAAAGGGATTCGCGGCAAGACAGTCGCAGCCTGCCGATGCGCCCTGGAATATGCCTTACCTGCCGATAGACCCCAAGGATGTGGGTCGCAATTATGATTCGATTATCCGGGTGAATAGCCAGTCAGGCAAAGGCGGCGTGGCTTATCTGCTTGAGAGTCATTATGGGGTGGTGATGCCCAGACGCATGCAGGTCGAATTTTCTGCCGTGGTGCAGCAATATACCGACCAACACGGCAGCGAGGTGGGGCCTGAGACCCTGTGGCAGCTGTTTAATGCTCACTATGTGTCTACGGTGATGCCTATGCATATGCAGGACTATCAGCTGGAAAGTCATGCCCAGGGCCAGGCGATCCGCATGCATATGGCGGTCAATGGCGTGCCCGCCATCGCCAGTGGGCAGGGCAACGGGCCAGTCGATGCGGCGATTCATGCGCTACAGAATATCGGCATCGAGGTACAAGTGCGTAGTTTTGAGGAGCGTTCACTGGGGGCAAGCCCGTCTGCTGGCGAGGCAATGGCCTGTGCGTTTGTCGAGGTCGCGTGTCAGGGCAAGGTATGTTACGGCGTGGGGATGGATACCAATATCGTCACCGCTTCGATCAAGGCCATTTTTAGTGGTATGAACCGTTGCCATGTGCAGGCGGGCAGCCTGCGCAAAACGGCTTGATCTGGCTGGGCCTTAATCTGGTTGGATTTTGATCTGGTTAGACTGGGGCGCTAGCAGGCGTCTACCAATGACCTGTGGTTAGCAGTTGGTAGATAAAATAAGCGCCTAACAGCATCATGACATAAACAGGAAAGTCACTGGCTGAGCGGCGCTGCTGGTTGCTCAGGTGGCTGATATAGCGGTGAAACACAAACAGGGCCAGCAGGGTGATGATCGCTAGCACCATATTCATCGGACTGGCCATCAGCCATTGCAACCAGTCAGTCGGGCGTGACTCACTGCTGAATAGATGGACAGCGATCCCGACCAGGCCGCAAAGCACCAGGCCTAGCGTCAGCACCGCCTGCAGAATTTTCCATCCGCTGTCTGGTCGGATATCGCGGTTTTTGCTGTAGCGGTTGGGGTCCATACCAGCTCCTTTGCTGAGTGACACCTGCATGGTTTAACCTGCCAGCGGTCGAGGCATGTCGACCGTGCACTGCTTAATGGCTGCTGGCAGTGGCCGGCGTACTCGGTAAATATGTCGCCGGGTCTACCGGTTTGCCTTTTTGCCGGATTTCAAAATGCAGCACAGGCAGTTTGTTATTGGCCGGGGCGGGCAGGGTGGCGAGTTTTTCACCTTGGGTCACAAACACGCCCTCCTTGACCAGCGAATTGCCCTGGTGCGCATAGACAGAGAGCAGGTTGCTGTTGTGTTTGACGATAATCAGCTTGCCATAGCCACGCACATCCATGCCGCTATAAATCACTTTCCCCGCGCCTGCGGCATTAACTGCCTGACCGGCGCTCCCCGTGATATTCAAGCCTTTATTGGTTTGTGCATCAAACCCGGCACTCACTTTGCCTGCCAGCGGCCACTGCCATTGAATGTCGCTGTCGTTGATGGCTTCGAGGTCTAAGGGGGCTGCAGACTTTTCGCCCTCGGTGGTGGTCTGCAGCGCCGGTGCGGCATTGGCCGTGCTTGCGGCCTCTGGGGTCGCATTCATGTCTGGTATGCTGATGGCCGAGGTGACGACTTCAGCATCATCCGCGCCTGCGGGATCGTTGGCTTTATTGTTTGTTGCGCTGGTGCTGCTTTTTGCGGTCAGGTTGAGGACCTGGCCGACATGAATCTCATACGGCGCTTGCAGCTGGTTAAACTCGGCCAGCTTCATGAACGGGATGCCAAATTTGCGGCCGATACTGTAGAGCGTATCGCCTTTTTGTACCAGGTACTGATTTGCCCCCACGCTGACCGGCGCAGCCGGTTTGCTCTCTGGCGCAGGTGACACGCTGGTGACCACCGGTGCGCGCGGCATGGGAGAGTTGAGGGCACAGGCAGCAAGTGTACAGGCGGTTCCGCACGCGGTCAGCAAGGTGCGTAGATTCATGATAAAGCAGTGCCTCCTAGCAATGGGACAAACTTCACGGATTCCAGCGCGGTTTGCTGAATTCCCTGGGCGGTGCGTTCAATTAAATGCAGTACCTGGTCGGTAGTGCCGACCGGGATGACCATGCGGCCACCGACGGCTAATTGTTCGACCAGCTCAGGCGGCACATGGCTGGCCGCCGCGGTGACCATAATGGCATCAAACGGGCCATAATCCTTGAGTCCCAGGCTGCCATCGGCGTGGTCCAGTTTGACATTGGTACATTTCAAGGTGCGCAGATGGTTTCTTGCTTTCATCACCAGCGGCCGGATGCGTTCCAGTGAGTAGACTTCGGTGCTCACGCGCGACAATACTGCGGTCTGGTAGCCGCAACCCGTGCCAATCTCAAGCACTTTGTTCAATGGTTTGCCATTGCGCAGAATTTGCGTCATTTTGGCCACGATATATGGCTGCGAAATAGTCTGACCGTAACCAATCGGCAATGAAACGTCTTCATAGGCGCGGATAGACAGCGCTTCATCGACGAAGATATGGCGAGGAATCTCTGCCATGGCCGCTATGACCACTTCATCCTGGATGCCTTGCTCACGCAGGCGCGTCAACATGCGCTCGCGTGTCCGCGAAGAGGTCATTCCGATACCGGTTTTGTGTGATGTTCTTGGAATCGCCATGTCACTGAATTCTTGATGACTTATTGCTTGCTTTGCAGCCATTGCTGCAGGGTGGCAATTTGAGAGTGTTTGGTTAAATCTACCTGTATGGGTGAAATGGAGACATAGCCTTCGGCCACGGCGTGAAAGTCAGTCCCTTCACCGCCGTCATTCGGCTGGCCCGCGGCACCTACCCAGTAAACGGTTTCGCCTCTGGGGGTTTGCAGTTGAATGACGGGTTCGGCCTTGTGACGTTTGCCCAGTCGCGTGATTTTTTTACCTTTGATTGCTTCAAATGGTACATCTGGCACATTGATGTTTAACAAGGTTGGCTCGGTAAACTCGCTGTGGTTGTATTGCTGGACCAGGTCCACCACGATCTTGGCCGCCGTTTCAAAGTGCAGTGCCTGATGTTGTGACATCGAAATGGCAAAAGAAGGAATGCCCAGTAAATACCCCTCAGTCGCTGCAGCTACGGTGCCAGAGTAAATGGTATCGTCGCCCATATTGGCACCGTCATTGATACCGCTGATCACCATGTCCGGCATCTCCTGCATAAGGCCGGTCAGGGCAATGTGTACGCAGTCGGTGGGGGTGCCATTGACATAAAAAAAGCCATTGGCGGCTTGTTTGACACTTAAAGGTCTGTCCAGGGTGAGTGAGTTGCTGGCACCACTGCGGTTACGCTCGGGCGCGACCACGGTGATTTCGGCTATTTTGCTCAAATGCGCGGCCAGGACATTGAGGCCGGGCGCAAGATAGCCATCGTCATTAGATAACAGGATTTTCATGCCCGATATTATATAAGGTTTAGCGGGCTTGTCAGCGTGGATTCAACAAAGAATTTACAGCAAAAATGGCCAACCCGTGCGGTAGGACAATGTTAGTCAAGCGGCCTGATAGCGGCTACCGCTAAATTTGGCATAGGTGACGACGCTGGCAAAAAACAATGCGCTGAAGATGACCTCGGCCAGCGCCAGCCAATGGCTGAGCCCCGTTTCTGACCATGTCCGCACCACGCCCTCAGTAAAGTAAAACAGAATCAGCATGCCTGACCATTGGTAGGTATAACGCTTGCCACGCAAAATGCCGAATAACGGGCCCAACAGCGGCAAGACTTTTAAAAACAGCAAGCTGCCTCCAGCCCGCAAGGGCGCCCATAAAATCTCCCACCCCAGACACAATACAATCAGCGCAATCAAGCTGACGCTGGCGACCCAGCGACTGACCATCAACCAGCGCGCGATCATGCTTTGCACGCTTGAGACAAGGCTACCAAGGCTTTGCGCGCATCCATGGCGTTCAATACCGGCTGCTCAAAGGCAAACCGCAACAGCCCTTGTGTTTCTTCACCCTGATGATATTGCACATCAAACCCTTCAGCATCCAGGCCTATCATTTCTGCATGGTCGGCGGTGATGTCATGAACATGTTTGCAATACTGTAGCAGGCTATCCTTGTGGTCCTCGTTCATATGGGCGACGATGCCCGCTTCTTGCGCGGCGAGCATGCTCTCGCCCAGTCCTTCGTTGAGCGCCGAGCCTTCAAACCAGCCCATGCGGCCAAAGCCGGCAATGTAGCGCACATGCTCCACCTGAATGCGGTAAAAATGGAAGTCATGCATATCAAAGTAGCTGGCTGCCTGTGGCAAATAGCGCAGGTAGCGGGCGCGCAAATCGGCTTCCTGCTTGTCGCAAGGCATGGCTTCACCCATCAATGTCAGGCGCGCATTGGCTTGCAAGTCTTCAGCCCCAGAAAACACCAGTAAAGAGACTTTGGCGTTTTCGAGAATATTTTTGGTATGTTCGGCAATCGTGCTGATCAGAACCACCGGCTCTGCCTGCTGGTTGCAGACAAACGGTGCCACCGAGCCAAATGGAAAGCCGGGATACTTCATCGAATGCGTCGACAAAATGGCATGACGGGTTGAAAACAAGAATTGACGGGCTTCACGAGCCAATGATTTCGGGATGGGTGCATCAGACATACTTAAAATTCCCTAAAAAACGATTATTGCAATTTGAGTGCGGTGTGGGCCAGACGTTTGCCCAAGGCCAGACATAATTTTTTCTCATCGTCAGACAAGGGCTGATCATCCATCGCGCCGCCGATATGACTGGCACCATACGGGGTGCCACCGGTTTTAGTCGTCCCCAATTGCGGCTCGGAATATGGCAAGCCCATCAATAGCATGCCATGGTGCAGCAGCGGGATCATCATGGTCATCAAAGTCATTTCATTGCCGCCGTGCATGGAGCCACTGGAGGTGAACACGGCCGCCGGTTTGCCAATCAGCGCGCCTTTGAGCCAGAGCCCGGAGGTGCCATCGAGAAAATATTTCATTGGAGCAGCCATATTGCCAAACCGTGTCGGGCTGCCTAGTGCCAGTCCGGCACATTCTTCGAGATCTTGCAGTGTGGCATAGGGCGCTCCACTGGTTGGGATCTCGGGCTCGGTGGCCTCACAGTTGGCCGAGATTTTGGGCACTGTGCGCAGCCGTGCCTGGGCACCGGGTACGCTCTCTACGCCGCGTGCAATATGTTGTGCCAGGTCGCGCACGGCACCGCCTTGAGAGTAATAAAGAATCAGAATTTCTGTCATTTTTTTCGTTTGTCTTTAACGTGCTGCTTTTTGTGATCCAGCTCAAACAGCCCGATGGATTGAATCAACTCGCTAAATTTAGCATATCCATAGTTTCTGGAGTCAAACGCAGAATAGTTTTTAATCATATGTTTTTTGACCTCACTGAGGTTGGCAAAGCCGTCATCTTCCGAAAGCGCTTCTATAGCGGATCGCGTCAGGGACACCAGCTTGGCATCCATGGCCAGTTGTTGTGAGGTTTTCTTGACGGTGGGGCTCAGTAACAACGGTTCAGCGGTTGCCGTTGCTTGCTTGCTCAGCGTATCTGCTTTGTCCGCAGTGCCTTTGTCCATGACCGCGGCTGATTCATCGGTATCGGCTTTTTTGTCTTGGGAAAGAATCTCAATAAACACAAATCGGTTACAGGCGGCACGCAATGATTCGGGCGTTTTGGCCTCACCAAAGCCATATACCGATTTGCCTGACTCACGGAAGCGGATCGCCAGCCTGGTAAAGTCACTGTCACTCGACACGATGCA
>JABLTH010153199.1_pt1 | contig 13659 bp, 10 predicted proteins | sample 7875711 | NCBI WGS metagenome assembly JABLTH01 (sample SAMN14941262, study PRJNA633318) | bioreactor metagenome | isolation source: bioreactor | place: China | collected 2019-03-05 | reverse complement strand
GTGGCGGGCGCGGTCGGCCCGGCGGCCGCGCAGGCCGTCAGCGCCAGCAGCCACGCCGGCAGCAGCGCACGGCCGCCGCGGCTGGCGCGCAGATCATTCGTCATCGGTGCCTCCTTCGGGTCTGACTTCGATCTAGGGGGAAAGTGTGACACCGCGCGATCCCGCACTGGCCCACGGCCGAGGCTCGCGCTAGGGTGCGTGCGCGGCGGCTTTCGACCGGCGCCCGACACTCCGCCGGGCGGCGACCGCCCGTCGCCTGACTCTCATGCCGCGACCCCGCGTCGGCCTGATCCGGGCCGCTCCCGCGGGCCATGTGTGTTCGACCCACCGACGAGGAATCGACATGGCTTCACCCTTCACGAGAGGTCCGATCGGCCTGGCCTGCCTGCTGGCCCTGGCCGCCGGTGCCGCCCAGGCGGCCGGCGCGACGGCGCGCTCCTACATCGTCCAGCTCAGCGAGCCGCCGGCGGCCTCGTACCGGGGCGGCCTGCCCGGGCTGGCCGCCACCCAGGTGGCCGAGGGCCAGCGGCTGCGGGTGAACACGCCGGCGGTGAAGGCCTATGTCGCCCACCTCGACCACCAGCAGCGCGCGGTGCTGGCCCGGCTGCGCGCCCCGGCACGCGTGCTGCACCAGTACCACTACAGCTTCAACGGCTTCGCCGCGGTGCTGAGCGAGGCCCAGGCACGGCAGCTCGCACGCACGCCCGGCGTGCTGCGCGTGACGCTGGACACGCCGCGCGAGCCGCTGACCAACCACACGCCGCACTTCCTCGGCCTCGACATCCCGGGCGGGGTCTGGTCGCAGGACCGCAAGGGCACGCCGGTCAAGGGCGAGGACGTGGTGATCGGCATGATCGACACCGGCTTCCAGCCCGAGAACGCGTCGTTCTACGACCAGGTCGATGCCGACGGCAAGCCGGTCCGCAGCGGCGGCACGCCGGCCTACGGGCCACCGCCGGCCGGCTGGAGCGGTGCCTGCATCGCCGCGCCCGGCTTCGACCCGTCCACCGGCTGCAACAACAAGGTCATCGGCGCGCGCGCCTTCGACGCGTCGTTCAAGGCCAGCGGCTCGCCCCCGGCCTGGTACGAGTTCCCCGGCGCGCCGCGCGACGTGGCCGGCCACGGCAGCCACACCGCGTCGACCGCCGGCGGCAACACGGGCGCCGGCGCACCGGTGCACGGGGTGGACGTCGGGCCGATCTCGGGCATGGCCCCGCGCGCACGGCTGGCCATGTACAAGGTCTGCTGGACCTGGATGAACGGCCCGTCGTACCAGAACAACTGCTGGACCGGGGACTCGGTGGCGGCGATCGACCAGGCGGTGGCCGACGGCGTCGACGTGCTGAGCTTCTCGATCAGCGGCTCGCAGTCGGACCTCAACGACCCGGTCGAGGTGGCCTTCCTCAACGCGGCGGCGGCCGGGGTGTTCGTCGCCGCGGCCGCCGGCAACGACGGCCCGGGCCAGGCGGTGTCGCATCCCAGCCCGTGGCTGACGACGGTCGCGGCCTCGACGCACGACCGCTACCTGACCGCCGACGCGACACTGGGCGACGGCAGCAGCTACCACGGTGCCTCGCAGTCGAGCGGCCTGCCGATGACCTCGATGATCCTGTCGACCGACGCGATCGCCCAGGGCCACTCGAGCGAAGACGCCCGGCTGTGCAAGCTGACCGCGCTGAACCCGGCCAAGGTCGCCGGCAAGCTCGTCGTCTGCGACCGCGGCACCAATGCCCGCGTCGAGAAGAGCCAGGAGGTGCAGCGCGCCGGCGGGGTCGGCATGATCCTGCTGAACACCCCGCCCAACCTGCCCGGCGGCGGCGCCACCACGCTGAACGACGACGCGCACTACGTGCCCACGGTGCACCTGCCGGTCGCCGACCGCGACGCGGTGCGCGCCTACGCGGCCGGCGCCAAGCCCAAGGGGGAGCTGGGCGTCGGGCAGCAGGAGCCGGGCGTCATCGCCCCGGTGATGGCCGACTTCTCGTCGCGCGGGCCGAACATGGCGACGGCCTCGGTGATGAAGCCGGACATCAGCGCGCCGGGCGTCTCGATCGTCGCCGCGGTGGCGGTGACCCAGCCCGACCGCGCCTACCACGACGGCATCATCGACGGCTCGATCGTGCCCGACCCGGTGGCCGACTACCTCGACGGCACCTCGATGGCGACGCCGCACATCTCGGGCATCGCCGCGCTGCTGAAGCAGAAGCACCCGAACTACTGGGGCCCGGCCTCGATCAAGTCGGCGCTGATGACCAGCGCCGGCCCGGTGCTGCTGGCCGACGGCACGCCCGACACCCGCTTCGTGGGCTATGGCGCCGGCCACGTCAACCCGAACGGCGCGATCGACTCGGGGCTGATCTACCCGCTGGACCCGACCGACTACTGGCGCTTCCTGTGCGGCGAGGGCTGGCTGCCGGCGAGCTCGGCGAGCTGCCAGTCGGCCGGCTCGATCGCCGCCAGCGACCTGAACCTCGCGTCCTTCAGCGCCGACGTGCCCGGCGTGATCACCTTCCACCGCACGGTGCGCAACCTCGGCAACGCGACGGTCACCTACCAGGCGAGCATCAGCGTCGACGGCTTCAGTGCCACGGTCAACCCGGCCAGCCTCACGCTGGGCAAGGGGCAGAAGGGGCGCTTCGACGTCACGCTGAGCGGCAACGGCGCGCCGCTGGGCAGCTGGAAGCAGGGCGCGCTGGTCTGGAGCGATGGCACGCACGCGGTGCGCAGCCCGATCATGGCGCGGCTGGTCAACCTGACCGGGCCGACCAACCTGGCCAGCAACAGCGCGAGCGACAAGCTGCAGGTGACCTACCGCTTCGGCTACGCCGGCGACCTGAGCGCACAGGCCGACGGGCTCTGGGCGGCGACGCGCTCGGACGCGGTGGTGCAGAAATCGCCCACCCGCGACGGCGACACGGCCTGCCGCAACAACGCCGCCGGCACGGTGAAGTTCACCTTCGCCGCGCCGGCTGGCACCGCGGCGGTGCGCTTCGCGCTGTACGACGCCGACACCTCGGGCAAGGGCGCGGACGACCTCGACCTGTTCGTCTACGACGCCGGCGGCAACCTGGTCGGCTCGAGCGCCGGCAGCACCGCGGAGGAACGCGTCACGCTGGTGTCGCCGGCGCCGAGCGACTACACCGCCTGCGTGCACGGCTTCGCACCGGCCGACGGCGTCAGCACCGCCTTCACGCTCTCGTCCTGGGTCCTGACCCCGGGCGGCGCGGTGCCTCTGAAGGTGCGCGGCCTGCCCGCGCAGGTGCAGCCGGGCGACGCCGCCAAGGTGCGCCTGAGCTGGAGCGGCGCGCAGGCCGGCACGCGCTACCTCGGCGCGCTGCGCCTGGTGCAGGGCGCCGACCCGGACACCGGCGCCACGCTGGGCGTGACGCTGGTGTCGGTCGAGCCCGGCGTGGTGCAAGGGGTGCACGGCATCACCAGCGCGCGCAAGTCGGCGCTGCTGCGCCGGCGCTGAGCCGGCCGCCCGCCGGCGGCCGGCGGCAAGCGCCCGCGCCGCCGTCGAAGGGAGGTCCCGCGAGGGGCCTCCCCTCGTCTTGGCCCAGGCGCCATGCGGCACAATCCGCGCTCCGGTTTCCCTGTTCACCCCGCCTTTCGCAGGAGCGCCCGCATGGCCTCAGTCAACAAAGTCATTCTCATCGGCAACCTGGGGCGCGACCCCGAGGTGCGCTACACCCCGAGCGGCGCGGCGGTCTGCAACCTGCGGCTGGCGACCACCCGCAACTGGAAGAGCCGCGACACCGGCGAGCGCCAGGAGGAAACCGAATGGCACTCGGTCGTGCTGTACGACCGCCAGGCGGAGGTCGCCGGCGAATACCTGAAGAAGGGCCGCCCGGTCTACATCGAGGGCCGCCTGAAGACCCGCAAGTGGCAGGACAAGGACGGCAACGACCGCTACACGACCGAGATCGTGGCCGAGACCATGCAGCTGCTGGGCGGCCGTGAGGGCGGTGGCGACGAAGGCTACAGCCGCGACAGCGAAGGCGGCGGGTCGAGCCGCCCTGCCCCGGCCCCGCGCGCCCCCGCGCCGCGCCCGGCGCCGAAGTCGAGCACCAGCCTCGACGAGATGGACGACGACATCCCGTTCTGACGCCATCCCCCGGCGCTCAGCCGGGATGCGCCCAGGCGTGGACCGTCTCGGCCAGGTCGGCCAGGCCGATCTGCTTGGGCGCCGAGAACAGCAGCAGCCCGACGTCGGCCGCCTCGGTGGCGAGGTCGGCCAGGCCGTCCTGGGCCGTCTGCAGCGCCGCCGCCTGCTCGCGCTTCGAGAGCTTGTCGGCCTTGGTCAGCAGCACCAGCAGCTTGACCTCGCCGGTCATCACCCGCGGCGCGACGAAGGTCAGCAGTTGCCGGTCCAGCGGCGTGAAGCCCAGCCGGCTGTCGACCAGCAGCACCACGCCGGCCAGGTTGCGCCGCACCGCCAGGTAGTCGGCCATCACCTGCTGCCAGCGCAGCTTGGCGGTGCGCTCGACGGTGGCATAGCCGTAGCCCGGCAGGTCGGCCAGGTAGGCATCGGGGGCGTCCTTGGGCCCCAGCGCGAACAGGTTGATGTGCTGCGTGCGGCCGGGTGTCTTGGAGGCGAACGCGAGCTGGCGACGCTGCGCCAGCGCGTTGATCGCGGTGGACTTGCCCGCGTTGCTGCGGCCCACGAAGGCGAATTCCGGCAGGTCGCCCTGGGGCAGCTGGTCGAGCTGGCTGGCGGTGGTCAGGAAGCGGGCCCCATGGGCCCAGGCCAGCGCGGTGCGGGCCTCGTCGGTCACGGTGGTGGCCGGTCGGGTCGAAGCGGTCATGGAGCATTGTAAAATCCGCGGGTTTTGTTCGAACAACCCCAAGGCCTGCCGAGATGAAGACCACCGCCGCCTTCGCGTTCACCGCCCTCCTGGCTCTCTCGCTGGCCGTGCCGGCGTCGGCCAACGAACCGGCGGCCAAGCCGAAGGCCGACCTGGCCAAGGGCCAGGCCCTGTCGACCAGCGTCTGCGCAGCCTGCCACACCAACGACGGCTCGCGCGGCTCGCCGGCCAACCCCATCCTGCAGGGCCAGCACCCCGAGTACCTGGTCAAGCAGCTGAGCGAGTTCAAGAGCGGCAAGCGCGCCAACGCGATCATGCAGGGCATGGCCGCGCCGCTGTCCGAGGAGGACATGCGCAACGTCGCCGCGTTCTACGCCAGCAAGCAGGCCAAGCCCGGCTTCGCCAAGCACAAGGACACCGTCGCCCTGGGCGAGAAGATCTACCGCGCCGGCATCGCCGACAAGCAGGTGCCTGCCTGCGCCGGCTGCCACGGCCCGAGCGGCGCCGGCATCCCGGCCCAGTACCCGCGCATCGGCGGCCAGCATGCCGACTACCTCGATGCGCAGCTCAAGGCCTTCCGCGACAAGAAGCGCCTGAACAACGCGCCGATGCAGGCCATCGCCGCGCGCATGAACGACGAGGAGATCGCCGCGGTCTCCGACTACATCGCCGGGTTGCGCTGAGCCCCGCGTGGGCCGGCGCGCGAAACCCCGCGGCGGCAGGCGACACGACGGAAGGCCGGTCTCTCGACCGGCCTTTTTGTTTGGCCGCGCGCCGCGCCCAACCGACTTCCGATAATCCGCCCATGACCGAGCTGACCGGCACCGCCGCCCCCCCTTCCCGCCCCGCCGCCCCGGGCCGTGCGCGGGAGGTCTTCGAGTTGCTGTCGTCGATGCGCTTCGCGATCACGCTGCTGGCGGTGATCTGCATCGCCTCGGTGATCGGCACGGTGGTGCAGCAGAACGAGCCGTTCAACAACTACGTCAACAAGTTCGGCCCGTTCTGGGCCGACGTGTTCGCGCGCTTCCAGCTGTTCACCGTCTACTCGGCAACCTGGTTCCTCGCGATCCTGGGTTTCCTGGTCGTCTCGACCAGCCTGTGCATCGCGCGCAACGCGCCGAAGATCGTCGCCGACCTGCGCAGCTTCAAGGAGCACGTGCGCGAGCAGTCGCTGGCGGCCTTCCACCACAAGGCGGCCGGCACGCTGCCGCTGGCCCGCGACGCGGCGCTGGCCCGGGTGGCCGAGGTGCTCGGTCGCCAGGGCTGGCAGGCCCGCGCCCAGCAGCGTGACGGCGGGACGATGGTCGCCGCGCGCGCCGGCCGCGCCAACAAGCTCGGCTACCTCGCCGCGCACTCGGCCATCGTGCTGGTCTGCGTGGGCGGGCTGGCCGACGGCGACCTGATCGTGCGCGCCCAGATGCTGCTGTCCGGCAAGTCGACCTTCGACGGCGGCTACCAGTTCATCAAGGACGTGCCGGCCGAACATCGCCTGCCGGCCGGCAACCCCACCTTCCGCGGCAACCTGCTGGTGCCCGAGGGCGCGCGCGCCGGCGTCGCGACGCTGCAGATGCCGCAGGGCATCGTGCTGCAGGAGCTGCCGTTCGACATCGAGCTGAAGAAGTTCATCGTCGAGTACTACGACACCGGCATGCCCCGGCTGTTCGCCAGCGACATCGTGATCCACGACCACGAGACGGGCCAGGCGATCCCCGCCACGGTCAAGGTCAACGAGCCGGCGCTGCACCGGGGCGTGGCGATCTACCAGAGCAGCTTCGAGGACGGCGGCTCGCTGGTCAAGCTCAAGGCGCTGCCGCTGACCCGCGGCGGCCAGCCCTTCGACCTGCAGCTGCGCGTGGGCGAGAGCACGCCGCTGGTCAGCTCGGATGGCCAGAACCGGCTGCAGCTCGAGGTGACCAACCTGAAGGTGATCAACGTCGAGAACCTGGGCGACGCCGGCGGCCAGGCCACCGACGTGCGCAAGGTCGACCTCGCCGCCACGCTGGACAGGCACCTGGGCGCGGGCGTGAACCCCGACAAGGCCAAGACGATGCGCAACATCGGGCCGTCGGTCACCTACCGCCTGCGCGATGCAGCCGGGCAGGCACGCGAGTTCCACAACTACATGGTCCCGGTGGAGCTCGACGGCCACCGGGTGTTCCTCGCCGGCGTGCGCGAGGCGACCGCCGAGAACTTCCGCTACCTGCGCATCCCGGCCGACGAGAACGACCGGGTCGATGGCTGGATGCGGCTGCGCGCGGCGCTGGACGACCCCGCCCTGCGCGCCGAGGCCGCCCGGCGCTATGCCGCACAGTCCACGCCGGAGGGCCGGCCGGAGATGAACGAGCAGCTGCGCGTGACCGCCAGCCGCGCGCTGGCGCTGTTCGCCGGCCTCGACGCGCAGCCCGGCGCGGCGGCCTCGGGCGGCCTGAACGCGCTGAGCCAGTTCATCGAGACCAGCGTGCCCGAGGCCGAGCGGTCGCGCATCGCCGAGGTGATGCTGCGCATCCTGAACGGGGCGCTGTTCGACCTGAACCAGCTCGCGCGGGAACAAGCCGGCCTGAAACCGCTCGAACTGGGCCCGGCAACCGAATCCTTCATGACCCAGGCCGTGCTGTCGCTGTCCGACAGCTACTTCTACCCTGCCCCCGTGCTGCTCGAGCTCGCAGACTTCACCCCGGTGCAGGCCAGCGTCTTCCAGGTCGCGCGCGCGCCCGGCAAGACCCTGGTCTACCTCGGCGCGGTGCTGCTGATCCTCGGCGTGTTCGCGATGCTGTACGTGCGCGAGCGGCGGCTCTGGGTCTGGCTGGCCGACGACGACGCGCCCGGCAGCACGAGGGTTCAGCTGGCGCTGTCGACGCCGCGGCGCACGCTCGACATCGATCGCGAGTTCGACACCTTGCGCCGGCAGCTGCTGGCCGGAGGCCCCACCGAATGAACACCACCACCACCACGCTCGACCTCGGCCGCCCCGGCCTCGTCGGCCGCCGCAGCCCGGCGGACTGGCTGTTCGCCGCCCTCGTCGCCGGCGGCGCGGCCTATGCCTTTCGCCGCTATGGCGCGGCGATGGACGGCTACGAGAAGGGCATCCTCGTCGGCGCGGTGCCGGCGTTGATCGCGCTCGGCTGGTTCTGGGGTGCGCTGCGGCTGCTGGCGGTCGGCGTCGGCGCGGCCAGCCTGCTGGCCATCGGCCTCTACGCCCGCCAGACCGACGGTTTCGGCGCCGACCTCGCGGCCGGCGGCAACGTCTTCCTGCTGAAGTACCTGTTGTCCAGCCAGAGCGCGATCCTGTGGATGAGCCTGCTGTTCTTCATGAGCACGCTGTTCTACTGGGCCGGCTTCTTCTCGCGCGCCGGCGAGCGGGCGCTGGGCCTGCGCGCCGGCTCCTGGCTCGCGTGGGCCGCGGTGTTCATGGCACTGACCGGCACGATGGTGCGCTGGTACGAGAGCCACCAGATCGGGCCGATGATCGGCCACATCCCGGTCAGCAACCTGTACGAGGTCTTCGTGCTGTTCTGCTGGCTGACAACGCTGTTCCACCTGTACTACGAGTCGCACTACCGCACCCGCGCCCTGGGCCCGTTCGTGATGCTGGTCGTCAGCGCCGCGGTCGGCTTCCTGCTGTGGTACACGGTGGTGCGCGAGGCGCAGGAGATCCAGCCGCTGGTGCCGGCGCTGCAGAGCTGGTGGATGAAGCTGCACGTGCCGGCCAACTTCATCGGCTACGGCACCTTCGCGCTGGCCGCGATGGTGGCGCTGGCCTGCCTGCTGAAGACCGAGAGTGCCCGCTCGCTGTGGACCGGCCTGGTCGCAGTGCCCGGCGGCGTGCTGCTGCTGATGGGCCTGTACGCGCTGCTCGGCAGCCCCGACGAGGCGATGCAGGCGGCGCTGGCCAAGGGGGCACGCCTGATCGGCGGCACCGCGGCCTTCTTCGCGCTGATGATCGTGCTGCGCGGTCGCATCAACGCCCGCACGCCGTCGCTGGAGCTGATGGACGATGTGATGTACCGCGCGATCGCCGTCGGCTTCGCCTTCTTCACCATTGCCACCGTGCTCGGCGCCTTCTGGGCGGCCGAGGCCTGGGGCGGCTACTGGAGCTGGGACCCGAAGGAGACCTGGGCGCTGATCGTCTGGCTGAACTACGCGGCCTGGCTGCACATGCGGCTGATGAAGGGCCTGCGCGGCGCGGCCTCGGCCTGGTGGTCGCTCGGCGGCCTGGTGGTCACGACCTTCGCCTTCCTCGGCGTGAACATGTTCCTGTCCGGCCTGCATTCCTACGGCACGCTCTGACGGCCCCGGGTGGCCGCCCGGGCGGCCGCCCCGGCGTAAGGTCTGGCGCGGCCGGTGCGACTGATCCTCACCCGCCCTTCTTGCGAGCCCACCATGCACCTGCTGAAAGACCGAGGCTTCGTCCACCCCACGCCGTCGGAGATCACGCCGCGCGAGGTCTACCACGCCCGCCGCGAATGGCTGCAGCGCGCGGCGCTGGGCCTGGCCGGCGCGGGACTCGCGTCCTGGGCCGCGCGCGACGCCCTGGCCCAGACCGCGCGGCCCGGCAAGCTGGCCCCGCTGGCCGCCGCGCGCAGCACCCTGGCGGGGGCGGTGGTGATGGACAAGCCGACCGCCTACGCCGACGTCACCGGCTACAACAACTTCTACGAGTTCGGCACCGACAAGCATTCGCCGGCGCAGACCGCCGGCACGCTGAAGACGCGCCCGTGGACGGTGAGCGTCGACGGCGAGGTGCGCAAGCCCAAGGTCTTCGACCTGGACGAGTTGCTGAAGCTGGCGCCGATGGAGGAGCGCATCTACCGCCTGCGCTGCGTCGAGGGCTGGTCGATGGTGGTGCCCTGGGTGGGCTACTCGCTGGCGGAGCTGATCCGGCGTGTCGAGCCCACCGGCAACGCCAAGTTCGTGCAGTTCACCACGCTGGCCGACAAGGGCCAGATGCCGGGGCTGCGCTCGTCGGTGCTCGACTGGCCCTACACCGAGGGCCTGCGGCTGGACGAGGCGATGCACCCGCTGGCGCTGCTGGCCTTCGGCCTGTATGGCGAGGTGCTGCCGAACCAGAACGGCGCGCCGGTGCGCGTCGTGCTGCCGTGGAAGTACGGCTTCAAGAGCGCGAAATCGATCGTGCGCATCCGCTTCGTCGAGAAGCAGCCCGTCAGCAGCTGGGAGCGCGCCGCGCCCGATGAGTACGGCTTCTACTCCAACGTGAACCCGCAGGTCGACCACCCGCGCTGGAGCCAGGCCACCGAGCGCCGCATCGGCGAGGACGGCCTGTTCGCGCGCCGCCGGCCGACGCTGATGTTCAACGGCTACGAGGCGCAGGTCGGCCAGCTCTACGCCGGCATGGACCTGCGGAAGTACTTCTGATGAACCGGCTGCTCGCCCACGCGGCCGCCAAGCCGCTGCTGTGGACGCTGCTCGCGCTGCCGTTCGCGGCGCTGCTGTGGGGCGCCGTCGCCGGCACGCTGGGGCCGAACCCGGCCGAGGCGCTGATCCGCTCGCTGGGCGACTGGACCCTGCGCGGCCTGGTGCTGACGCTGGCGATCACCCCGCTGCGCCAGTGGACCGGCTGGCACCAGCTGCTGCGCCACCGGCGCGCGATCGGCGTGGCGACCTTCTGCTACGCCACGCTGCACTGGCTGGCCTACGCCTGGCTGGACCAGGGACTGGCGCCGGACGCACTGCTGAAGGACGTGGCCAAGCGCCCGTTCATCCTCGTCGGCACGCTGGCCTGGCTGCTGCTGCTGCCGCTGGCCGCCACCTCGTTCAACCGGGCGATCAAGGCGCTCGGCGCGCGGCGCTGGCAGGCGCTGCACAAGGCGGTCTACGCGATCGCGCTGCTGGCCATCCTGCACTTCTTCTGGATGCGCGCCGGCAAGCACCTGTTCGGCGAGGTGGCGGTGTACGCCGCGCTCGTCGCCGTGCTGCTGGGCTGGCGCGTGCGGCAGGCCTGGCAGGCCCGGCAGGTGCGCCGCCGGGGCGCCAACGGCGCCGCGGCGCATGGGACACTGGCGGCCTGATGGCCCGCCACGATCCACCTCCCCACCCGCACGATCCCCTCCACGGCCACGCGCACGACCACCCCCATGGTCACGGTCACGCACACGGGCATGCGCACGGGCATGCGCATGGTCACGCCCATGGCCATGCCCACGTCGACCCGCGCCAGGCCGGGCGCGCGTTCGCGCTGGCGATCGGCCTGAACACCGTCTTCGTCGGCGTCGAGTTCGCCTTCGGGCTGGTGGCCAACTCCACCGCGCTGCTCGCCGACGCCGGCCACAACCTGTCCGACGTGCTGGGCCTCGCGCTGGCCTGGGGTGCGGCGCTGCTGTCGCGCCGCACGGCCAGCGACCGCTTCACCTTCGGCCTGCGCGGCAGCTCCATCCTCGCCGCGCTGGCCAATGCTATGCTGCTGCTGGTGGCCTGCGGCGGCATCGGCTGGGAGGCGCTGCGCCGCTTCGCCGAGCCGCCCGCGGTGGCCAGCGGCGTGGTGATCGGCGTGGCCGCCATCGGCCTCGTGGTCAACGGTGTCTCGGCCTGGCTGTTCGCCGGCGGGCGGCGTGACCTGAACCAGCGCGGTGCCTTCCTGCACATGGCGGCGGACGCCGCGGTGTCGCTCGGCGTGGTCGTCGGCGGGCTGGTGATGCGGCAGACCGGCTGGTACTGGGTCGACCCGCTGCTCAGCGTGGTGATCGTCGCGGTCATCCTCTACGGCACCTGGGGCCTGCTGCGCGAGTCGCTGGACCTCGCGCTGGCCGCGGTGCCGCCGCATGTGGACGTGGCGCGGGTGCGCGCCTACCTGCGCGGGCTGCCCGGCGTGAGCGACGTGCACGACCTGCACATCTGGGCCCTGAGCACCACCGAGACCGCGCTGACCGTGCACCTCGTGACGCCGGACGGCGCGCCCGGCGACGGCTTCATCGACGACGTCACCCACGCGCTGCACGAGCGCTTCGGCATCCACCACAGCACGCTGCAGATCGAGCGCGGCGACCTCGCCCACGCCTGCCCGCTGGCCCACCGCCACGCCTGAGCGGCCGGGCGGCGCGCGCAGCTCAGCCGTTCTTCAGCACGTCGCGGCCGATGATCAGCTGCTGGACCTCGGTCGCGCCCTCGTAGATGCGCAGCGCGCGGATCTCGCGGTACAGCCGCTCGACCGTCTCGCCGCTCTTCACGCCCAGGCCGCCCCACAGCTGCACCGCGGCGTCGATCACCCGCTGCGCGCCCTCGGTGGCGAACATCTTGGCCATCGCCGCCTCGCGGGTCACGCCCTGGCCCTGGTCGCGCTGCCAGGCGGCGCGGTAGACCAGCAGCGCGGCGGCGTCCAGCGTGGTCGCCATCTCGGCCAGCCGGGCCTGGGTGAGCTGGAAGTCGCCCAGCACGCCGCCGAACATGCCGCGCGTGCGGGCCCGTGCCAGGCCCTCGTCCATCGCGCGGCGGCCAAAGCCCAGCGCCGCGGCGGCCACGCTGGTGCGGAAGACGTCGAGCGTGCGCATCGCCAGCTTGAAGCCCTCGCCGGCCGCGCCGAGGCGGTGGCCCAGCGGCACGCGGCAGTGCGTAAAGCGCAGCCGAGCCAGCGGGTGGGGTGCGATGACGTCGATGCGCTCGGCGATCTCGAAGCCGGGCGTGCCGGCCTCGACGACGAACGCGGAAATGCCTCGCGTGTCCCGCAAGGGCACGCCCTGGGCGGTCGTGCCGAGGGCCTCGCCGGTGCGCGCGAAGACCACGTAGACATCGGCGATGCCGCCGTTGGAGATCCAGGTCTTCTCGCCGTCCAGGATGGCCTCGTCGCCCTCGATGCGGGCGGCGCACTGCATGGCGGCGACGTCGGAGCCGGCGTCGGGCTCGGACAGCGCGAACGCGGCCAGCGCCTCGCCCGCGGCCACCGGGGGCAGCCAGCGCGCCTTCTGCGCGTCGGTGCCGGCCAGCGAGATCGCGCCCGAGCCCAGCCCCTGCATCGCGAACGCGAAATCGGCCAGCCCGCTGTGGCGGGCCAGCGTCTCGCGCGCCAGGCAGATCATGCGCGTGTCGATGGCCTCGGCGGCGCCGCCGAAGGCCGGCCCGGCCACCGCGTGCCGCAGCCAGCCGGCCTCGCCCAGCTGCTTCACCAGGCGGCGGCAGGTCGCGTCCAGGTCGTGGTCGCCGTGCACGTCGCGCACGTTCGCTGCGGCCCAGGCGTCGAGCGCCGCGGCGAACTCGCGATGGTGCTCATCGAAGAAGGGCCAATCGGTGCGGTCCATCGCCATGGTGTCAATTCCCTTCGAACACCGGTTTCTGCTTGGCGACGAAGGCGCGGTAGGCGCGGCCGAAGTCCTCGGTCAGCATGCACAGCGCCTGGGCCTGCGCCTCGGCCTCGATGGCCTGGTCGATCGACATGCTCCACTCCTGGTGCAGCATGGTCTTGGTGATGCCGTTGGCGAAGGTGGGGCCGGCGGCCAGCTGCGCGGCCAGCGCCTGCGCCTCGGCGGCCAGCGCCTCGGGCGCGACCAGGCGGTTGAAGAAGCCCCAGCGCTCGGCCTCCTCGCCGCCCAGCGCGCGGCCGGTGTAGAGCAGCTCGGCCGCACGGCCCTGGCCGACGATGCGCGGCAGCATCGCGCAGGCGCCCATGTCGCAGCCGGCCAGGCCGACGCGGTTGAACAGGAACGCGGTCTTGGAGCGCGCGGTGCCCAGGCGCAGGTCGGAGGCCATCGCGAGGATGGCGCCGGCGCCGGCGCAGACGCCGTCGACCGCCGCGACGATGGGCTGCGGGCAGGCCCGCATGGCCTTGACCAGGTCGCCGGTCATGCGGGTGAACATCAGCAGCTCCGGCGCCTTCAGCCGGATCAGCGGGCCGATGATCTCGTGCACG
>JABLTH010034651.1_pt1 | contig 13660 bp, 8 predicted proteins | sample 7875711 | NCBI WGS metagenome assembly JABLTH01 (sample SAMN14941262, study PRJNA633318) | bioreactor metagenome | isolation source: bioreactor | place: China | collected 2019-03-05 | reverse complement strand
TCCCGCATCGCCACGTAGTCCTGCAGCTGGAACGCCCAGTCGCCGCGCACGTCGTGGTTGCCGATCGTGACCTCGAGCGGCCGGTCGGCGCTGATGTCGCGCTGGGCGGGGGAGAGCACGGTGCTCACGAACTCGCCGGGTGTGGTCCAGTCGTTGCAGAGATCCCCGTTCCAGACGAGGAGGTCGACCGCGGGCGTCTGCGCGTCGAGCGCACGGATCGTGTCGTCGCGCTGATGCGTGTCGTTCCACACCGCGATCTGGGCCCTCTCGGCGGATCCGTCCGCCAGGCGCACCGTCTTCCAGGCGCTCACGTGCTGCGCACCGGGCGCGGCGACCGCGTCGGTCACGGCGCGCACCTGCACGGTCGCGCCGGGGCGGAACCCTTCGGTGCGCACGCGCAGCACGTGATCGCCCTGCGGGGTCATGCCGAACGCGTCCATGCGCGCCTCGCCCTCGCCGTCGTCGGTGCGCCACTCCAGCCGGCCCCGGCTGAGCCGGCTCACCGCCCACACCCCTTCGAAGCCGTCCGGGCGCACCGCCATGATCACCAGCGGGCTCGTCACGAGCTCGCTGTCTGCGGTGGACGCGCGGGGGGCGGGGGTCATCGGTTCTCCTCATCGGGATCGGGGGCGCCGCCGAGGTCCAGCTCGAACCGATAGCGCAGGTCGTCGTCGAACCACATCCGGAAATTGGTGCCCCACACATTGTTGTGCAGATTCACGGAGAACCCGTCGGCGGGATCCGGGATCGCGTCGTCGAAGCGCAGCAGGGCCGGGGCGCCGACCGCGACCAGGGGCGCGTCGATCGCGCGCAGGCGCAGAGGCCGCGATCCGCTGCGCACGACGGCCGTCGCCGCGTGCAGGGTGCGGTTGCCGCGGCGGACGACGCGCTGCGGGTCCACGGGCGCACCGAGCTTGTGCAGCGTCCAGGTGTCGTCCGCCGCGGGGGAGCCGGGGGCGGGGCGGAAGCCGAACCAGCTCGCCTCCGGCAGCCGGGACGCCTCGCGGCCGCACACGTCGAGAAGGATCCGGATCGGGCCCTCGCTCGCGGGGAAGCGGTACTCGATGCGGATGCGGGCCGGCGCGCCCGTCGCCGCGACGAGTCGCGCCGGAAGGGACAGGTCGGCCGTCGCGACGCCGGTGCCGTCGGCGTTCGTGACGACCCGCAGGGTCCGCACGGCGGGTGCCGTGACGCGCGCGGGGAGGCTGTCGGCGATCGCCAGGCCGGGGCTCGCCTGGTCGGGGATCGCCCAGAAGCCGTGCTGGTCGAGGTCCCGGCAGTACTGCCGCAGCCAGCGCTGCTCGTCGCGTTCGTCGAAGGTCTGGTGGCGGAACGCGCCCAGCGCGTGGTCGTCATCCGCCCACACGCTGCCGTGTGCGTCGCGCAGCCCGGTGATCGACCCGTCCGCGCCGAAGCGCACCGCGAACCGTCCGAGGAGCACCTCCTCGCCGACGGCGAGGGTGCGCTCGGTTCCGTCGACCGGCGTCGCGCCCTCCGCCGCCGCGTCACCCCGGGGCTGCAGCTCGGCCAGTGCCGCCCGCGCCTCGGCCGCGCGCGCGGGCGCCAGCGCGGCGATCGCCGCATCGAGATGCGCGCGCTGCTCGGCCCAGGACTCCTCGAATCCCGAGTACGTCAGGGGGTTCCGCGACGGGCGCTCGGCCCACGCCCAGTCGTAGGCGTGCGTGTCCGCGGGGTTCGATGAGGGATCGACGACGTCGCGGGCGCGAGCCGCGCGGAACTCGTCCTTGAGGTAGTTCGCGTAGTCGGGGAGGTGGGTCTTCAGGTCCTCGCCCCACGTGTGCTCGGCGATGCGCAGCAGCGCCACCCCGAAGTCGTGGTGCTCCGCGGAGGCGGGACCGAGGGCGCCGTCGCGGACCCACGCGGTCCGCAGCCGCTGCAGGGCGCCCAGGCCGGCGGTCAGGAGAGGATCGGCACCGGCCCCGTGGATCCAGGTGTCGCCGATCTCGTCGGTGAGCACGGGCAGCGCGTCGCGGTGCGCGAGCACCGCGCGAGCGAAATCGTCCAGGTTCGAGGCGACGATGCGCGCCCCGGGGTACGCGGCCGCGAGGGCGGCGAAGAGCTCTTCCACCTCGTCCACCGTGGGCGGGCCGTCGTTGTCGCCGGTGTGCGCGAGGTGCAGCGCGTCAGTGCCGCCCGGCACGACGGCGAGCGCGAGCCCCTCCGAGCCGTAGGAGCGCGCGTAGTTCACGACGACCTCGGCGCCGTCGGGGGCGCGCCAGACGAAGAACTCCGGCACGTCGGGCACCGCCGAGGCGCCGTTCACACCCAGGTGCAGGTACTCGATCCCGGCGGCGTCGAGCACGGGCACGAGCCCGATCGTGTGGCCCGGCACGTCGGTCATCTTCGCGGCGATGGTGCGGCGGCCGTAGCGCGCGTCGAGATCCTGCGACAGCGACGTCGCGAACGCGGCGAGCGACGGATCCAGGAGCTCGGTGTGCGTCGTGAGCGGCAGCGCGTGCCACCGGATCCGCCCCTGCCGCAGGGCGGCATCGAGCCGGGCGACCTGCGCTGCGCTGCCCGTGCGCAGCACGTGGTCGATCAGCCAGGAACCGGTCGTCCACACGAAGCGCGCAGGTCCGCCACGGCGTTCCAGCTCCTCGGAGAGCTCGATCGCGCGGGGCAGGTAGCGCTCGGTGTAGCCGGCGATCACGTCACGGGCGAGGGCCGTGAAGCCGATGTCGAGGTGGGTCTTGAAGACGACGTGGATCGTGTCGATCACGGCGGATCCTTCCGGGGGTCAGGGGCGGTCGTGCCGCAGGTGGGACATCGCGGCGCTCGTGCCGCAGGGAGCGTGCCGCTGTTCCGGGTGGGTCGCACGGCACCCGGAACAGCGGCGCCGGATCAGTGCAGCGGCTTGCAGAGCAGCGCGCTCGGCACGCCGCCCTGAAGGCGCTGATAGGTGTAGGCGACGCCGGCGATGTACTCGCCGTCGGCGCACTGGCCCTTGAAGCGCCCGGGCGCCCAGTCGCTCGCGGTCGAGCCTCCGCCGGCGGGCCGGTTGTCGGCGCGGTCGAACCAGAGGGTGCGGCCGTTGCTCGACGGCAGCGCGGACGCGCTCGGTGCGCAGAGCAGCCGGGAGGCCGCCCAGCGGTTGACGGTGCCGATCGTCAGGCTGAGGCCCACGGCGATCTCGCCGTTGGCGCACTGCAGCTTGCTGTAGCCGCCGGCCCAGTCGACCTGCACGTTGGCCTCAGTGCTCACGACATGGCGGACGGTCGTGAGGCTCGGCTGTCCCGCATCTGTGCACAGACCGCGGTTGCTGCTGCGGGAGAGGCCCTGCAGCCGCTCGGTGTCGGGGCAGACGCCCTTCCACTGACCCGGATCCCAGTCGGGCCGGTCCTGCATGAGCGCGGAGGCGTTGGTGTCGGGCAGGTAGCTGTCGCTGCCGAGCATGTTCCAGCGCACGGCGGGGTCGACGTGTCCCGTCCTGCCGGGGGAGGTGACGAGCTTCTGCCAGCCCGCATACCGCCAGTCGTCCGCGATGCTGATCCGGCTGCCGTCCGGCCGGTAGCCGAGCAGCGCATAGGTGTCGGCGAAGTCGCCCGCGGCGTCGGCCTGGGTGACCAGGGGCCAGGCGGCGAAGTCGGTGTCGTTCGCCGCGAGGAGGTCGGTGAAGTTGTTCCACCAGTCGATGTTCTTCTGATCGGTCTCCCCGGCTCCGCGGATGCCGAATTCGCTGATCCACACCGGAGCCGTGTAGTGCTGGCCGGCCGTGGTCACGAACAGCGCCTCCTGCGTCACCGCGTCCGCGAGCTGTGTCGCGGTCATGTCCCGATAGCGCAGGTCGTGGGTCTCGCCCAGCCCCGTCGCGCCGGTGTGCTGCGGACCCGTGTAGCCGTACACGTGCGCGGAGTACACGAGCTTGTCCGGGTGCAGGATCGTGTTCGACGTGTTCGCGACCGGCTTGAGCATGGGCCGGTCGTGGAACAGGCCGTCCAGCGGCACGCCCTGCCAGTTGATCCCCTCCATCACGATGAGGACGTCGGGGCTGACCTTCTGGATCGCGATCGCCGCTTGCTGATACGCCTTGTACAGGTCGTTGCCGTCGCCCATTCCCCAGTTCGCATCGTCGGTCACGTCGCGGCGCACCTCGTTGCGCAGATCCATGCCTACCACCCGCGGGTTGGCCCGGTAGCGCTGGGCGAGCATCACCCAGTCGGAGATCCACTTCTCCGTGGTCTGGCTGCTGTACCACTTGGTGTTCGCGTCGACACCGCAGCACCACAGCGACGTGGTGGTGTGGTTGTTCAGGATCACGGCGAATCCGTCGGCGGTGAGCGCGTCGACCACGGCGTCGAAGACCTGGAGCGGCGTCTTGCCGCGCAGCTGCGGGTTGGCTGCGACCGCCGCATCGGGCACCGCCGCCGTCATCCCGAGCATCTCGTTGGAGAACGGCAGGCGGATGCTGTTGATCCCGATCGAGTGGAAGTCGCTCATCAGGGTCGGCAGCGCCACGCGGTCGAGCCCCATCGGGATGTCGTAGCTGTCGCCGCTGTTGTGCGTGGCGGGGTCGTCCTTGGATCCGCTGCCGCTCCAGTGCCCCTGCGCTCCATCCCAGTTCGCGGAGATGAGCTTGAACCGGTCGCCGTCGGCGTCGACCACGTACCGTCCTCGGGTGCTCAGCGGTGCGGTCCATGACGCGGAGAGCTCGGCGCCGGTGAGCACGGGGATCGTCGTGGCCCGCGCTTGCGCGGACGTGGCCTGCGCCTGCGGCTGCGCGGCTGCGGGGATCGGCGCGGCGAGGCCCGTGGCCAGCGCTGCGGCGCCGAGCGCCGCGAGCACCTGATTCCGTCGTCGTTGCATGGATCCAACTCCTTTGTCTTCTGTCCATCTGGTCGGACTCCGTCTCCTCCGCACATCGTCCATGCGGTGGATTCTCGACGGATTGGCAACGTAAACATCACGTTTTCGAGGCGTGAGTTGTTTACGTAACCATAGTGTGCCTATAGTGCTCTTGGTAACGCAACCAATCACGAGGAAGTGAGACACGGATGTCGATCGCGACGCCGCTCCGACGCTCCCGCCCGTCCTGGGCGGGCTGGTGGTTCGTCGGTCCGTTCATGCTCGTGTTCGCGCTGGTGCTCATCGCGCCGCTGCTCTACGCGATCTATCTCAGCCTGTTCCGCGACTCGCTGATCGGCGGCACGCACTTCGTCGGCCTGGAGAACTACGCCACGGCGATCGTCGACCCGAAGTTCTGGGACGCGACCGGACGCGTCGTGCTGTTCCTGGTCGTGCAGGTGCCGATCATGCTGGTGCTCGCCCTGGTGGCCGCGTTGGCGCTCGACAGCGCACGGCTGCGGTTCGTGCCCTTCTACCGGCTGAGCATCTTCCTCCCCTACGCCGTCCCCGGCGTGGTCGCGGTGATGATCTGGGGCTACATGTACGGCGACCAGTTCGGACTCGTGGCGGATCTGAACCGCTGGCTCGGCGACATCGTGCCCTCCCCGCTGTCGTCGACGTGGATCCTGCCCGCGATCGGCAACATCGTCACCTGGGAGTTCGTCGGCTACAACATGCTGATCTTCTTCTCGGCGCTGCAGGCCGTGCCGCAGGAGCTCTACGAGGCGGCTGAGATCGACGGGGCCGGCGCCCTGCGCACGGTGTTCAGCATCAAGCTCCCGGCCATCCGCGGCGCGATCGTCGTGGCGACCATCTTCTCGATCATCGGCAGCTTCCAGCTGTTCAACGAGCCGGCCGTGCTGCAGAAGATCGCGCCGAACTCGATCTCGAGCTACTTCACGCCGAACATGTACGCCTTCAACCTGTCGTTCGCCGGATCGCAGTTCAACTACGCGGCCGCGATCGCGATCATCTCCGGCGTGATCACCATGATCATCGCGTTCTTCGCGCAGTCCCTCGGATCGAAGGAGCAGAAGTGATGAGCGTCATGACGTCCCAGGGCGCGGAGCCGCTGAACACCGAGGCCGTCGTCACCGGCCGCCGACCCAGCCGGCTCGCGAGCGGCCGGATCCAGGGTCGTCCCGCCCGCCGCGCCGGCCGGCGACCGGCGCGCCGCACGCGCACCTCGATCACCCTCATGATCGTGATGACCCTGATGCTGCTCTACAGCCTGGGCCCGCTGTTCTGGCTCGTGGTGAACTCCACGAAGTCGCGGCAGGACCTCTACACCACGTCCGGCCTCTGGTTCGGGCCGAAGTTCTCCCTCTTCACGAACATCGCCGACGTGTTCGCGTACGACGACGGGGTGTTCCTGCGCTGGTTCCTCAACACCGTGCTCTACGTGGTGGTCGGCGCCGGCGGCGCCACGCTGCTGGCCACCCTGGCCGGGTACGGGCTCGCCAAGTACCGCTTCCCGGGCCGGCGCGCGGTGTTCGCGATCATCCTCGGCGCCCTCGCGATCCCCGGATCCGTGCTCGCGGTGCCCCAGTTCCTGCTGTTCAGCAAGCTCGGGCTCACGAACACCCCGGCCTCGGTGCTCATCCCGTCGCTCGTGAGCGCCTTCGGTCTGTACCTGGTCTGGGTCTACGCGGCCGAGGCGATCCCGGACGAGCTCATCGAGGCGGCGCGCCTGGACGGCGCCGGCGAGCTGCGGATCTTCTTCTCGATCTCGCTCCGGCAGCTCGCCCCGGCCTTCATCACCGTGCTGATGTTCGCCGTCGTCGCCACCTGGAACAACTACTTCCTGCCGCTCATCATGCTCTCCAGCCCCGAGTGGTACCCGCTCACGGTCGGACTCAGCCAGTGGGCGTCCGCGTCCGCGTCGATCGGCACGCAGCCGATCCCGCAGCTGGTCATCACCGGCTCGCTGCTGACGGTGCTGCCCATCTCGGCCGCCTTCCTCTATCTGCAGCGCTACTGGCAGTCCGGCCTCGCCGCCGGAAGCGTCAAGTAGCCGCAACCCCTCTGTTCACCTCCCCCGCACGAAACTCTGCATCACCTCCGGAAAGGACCCCGCAGTGAAGAAGAACATCTGGATGCGCGCCGCCGTCGTCGTCGGCGCCGCCTCGCTCATGATGGGCGCCCTCGCGGGCTGCCAGGGCGGCAGCGACGCCGCCCAGGGCGGTTCGAAGGCCGACATCGACGCCGCTCTCAAGAAGGGCGGCGAGCTGACCTGGTGGACCTGGAGCGACGCCACGCAGAAGCAGGCCGACGCGTTCACCAAGGAGCACCCCAACGTCAAGATCAAGGTCGTGAAGCTGGACAACCCGGATGCTGCGGTGACGAAGCTGCAGAACGCCGTCAAGGCGGGATCCGGTGCTCCCGACATCGTGCCCGTCGAGTACCAGACCATGCCGCAGCTGACCATGGCCGGGGCACTCGCCGACATGACCTCCTACGGCTTCGACGGCTACAAGGACCAGTTCACCGCGTCGACCTGGAGCTCCGTGAACGTGAACGGCAAGCTCGTCGGCATCCCGATGGACTCCGGTCCGATGGTCTTCATCTACAACAAGGACCTCTATGCCGCCGCCGGCATCACCGAGGCGCCGAAGACCTGGGACGAGTTCGTCAAGGACAGCGCGGCCATCCACGCGAAGGATCCGAACACCTACATCGCCACCGGCGGCGACGCCGGATTCTTCACCAGCATGATCTGGGCGTCCGGCGGCCATCCGTTCAAGACCGACGGCGAGAAGGTCACGATCGACCTTCAGGACGAAGGCAGCAAGAAGTTCGCCGACATGTGGGGCGGCATGCTGCAGCGCGGCGAGCTCTCCCCGCTGGCCACCTGGTCGGACGAGTGGAGCAAGGCACTGAACCAGGACAAGCTCGCCACGCTCATGATGGGTTCCTGGATGATCTCCGGAATGGATGATCACGGCGCCGGCAAGTGGCAGGTCGCCCCGATGCCGACGTGGGACGGGACTCCCGGATCCGCCGAGAACGGCGGAAGCGGACTGAGCGTCACCGACCAGAGCAAGAACAAGGCCCTCGCGGCCGCCGTGCTGCAGTTCATGGCCGACGGCACCGGCCGCACGCTCATCAACCAGAACGGCTTCCCGTCGACGGTCAAGGAGTTCGACAACGCCGACTGGAAGAACATGACCTTCGCGGCGTACGGCGACCAGAAGCCGAACCCGATCGGCGCGGACTCGGCGAAGTCGGTCATCGCGGGCTGGCAGTACCTGCCGTTCCAGGGATACGCCAACAACGTGTTCGGCGACTCGGTCGGCAAGGCGATCGGCGCCAAGGGCGATCTGAACGCGGCTCTGAAGGAGTGGCAGAAGACGCTCGTCGACTACGGGAACCAGCAGGGCTTCCAGGTCAACAAGTAACCCGCCGCCGCTCGGTGCGGGGTCCGCTGCGGCGGGCCCCGCACCTTTCCCGCCGCCCTCCACGACCCCTCGATCCTTCCCGGAGTCCGCAATGCCCACCTTCGCCATCGGCGAGACCGACTTCCTGCTCGACGGAGCGCCGTTCCAGGTGATCTCGGGCGCGATGCACTACTTCCGCATCCACCCCGGCCTCTGGGAGGACCGTCTGCGGACGGCCCGTCAGATGGGCCTCAACACGATCGAGACCTACGTGCCGTGGAACGCGCACGAGCCGGTGCGCGGCGAGTTCTCCGCGGAGGGCGACCTCGACCTCGGCCGCTTCCTCGACCTCGTGCAGGCGCAGGGGATGCACGCGATCGTGCGCCCCGGCCCGTACATCTGTGCCGAGTGGCACAACGGCGGACTGCCGGAGTGGCTCATCGCGGATCCCGGGATCCGCGTCCGCTCGCAGGATCCGCGCTATCTCGCCGAGGTGGAGCGCTATCTCACGCGCGTGTACGACATCGTCCGGCCGAGGCAGATCCACCGCGGCGGGGGAGTCATCCTCGTGCAGATCGAGAACGAGTACGGGGCGTACGGCTCCGACAAGGCGTACCTGCGCGCCCTCACCGACCTCACCCGTGACGCCGGCATCGAGGTGCCGCTCACGACGGTCGACCAGCCCGCCGGCTCCATGCTCGACGACGGTACGCTGCCCGATCTGCACAGCACCGCGTCGTTCGGATCGCGCGCGGCGGAGCGCCTGGCGGCGCTGCGCCGGCACCAGCAGACGGGGCCGCTCATGTGCTCCGAGTTCTGGTGCGGCTGGTTCGACAGCTGGGGCGAGCCGCACCACACCACCTCCGCGGCCGACAGCGCGGCGGAGCTGGAGACCCTCCTCGCCGCGGGCGCCAGCGTCAACATCTACATGGTGCACGGCGGCACGAACTTCGGCTACACGGCGGGCGCCAACGACAAGGGCGTCTACCGGCCGATCGCGACGTCGTACGACTACGACGCGCCGATCGCCGAGGACGGCACGCCCACCGAGAAGTACTGGCGGTTCCGCGACGTGATCGCCGCGTATGCGCCGGTGCCGGAGGACCTCCCTGCGCCCCGGACGCCCGCGCGCGTCCTGGAGGCGCCGCTGGTGCGCGCCGTCGCGCTCGCCGACGCGGGGCTGGAGAGCTGGACCCGGCACGAGACCGCGCCCGCCGCGACGGCCTTCGGTTCCCCGCGCGGCTACTCCCGGTATGCGGTCGCGGTCCCGCACGGCGGCGCGCTCACCGTGGGCGAGGCGCGCGACCGCGCACATGTGTTCCTCGACGGACGCCCCGTCGGGATCCTGGATCGCGAAGCGCACGACCGCGTGCTCACGGTGCCGGCGGCGGGCGAGCTCTCGATCCTCGTCGAGCATCTCGGCGGCGTGAACTACGGTCCGCGGATCGGCGAGGCCAAGGGCCTGATCGGCCCCGTGCGTCTGGACGGCGAGGAGCTGCACGACTGGGCCGTCTCCCCCCTCGAGCTGACCGCCGACGCCGTGCGCGCGGCACTCGCCGCGCACGGGACGGCGGTGCGCCCCGGCGTTCCCGTCGCCGGTCCGGTGCTGCTCGGGGGCGTCTTCGACGCCGACCCCTCGGGCGACCTGCATCTCGACGTGAGCGGCTGGGGATCCGGCGCGGTGTGGATCAACGGCTTCGCACTCGGCCGCCACTCCGCGCGCGGCCCGCAGGAGACGCTGTACGTCCCCGCGCCCGTGCTGCGCGCCGGAGGCAACGAGATCCTCGTGCTGGAGCTCCGTGGCGCGGAGCGGCCGACGGTGCGCTTCGCGGAGTGGCCGCGGCTCGGCCCGACCGAGTTCTGAATGCGGTCAGGTCAGAGCCGGAGCGGGACCGGTGCTGTCCCGCACCACGAGCCGGGTCGGGATGAGCGGGTTGTCGGGCAGGGGATCGCCGTCGATCATCGCGATGAGCAGCTCGGTCGCGCGCTGGCCGACCACGTCGAAGTTCTGGTGGACGGTGGTCAGGGCGGGCCAGTAGCTGTCGCTGTCCTCGCTGTCGTCGAAGCCGATCACGCTGAGATCCTCGGGGATCCGCAGTCCCGCCTCGTGGGCCGCGTGCATCACGCCGAGCGCCATCTGGTCGTTCGCCGCGAACATCGCCGTCGGGCGCGGGCTCTCGGCGAGGATCTCCCGGCCGGCGGCGCGGCCCGAGGCGGCGGTCCAGTCGCCGCGGTGCAGCGTCGGCGCGTCGAGCCCGCGCTCCTGCAGCACATGTGCGTAGGCGTCCTCACGGCGGCGTGCGGAGAACGACTTGAGCGGGCCCGCCACGTGCGCGATGCGGGTGTGGCCGAGGTCGAGCAGGTGCTGCATGGCGATCCGGGCGCCCTGCTCCTGGTCGGTGTCGACCAGGGTGTGCTCCGCGGTCGCCGTGGAGTCGACGATCACGAGCGGCAGGCCCGCGGTCAGGGCGTAGTCGTCGGGCGAGCCGAACTCGGCGGACATGATCAGGATGATGCCGTCGACGGCCTGCTCCTCGAGGCGCCCGAACGCGCCCGTCACCGAGACGCGCGTGGGGTCGGCCACAGGGATCAGGGTGGTCGTGTAGCCGGCCGCGGCGCCGGCCTCGGCGACCGCTTCGAGGGTGCGCTCGTTGCCCAGCGTCGTGATGTTGAACGTGACGACGCCGAGGCTGCGGAAGCGGCCGGACTTCAGATTGCGCGCGGCGCTGTTCGGGCGGTACCCGAGCTCCTTCATCGCGGCGAGCACCTTCTCGCGCTTCTCCGGGCGCACGTGGACATAGCCGTTGGCCACGCGCGACACGGTCTGCGGAGAGACGCCCGCGCGCTGGGCAACGTCCTTGATCGAGGCGCGCGGAGCGCCGTCCTTGGTCCGTTGCACATTGGTCCCTTGCATGGCAACGTAAACAATACTCGAACCGCTGAGGAAGAGGAATCATGTCGTCATCGACCGTCGACCACGCCGTCGTGGATCTCGGCATCGTGCTCCAGACCGAGGACGTCGCCCTCGTCCTGGACATCCGCGGCGGCGGGCTGCCGGAGGTGGTGCACTGGGGCGCGGCCTGCGGACCCCTCGACGCCGCGTCCTTCGACGCGCTGACGCGCACCGGCGTCTTCCCCGACGCCGGCAGCGAGGTCGACGCGGTCGTGCCCGTATCGCTGCTCCCCGAGCTCTCCCGCGGATGGAGCGGGACGCCGGGGATCAGCGGCTCCCGGGACGGCGCGCACTGGTCGCCGCGCTTCGAGGTGACCGGGGTCCGGGTGGACGGCGCCCCGCTCGAGGACGGATCCGGCCCGGTGCCGACCGGACGCCGCCTCGTCTCCCTCGGCCCTGCTTCGGTGCAGGTGTCCGCCCGCGACGACGAGGCGCAGCTGGAGCTCGAGCTCGACGTCGAGCTCATCGCCTCCGGCGCGATCCGCACCCGCGCGGCCCTCCGCAACGCCGGCGACGACGGGTACGCGCTCGATGCGCTCCTGCCGACGCTGCCCGTGCCGCTGGAGGCGGACGAGGCGCTGGACTTCGCGGGACGCTGGGCGGTCGAGCGCGTTCCGCAGCGGCGCCGCCTCGGCGTCGGCGCGCACCGCAGGGAGAACCGGCGCGGGCGCACCGGCCTCGGGAGCGCGCTGGTGCTCGCCGTCGGCCGGCACGGCTTCGACGAGGCCTCGGGCGAGGTGTGGGGGATCCACGTCGGCTGGTCCGGCGACCACGTGCATCAGGTCGAGCGGGTCGCCGAGGGCCGCCAGGTGCTCGCCGGGGGCGAGCTGCTGCGGCCCGGCGAGATCCGGCTGGGTGCCGGCGACGAGTATCGGAGCCCGTGGCTGTACGGCTTCCACGGGCAGGGCCTCGACGCGCTCGCGGCGCAGTCGCACCGGATGCTGCGCGCGCGGCCCCAGCACCCGCTGTCGCCCCGCCCGGTCACCCTCAACGTGTGGGAGGCCGTGTACTTCGACCAGAACGAGCGGGATCTCGTGGAGCTGGCCGATGCCGCCGCGTCCGTCGGGGTGGAGCGCTTCGTGCTCGACGACGGCTGGTTCGGTGCGCGCCGCAACGACCGCGCCGGGCTCGGCGACTGGACCGTGTCGCCCGAGGTGTGGCCGCAGGGGCTGCATCCGCTCATCGACCATGTGCGCGGCCTGGGCATGCAGTTCGGGCTCTGGGTGGAGCCGGAGATGGTGAATCCCGACTCCGACCTGGCCCGCGCGCATCCGGACTGGATCATGTCGGCGCGCTCGGAATGGCCGCTCACGGGGCGCCATCAGCAGGTGCTCGATCTGGCGAACCCGGCCTGCTACGCGCACGTGCGCGACGCGCTCATCGCGCTGCTCGACGAGTACGACATCGCGTACCTGAAATGGGATCACAACCGCGACCTCGTCGAGGCGGGCACCGGATCCCGGCGCGCACCGGGCGTGCACGGGCAGACCCTCGCGTTCTACGCGCTCGTGGACGAGCTCAAGCGCCACCAGCCGGGGCTCGAGATCGAGTCGTGCTCCTCGGGCGGCGGACGCGTCGACCTGGGCGTGCTCGAGCGCACGGACCGGGTGTGGGGATCGGACGACAACGACCCCCTGGAGCGCCGGCGGATCAACGCATGGACGGCCCAGCTGGTGCCGCCGGAGCTCATCGGCGCGCACATCGCGTCCGCCCCCTCGCACGTCACCGGCCGCACCCACACCCTCGCGTTCCGCGCCTCCGTCGCGCTCTTCGGGCACCTGGGCGTCGAAGCGGACATCCGCCGTTGGAGCGACGAGGAACGCGCCCAGCTGGCGGAGTGGATCGCCCTGCACAAGCGCGAGCGCGCCCTGCTGCACGGCGGCCGGATGGTGCGTGCGCAGACACCGGACCCGGCCTTCGCGCTGCAGGGCGTGATCGCCGAGGACGGCGGACGCGGGCTCTACCTGTTCACCGCACTCGCCATCGGTGCGACCGCGACGGCGGGGCGCTTCCGTCTGCCCGGGCTCGACGACGGCCGGCGCTACCGGGTCGAGATCGAGCCGCTCAGCCTGCGGGGACTCGCGGGCAACGCCGCGGCGTGGCAGCGGGACGGCGTCGAGCTGACCGGGAGGATCCTCGGCCGCATCGGCATCGTGATGCCGTCGGTGCATCCCGAGACAGCCGTCATCCTGAGAGCGACAGCGGTCGACTGAGCGTCGGCGTCGCGCCCTCAGTCCACGAGCACCTCGTCGCCGACGCGGATCGTGCCGCCGACGCCTGCGGGGTCGCCGACCGCGCCGCTGATCCCCGGCAGCACGAGCAGGCGGCCGAGCGTCGGCTCGTCCTGGCCGAGGGATCCGGTGAGCGTCTTCAGCACGCTCGCGTCGCGCTCGCCGGTGTCGGGGTTCGCGTGCGTCGCCAGGCAGCGCACGATCGGGCCGGCGGTGCGCAGCCGCACGTCGCCGAT
>JABLTH010013877.1_pt1 | contig 13661 bp, 12 predicted proteins | sample 7875711 | NCBI WGS metagenome assembly JABLTH01 (sample SAMN14941262, study PRJNA633318) | bioreactor metagenome | isolation source: bioreactor | place: China | collected 2019-03-05 | reverse complement strand
CGCTGCTTCTGTCCGCCCGAGAGCCCGCCCGGCAAGCGTTGAGCCACACTGTGCGGCAAGCGCACCAGATCGAGCAGCTCGCGAATCCGCCGCTGCAATGCTTCGCCCTTCAACCCCTTATAGAACTGCAGGGGCCGCGCCAGAATGCGCTCGATGGTGTGCGACGGGTTGAGCGCCGTGTCGGCCATCTGGAAGACGATCTGGATGCGGCGCAGCGCGTCGGGCGAACGCTTTGCAAGCAGTGGTTCAAGTGCCTTGCCGTGGAACGTCATGCTGCCCTCGCACGGCGCAATCAATCCCGCAATGGCGCGGGCCAGCGTGGTCTTGCCCGAGCCGGATTCACCGATCACCCCGATGGCCTGCCCGCGATAGAGCTTGAAGTTGATGTCATCGAGGATGCGCGTGGCGGGCTGGCCCTTGGCATCCACCGCCCCGTAGCCGGCGCCCAACCCCTGCACATCGAGCAGCAATTCGCCCTCGCCCAGACAGTGCTCTGCCGGGCGCGCCTTGGGCCGTGCCGCCGCCAGCAGGCTCCTGGTGTAGTCGTGATCGGGCGTGGCGAGGATGTGCGCGGTGGGGTTCATCTCCTGCATCTGGCCGCCGCGCAGCACCAGGATGTGATCGGCCATCTGCGCCACCACGGCCAGGTCATGGCTCACGTAGACCGCGGTAGCGCGGCGCTCGCGCACCACGCGGCGGAACGCACGGAGCACCTCGATCTGCGTGGTCACGTCCAGCGCGGTGGTCGGTTCGTCCAGGATCACCAGATCCGGATCGATGATCAGCGCCATGGCAGCCATGAGCCGTTGCAACTGCCCGCCCGACACCTGATGCGGATACCGCTCGCCAATGGTTTCGGGATTGGGCAGCGCCAGTTCGCGGAACAACTCCACGGCTTTGGCCTCAGCTTCTGCCCGCGACATCGTACGGTGAATGCGCGCAGGCTCCACCACCTGATCCAGGATCGTGCGCGACGGGTTGAACGACGCCGCTGCACTCTGCGCGATGTAGGCCACGGTGCGCCCGCGCAGCGCGCGTTGCTCTGCGTGCGGCAGGTGCAGCACGTCGATATCGCCAATGCGGATGCTGCCCGATGCGATCTCACAGCCGCGGCGCGCATAGCCCATCAGCGCCAGTGCGGTGGTGGTCTTGCCGGAGCCCGACTCGCCAATCAGCGCCAGCACTTCGCCGGGCTGGATGGCAAAGCTGAGGTTGTCTACGAGAGTCTGTTCGCCTGCGGTAATGCGCAGGCCTTCTACGACGACGGACGCACCCATGTTCAACGCCCTCCGCGTTCGCGGGCCCGAGAACGACCTCGGCCCGGCAGGTTGTCGATGACGATATTGACCGCGATGGTCAGGCTCGCAATGGCCAGCGCCGGCACGATGACCGAAGCGCCCGCATCCGGCAGCGCGCCGATGTTCTCGCGCACCAGCGAACCCCAGTCGGCCGACGGTGGCTGAATGCCGAGGCCCAGGAAGCTGAGGCTCGCCAGCAGCAGCACGACGTACACGAAGCGCAGGCCCAGATCGGCCAGCATGGGCCCGAGGATGTTGGGCAGGATCTCGCGCAGCATGATGTACAGCGTGCCCTCGCCGCGTGTGCGCGCCACGGTCACGTAGTCGAGCGCGTTGATGTTGACTGCCAGGGAGCGCGCAATGCGATACGCGCCAGGCACGTAGATGATGGCGGCAGTCACCACCAGCATCGTCACCGAAGAACCGAAGCCGGCCACCATGAGCAACGCGAACATCTTGCTCGGGATGGCCGTGAGCGTATCGAGCACGCGGCTCAACGTGGCGTCGACCAGACCACCCATGGCAGCGGCAAACAGCGCCAGCACCGTGCCCGTGCCGCTGGCCAGCACGGTGGCCACGAGGGCCACGCCCACGGTGTAGCGCGCGCCTTCCACCACGCGGACGAACATGTCGCGACCGAGGTAATCGGTGCCGAACCAGTGGGCCGCGCTCATGGGGCCGAAGACGTCACCGTTGCCGTCGCCGCTGGTAATCAGATGTGCGGGCAGCAGCGCGGGGCCGACCAGCGCCGCCAGCACCCAGAACACCAGCACAGCCAGGCCGATGAGGCCCGTGACGCCGAAGCTGCTCAGCAGGCGCCGTATGGGGTGGCGCGGTGCAGGCGGCGCGGGTGGCGTGCCGGCCGGCAACGTAGGGGAAGTTGGCGTGGTTTCCATCGTCAGGCTCTTGTTCATAGGATCAGCATCAACGGTGGCGCAGACGCGGGTTGGCAACAATGCCAAGCACATCGGCCGCGGTCACGAGCAGCAGGTAGCCCGCGCAGAAAATCATGGCGCAGGCCTGCACGAGCGGCATGTCACGCTGCGATACGCCATCCACCATCAGCTTGGCGATGCCGGGATAGTTGAAGATCGTCTCGATGATGATCACGCCGCCCAGCAGGTACGACAGCGACAGCGCCACCGCATTGGCGATCGGACCCACGGCATTGGGCAGCGCATGCGCAAGCACCACGCGCATCGGCGAGGCGCCCTTCAGACGCACCATTTCGATGTACGGCGCCTCGAGCTGGTCGATGACGGCGGCGCGGCTCATCCGCATCATCTGCGCGACGATCACGCAGCACAGGCTCAGCACCGGCATGGCAAACGCCTTCAGCATGTGGCCGAGCGATTCGATGTCGTTGACGTACGACAGCGCGGGCAGCCAGCGCAGCTTGACCGCAAACACCAGCACCGCCAGCGTCGCCACCAGAAACTCCGGCACCGACACCACGGCCACGGACGCGGTGGAGGCCACCCTGTCGAACCATGAGCCGCGCCAGACGGCCGAGGCAACGCCCAGGCTGAGCGCAATCGGCACCGAGAACAGCGCCGTCACCGCGGCCAGCAGCAGCGAGTTGGGCAGGCGGCTTGCCACGAGTTCGGCCACTGGCATCTGCGTGGTGGTCGACTGCCCCAGGTCGCCGCGCGCAATGCCGGCCAGCCAGTGCACATAGCGCTGCGGCGCCGGCACGTTCAGGCCCATCTGCGCGCGCAGCGCTGCCAGGGCTTCGGGCGTGGCGTCCTGCCCCAACTGTTCTTGCGCGGCGTCGCCGGGCAGCACAGCGGTGATCGAGAACACGATGACCGACACCGCCAGCAACGACAGCAGCGCCAGCGCCACGCGCCGCACCAGCAGCTTAAGGATGACTCGATTCATGACAGCCCCTTCATCACCTTCGGCAAGAACGCCACCATCGCACCGTCAGGCTTCAAGCCAGACGTTCTCGGCAAACGAGTAGCCCATCAGTCCACCCAGCGGGATCGGCGCCAGGCCCTTGAGCTTGGTCGTGTGCCCATCGATGCTGGCCAGGAACAGCGGAATGCCGATGCCCGCCTCTCCATGGATCATCGTCTGCATATCGGCGTACATCTGCTTGCGCTTGGCGACATCCGTCTCAGCGCGGGCGGCGATGAGCAACTGGTCGAACTTCGGGCTTTTCCAGCGCGATTCATTCCAGGCCGCGTCGGATTTGAAGAACTGCGTGAGGATCGTGTCGGCGCTCGGGCGCGGGTTGACGTTGCCGAAACCGACCGGGCTGCTCAGCCAGTGGTTGGACCAGTAACCGTCGGCAGGCATCCGCTTGACGTCGAGGTCCAGGCCGATGCGCTGTGCGGTCTGCTGCAGCACCAGTGCAATCTCCACCGAATACTGCGCCGCCGGCGAGGCCACCACGGGAATCTTGCCCGTCACGCCCGACTTCTGCAGGTGGAATTTCGCCTTGTCGATATCGAACGCGCGCTGCGGCAGTTCCTTGAAATAAAAGCGGTTGGTCGGGTCGATCGGCTGGTCGTTGCCGAGCACCGCGTAATCCAGCGCGATGGTCTTCTTCATCTGTTCGCGGTCGAACAGGTACTTCATCGCCATCACGAAATCGGGGTTCGCGCCCGGGCCCATATCCTTGCGCATGATCAGGTCAGAGTACTGGCCCGATTGCGTCGTGAAGATGGCGTAGCCTGGCGTGCTCTTGACGCGTGCCACGGCACGCGGGTTGACGGACGCCACCAGGTCCATCCCGCCCGAGAGCAGCGCATTGACGCGCGCGCTTTCATCGCCGATGCCGACAAACTCAATCTCGTCCAGATACGGCTTGCCCGGTTTCCAGTACCCGTCGTTGCGCACGACGACGGTACGCACGCCAGGCTTGAACTCCTTGATCTTGTACGGGCCGGTGCCGATGCCGCCGCTGAAATCGGTCGTGCCGTCCTTGACGATATGGAAGTGGAAGGTGCCGAGGATCACGGGCAAGTCGGCGTTCGGAGCGGTCAGCACCACCGTCACCTCGTTCGGCCCGGTCGCCTTGACGCTCTCGATCTGGTCGGCCAGCACCTTGGCCTTCGAGGCAGTGGCCGGATCCTTGTGGCGCATGACGGAATACACCACGTCTGCCGGGGACAGGGCCTTGCCATCGTGGAAGGTCACACCCTTGCGCAGCGTCAGCACCCAGGTCTTGGCATCGGCCGTGTGGTACGACTCGGCCAGCGCAGGGCGCGGCGTGAGGCTGCCGTCCAGCACGAACAGGCCGTTGTAGACCATGTTGCAGCGCACGTAGTCGTTCTGGTTCGACTGCTTGGCCGGGTCGAGCGTGTCGGTCGCTGCTGCGGTGGCCGCCGCCACGCGGATGCGTCCACCACGGCGCGGCGTCTGCGCATACGCGCTGACGGCCGTGCCCGCCAGGCTGCCGGCGAGCGTGGCCTGCATGCCACCGGCCATCAGCATCTTCAACACGTCGCGTCGCGAGGCACCGCGCTTGAGCGACGCCATCACCCGCTGGCTTTCGGCGGGACCGACAAGGTTCTCGAACTCGTTATGGCTGTCGCTCATGGTGGGGCTCCTGATGGATCTGGTCTGATTGAAATGCGTTGCGATCGTTGGATACTGCGGAAGACTGCGTTTGCGGCGCCGCTCAGGCAAATCGGTCTTTGAGCTGGTAGTACATGCCGACCGCGGGCAAAAACCACGGCGGGCCAAAGTGACCGGGAATGGCGCTCCACGCGCGATCTCGCCACGGGTTGGCAGCAGCGTCGCCGGCCATGACTTCGGCCATGCGCTGGCCCATGTGCACGGACATCTGCGTGCCATGCCCGCTGTAGCCCATGGAGTAGAACAGGCCGTCACGTTCACCCGCATGCGGCAGGCGATCTTGCGTCATGTCGACGAGTCCGCCCCAGCAGTAATCGAGGCGCACATCGCGCAACTGCGGGAAGGTTTCCGTCAGGCCGGCGCGGAGCACCTCGCCGCTCATCGCATCCTGCTGCGGGCTCGACACCGCAAAGCGTGCGCGGCCACCAAACACCAACCGGTGATCTGGCGTCAGCCGGAAGTAGTGATGAATATTCGCCACCGTCACATACGTGCGGCGCGCTGCCAGCAACGCGTGCGCGCGCTCCGCACCCAGCGGTTCGGTGGTGACGATAAAGCTGCCAATCGGGACGATGCGCCGACGCAGCCAGCCGAACGTGCCATAACCGCCGTGGCGCGACGCGCCCGTCGCCAGCAGCACCTGTTTGGCCAGCACCGTGCCGCGCGTGGTGTGGACACGATGCACCTGCCCTTGCACACGCTCGACGCGTTGCACACAAGTGCGCGTATGAACTTGAGCACCCTGACGCTGTGCCGCCATGGCCAGGCCCTGCGCAAAGCGGCCCATGTGCATCTGCCCGCTGCGCTTGTAGAGCAGGCCGCCATGAAAGCGCTCGCTCTGGATTTCAGCACGCACGCGGGCAGCATCGAGTATCTCGACATCCCGATCCACACCATCCGCAATCAGCCGGTCCGCACTGCGTTGCAGGGCGTCCATCTGATACAGCTTGGTGGCGAGCTTGAGCTTACCGTTGCGCTGGAAGTCGCAGGCGATGCCCTCCTCGCGCACGATGCGCTCCACCGTATCCACGGCGGCGTCGTAGGCGTGATACCAGGCGCGGGCGCGGTCCACGCCCACCTTGGCAGCCAGGTCGGCGTAATCCACTGCCAGGCCGTTGTTCACGTGGCCGCCGTTACGCCCCGACGCCTCGGGCGCCACCCTCTCGCCCGCTTCCAGCACGACCACGCTGGCGCCACGCCGGGCCAGCGCCAGCGCGGCCGACAACCCCGTGAAACCGCCGCCGACGATCACCACGTCTGCCTGCGCCGGCAGATCGTGCACGTCCAGCGCCAGCGCGGGCACCGAGTCGTTCCAGTAGGAGTCGAGTTTCATGGAGGTCATGTGGGGTGGCGATCGAGACGCGGCTTAGAGGCCAACAACACCGGGCAGGCCGCCGATGTCCTGGATCTCGGTGTAACGGTACGCCGGATTGCCGGGGCCGTGACCGCGGTTGACGAACACCTTGTTGACGATGCCGAGGTCATCGGCCGACATCAGGTCGTAGCGCAGGCTGGACGACACGTGCAGCACGTCTTCCGGATTGCAGCCCAATGAATCGAACATGTATTCGAACGCCTTCAGGCGCGGCTTGTAGGCCTGAGCCTGCTGCGCCGTGTACACGCGGTGGAACGGCGCACCGAGCATCGCCACATTCTTCTGGATCTGCGAGTCATCGGCGTTGGACAGGATCACCAGCGGGATTTCCTTGGCGACCTTGGCCAGACCTGCCGGCACGTCGGCATGCGGGTCCCACGTCGGCACGGCATCGTAGTAAGCCTGGCCATCGGTGTCGAAGTACTGGATCTTCCATTTCTTGCACAGGCGGCGCACCGCGTTTTTCAGCACGACCTCGTACGGTTTCCAGTCGCCCAGCACCTCGTCGAAGCGGTAGGCAGTGAAGTCGGCGATGAACTGCTCCATCTGCTCGGCCGTAATGCGATCGGCAAACAGCTCGCGCGTCATCTCGCCCATGCGGAAGCGCGTGAGCGTGCCATAGCAGTCAAAGGTGATGTACTTGGGGCGGAAGGTCATGGTTTGAGGTCCTAAGGTCCTGAAGGTGGCTGCTGTTATGCAGTCTTTGCAGCACGGTTATGACGAAATCATTGAAGCACGCAGACTCGTAACGGTTGTAGGGAAATGCGCGGTCTCACGTGAGAAAGCTGCTGTTTCGGATGGCACTCGCGGCATGCCATGCGGTCTGCACCGCTGGCGTGCCGCACGCACCGCCAAGGCACGCTAGTGCGTCGCAGCAAAATCGATCAGCACACTTTTGAAGCGCAGGTTGGCCTCCACGGCTTGCCGGCCCAGATCCTTGCCGATACCCGATTGGTGATAGCCGCCGGTGGGGATGACGAAATCTGCGCTGCGCCCATAGCGGTTGATCCAGACCGTGCCCGCCGCGATGCCGCGCATGGCGCGCAGCGCGCGTCCGATGTCTGCGGTGTGCACGCCGGCGGCCAGGCCGTAATGTTCGTGCGCGGCGAGTGCCAGGCCTTCCTCTTCATCATCGAAGGTCTGCACCGTCAGCACGGGGCCGAAGATTTCTTCCCGCACGGCCGGGTTGTCTGCGCGCACGCCTTCGAGCACCGTGGGCTGGAAATACGCCCCACCGGGGCCATCGCCAAACAGGCCGCCGCCGCAGCGCACCTGCGCACCAGCGTCGCGTGACCGCTCCACGATGTCGAGAATGCGCCCCGCCTGCGCCGCCGAAATGATCGGCGGCAGCGTGGCGGTGTCGTCCCAGGTGGCACCGGGCCGCAACGCGGCAAAGCGTGCGGTGATACGCTCGATTAATGCCTGGGCAACCTGCCGTTGCACGATCAGGCGCGAGCCCGCCACGCACACCTGCCCCGCGTTGCCGGTGATGGCGCCCGCGACAATGGCCGCCACCCGGTCGATGTCGGGCGCGTCGGCAAAGACGAGCTGCGGGCTCTTGCCACCCAGCTCCAACGTGACGGGCTTCGGGCCATGCGAGGCGCAGGTCGCCATGATGGCGGCGCCGGTGCGGGTCGAGCCGGTGAAGGTCATCTTGGAGATCAGCGGATGCCGCGTGAGCGCGTCGCCCGTGGTGCGGCCGTCGCCCTGCACCACGTTGAAGAGGCCCGGTGGCACGCCCGCTTCGATGGCCAACTCGGCCAGCCGGATGGCCGAATATGGCGTCAGCTCGGATGGTTTGAGCACGACCGCGTTGCCGGCAGCCAGTGCCGCACCGACCTTCCACGAGACCATCACCATCGGGAAATTCCACGGCGTGATTGCGCCGACCACGCCGTAGGGCTCGGCCACCACCATGCCGAGGTTGTCGTGCCGCGTGGCCGCCACGTCGCCGCCGAGCTTGTCGGCGTATTCGGCAAAGAAGCGCAGGCCCTCGGCGGTGAATGGCACGTCCCAGGCGGCGGCGTCGCGCAGCGGGCGGGTGGAGCACACGGCCTCGAGCGGCGCCATGTTGGCCACGTCGGCGTCGATCAGATCAGCCCAGCGGCGCAGCACGCGCGCCCGGTCACGCGGTGCACGGCGCGCCCAGTCCGTCGTGCGCCACGCCTGCCACGCATCTTGCACGGCAGCGTCGACGGTGGAAGCGTCGGCCAGCGGTAGCTCCGCATGCACGGCGTTGTCGGAAGGGCGGCGTACAGTGATGCGGCCGGCGTCGGGCACAAGCCTGCCGCCGATGAAATGGCCGGAAGGTACGCGGATGGTCTGGGGGTCGAATTTGGCCACGAAATTGGGGGGCGCCGAAGCCCGGCACCCATATCGAAATGAGGTCATTGATGCTAGGCAGGAAGGCTCGGCATTTGGTTTCGTAACCGGGGGCGCTACCGCATCGAATTGCGAAACCCACACCCTCGACAGACGATGCTTGCAAATTGCGGGCAAACCCGAATTCGATCTGGCTCCCGGCGGCGATGTCGTCCAAGATGAGTGCCGGTGCCACCTTCATCCTTCGCCGGAAGGAACCTCCCATGTCTTCCTCGTCCGTACCTGCCCAGAACCTGCCCGCCGACGACGGCGTGGTGCTGCGCCCCATGACTGCCGACGATCTGGCCCAGGCGCATGCCCTGTCAGAAGAGCAGCGCTGGCCGCACCGCCCGGCCGACTGGGCGCAGAGTTTTGCGCATGCCGAGGGCATCGTCGCCGAGCGCGACGGCCAGATCATCGCCACCGCACAACGCTGGCGCTGGGGCCCCCGCCACGCCACCATCGGGCTGGTCATCGTGACGCCGGCATGCCAGGGCCGGCGCATCGGCCATCGCTTGATGAGCGCGCTGCTCGACGGTCTGGACAACCACACCGTGCTGCTGCATGCCACCGCAGAAGGGCGCGGCTTGTATGAGCGACTGGGCTTTGTGCGCACCGGCGAGATCCGCCAGCACCAGGGCGTTGCGCAACCCACGCCGCTGATCGCCCTGCCCACAGGCTGGCGCTTGCGCCCTGCCGGGCTCAATGAGGCTGCGGATTTGCGCCGGCTCGATGCGCAGGCGCGGGGCATGCCGCGCGATGCACTGATCGACGATCTGCTCGCCAGCGCAGACGCCTGCGTCGTGATGGACGACGATGGCGAGGCGCGCGGCTTTGCGATGCTGCGCCGATTCGGGCGCGGCCACGCCATCGGCCCCGTGGTCGCCCCGGACGCCGAGAGCGCCAAGGCGCTGATCGCGCATCTGGCGGGCATCAACGCCGGCCACTTCACTCGCATCGACATCGACTTCGACAGCGGTCTGGCGGAGTGGCTGGAGAGCATCGGCCTGCTGCGCGTGGACGCCCCCACCACCATGGTGCGCGGCGAGCCGCTGGCCACACCACCCGGCGCGCCCGCGCTGTTTGCCATCGTGACCCAGGCAATGGGTTGAACCCCGAACACCGCGCCGACCGCTCATCGTGACGACTACGTTCCTCTACAAGTCCGACCCTGTTCGCGGCCGGCAATGGGCGGAGGTCTTCCGCCAGCACGCGCCCGACATCGACTTCCGCATCTGGCCCGACATCGGCGATCCGCTACGGGTGCGCTTTCTTGCAGCCTGGGAGCCGCCCGCCGATATTGCGACGCAGTTCCCGCACCTGGAGGTGCTGTTCTCTTCGGGCGCGGGGGTCGATCAATTCAACTTTGCCGCGCTACCGCCCACGCTGCCCGTGGTGCGCATGGTGGAACCCGGCATCGTGCGCGGCATGGTGGAGTACGTCACGCATGCCGTGTTGAGCCTGCACCGCGATATTCCCGCCTACCGCCGCCAGCAGCAGGCGGAACAGTGGCGCCCGCAGCCGGTGCGGCCGGCCAATGAACGCCGCATTGGTGTGCTCGGGCTCGGCTCGCTTGGGCAGGCCGTGCTGGCCCAGTTGAAGGGTTTCGATTTCGACTGCGCGGGCTGGAGCCGATCGCGCCATGCCATCGACGGCGTGCATTGCTTTGCCGGGCAAGAGGAACTGGAAGCCTTCCTGGCGCGCACCGACATCCTCATCTGCCTGATGCCGTTGACCGATGCCACGCGCGGCGTGCTGAACGCAGCGCTGTTCGCGCAATTGCCGCAAGGCGCCGCGCTGGTGCACGTTGGCCGCGGCCCGCAACTGGTGAGCGACGACCTGCTTGCAGCGCTTGACAGTGGGCAGCTCAGCGAAGCCATGCTCGACGTGACCGACCCCGAGCCGCTGCCCGCCGGCCATGCGTTGTGGCGCCATCCGCGCATCCACATCACGCCGCACATTGCCAGCATGACGCAACCGCTTTCCGCAGCAGCGGTGGTCATCGACAACCTGCGTCGCTTTACCGCCGGCGAACCCATGGTCGGGCTTGTGGACCGCTCGCGCGGCTACTGAAACCCCGCATCAAACGGCGCGCCGCACGATCTGCTGCTGCGCGCCGAACAACAGCAGCACGCTGCGTTCTTCCCGCGCAAAGCAGCACCAAGCCTCAGTCGCCACGGCCTACTCTTGAGTCCATTGATTGCCTTCATTGCGCGAACGGACTCTGCCATGACCCAGCTCACCGATCTGCCCCAGCTTGCCTCGCTTGACGCCATCGACCGCGCGCACCTGATCCACCCGGTTGCCTCCTGGCGCACCCACGAGCAACGCGGGCCGACCGTACTGACATCCGGACGCGGTGCGTGGCTGACCGACGCACACGGCAACGAGTTACTCGACGCCTTCGCGGGCCTCTGGTGCGTCAACGTCGGCTATGGCCAGGAGAGCGTGGTGCAGGCCGCCGCCGAGCAGATGCGCCGCCTACCCTACGCCACGGGCTACTTCCATTTCAGCAGCGAGCCCGCCATCCGCCTGGCCGACAAGCTCGTGCAGATCACGCCGCGCTCGCTCAATCACGTCTATCTCACGCTGGGTGGGTCTGAGGCGGTGGATGCTGCGGTACGTTTCATCGTCCAGTACTTCAATGCCGTCGGCAAGCCGGCGAAGAAGCATTTCATTTCACTCGAGCGCGGGTATCACGGTTCGTCGTCCACGGGCGCGGGGCTGACGGCGCTGCCGGCGTTCCATCGTGATTTCGACTTGCCGCTTCCGACGCAGCACTACATCCCCTCGCCCAACCCGTACCGCGCGGCCAATCCGGCGGATGCGCAGGGCATCGTCGCAGCTTCGGTGGCGGCATTGCGTTCCAAGGTTGCGGAGCTGGGCGCGGACAACGTCGCGGCGTTCTTCTGCGAACCGATCCAGGGCTCCGGCGGCGTGATCGTCCCGCCCAAGGGCTGGCTCAAAGCCATGCGCGACGCCACGCGCGAGCTGGGCATCCTGTTCGTCGTGGATGAAGTCATCACCGGTTTTGGCCGCACCGGCCCCATGTTTGCCTGCGATGCCGAAGGCGTCGACCCCGACATCATGACGATGGCCAAGGGGCTCACGGCAGGCTACGTGCCGATGGGCGCGACGCTGATTTCCGACCAGATCTACGCGGGCATTGCCGACGGCGCTCCTGCCGGTGTGCCGATCGGCCATGGGGCGACGTATTCGGCCCACCCGGTGAGCGCGGCCGTGGCGCTCGAAGTGCTGCGCCTGTACGAAGAAGGCGGCATCCTCGCCAACGGCCAGCGCGGCGCGGCCAGTTTTGCGGCGGGACTGGACGGGTTGCTCACGCATCCGCTGGTGGGCGACTCACGCCATCGCGGCCTGCTGGGCGCGCTGGAACTCGTGAGCGACAAGGCCACCAAGCTCGGCTTCGATGCCGCACTTGGCCTGCCCAACCTGATTGCCTCGGCTGCCTATGGCAACGGCCTCGTGTTCCGCGCGTTTGGCGACAACATCCTCGGCTTTGCCCCCGCGCTGACCTACACCGAAGACGAATTCGCCCAACTCTTCGCGCGCCTGAAAAAGACGCTCGACGACGTGCTGGCCATGCCGGCCGTGCGTGCGGCGCTCGCCTGATGCAACCGGTAGCAACAGGCCCAACAAGCTGACACAAAAGACACCGGCTGCCGCAGAATCGGATCTATCTTCCACGCCTTCGCCCCTGCCATGACCGAAGCTCTCAAGATCGATCGTCTGGACCTGCGCATCCTCGCCCAACTGCAGAAGAACGGGCGCATGACGAACGTGGACCTGGCCGACGCCGTGGGCCTGTCGCCCAGCCCGTGCCTGATCCGCGTCAAGCGCCTGGAGCAGGCCGGCTACATCTCCGGCTACGGCGCGCACATCCGCCTGGAAAAGCTGGGCGACACGCTGACCGTCTTCACCGAGGTCACGTTGTCGGACCACCACCGCGAAACTTTCGTGCGCTTCGAAGCTGCCATCCGCGAGGTGGACGAAGTGCTCGAATGCCACCTGCTCTCCGGCGGCTACGACTACCTGCTGCGCTTCATCACGCGGGGCGTCAACCACTACCAGGAAGTGATTGAAGACCTGTTGGAACGCAACATCGGCATTGCCAAGTATTTCAGCTACATCGTCATCAAATCGCCGTTCATCAAAACGCACTGTCCGATCGAACGGCTCTTTCCCAACCAACGCTGACGCCTCTCGAAACCGAGTCCACTGTTGGATACGGTGAGGACCCACCCTGCATGACAACCGCCCTGATGCTGCACCGCGCCGACGGCGCCCCAATCTCAACCGAGTTCCGGCAAGCCGCCCTGAGCCCAAACGACCCCTTCGCGCAAGAACGGGAGATTGCCTGGGAAGGGCCAAACGCAATGAGCGCGGGGCGGGCGACCTTTGTCGGCGAGCGGGATGTCGCTAGCTTTCCGCATACGGAGACGCTCGCCGTCGTGGGGGGCGAGTTGACGCTCACGGCGCCGGGCTCGGCACCGCAGGTGATCGGCACGGGCTCCGGCGCGGTCATTGCATCCGGCACGGCCGTGCGCATCGAGGCTGCCGCCGGCGTTCGATTCGTGTTCTGCGCTGCTGTCATCAACACACCGACCACGCCGGCGCTCATCCCGCTGCACGCCGATGCGGACTTCAAACCGTCGGGTGGACCCGCGCCCTAAGTGCTGATCGGGCCGGTTCCGCAGTGTCGCAGCGATAACGTCTTCACCGACGAGCCAACGCAATACCGTGCGGGCACGTGGGACTCGACGCCGTATCACCGCATCGTGCGCGCGCATCCGGTGAACGAGTTCATGTACGTGCTCGATGGCGGTGTGCAATTCGCTGGCCCGGATGGCAACGTGCTGTCCGTTGGCACCGGCGATGCCATCTTCGTGCCGCAGGGCACCGCCATCGGATGGCAAAGCACAGAGCGCGTCGCCAAGTTCTACGTGGTGCAGAACGCACAGGCCTGAACGAACGAGGAGCACGAGTCATGTCCCAGCCGTTGCGCCTCATCGAGAGCGCCTCTT
>JABLTH010015554.1_pt1 | contig 13674 bp, 13 predicted proteins | sample 7875711 | NCBI WGS metagenome assembly JABLTH01 (sample SAMN14941262, study PRJNA633318) | bioreactor metagenome | isolation source: bioreactor | place: China | collected 2019-03-05 | reverse complement strand
GGTTCTTTAGCTCCTTTCGTGCTCTTCAACTGAAGGAACTACCATGACCCTTTCTCTTTTTGCTGAACTTTTTGGACACTATCTGTTTCTTGAGTCGCCCACTCAACTGCCACGCGATGATCTGTTGCAAGCTGCAAAAGGCTGGTGTGCGGTGACTTAATCTATCAATTCGTTCAAGACTGACGCAGAACCCCGCCAAACATACTATAGTTTCGGCACCTCAACAAGAGGTAGAAACTCATGCGCGCGCCCCCGAAAACGAAGACGAGAAGACGGGCGGAACGAACCGGGCGGCGATAGCCGCCTCGACGGTGGCAACCGGCGATCCGGCAGCCAGCCTCGGCCCGACGTTCAGGAGGGCCGACCGGCGGCAGCGGCCAAGCTGACGCCGGAAGCGCAGGCACGCGGCCAGCGTGCCGAGCATGATGCGCCGCGGCCCAGCGCCGTCTTTGCTCCGAGCCGCGCCCAGCGGCGAGGAGTAGAAGCACGGCGCAACGCGCCGTGCGTGGGGCCGGTGGGCCGCAGAATCTAAAATGGTCGGGCCGACGAGATTTGAACTCGTGACCTCTTGCACCCCAAGCAAGCGCTCTACCAGGCTGAGCCACGGCCCGACCAAAGATTTCGCAAGCTAGCACGCGGTGGCGGCGTGGTCAATCTATCGCCGATGCGCTATTTGCCTTTCGGATGCTTGAAGAGTTCGCCGAGATTGCGTCCGATTTGCTTGAACACGTCGCCGGATTTTTCGCCGTCTCCCGATTTTTGAAGTTGCTCCGTCAAGGCGTGAAGTCCGCTTTGGATTACAGATTCCAAGGCCATTTGCATCACAACGGACTGGATGTCGTCCACATTGGTAAAGGTGCGATCGAGATTGATCTCCATGGTGGACGTTCGGGGTTTGCCGTCTTTGAGTTTTCCGTAATCCCGCGTTTCAATCTTTCCGAGCACGATGGTGAGCTTGTCCACGTGCAGCTTCTTTTCCGCCTTTGCGGGCTTCGGCGGGTTCGGCGGTGGCGTTCCTTCACCGCCGGAGGATTCGGGAGCTTTGTCTTCGGTCTCTCCCGGCGCAGGTTTTGAGGGCGATTCGGCTTTGGATTCAGCGGTGCGGCGGATGCGGTCAAAGTTGCTCTCGCCGTCGGCCTTCTTGATCATCACCACTTGCGGAATTTCGATGACGAGCTCGTGAAGTTGCACCGTGGAGGTCAGAAACGACATGGGCGCGTAGTTCACCCGCAGGCGGTTGATGTCAAAGGCCTCGACATCGGGAAAATCCGGAGGGTTGAGCAGCTTCACCTTCGTCACTTCAAAGGAGTGGCGCAGGATCGAACTGTTCACGCCGCCAATTTCCATTTTGAACCCGGTGCTCTGGGTGACCTGTCGAACGACGAGATGCTTGATTATTCGATCTTGGGCGAGCATCGCCGCGCAGGCGATGATCGCAACGCCCACCAGAACCTTTCCCGATGTCCTCATGTTTCGGAGGATGGCTTGATTGGCCGCGGGTGGTCAAGTACCGTCCCTTGCTATGCCTCGTCCACCGAAATCAGCCGCAGCCCGCCGCTACAGCCTGACCGTCCAGGCGTTGCGCCCGCTCTACCGCGATCGCGAGGGCGATGCCGCGGATGCCATCGTGGGAAATTATCCGCACACCATGCGGATCGTGAAGGCGTTGACGATTTTTATTGATGTGATGTTCCCCGGCAAGATGTCGCCGGGCGCGATTTCCCACAGCGACTTGCAGGCCTTTCTCGAACGCCGAATCGAGGAAGGCACACGGCTTCTCCGCAACGAACTGGCGCGCGCCCTGCCCTTCCGCTGGCTGGGCGAGTGCGCGCGGCACGAGGGCGCGCCGGAGTCGGAAGTGGATGTGAAGAAAGAGGCGGCGCATCTCACGGATGAGTTTGTGGCGCGGCTTCCCACCGTTCGCGAGTTGCTCATCGAGGATGTGAAGGCGGCCTACGAGGGCGACCCGGCGGCGCTGACCTATGCCGAGGTGCAACTGGCCTATCCCGGGCTGCTCGCGATTTCGGCCCACCGCCTCGCGCACGAGCTGTACAAAATGAACGTGCCGATCGTGCCGCGCGTCATGAACGAGTGGACCCATTCGCGTACCGGCATTGATATTCATCCGGGCGCGCGAATCGGGCACGGCTTCTTCATTGATCACGGAACCGGCGTGGTCATCGGCGAGACCACGGTGATCGGCAATGAGGTCAAAATCTATCAAGGCGTGACGCTCGGCGCGAAGAGTTTCCCGCTGGATGAAAACGGCAATCCGATCAAACACATCAAACGCCATCCGACGGTGGAAGACCGCGTGGTCATCTACGCCCACGCGACCATCCTCGGCGGAAACACGGTCATCGGCACGGGCGCGACGGTCGGCGGCAACGTATTTCTCACCTCCAGCGTCCCGCCGAACAGCGTGGTCAGCGCAATTCATCCCGACCTCAACATCAAGCGCAACGGCGAGAACGCGCCCGACTGGGTCATCTGATCGCCGCCGGAAAGTTCCAATCGTTGGAAATTTTCGCGCGCGGTTTTCCAATCGTTGGAACTTTTTCCGGGCCGGTTTCCAACCGTTGGAACTTTTGGAGCCGCGGCATTTATTCGGATCGGCGGCGAGTCTCGCGCGGTTCAATTTGCCGCTGAGTGTGCTCACGTAGTGTCGCGGGCGAAGGGCCGGGCGAGCACGGCGTAGCTGCGCGAGCGCAGCGCGAGGAGCAGGCGGCGCGCGCCCCACGCGCGAGGTTCATCCACGCGGCGCAGGAGCCGCCACGCTTGCGCGCGCAGGATTCCGGAAACGAGGAAGAGCGTGTGATAGCCGCTCCAATGGAAGCTGAAGAGGTCGAATTCAAGCCGGTTGAAAAGCAGCAGCAGCGGACCGGAGAGCGTGCCGGCGATGAAGCCGGTGAGACCGGTGGCGAGGTTCAGGACGGCGATGTAGGCGACGCGGTGGCGCGCGGGGGCCGTGCCGAGCGTGAGGTTGAACATGGCGGGGTTGATGCCGCCCCACGCGAGCGCATCCATGAGGCTGCTGATCCAGATGAAGGTGGGATGGCCGGGCGTGGCGAGCATCCAGCAGAGCGGGTGCAGGGTTCCGGCGAGCACCGTGGTGATCATAAGCACGGACTTGTGGCCGGCGGTGTCGCCGACTTTTCCCCAAAGCGGGCTGGTGATCAGCGCGGCGAGCGAGCTGATGGCGGTCCAGATCGCAACCTGGAAAAACGTGAGGTGTAGATATTGAAGGAAATACGGAATGACAAACGGCGAGGCCATCATCACCGCCATTTGCCAGTAGAGCGAGAAGTTGAGGAATCGGCGGAAGTTGGGATCGCGCAGCGGAACTGCGAGCGACTCGCGAAGTGTTTGCCGGTGCATCTTGTTTCCCGTGTCGCCGTACCATGCGTAAGTCCAAATGCCGACAAAGGCCATGAGCAGGGCGACGATGAAGATCATCTGAAAACTGCCGGGCGCGGACGCCCGGTCAAGGTACCAGCCCGCGGCGAGGTTCGCGAGCATGCCGACCATCCCCATCGCGGCGGCGCGAAAGCCGAAGTAGCGTCCGCGAATTTCCATGGGGATCGTGTCGGCCATGAGCGAAACCCACACGAGCCCGCAACTGTTTTGCAAAATGTTGGACACCGCCACCACTGCGAGCGTGACGCCTAGCGCGAGCGGGCCCGGCCCAATCCAGAGGGGAAGAAGAAACGGAACAAACCAAATCACGCGGCCCAGTCCGCCGGAGAAAATCAAAAATTTGCGGCGGTTCCGCAGCCGCGGCGCGATCATGGCCGTGAGCGGGTTGAAGAGCTGGGCCAGTTGCGGCATGCCCGCGACGAGGCCGAGCGCGAGCGGCCCGGCGCCGAGATAGAGCATGAAACCGGTCAGGACGCTCCCCGAAGTCCAGTTCAGAAAACATTGCGTGAATGCGCCCTCGATCGAGGAGGCCCAGATCGTGCGGCGGGCGATGCTGCGCGAATCGAGGCGCGGTTCAAATGTGCGGAAAAATCGCATGCGGCGGATGCTACAACGTGCGCCGCCCAACTCAAGCCGGTCATGGCGCGGCCGCGCGAGGGACGAAAGAAGCCGCCGGCGGCTTGATCTGCGGGCTGTTTCGCGCTAAGCAGGAGCCTTTTCAGGACCGTTCCATGAGTGATTCGCCGCAGCAACCGAAAAGATATGAAGGACGCGTGATCGAAGCGCGCCGTTTTTCCGCGACGGGCTATCAACTCACCTTCGAACGAAAGGATTTGCCGTTTTCCGCCGGTCAACTGATCACGGTCCACGGCGCGGACCCGCTCGATGACCGCAGCTACACGATTTGCAGCGGAGAACGTGACCGCTTCCTGCAAATCCTTTATCGCGTCATCGCCGGAGGACGTCTCACGCCGCAACTCGTGGAATTGAAGCCGGGCGATCCGATCCACTTCTCCGGTCCGTTTGGCGAATTCGTCCTTCGCGACCACGCGCGACCGATCGTGTTCATCGCGACGGGAACGGGCATCGCGCCGGCGCGGTCCTACGTCCGCACGCATCCCTCGCTTCGACTCACGCTCATCCACGGCGTGCGCAAAGCCGAAGACCTTTTCTACAGCGAGGAATTTGTCGGCACGGATTATTTCCCCTGTGTTTCCGGCGAGGCCGGCGCGGGCTTTCGCGGCCGAGTGACCGATTTTTGCGCGTTGCAAAAGTTTCCATCCGACGCCCACTTTTACCTGTGTGGCTCGAACGAGATGTTCTATGATATGCGGGATGTATTGGCGCAACAGGGTGTCGGGCCGGATCGGATATTCACTGAAGCCTATTATTACCGCGCAGATGATTAGGCGCGCCGCCACCATTTGCATCCTCGCGGCCTCCACGCTTTTCCTCGCCGCGTGCGGCGAGCGCCCCCACCCCAGCGCCGCGTTCACCGTGAACGGTTATGCGGCTTCGGTCGCGGTGCCGGAAGCGTATTCCACCCAATTGGAGTCCGCCAAAATCGGAATCAACAACACCGCCTCGCGCATTCTCTTCGCGCTCGACGACACGAACCCGAGGAGCGGAATTAACCGCATCAACAGCATCGCGGGCACAGCGCGATGGCCGATTCCAAACGATATTTTCCGCGTCCTCGATCTCGCGCATCACTACGCGCGGCTCTCCGAAGGGGCGCTGGATGTCACGTTGGCTCCGATTGCGGAGCTCTGGGGATTTTCCGGCGGGGAGGCGCCGGATCAGCCGCCGTCGGATGAAATACTGGTTGCGGCTTTACAGGGCGTGGGCGAGAAAAATATCCGGCTCTCCGGCGACGGAACCATCGCGTTCTACTCGCCGATCACGCGCATTCATCTGGGAAATATCGGCGTCGGCTACGCGCTGGACCTCGGCGTGGTGGCGCTGCGCCGGCAGGGCATCACCAATCTTCTGGCGCGCCTGCATCAATCGGTCCGCGCGCTCGGAGTTGAACAGCCGGGCGCGCCGTGGAAAGCCGCCCTGCCCGATCCGTTTCAACCGACTCAAACGCTCTGCCGGGTTGCGTTGCCTTCCGGCAGCGCGCTGGCGATCGCTCAACTTCGCGAAGAATCCGTCGAGATCGCGGGAAGAACCTACGGGCGCATTCTCGACCCCGCGACGGGCCGACCGGCGGAAGGCATTGCGATGGCTGCGGTGATCGGCCCGAGCGCGACGATGGCGAATTGCCTCGCGCAGGCGCTGGTGGTGAAGGGAAGGAACGGCGCGCCCCGGCTCCTCGCGCGGTTCCCGCGGTGCGAAGCCCTGCTCGTTCCGGACCGGCAGCCGCTGGAAATCGTCGCGACGGAAAAATTTAAAGCGCTTTGGGCATCTGAACCGGGACGCGAAATTCACGCGGCCCTCCTCCCGCGCGCCGATGCGGAGTCCGCGCCGCCTTTGCCTGCGGACGATGAAGACCCGCTGCCGCCCACAGAGTTGGGCCTTTGATTTTGCGTCAAATCGCGAGCAGTTCAGCCAGCGTCGCCCGCCCCTCGTAGAGCGCTTTGCCGACAATTACCCCGTCGAGGTTCGGCTGATTCAAACTGTGCAGCCGCCTCACGTCTTCGACGGATGCCACGCCGCCCGATGCGATCACGTTGCACTTCACGGCGGCGCACACTTCCGCGATCGCGTTCGTGTTTGCGCCGGTCAACATGCCGTCCGTTGCGGTGTCGGTGACGATAATCGTCCGCACGCCCGCCGCGTCGGCCTTTTGGGCGAGCGCCGTCGCGGTGATGTTGGTCGTCTCCGTCCAGCCTCTGACCTGAACCATGCCGCCGCGGGCGTCAATGCCCACCGCCAGCCGGTCGCCAAACTTTCCTGCCAACTCCGCAAGCGCATCCGCTTCCGCCCATGCGCGCGTGCCCAACACCACGCGCGCGACGCCGCCATCCAGCAAGCGCTGGATATCCTCGTTTGAGCGCAAACCGCCGCCGCACTGGATTTTCGCGCTCACCGAGCGGGCGATTTGCAGGATGAGATCAGTCTGCGCGGGCCGCCCTTGAAACGCGCCGTCCAAATCCACGACATGCACCCACGTCGCGCCCTGCTCCACCCAATACCGAGCCATCGCCACGGGGTCGTGGCCATAAACAGTTTCCGCCTCCGCGCGGCCTTGCAAGAGGCGCACGCAGCGGCCGCCCTTCAAATCCACCGCGGGATAAATCGTCAGCGCGCGGCTCATGCCCGCATCCGTTCGTAGGACCAGTCGGCGAAATTTTGGAGAAGTTGCAAACCGACCGTTTGGCTTTTTTCGGCATGAAACTGGACGGCCATGACGTTCTCTTTCCAAACGACGGAGGCGAAGGGCGCGCCATATTCCGTCACGCCGGCAACGTGCTCGGAATCCGCCGACGCAAAATAAGAATGCACGAAATAGAAAAACGCGTCGTCGGGAATGCCCTGAAAGAGCGGGCACTCCGGGCGGATTTGCTTGACGCGGTTCCACCCCATTTGCGGAACCTTCAATTCGGGCCGCGCGGAAAAACGCCGCACCAAACCCGGCAAAATTCCGAGGCCCGGCACGCCGGGCGATTCTTCGCTGCCTTCGTAGAGCGCTTGCAGGCCGACGCAAATGCCGAGAAACGGCAGCCCGCCGGCGATCCATTTTTTTACGGGCGCTTCAAATCCATGCGCGCGCAGTTTCAGCAGGCAATCGCCGAACGCTCCAACGCCCGGCAGCACCAGCGCGTCCAACCCTGCGATCTGGCCCGGCTCGGTGACAATGCGCGAGGGAAGTTCGAGATGGCGGCACGCATTGGTGACGCTGCCCAGATTCCCAGCCTGATAGTCCAAAATTCCGATCATGTCCGCTCCAACTAGATTTTGCCTTTTGACGACGGCACGCCTTTGATCCGCGGATTCCGCGCGCACGCGGCGAGAAGCGCCTTGGCGACGGCTTTGAAGACGGACTCGATGGCGTGGTGCGGCTCCTGTCCGTAGAGGTGACGGATGTGCAGGTTCATCCGCCCCTGCGTCACGAACGCGCGAAAAAATTCTTCGATCAGGTCCACATCGAAATCGCGGATGCGCCGCTTCTTCGTCGCGATGGAATAGACCAGATACGGGCGCCCGCCGAGGTCCATGGCCACCTCGCACAGCGACTCGTCCATCGGGATGAGGTTCCATCCATACCGGTTGATGCCCTTCCGGTCGCCGAGCGCTTTGTTCAACGCTTCGCCCAGCGCAAGGCCGACATCTTCGACGGTGTGATGATAGTCCACTTCAAGGTCGCCTCTGCAGCGCACGCGCAAATCGAGCAGCGCGTGTTTGGCCAGCAGGTCGAGCATGTGATCGAGAAACGGAATGCCGGTGTCGTTCGTGTAGATGCCCGCCCCGTCGAGGTTCAAGCGGATGGAAATGTCCGTTTCCTTGGTCGTGCGTTTGATCGTGGCCGTTCGATTCTTCATGGGGCGATGTTATTCCAATCGTTGGAAAACAAAAAAGGAGATTTTCCAATCATTGGAAGTCCGGCGTCGGGCCGTCGTAGTAGCGATAGGATTGCCCGTTGTAGCTGGTGATCACGAGCGTATCGCCCTCCCGCGCGGTGATGTAGTTGGGCATAACGGGTACCTTCCCGCCGCCGCCGGGGGCGTCAATCATGTAGGTGGGCACGGCGTAGCCGGAGGTGAAGCCGTGCAGCGCGCGAATGATTTCGAGGCCGCGCGCAACGGGCGTCCGGAAATGGGCGGAGCCGGCGATGGCGTCGCACTGGTGCAGGTAGTAGGGCTTGACGCGAATCTTCAGCAGGCCGGTGCAGAGTTTTTTCATCGTCAGCGGATCGTCGTTGACGCCCTTGAGCAGCACCATCTGGCCGCCGAGCGGAATGCCGGCGTCGGCGAGGCGCTCGCAGGCCTGCGACGTTTCGGGCGTCAACTCGTCCGGATGGACGAAATGCAGGCTCATGAAAAGCGGGTGATATTTTTTTAACGTGCGGCAGAGGTCGCGGGTGATGCGCTGCGGAAGCACGGCGGGCGTTTTGGTGCCGATGCGAATCAATTCGACGTGCGGAATGGCGCGCAGCCGTTGCAGCAGCCATTCGATCCGGTCATCGGCCATGATCAGCGGATCGCCGCCGGAGAGCAGCACGTCGCGCACTTCAGGATGCGCGCGAATGTAGTCCAGCGCGGCCTCCCACATGGCGTGGTTCGGAAGCAGCGTGCCCTTCCCCACGAGGCGCGAGCGCATGCAGTAGCGGCAATACGTGGCGCAGAAATCCGTGACGAGGAACAAGACTTTGTCGGGATAGGTGTGCACGAGGCCGGGCACGACGTGGTGCGACTCTTCGCCGAGCGGGTCGTCGTATTCGCCGACCGAACGCACAAATTCCGCCGAGCGCGGAATCTTGGTCTTGCGCAGCGGCGAGTCGGCAATGACTTCGGCATAATACGGCGTGAGGCCGAGCGGAATGCGGTCGCCCAATTTGATCACCGCCGCGCGTTCGTCGTCAGTGAGGTGAAAATAGCGCTCAAGTCCTTCGAGATCACGAATGCGATGCTTCAACTGCCAATGCCAATCGCGCCATTCTTTGGGTTTCTTCACCGCGCGGCTCCGTCAGGTCAGGCCGAAGTTGGCGCGCGCCTTGTCCGCGATGGCGCGTCCGATGGCGAGCGACGCCGTCGCCGCGGGCGACGGCGCGTTGAGCACGTGGATTTGATGCGGCGCCTCGACGATGCGGAAATCATCCACCAGCCGCCCGTCGCGCTCCACCGCCTGCGCGCGGACGCCCGCGCCGCCGGGCACGAGGTCGGCGTCTTGAATTTCCGGCATGAGTTTTTGAAGCGCTTTGACGAAAGCCGGCTTGCTGAACGAGCGATGAAATTCGCCCGCGCCCATCCGCCAGTATTTTCGCGCCATCGTCCAGAATCCGCGGAAGCCGAGCATCTCCGCCACGTCCTTGGCGCGAAAGCTGGAGCGCGTGTAGCCCTCGCGCTTGAACGCGAGCACGGCGTTCGGACCGGCTTCGACGCCGCCCTTGGCCATGCGCGTGAAATGCACGCCGAGAAACGGGAAGCGCGGATCGGGCACCGGATAAATCAGATTCCGCACGAGGTGATGCTTCGCGGGCACGAGTTCGTAATATTCGCCGCGGAAGGGAATGATCTGAAGGCCCGGATCGAATCCCGCCATGCGCGCGATGCGATCGGATTGGAGGCCGGCGCAGTTGATGAGATTCCGCGCGCGGAATTCGCCGGCGTCGGTTTGCAACACCACTTCGCCGCCGCGCGCGGCAATCGAACGCACGCGGGCGTTGAGCTTCACTTCACCCCCGCCCTCGCGCACGAGGCGGGCGTAGGTTTCGGTGACGCCAGGAAAATCCACAATGCCGGTCGTCGGGACCCACAGACCATCGAGCCCGGCGACGTGCGGTTCGTAATCTTTCAACTCTTCCCTGCGGAGGCGTTTCAGCCCGTCGAGTCCGTTCGCGCGGCCCCGGCGCTCCAGCTCATCCAACGCGGGGATTTCGGACGCCGACGTGGCGACGACAATTTTACCGCACCGTTCGTGTTGGATGCCGTGCTCCGCGCAAAAGCAATACATCGCCTCGCGGCCCGCCGTGCAATTCTGCGCTTTGAGCGATCCGGGTTTGTAGTAGAGACCGGAGTGGATGACGCCGCTGTTGTGGCCGGTCTGGTGCGCGCCGACGTGATTTTCCGCTTCGAGGACCACCACGTTGGAGGTTCCCGCGCGAACCAGCTCAAACGCCGTGGCGAGGCCCACAATGCCCCCGCCAATAATGACCACATCGCTTTGCATGGGATGCAGGTGTCAGGTTTCAGCCCCGAAGATTCAAGCAGAATCCACGTTGATTCGTCCGCGTCCGGCCAGTACCTTCCCGGCCATGGTTGATGCAAATATCCATACCGCCAGCACCGTTGTGGCGACCAAGTTGCAGGACACTTCGGAAGCGCCACCCGCCGCATTTCCGAGCGGAAAGGGAACGGCGCAGTTGGTGTCCAACTTCAAAGCCATCGTGGATGCCCGCGCGATATATTATCCCGTCGCGTATCGCTTCCTTCGCGAACTTGGGCGCGGACGGCAGGGCATCGTCTATCAAGGACTGCGGCAGGGCGCGCGCGGTTCGCTCACGCGGCACGCCATCAAAATTTTCGATCCGTCCATTTATCCCAACGCCAAGAAATACTGGACCGACATGGGCCGCATCGCCGCCCAGACCTCGAAGCTCCAGCAGGTCCGCACGCCGAACCTCCTCTCGCCCGACATCTACGAGGAATACAACGGCATCGGCTATCTTCAGATGGAGATGATCAACGGCATCGGTCTGCGCTGGCTCTTGGACGGCAAACATACCGAAAAGGTGAAAAGGACCTGTTCGCCCGCCGAATGGGCGCGCTTCACCGATGTGATTTTTCGCGTTAGCGGCGACCGGATGGCCATTCAACCGGGCATCGCCATCTACATCATGCGCCGCGTGCTCCGGGGCATCGAGCAATTGCACCAACTCGGCTTCGTCCACTGCGACGTCAAGCCGTCCAACATCATGATTGACCTGCTCGGCTACGTGAAGGTCATTGACTTTGGCCGAGCCGTGCAGAACGACGAACAGATTACATTCCTCCTCGGCACGCCGCTCTATATGGCCCCCGAAATGCACCGACGCGAACGGGCCACGATTCAATCCGACATCTACGCCGCCGGACTCGTGCTGCTCGAAATGCTGCGCGGCGAACCGCTGCTCCCGCCCGGACAACGCTGGACCGAAGCCGACCTGCTCAACCGAAAAATGAAACTTTGCGACGACCTGCCCTCGATCCTGCCGGACCACGTCCGACAAAACTCGCGTTTTGTGGACGTCATGAAGCGATTCCTCGACCCCGACCCCACCAAGCGGTTTCTGGATGCTCAGGACGCGGAATCCGGCAAGCACGGACTCATTATCGTGCACAAGCAGCTTGCCTTAGCCGGCAAAGATACGGAATATGGGCGGGAGTTGGAAGATTACCTGGTTCGGCTCGTGCACCCCACGACCGGCCAAATTGAAACTGGAGAAATCACGGCGGTGGAGGTCTCACAGGCGCTGCCGGCACAACATAAAGCTTAAGGAAACAGAATGAACGTATTGCACATCTGCGCGAACCCCCGCCCCACCGAAGAGTCCGTCACCAAACAACTGGCTATGGCCTTCTTCTCCCGCCTCGTCGAGAAGAACCCGGAAGTCATGGTCAACAACATTGACCTCTATCAAGAACCTCCGCCCTACATCAACCTCGACTGCTATCGCCGCTTCGAGAAGGCGTCGGAAGATCCCGAATACAAGCCCAGCAAGGCGGAAGAAAATGCGAGCAAATACGCCACGAACCAGGCCGAAAACCTCCGCCAAACCGACGTGCTCGTTCTCACGATGCCCCTCTGGTGCGGCAGCGCGCCCGCCATCATGAAAGCTTGGATTGACCAGGTTTTCCAACCCGGCATCCTCTACACGCGCGAGCCCGACGGACTGAAAATGCTGCACCAGCTCCGCCGCGTGATCGTCCTCATCGCCTCCGACGAAGTCTATAAAGAAGGCGACCCGCGCGACGGCCTGACCACGATGTTGCACAACAACTTCAGCTACATCGGCGTCACCGACATTTCCTACGCCTGGGCCGACGGGCAGAACGCCAAGTTCTTCTCGAACTGCGCAGAGCGCAAAGAATTGGCCACCGAGGCCGCGCAAGACCTCGCCGAAGAAATTGCGGAAATGCCGTAACGAAAAAGGCTCCGGCATCGCCGGAGCCTTTCCCGTTCGGATTCAACTCGCAAATCAGGAACCCGGGTGCTCCAACGGCACACCCTTTTTGCACAACGGGCAATCGGCCGGCGCCCAGGTCTCGATATTCATTTCAATCAAACTGAACAGCGGGCACGGCAGCGACACTTTCCCTCCGCTGCGATCCACGAGCACCGCCGCCCCATCCACCACGCCCCCGCCCGCCCTCACAATTTCAACCGTTTCAAGAATGCGTCCGCCCCGCGTCATCACGTCCTCGCAAACGAGATAACGCTCGCCCTTCGAAATCTGGAAACCCCGGCGCAGAACAAGCTTGTTGTCCTCTTTTTCCGCGAAGATTGTCTTGCAGTTCATCAACCGCCCCATCTCCTGACCCACGATGATCCCGCCCAGCGCCGGAGAAATCACCGTGTCCGCGCGATACTCCTTCGGCGCGGACTCCCTGATGAAATCGAACAACGAACGACACAACCGCTCCATCACGCGCGGGAACTGGCCCACCTGCGCGCACTGAAAATACTGCGCGGAATGCAAGCCCGATCTCAACTCGAAATGGCCGGAACGCAGGGCCTTGCTATCTTCGAACGTTTTTTGAATTTCTTCGCGAGTCAGAAGTCTCATGTCCGTAGTATTTCCAATCGTTGGAACTTTTCAAAACGATTTTTCCAACCGTTGGAAGTTTGCGTTGCGCGCGCATTGTGATACATTTGCTCAACCACAAGCAAAGCCTGTCAGGGCTGGTTGAACTTTGAAAAGGGGGCGACTGGTTTCGACGTGTAGGTTGAAGCTTCAGTGGCGCGCCGAGGACCCCGGTTGGCCTCGTAAAAAATCCGGGAAAAAACATAAAAGCTAACTCCGAGTTGGCCCTCGCGGCTTAGTTCCGCGACGTCTCCCGGTTGATGCCTGCTAGGCTGACGAGACGATGACAGCAGACCGGCGTTATCGGTGAGCGACCGACCGATAACGACGAATCAATGTGGTGGCTGGCGTTGAACGTGGCCCGTTCGCAGGCAGCGTTCAAGGCGAGACCCAAATGCGAAACACGCGCGTAGAAGCTGGAGTGACTCTTATGCGGACGGGGGTTCAATTCCCCCCGCCTCCACCAAGCTTCGCCCTCCGCTGCGCTGCGGACGCAGCCTGGTGGAGCTACTACCGCGCAGCTCGAACCTATTTCGCCGCCACGGTAGGCGATAAGGCCCGGTGAGGCAACATCGCAACGGGGCCGTGTACCTCGCGGCGCTGGCGCGCCGCTCGGAACGTACGCAAAAACCGCGCCGCCGTAGGCGTCACGGTTTTTGCTGCCCCCGGCTCGTCGCTGTCGCTCCTCGCCCCCACGCAAGGCGCGACGACGCGCCTTGCTACAAACTCCGCGCCGCTGGACGCGGCGCGGAGCAAGGTGCCGCGCTGGGCCGCGCGGCGCATGCTCGGCACGCTGGCCGCGTGCCTGCGCG
>JABLTH010073339.1_pt1 | contig 13675 bp, 9 predicted proteins | sample 7875711 | NCBI WGS metagenome assembly JABLTH01 (sample SAMN14941262, study PRJNA633318) | bioreactor metagenome | isolation source: bioreactor | place: China | collected 2019-03-05 | reverse complement strand
GCATGTCGTCGTCGGCGACGAAGGCATCCTCCAGGGTGACCATGACGGTCTTGGAGGAGCGCAGGCCCATCTTCTCCTCGGGCTTGGCCATGTGGACCCCGGGCTGGTCCGCGTCCAGCACGAAGGCGCTGATGCCCTTCTTGCCCAGCTCGGGATGGGTGATGGCCATGGTGACGAAGTACTTCCCCACGCCCCCGTTCGTGATCCAGGCCTTGGCGCCGTTCAGCCTCCAGCCCCCGTCCACCTTGGTGGCCTTGCACTTCAGGGCGGCGGCGTCGCTGCCCGCGTCGGGCTCGGTGAGCATGAAGCCGCCAAGCACCTCGCCCGAGGCGAGGGGCCTCAGGTACTTCTGCCTCTGGGACTCCGTCCCGAAGGCCAGGATGGGGGCGCAGGCCACGCTGTTGTTGACGCTCATGGTGACGGCCACGGAGGCGTCCACCCGGGCGATCTCCTCCAGGGCCAGGATGTAGCTGAGGTAGTCCACGCCCGCGCCGCCGTAGGCCTCGGGCACGGTCATGCCCATAAAGCCCATCTCCCCGAGCTGCCGGATGACGTCCTTCGGGAATTCGGCGGCGTGGTCCCGCGCCATGGCGCCGGGCTCGATCTCGTTCACGGCGAAATCCCGCGCGGCGTCGCGGATGGCCAGCTGGTCTTCGGTGAAGGCGGGGAACATGGGACCTCCGGATCCTCCACCGTAGCAAAGGCAGGCGGAGATGCGGATCTCAGCTTCCGGCCAGCTCCCGCTGGAGCAGGCGCAGCGCCCCCTTGCTCCCCTCCCATTTCATGAGGGCGCGGGCCTCCTCGAAGCCGCACCACCGGAAGTCCACGTGCTCCTCGGGGGCGAGGCGCACCTCGGCGCCGGGGGCCACCTCCATGTGGTAGCAGGCCTCGGTGTTGAAGCGCGGCTCGTCGTCGGGGAAGCGCACGATGGCGGGGTCCACCCAGAAGGAATGGCGGAGGGGCAGGGGGCGCAGGGCGCCCGCGAGGCCCGTCTCCTCCCGGACCTCCCGGTGGGCGGCGGCCTCGGGCTCCTCCCCGGGCTCCAGCATGCCGGTGACGCTCTGCCACCAGGCGCCGTGCTCGGGCACCCGCAGCATCATCAGGATCTCCGGGCCGGAGGGTCCCCGGCGCCAGGTCAGGGCGCTCACGCTGCGGCTGGGCTCGCGGACCGGGGCGGGCTCGAGGGCGAGGACCTCGCAGAGGTTCCGTTCGAGTTCGGCCTCGGCTTCGGCCAGGGTGGGGGCGCCTTCGCCCAGGAGCGAGGCCAGGCTGCAGACGCCCTTGTCCGTGAAGCCGCAGGGGGTGATCCAGCGGAAGTGGTTCAAGTCCGGGGCCACGTTGAAGGCCAGCCCGTGGGTGGTGATCCAGCGGGACAGGTGGAGGCCGATGGCGCCGAGCTTCTCCAGGCCCCCGCCCTTCCTGAAGGCGGCCGTCTCCACCCAGATGCCCGGGGCGCCCTTGAGGCGATCGGCCTTCACCCCGAAGGCCGCGGCCGTGCGGATCATGGCCTCCTCCAGGCCCCGCACCAGGCGGCCCAGGTCCTCCCGTCCGCCCTTCAGGTTGCAGATGGGGTAGGCCACGATCTGCCCGGGCCCGTGGTAGGTGACCTCGCCGCCCCGGTCGGTGCGGGCGATCTCCACCCCTTCCGCCTCGCAGAAGGCGGGCGAGACGTGGATGTCCGATTCCACCGCGTTGCGGCCCAGGGTGAAGACCGGGTTGTGCTCCAGGAGGAGGAGCTGGTCGGGCCGGCCCGGCTCCGCCACCCAGGCGGAGAGGGCCCGCTGCATGCGCAGCCCGGCGGTGTAGAAGACCCGGCCCAGGCGGCGCACCTGGACGGGCCGGGGAGTCTCGAATCCGATCCTGGCCATGGGAACAGCTTAACGGCCGGCGGGGTTCCGGCCGGACCGTCCGGTGGACCCTGGCTTGCCGAGGCGCGCTCCGGGCCTCAGGCCCCCTCCGCGATGAACCCGTCGTCCAGGTCCAGGGTCTCCTCCCGGTCGGGGTTCTCCCGCAGGATCCGGGCAAAGGTGTCCCAGGCGCCCAGGAAGATGTCCACAAGGGCGGGGTCGAAGTGCTTCCCCCTGCAGGCGAGCAGCTCGGCCTTGACCTCTTCGTCCCCCCAGGCGCGCTTGTAGTGGCGGGCGTTGGCGAGGGCGTCGAAGACGTCCACGATGGTGGTGATCCGCGCTTCCAGGGGGATCCGATCCCCGGCGGTGCCCCTCGGGTAGCCGCTGCCGTCCCACTTCTCGTGGTGGCAGGCGGCGATGCGGGCGGCCATGGCCATGAAGGGCACCTTGGAGCCCTTGAGCATGGCCGCGCCGATGAGGGGATGGCGGCGCATGACGGCCCACTCCTCCTCGTCCAGGGGGCCGCGCTTCTGGAGGACCGCGTCGGGCACGCCGATCTTGCCGATGTCGTGCATGGGGGCGGCGAGGCGGATGTTCTCCACCCATTCCCCGGGCTTGCCCAGGATCTGCGCCATTTCCGCGGCGTAGAGGCCGATGCGCCGCACGTGCATCCCCGTCTCCTGGTCCCGGAAGCCCGCGGCCGAGAGCAGCCGGAGGGCCACCTCCTCCCGGCTCTCGCGGATGACCTGGGTCTGCTCCAGCACCATGCGGTAGAGCTCGCCCTCGCGGTTCTTGGCGTCCTTCTCCAGGCGCTGCCTGCGGAGCGCCCCCCGGATCTGCACGAGGATCTCGCGCACCTGGAAGGGCTTGAAGATGTAGCCGTAGGCCCCCTGCTCGAGGCAGTCCGTGATGACGGACATGTCGTTGCGCCCGCTCACCATCACCACCGCCACCTCCGGCATGCGCGGCTGGAGGGCCTTCACCAGGTCGATGCCCCGCTCCCCGGGCATCTCCAGGTCGCACAGCACGAGGCGGTAGGGCTCCTTCTCCAGGAGGGCGAGGGCCTCCCGCACGCTGCCCGCCTGGCCGCAGGCGTAGCCTTCCCGCCCGAGCAGGGTGCAGACAACGTTGCGCAGGAGGGGCTCGTCGTCCACGACGAGGAGCTGGACCTTCGAGGGGTGGTCGTGGCCGAGGGGGGAGGGCATCGGGAGCGGAAGGGGGAAAGGCAAGGGTAGCCGCTCGGGAATCGGGTGAACACCGATCGGGCCCGGGTACTGGCAGAATGCGGGCATACCCATGGCCCTCGATCCCGCCACCATCGGCCGCTACCGCGTCCTCGGCACCCTCGGCGAGGGCGGCATGGGCGTGGTCTACCTTGCGGACGATCCGCTCCTGAAACGCTCCCTGGCCATCAAGGTGGTCCGGAGCGGCGCGGAACGCTCGGAAGTCCTCGCGCGGTTCCGGCGGGAGGCCGAGATCAGCGCGCGGCTCAGCCACCCCAACCTCATCACGATCTTCGACGTGGGGGAGGAGCCCGGGCTTGGGCCCTTCCTGGCCATGGAGTTCGTGGACGGGGAGAGCCTCGCCGAGCTGGTCCGCACCCGGGCCTTCTCCCAGCCCGAGGCCTACCCCCGGGCCCTGGGCCTGCTGCTGCAGGCCATGGACGCCCTGGAGACCGTCCATCGCGCCGGCATCGTCCACCGGGACGTGAAGCCCGAGAACTTCCTGGTCAGCAATGAAGGCCGGCTCAAGTTGATGGATTTCGGCATCGCCCGGGGCGAAGGCCTGAAGATCACCACCACCGCCGCCTTCATGGGCACCCCCGGCTACGCCGCCCCCGAGCTGCTCACCGGCGGCGACCCCAGCGAGGCCACGGACCGCTGGTCCCTCGCCCTCATCGCCTGCGAGATGCTCACGGGCCGCAACCCCTTCGAGGGGGACAGCGTCGGGGCCGTGCTCTATCGCATCGTCCACACCGAGCCGGCCTTCCCCGAGGACATGGATCCGGCGCTCCGGGCGGTCTTCGCCCGGGCCCTCTCCAAGGATCCCGCCGCCCGGCACCCTGACCTCCGCGCCTTCATGGACGACCTCGTCCGGGCCCTCCCCATCCCCGAGGCCACCCGCCAGGGGCTCCGGCTCCACCTGGACGCGCCCCCCGCCGGCGCCCCCCGCACCTCCCTCGGCCCGACCACCTCGGAGCTCAAGACCGTGGCCATCCGTCGAAGGCGCGGGCTCTGGACCGGGATCGCGGCCGGGGGCCTCGCCGCGGCGGGGGCGGCCGCCTGGCTGCTGTGGCCCTCGGCGCCCCCCCGGCGCCTCGTGGACGTCTATTCGGACCCCCCGGGCGCCACCATCCTCCTGGACCGGGAGCGGGTGGGCGTGACGCCCCTGAAGGGCCTCGACGTCCAGGGCAGGGAAGGGGTCCTCGCCATCGAGCTGGAGGGCTACAACCGATTCATCCACAAGCTCCAGCCCGACGAGAAGGCGGTCCGGTTCAACCTGACCCTGGGGCCCTGGAGCCTGCCGGTCCGCACGGAGCCGCCCGGCGCCGCGGCCACCCTCGACGGCGTCTTTGCCGGCAACACGCCCATCCCCCGGCTCGAGGTGCCCGCCGAGGGGAGCCACGTCCTCCGGATCATGCGGCCCGGCTTCCTGCCCTGGACGGCCATCTTGGAGCGGGGCAAGCCCCTGCCGGACCCGATCCCGCTCCAGAAGGCCCCCAGCAGGCCCGCGGCGCCGGCGCGCCCCCAGGCCCCGGCCCTGGAGGCCAAGGAGGCGGCGCCCGCCGCGCCCGAGGGGACGGCGGGCCCCGGGGAGAAGGAGGGCAAGGTGAAGCGCTTCTTCCGGAACCTCTTCGGCAAGAAGGGGAAGCAGGAGTCCTGATGGCCACCCACACCAGCCAGATCGGGCGCTACCGCATGGTCGGGACCCTGGGGCAGGGGGCCATGGGCCGCGTCTACCTGGCCGAGGACCCCTTCCTGGGCATCCGCGTGGCGGTGAAGCTCATCAAGCGGGACAGCATGCGGGAGAACGAGGTCATCCTCATGCGCTTCCGCCGGGAGGCGGCCCTGGGGGCCCGCATCCGCCATCCGAACATCGTGGGGATCTACGACGTGGGGCTGGACCCTGACCACGGGCCCTACATGGTCATGGAGTACGTGAACGGCCATGAGCTCCTCCAGCACATGGCGCGGACGGAGACCACCGTCGCTGAACGCCTGGACTGGATCCGCCAGATCGCCGGCGCCCTCCGAAGCGCCCACCGGGCGGGGATCATCCACCGGGACGTGAAGCCCGGCAACATCCTCATCAACAGCGACGGCCAGGCGAAGCTCATCGATTGGGGCGTGGCCCGGGTGGATGGGCCTTCCCCGGACTCCGAGGCCTCGGGGCAGGTGTCCCGGGAGCCCGGCGGCGAAGTGGCCACGCCGGTGCCGGAGACTTCGGGGACCTTCGAACCCGTGAGCGCGGAGCCCGCCGAGGGAAGCGTCTCCGTGACCATCACCCAGATGGGAACCCTAATCGGGACGCCAGCCTACACCGCTCCCGAGCTGCTCACCAACAAGGCGACCTATTCCCCGGCCACCGACCTCTGGGCCCTCGCGGTCACCGCCTTCCAGGTCCTGATGGGGCACATGCCCTTCGTGGGGGCGAGCATCGGGGCCACCCTCGAGGCCATCGCCTACGGCCCCCTGGAGTGGCTCATGGAGGCCGACGAAGGGGTCCAGGCCGTGTTCGCGAAGGCCCTGGCGAAACAACCTGAGGAGCGCTATCCCGATTTCCAGGCCTTCGTCTCGGCCCTCTACGGGGCCTACGGCCTTCCCGACACGCCGATCCCCGGCCCCTTCACCCAGGCCTCCACGGTCCAGGCTGAATCCGTCCAGCCCCTCCGCCGCCCGGGTTCCCGGGACGCGGGAAGCCTGCGGCGCGTGGGCCTGGCGTCGGTGGCGGCGCTGATCCTCGCGTTCGCGGCCTGGCTCGTCTTCCGATCGCCGGTGGAATGGCGGGACCTGACGGTGCACACCCAGCCCGACGGCGCCACCGTCTACCTGAACGACGCCCTGCTGGGGAAGACGCCCCTGGACAATCTCCGGGTGGAGGACCGCGGCGGCCACCTGAAGATCGCCAAGAAGTACTACCTCACCTACGAGCGGCGCCTGAAGCCCTCGGAGGAGTTCGTCAGCGTGGCCCTCCAGCTGGCCCCCTACACGGTGGACGTGGAGACCGTGCCGGGGGCCGCCGAGCTCTTCCTGGACGGGAAGGCCCTCGGTCCCAGCCCGCGCTTCGGGCTGCGCATCGCGGCCCCGGGCAGCCATGTCCTGGAGGTCCGCCTGCCGGGCTACCGGACGGAATCCATCCGCCTGGACCCGGCCAAGCCCCTGCCGAGGCCGATCTACCTCAAACCCCAGTGAGCCGGGTCGGCTTGAATTTCCCCCTCGAGGGTCCATGATGGAACTCCCTCACCCGGTCCCCATGGAAGACGCCCCGAGCTCCCCGCCCACGCTCCGCTCCGACCAGATCCCCCTCCGCAGCGTGCTCGTCGTGGACGACGACCGCATCATGCGGCGCACCCTGGAACTGCAGCTGGCGCCCCTGGGCTGCCGCCTCCTCATGGCCAGCGGAGGCCAGGAGGCCCTGGACCTCGTCCGCCGGGAGAAGCCCGACCTCATCCTCCTGGACATCGTGATGCCGGGGATGGACGGCTTCGAGGTATGCCGAATCCTCAAGCAGGACCTGGAGACCCAGCACATCCCCATCCTGCACCTCACGAGCCTGGGGCGGGACGCCAAGGACCGCAGCTTCGCCAGCGGCGCGGACGACTTCATCGCCAAACCGCCCCACTTCGTGGAGCTGAGGGCCCGGATCCGCAGCCACCTCCTGATCCGGAGCCTCATGGAGGAGCGACAGCAGGCCCAGGCCCTGCACCTCTCCTGGGAGGAGGGCCGCCGCGCCCGCATCCTTGTGGTGGAGCCCCAGGACAGCCTGCGGGAGCACATGGTGGACGAAATGCGCCTCACGGGCCACGAGACCGTGGGGGTGGCGAGCATCGCCGAGTCCCTGCCGCTGCTCGGGACCGGCGTCCCAGACCTGCTCATCCTCGGCCAGGAGCAGCCCGACGGCCAGGGCCACGTCTTCGCCAGCCACCTCCGGAACTTCGTCCGCACCTCCGACCTGCCGGTGCTGCTCGTCTGCTCCCGGAAGGCGCTGCGGGAGGAGATCACCCACGTGGACGTGGGCCCCACGGACTACCTCACCAAGCCCTTCCAGCCCGAGGAGCTGAGGGTGCGGGTGGAGGTCCTCCTCCGCCAGGGCGGCCTTGCCCGGGGCCTCGACGCCGCGCGCTCCCCGGCAGGCCGGCACATGCTCCACGACCCCTTCTCCGGGGCCTACACCCTTTCCTTCCTGGAGGCCCACCTCGGCCTCCTCGGCGCAGGGCACGGGCACCACGACCTGAAGCTCGGCCTGCTCGCGGCGCGTTTCCATGTCCCCGCCGGAGGATGGGAGGCCGAGCGCAAGAGCCTCCACCGCACGGCCGAGGTCCTGCGGGCGGAGCTGCGGCCCGGGGAGGCCCTCTGCCGGGTGGCGGAGCACACCTTCGTGCTGGTCCTGCCCGGCCACGACGCCGCGGCCCTCGAGGCCCGGATGGCCCATCTCGCCGCCGCGGGCTTCCACGGCGTGTGCGAAGGTCTGGTGCCTGGGGAGGAGGGCGTGCCGAGCCTGCTCCGCAAGCTCTCCACCCTGCTGAAGAAGGCCGAGGCCGGATCCGCCGCCCGGGTCCCCTGAAGGCGCCGGGACGCCCCTCGCTCAGTCCTCCAGCTTCAGGCCCAGAACGCGGTCGGTCTGGGCCTTCCGCCAGGCCTTGAGGCGCGCTTCCAGGGCGGGATCGCCCAGGGCGAGGATGGCGGCGGCGAGGAGGGCGGCGTTGATGGCGCCCGCCTGGCCGATGGCGAGGGTCCCCACGGGCACGCCGCCGGGCATCTGCACGATGGAGAGGAGGGAGTCGAGGCCGTTCAGGGCCTTGCTCTGGACGGGCACGCCCAGCACCGGGAGGTGGGTCTTCGAGGCGGCCATGCCCGGCAGGTGGGCGGCGCCCCCGGCGCCCGCCACGAGGACCTTGAGTCCGCGGCCCGCGGCCCCGGCGGCATAGGCGAAGAGCTTGTCGGGGGTCCGGTGGGCGCTCACGACCTCGGCCTCGAAGGGGACCCCGAGGGCCTCCAGGGTCCGGGCCGCATGGCGCATGGTCTCCCAGTCGGAGTCGCTGCCCATGATGATGCCGACGAGGGGCTGTTCAGCCACGGGAGGCCTCCAGGCAGGTGGAGCCGGGAGCGACCGTGCCGGTGGCCTCGCGCATCCGCGGAGCGGATGCCGAGATGATGATGCCGACGAGGGGTGCGTGGGGCACGGGCGCTCCGGGGAGGGCTCCAGTGTAGCGGCGGCCGCGGATCGCCCATGATGGGAGGCATGGCGGACGTGGTCGTGGTGGGGGCGGGGGCGGCGGGCATGGTGGCGGCCTGGCGGGCCGCGGCCCGGGGACACCGCGTGACGGTGCTGGAGGCCAACGTCCGGCCCGGCGTGAAGCTGAGGATCAGCGGGGGCGGCAAGTGCAACGTCACCCATGACGGGCCCGTGGCCGCGGTCCTGGGGACCTTCCGCCCGGGCCAGGCGCGATTCCTCCGCCCTGCGCTGCACCGGTTCAGCAACCACGATGTGAGGGCCCTGCTGGTCCGCGAGGGGGTGTCCACCTATGTGCGGGACAACGGCCGCGTCTTCCCCCTGGACCGCCCGGGCAGCGCGGCGGCGGTGGTGGCGGCCTTCGAGGGCCTGATGGCCCGGGCGGGGGCGGTGCTCAGGACGGGCGCCCGCGTCACGGGCCTCGCCGCGGAAGGGCGGAGGATCGTCGGCGTGCGGCTCGGGGACGGGATCCAGCCCTGCGACGCCCTCATCCTCGCCACCGGGGGCGCGAGCTATCCCGAGACGGGGACCCGCGGCGAGGCCGCGGAGTGGCTCCGGGGCCTCGGGCTGCCGGTGGTCCCGTGGTTTCCCGCCCTGGCGCCCATCCCCCTGGAGCGGCCCAGGCCGGACTGGGAGGACGTGGCCCTGCGGGACGGCGCTCTGGTGCTCAGGGCCGGGGCTGAAGGCCGGAGGATCGCGTCCTTCAAAGGCGACGTGGTCTTCACGAAGACCGGCATCAGCGGCCCGGCGGCCCTGGAACTGAGCCGGGAGGCGGAGGCCGCCCGCCGGGGTGGGGCGGCCTGGCTCGCCTATGCTTGCCAGGGTTGTGCCGAAGCCGGCTCCGCGCTGGAGGAGGCCCGCTCCCGCCATCCCCACCTGGCGGCGCACACGTGGCTGGCCCGCTTCCTTCCCGAGCGGGTGTGCAGCCCGGTCCTGGAGGCGGCGGGGGTGGACCCGGCCCGGCGCTTCAAGGACCTCCGGCGCCCGGAGGCCGCGGTGCTGCGGACCCTGGTGGAGGCCTTTCCCCTCGGCGCTCCGGGGCCGGTGCCCCTCAGCCGCGGAGAGGTGGCTGCGGGGGGGCTGGACCTCCGGGCGGTGGATCCGGCCACCCTGCGGGTGAAGGGCTGGGAGAATCTCCACGTCTGCGGGGAACTCCTCGACGTGGACGGTTCCGTGGGCGGGTACAACCTCCAGGCGGCCTTCAGCACCGGATACCTCGCCGGGGAGTCGGTCTGAAGCGCGGTCCCGGGTGGCCCCGGGCCCGCGCAACTGGTCCGGCCTTCACAACGTTTCACCACCTTTAACAAGTCTTAACGGCGCGCCCCGTCCGGGGGGAGCATCCTGACGCGTGGTATCCTCCCCATGTTCCCTCTGGAGCTCTTTCCCATGGCCGGCCCCGTGACGCTTCGTATCGCCCTTGCTCTGCTCGCCGCTGGAGGAGGACTCATGGCCCAGGGGCCGGACATGCTGGGTTCCCAGGCCTCCCGAAAGGTGGCGGGCGATGCGACCCAGGCCGCGGGCCACCACCAGGCCGCCGACGCCGCCGCCGGGGTGGCGCCCGCGCTGGCCGCGGCCCCTCCGGCGGCCCCTCGGAAGCCCCACACCGAAGTGCGCCACGGGGAGACCGTCACCGACGACTGGTACTGGCTCCGGGAGAAAGGCACCCCCGAGGTGGAGCAGTACCTGGAGCGGGAGAACGCCTTCACGGCCGCGGCCACCCGGGAGATCCAGCCCTTCGCCGACGCCCTCTACAAGGAGATCCTGGGCCGGATCAAGCAGACGGACCTCTCGGTGCCCGTGCGGCAGGGGAACTGGTGGTACTACGCGCGCACCGAGGAGGGGAAGCAGTACCCCATCCATTGCCGAAAGGCGGGCGGGCCCGCGGGCATCGCCAAGGACGCCCGGGAGGAGGTGCTCCTGGACCAGAACGAGCTGGCCAAGGGCCTGAAGTTCCTGGGCCTCGGGGCCTTCGCGGTGAGCGACGACGGGAAGTCGCTGCTCTACAGCACGGACGCCACGGGATTCAGGCAGTTCAAGCTCTACCTCAAGGACCTGGCCACGGGGAAGATCACGGGCCCCCTGGCGGACCGGGTGACCAGCGTCCAGTGGGCGGCGGACAACCGGACGGTGTTCTACACCACGGAAGATCCCGTGACGAAGCGCTCGGATACGCTCTGGCGCCTGGCCCCCGGCGGCCAGCCGGAACGCCTCCACGAGGAGAAGGACGAGCTCTACCGCGTCTACGTCGGCCGCACCCGGGACCGGAAGTTCGAAGTCCTGGCCGTGCAGAGCACGGACACCTGGGAGATGCGCGTCCTCGAGGCCGGCCGTCCCTCGGGCTCCTTCCGCACGCTCCTGCCCCGGGAGAAGGGCCACAAGTACGAGGTGGACCACCGGAACGGCCTCTTCTACATCCGCACCAACAAGGGCGCCAAGAACTTCAGGCTGGTGACCGCCCCCGTGTCCGATCCCTCCGAGAAGGCCTGGAAGCCCTTCGTGCCCCACGCCGCCGGCACGCTCCTGGAGGACTTCGAGCTGTTCAAGGACCACGCGGTGCTCCACACGAAGCAGGCGGGCCTCAGGGGCTTCAAGGTCTACGACTTCAAGGCCGGGACCTGGCAAGACCTGGCCTTCCCCGAGGAGGTCTACGACGCCGGCGGGGACGCCAATCCCGAATTCGACAGCCGTTCCTTCCGGTTCAACTACCAGAGCCCGGTGACCCCGGCGTCGGTCTTCGAGGTGGACCTGGGAACCCTGAAGCGCACCCTGCTCAAGCAGGAGGAGGTGCTCGGGGACTTCGATCCCTCCCGGTACGCCTGCAAGCGGCTCTGGGCCCCCGCCCGGGACGGCGTGAAGATCCCCATCTCCATCGTGTACCGCAAGGGCACCCGGCTCGACGGCTCGAACCCCCTCTGGCTCTACGGCTACGGATCCTACGGCATCGGGATGTCGGCGGGCTTCCGGCACTCCACCCTCAGCCTGCTGGACCGCGGCGTGATCTTCGCCATCGCCCACGTCCGGGGTGGCAACGAGATGGGCGAGGCCTGGCACGACGACGGCATGCTCAGGAAGAAGAGGAACACCTTCAACGACTTCATCGACTGCGGCCACTGGCTGGTGGCGGAGAAGTGGACCTCCAGGGACCGACTCATGGCCGAGGGCGGCAGCGCCGGGGGCCTGTTGATGGGCGCGGTCGCCAACATGGCCCCCGACCTCTTCAAGGCCATCCACAGCGCCGTGCCCTTCGTGGACGTGATGAACACCATGTGGGACGCGTCGCTCCCCCTCACCGTGGGGGAGTACCTGGAGTGGGGCAACCCCAACGAGAAGGCGGCCTACGACTACATGAAGTCCTACAGCCCCTACGACAACCTGGAGCGTAAGGCCTACCCGGCCATGCTGGTCACCACCAGCTACAACGACAGCCAGGTGATGTACTGGGAGCCGGCCAAGTACGTGGCCAAGCTCCGCACCCTGAAGACCGACAGCAACCCCCTGCACCTCAAGTGCAAGATGGACCCGGCGGGCCACGGCGGGGCCTCGGGGCGCTACGACGCCCTCAAGGACCGCGCCTGGGAGTTCGCCTGGATGCTCGGGCAGGTGGGCATCACGAAGTAGGCCTTCGTCCCGGCGCGGGAGGACGCGGCGAAGGCCGCGTCCTTGCCGTTTCGGGGGCACACTGGTCCGGAAGGAAAGCCCATGGCCCAGGTCCAGGTGAATCGCGGGGTGCTGGTCGCGCTGGCCGGCGCCCTCGGACTTTCCCTCCTGGCCCTCGCCTACCTGCTCGGGCGGGAGGCTGCGCGGACCGATCCCTCCGCGCCTCCCGTGCCGCCCCGCTCCGCGGCTCCTGTCGCGGGAACGGGCGCGGCGATGGCCGCCCCCTCCGGCAGCCCAGGGATCCCCGATGCGGGCGCCCCCGGCTCCAGCCCCGCCCCCGCCCTGGAAAGCCTGGTCCCGCCGGGCCCGGCGGGACCGGCGGAGGCCAGGGACCACCAGGCGGGCGCGGTGCAGGCCTACTTCGCGGCCCTGGACCGCATCGCGCCGGGGCAGCTCGCGGGGGATCCCCAGGCCCTGGCCCAGGAGATGCTCGCCGGGCTGGCGAAGGGGGACGCCTCGGGCTTCGACCAGCTCCTGGGCCAGGCGGAGGAGGCGCGGCGGAAGGTCGCCGCCCTGGCCCCGCCCGCCCCCTGCGCGGCCTTCCACGCGGAGAGCCTGGCGGTGCTGGACGAGAACCTCGCCCTGCTGCGGGCCATCCGCCGGGCCCTGGAGGGCGCGGAAGGGGAGGGCGCCCTCGGCGCCCTGGTGTCCCGGGCCCAGGCGGCGCAGGCCCGCGCGGAGGTCCTGGAGCGGGCGGACAAGGCCCTGCGGGCGCGCTACGGGTTGACGCGCTAGCGGGTCATTCCTCGAAGACGTCGAAGTCCACGACCTTGCCCCCCTCCGACACGAACCGCCAGCGCAGGGTCGCGGCCGGACCGTGGAAGGCGCGGTACTCGCGGACGGTTCGCGCGCCCTCCCCACGGGCCGAGAGGAACCCGAATCGGCCCAGGGGCGGGTAGGCGCCCACCTGGGATTCAAGCCAGGGCAGGGAGGCAGGCAGGGCGCCAGCCGCCTCCCCCGCGAAGGCCCCGGCCTCGGCCCGGCCTGAGGCCATGCCCTCCAGAAGCCGCCGGTGCCGTGCGGTCAGCTCCGGGTCGGGATCGGAGGGGAGGGGCGCGGCCGCGAGGGGGCCCGGGGTCAGGAGCCGGGCCGCGAGGCCGCGGGCCAGGCTGGGATGCAGCCTCTGCTGGTTCGTGAGGACGATGATTCCCAGGCGCTCCCCGGGGAAGTAGAGGATGTCGGAGAGGGCCGGGCCGCCGCTGTGGCCCACGCAGAAACGGCCCCCCAGGGTCCCCGTGGTCCATCCCACGCCGAAGCCCCCGGGGGTGCCGTCGTTGAGCCTGTAAGGGGTCCACATCTCCTGCCGCAGGCCCGGGGGGAGCACGGCGCCCGCATCGACGGCCAGCAGGAAGGCGGCCAGGTCCCGTGCGCTGCTGTAGGCGCCCCCGGCGGCGTAGGCATGGGCAGGGTAGCGGAACCAGAAGGCCCGCTGCCGGTCCCCCTGCCACTGGTAGACCGGGACGCGGCCGGCGAGCACCTCCGCCGTCCGTAGGTCGGGCATGGGGTCCTGGGCATCCTCGAAGGCGGTGGCGCCCAGCCCCAAGGGCTTCCATACCCGCTCCCGGACCAGCTCGGGGTAGGGGCGCCCTGCGGCCCGCTCCAGGACGAGGGCGAGCACGGAGTAGTCCAAGGACCCGTAGGCGGCTAGCCGCCCGGGCTCGGCGGCCAGGGGCTGGGCCAGGGCGGCCCCCAGCACATCCTCGGGCCTGTCGGTGGCG
>JABLTH010081853.1_pt1 | contig 13680 bp, 16 predicted proteins | sample 7875711 | NCBI WGS metagenome assembly JABLTH01 (sample SAMN14941262, study PRJNA633318) | bioreactor metagenome | isolation source: bioreactor | place: China | collected 2019-03-05 | reverse complement strand
GTTGATGCTGAAGTTAGCAAATAATGCCGAAAAGAAATCCGTCCGCCCGAACTAATGCCGATAAGCGAGATGCAGCTGATGCCGGTTATTCCGTCAAGCCCCACTGGAGCAAAGCCCTATGTTAGCTGTTGTTTTGGTTATCGTTTGAATTTTCTTTTCCAAAAATAGTTCTCTTTTAAACTGTCTGCATCTATAAAACTGTATTCGTTAAAGTAAAATTTACGTACAGCTTTTTTTAAATCGGCAATATTGTGATAGTTGCCAATCATTTGCTCGGCGTTTGGAGTCCCTTCGTGTAAATGCCAATAAACACTATCTTTTTCGTCAGCGGAAAGATATCCCGGGGCTAAATTGTTACCTAAATTGGTAGGTTCAAACTGTTGCACATATGCAACAAAGATTTGTTTGCCTGATTGCGAATATATAATTGTGTCAAGCGAAGCAGAAACTACTTTGGTTCCTGGTGTTTGTCTATTTCGTAATGCAATTAGTGAGTCAATTTGAATTGCAATTTGTAAACTGTCGGTTGTGAAAATAGTTTGACTAAAAGGCCTTGAATATTTTGGAGTTAAATCCGGTGTTCGATTGTAAGCAATATTATGAACCAGCTCTTTTGCAGCTATTATCGTCATTGGTAGTCCAAGGAGCAAGAATATAAGAGTGTCAGAGTGTTTTTTGATTTCTTGAATATGGGAAAGAAGTATTGTTAAAGCGGCTAAAAATAAAATAAGAGAAGTGTAACCAAGACTATCATAAAAACCTCCCAGTCCACCGCCACCTTGACTTGTAAACAACTTGTAGCTCGAATAGAAAAGCCCTAACCCTAAAATTGTGAATAATAATTTCGTAGATGGTCTCATACTGGCGGTTAAAAATAACAGCTAACGTGGGCGGCTTTGCGTCCGGTGGGGACATGTTGCTGTGTCCGCCCGGAACCGCAGATGAATTTATAACTAAATTTTGAAGTTATGTGCAATTGCCTGGAGAAGTTTGTCCAGCCCGGAACCAAAGCTGAAAAGCGAGCTGCAGCTGAAGAAACTTCCGTCAAGCCCCACTGGCCGCAAAACAGGATGTTATACGCAGTAGAAGGTTAGATCTGCTTTAGAAAATAAATTTCTTCAAGTGTTGCTTGATATTGACTCATATGACCTCTACGCTTTGTATTGATTTTTCCCCTAATAATCCAGCTCTTTCCATTAAGGAATTCAATATTTACCTTCATTTTTTTATCAACGTCAAGCCAAAGAGCTTTAATACCATCGACCTTATATTCAGTATTTTCTTCGGGGACTACTGCAAACATTTCAAAAAGGACTAAAATACTGCCACTTGTCTCCACCCACATTCCTTCATAATTTTTTGGATTCTGAATTAAGGTTGACAAATCTACACGGACAATTTTTGATGTGTCTTTGTGAGGGGCTAAAAAAATTTTAGGTTGTCCGTGAGTTGTGAGACTTAGACAAAAAAAAAGAAAAGACAAACAGTGTTTTCGATTCATTGAAGTAGTCATTAATTGCGTATAACGTTGGGGGCTTTGCGCCGGTGGGGCGAGATGTTGTGTCTGCCCGGAACTGAAGCCCGAGTTTGTTGTTTTGCTGAAGTTAGCAAATAATGCTGAAATGAAATCCGTCTGCCCGATATGAAGCTGATAAGCGAGATGCCGCTGATGCCGGTTGTTCCGTCAAGCCCCACTGGAGCAAAACCCTATGTTGTACGTAGGCATTTTATTTGGTTCTACGCAAATAGACTAAATGTATCTTTCCATCGTTCTCGTAAGTCTTGAGACGTCCTGTTGTCTCGTCTTCTACATAAAACTTAGAGTGTTTTTTTATTAGTGTCTTTGGTCTTAGCATCACTCTGCTTGCGGTAAGTTGTATATCTATTGGGACTTCCTTATTCTGTTCTTTGTAAGTTGCAAAGATTGTCTCGTAGTTGTTGTAGTTATATGTAAGAGAAATCGTATCGCCTTGAACTGTGTAAGTGCCGGCTGCTGTATCTGAAGAAATGTGTCCGTGATATTTTAAAGTAAAAGTCATGTCGTGTTTAAATGTCAGGGTAAGCCCTGAGTAAAAACCAGTGGTGGAGAAACTTCCACTTATTGACTTCCTCTGGCTAAACGAAATGAGTGAAACAAGTGTCAAGAAACAAAAGCCGAATATGGTTATCGGAGCTCGCATGCTTACGTACAACGTGGGCGGCTTTGCGTCCGGTGGGGAAATGTTGCTGTGTCCGCCCGGAACCGCAGATGAATTTATAACTAAAATTTGAAGTTATGTGCAATTGCCTGGAGAAGTTTGTCCAGCCCGGAACCAAAGCTGAAAAGCGAAGTGCAGCTGAAGGTACTTCCGTCAAGCCCCACTGGAGCAAAACCCTATGTTAGCTGCTGTTAGAAGTTCCTTCTACAAATATATGTTACTTTACTTGTATCAAATGGGGGATGATCAGTAGCTGTTGTGCCTACATGAAATACAAGTGTCCACTTAGAAGGTAAGTTTATGTAGTATCCCCAACCTTCTTCTTTTTTCATTTTGCTTCGATATAGTTTCTTGATATTTTGAAAGCTTATTCCAATACTATATCCTTCTGGCGTAGAAAACGATTTGTCAAAAGTGCCAAGAAAACTTGTGTCGTCGTTGATATCCCTTACTAGTTGAAAATTTATTCCATCTAGATTTACTGTTTTATAAAAACTCTTAGAGCCACTTGAAACAGGAATTAGAGAATGGGTAATTATGAGCTTATTGGTGTCGCCATTTTTTGTGATAGAGTTTGTGGAATCCAAAATCGAAGTTTGTTTCGTACTGTCTCCAGTGCATGACATGAGCAAAAAAGTGGTAAGTAGAATGGGCAGTGACTTCATCGTTATTTTTGTAAACTATTTTGGTTGGGCATTAATTGCAGCTAACGGGCAGGGCTTTATGCAGATTGGGAATTAGAATTCCGTCTGCCCACAACCGCTGCCGATTGAAAATATAAAGTTGAATTTAAGAACTAAAGCTCAAAGTTGCTTGTCCAGCCCGAACAACAGCCTGGATTTGCAATTAGCTGATGTTTGCTGGTCATGCCCAACTTGCATAAAACCCAATGTTAGGCGCTTTTAAGTTCTCTTATGTCCACATGCAGCACAAAAGGATGCTTGCGGTGTTCGATAGGGCTTTCCGCACTTTTCGCAAGGCGGACCATATTGGGCAATCCTATGATGCATTATAGCGTTTGGCTCTGTCTCGTCCCAACCAGTTACCTCTTTGTAATAATCTAAAAGAGGTTTGAAACGTACTAAACGTCCTCCTTCTCGTTTAATGTCCCTAATAGCTTCACCATATAATTCGTAAGCTTTTGCATATTGCTCTTCATTAAGCATTGGGACTTCCATTTTGCATCTCCAGCACCAAAGTAGTTTCATTCTTTTATTTCCTCAACTTGAGTGTTAATAATTTGTTTCATCAGGATAAACGAAAACTTTACACCTTCTCTTTCTGAAATTATGTCTTTTAAAAATATTTTCGATTCGTCTGAATATTCAGGTGGGAACGAAATAGTTAAATAAGTCATTCTCTTTTTATCAGCTTCCCAAAACCGATACTTTACTTCTGGTTTCCCTTCATATTTCTTAAGGAATTTATCAATTGTCTGCCCTTCTTTATACCAGTTAACGATTGGTTTGTTTATCCAGACTTCATCCCATCTTACAAAAAAAGGGAAGTGCGAAATAACGTTACGAACGAATTTAAATAGCTCACTTCCTATTTCAGATTCCATAGGTGGTCGAGCCGTTTTAAGTTTTTCGATTACCCACTTTATAGGCTGATAATTTAATAATTCAGCATAAATTGAATACGCTTGCTTTATTTTAGAAAACCTTTCCCAGTCATCTTTCTCCCAAAATGAATCATTCATGACTTCGTCAAACAAGTCGTAAAAGCGATTGTAAGCTAAAGTCAGAAATTGTATTTCCGATTTTGTTGGTTTTATGGAGTTGTCCATTTTAATTGCGCCTAACGTTGGGGGCTTTGCGCCGGTGGGGCAAGATGTTGTGTCCGCCCGGAACTGAAGCCCGAGTTTGTTATGATGATGAAGATAACAAAAAATGCTAAATAGAATTCCGTCCGCCCAATATGAAGCTGATAAGCGAGATGCGGCTGATGCCGATTGTTCCGTCAAGCCCCACTGGAGCAAAACCCTATGTTAGGCGCAGACAAAGTTAAGCAAGTTGTTGTCGGGCTATTTCAAAGCTAAAGGGGAGCTTTGTGATTTGATAAACTGGAACATTTTTTTCTTTAGATAGTGAGATTATTTCTTTCTTAGTCTGTTCAGAGGCATTTAGTCCAATTATTACTTCTGAAATATTATCATCTGAAAATGTCTGTATTCTATCATTTATTGAGGGTGGGTTTGGATAAAATAACTTTACTAATCTATATTCTTTCTCATACTGCCATTCATTGGATTTTGTATGACTTTGCACAGGAAATGTGTTTAAAAAGTCCCTTATTGGATCTAGTCTTGGAAAAGTGTTGTCAGAAGGGTAGAAAACTGGACCGCTTGCGCATTCGAAGTTTTGTGTTAGTTTTTCTTCTGAAAAACCAACACAAAATCCTTTGTGGTAGTCCGCATAGTGAGACCACATTAAAATGCTATTCCACCTTTCACTTAAAGAGACAATGCCAAAATATTCATCAATGCTTGAAAAGTATAGTGAATTATATTCGTCTTGAATTTTTGAAACATCATTACGAAGCTTAAATTCAAATTTCTTTAGCATTTCTTCGATATCTCCTTCTTGAAAAGAACCTTTGTTTATATGGTCTATTCTCATTTTAGTGAGAAATGCATCAATTTTTTCATTAGAATTTAAAAGTGAGTAGTCTTCTGGTATTCTGCAATCAAATGGATCATTAAAGTCGCTAGGGCTACTGAAATATAGCTGATTTTTTAAGAGAATATTTTTGTGATATTGATCTTTCCAACTGCGGTACTTGTATACTATCGAAGGATACTTTTTTTTCTCTAGCATAATGCATTGTTTGCGCCTAACGTTGGGGGCTTTGCGCCGGTGGGGCAGTGGTGTTGTGTCCGCCCGGAACTGAAGCCCGGTTGTTTGTTGATGATGAAGTTAACAAAAAATGCCAAATAGAAATCCGTCCGCCCGAACTAAAGCCGATAAGTGTGATGCCGCTGATGCCGGTTGTTCCGTCAAGCCCCACTGGAGCAAAACCCTATGTTGTAGGCAGTTTATTTTGGTTTTTTATAAAATTGAATAAAAATATCAACACACCTTTTTTGCTTATGAGCTGCTGGGAAATGAAGATCATAAATGTCTGCAGATTCTCCTATCCAAGCAACGTAAACATGAGCGGTATCTATTTTAGCTCGAGAGTCTAAATAATTATAAACTGCATCAGCTCTTTTTTCTGAAAGTATGTCATTGTAGGTTTCAGAACCCTTAGTATCAGCAAAAGCATAAATTCTTAAATAGCCGAACGTATCAGATTGTAATTGGCTTGCAATTTGGTTAAGGGTTTTTTCATACTTTTTATCTATTGAAAAACTATTTGGTTTAAAAAAAATCGACGCTATCAATGTGCTTTGACAAAAAGATTGAAGACCGATAAAAAGCGATGAACTAAAAAATGAAACAATAAATAGAGTTTTCTTTGTCATTTTTATTCTATCTAAATCGTCTACTATAGAACTGATACAGTAAAATTGCCTACAACGTTGGGGGCTTTGCGCCGGTGGGGCGAGATGTTGTGTCCTCCCGGAACAGAAGCCCGAGTTTGTTGTTTTGATGAAGTTAACAAATAATGCTGAAAGAATTCCGTCCGCCCGATATAAAGCTGATAAGTGAGTTGCCGTTGATGCCGGTTGTTCCGTCAAGCCCCACTGGAGCAAAACCCTATGTTGTAGGCATGTGCTTCCTTCTTTTACTTTAAGGGATGATAAAATCCGATATTCAATCCGGCAGCCCATAATTTTTCAGAAACTGGAGTATTGGTTGTTTTTAGCAACCCGTATCTAAAGGTTGGCTCTGCAAATAAATGAAAGCCGTTCTTAAGTTTATAATCAATCCCTGCACTGAATAATGGGGAAATGTTAACTTTTTTAAAACCGGAACTTGTGGATTCAGTAATATTTTCTGTTCTGTTATCAGAATATTCGTAAGTAGTTCTTCGCTTTGCCGTCAATAAAAAATCTGTAACGAAACCAACACTTGAAAAAAAGTGAACATTGTTTTTTCCAAATAAAAACTTTGCTTTTAGGGGCACTCCAATATAGTGGTAGGAATATGTCGTTTTTGACTTTGTTGGTAAGTTGTTTGCGGGCGGTATGTAAACTAAGTCATGGTTTTTAATTTTATATCCCTTATTTGAAAATTGAATTCCTGTCTCGAATCCTATTGCTTGGGAATGGTTGAACCAGGCATTAAGGCCAGTAGTATAACCAAACTTGCCCGTTTCTATTGCATTTCTGTTTTTTATTACAAGATCACTCCCTGAACTTCCGTCATTGTTTTTAAGTGTTCTTGAACTGTAATCAGGTGATAAATTGTATCCAATTAGAATTCTCTGTTTTGTATTTGATTTCTGAGCTTGCAAGCCTATTGATACAAGGAGAGTGGCAAAAATTAGAGTCCTTTTCATAGCATTTAGTTTATATGACGGAGTTCGTTTAGCATTGCCTACAACGTTGGGGGCTTTGCGCCGGTGGGGCAGAGGTGTTGTGTCCGCCCGGAACTGAAGCCCAGGTTTGTTGTTATGATGAAGTTAGCAAATAATGCTGAAAAGAATTCCGTCCGCCCGAAATGAAGCTGATAAGCGAGATGCAGCTGATGCCGATTGTTCCGTCAAGCCCCACTGGAGCAAAACCCTATGTTGCCTGCAGTGACACTTAGTTTTGATCAATCCAGTTGTGTTCAAATTTGCCAAACTCTCTTTCCAAATCTTTCATTGCTTCCTTTGTAGAAGTCCGCCAAAACCCAGAATTGACCTTGTTATCCATTTGGTCTAAATAGTCAACCCAAACTGTTGAAGAATTACCTATTGTTGTCCATAAGATTTTGTATGGTCTTTCTTCTAATGGAATACTTTCTCCGTTAACAATGTTAAATCTTGTATTTCCAGATGACTTACTAAATTCTAATGCTTCATTGCCAAGGATAATTGTTTTTGAAGAAGTTTTAGACATTTTGAAAACTTCCAAAAATTCAAAGAATTCTTCAAAGGCTTTAGTGTCGTCATTTGGATTTCTATTTTTTATTTGCCAATGCCAACCACCTGATAGACCAAAATGCTTCTTTAAATGTCCTAATAGCCAAGTACTAAAATAGGAAAAGTTTGGATGTTCTTTTGATTCTAGCTGTTCGTCCGTAGCTGCCATTGTGAAGCCAGTAATGAAATTGTTTAGCGAGTTAAAATTATACTCGTTTCCCAAATACATTGCCTTCCTTATTTTAAGATGGTCTAATAATGTGTAGATGTCCACTGTGTTTCTTTGAGTATGATGACTGTCCAAAGGCATTGCAGGCAACGTCGGCGGCTTTGGGCAGGTGTGGTATTTTCCAACTGTCCGCCCGGTACCGCAGCTGATTTTTTTAATTAGTTGAAGTTAAGAACTAAAGCTCAAAATTGAACGTCCAGCCGGAACTGAAGACCGGAGATGCAGTTAGCTGAAATTAGTTTGTCCAGCCACACTTGCCCAAAACCGTTTGTTGTGCGTTCGTTGTTTGTCATTGCCTACAATTTGATTTCCAGTTAATGAAATGTTCATTAATTATATCGTCAATATTGGTTTTGTCGGCTCCATTCCAGTAAAATTGATTGTCTGTGTCTTTTAAGTCCTGTTTTGCAAAATAAAGTAGATAAAAATCAAAAAGTGACTTTTCATAGTAACGTTCAACACAAAGGTCTTTCAAATAGCTTAAAACATGTTCTGTTTGAGAATTGTCAACTAAGGCTTTGTCAATTAAATAGCAACAATAATTGTCAATAATTTTTTCTTTATTTGAATAGTCAATATTTAATTCATCAAGAACCTTAGAAGTCAGGTCTTGCATCTCGAATTGATTAAATGGTTCAATTTCACCTGCAAGTATTCGCAAATGTTCCGTGTCGAAACCTATAGTCATCATTTCGAGTGCCCAATCAACCCAAGCGGAATTTACATTTCGATTTAAGACCTTAAACGCTAAAATTTCTGCTGTCGATTTAACTGGTTGCATTTTATTTTGAGGTGTCTAGTCACAATGACGCACAACGTTGGGGGCTTTGCGCCGGTGGGGCGAGTTGTTGTGTCCGCCCGGAACTGAAGCCCGTTTGTTTGTTGATGTTGAAGTTAGCAAATAAAGCTGAAAAGAATTCCGTCCGCCCGATATGAAGCTGATAAACGAGATGCCGCTGATGCCGGTTGTTCCGTCAAGCCCCACTGGAGCAAAACCCTATGTTGGGCGAAGTGTTAGGAAGCGCCGTTTTACAGCGACTTATCTTAAAACGGATCATAACAAGGGTTTTGATTAATCACGAATATGTACCAACAGTCGCCAAGATAAAGCGAATCTGTAGTAGGCTTGCAAGAAGGGTTATTTTTTTTAATTTTCTTAAAGAAGCTAACGGAAGTACATTTTGTATGAGAGATGTTTATGAAAATACGGACTGTTTTTAAAGAGTCCCCATAATTATAGTAGTCGATTTGTTGAAGATCATTTAGAACTACGTCGACTTTGTTGCTTGATAATTCCTTTTTTAGAACTTGTTTAACTTCAGTCAAATTGATTTTATTAAAGATAGTGTCGGTGTAATTTGTGATTATATATGTGGCTATTGAGCTAAGTTCTGTCTCATGTTTTCCGAAGTATGTTTTGTAATTATTAATAGATTGTTTTAAAGTAGGAGGATGACATTGACTAAATACGAGAAGTAGTAGTGAAAATGGAATAGCTTTCATTTGTCTTTTAGGCTTTTTTGAATTTTGCCGTATTTGTGGATACTAAACATTTCGCCCAACGTTCGAGGCTTGCCGCAGGGCTGGGATTGTTGCTGTGTCAGCCCGGCAACTGAAGCCGATTGAAAAACTGATGCTGAAGTTAACAACTAAAAGCCAAATAGAATTCGGTCAAGCCCGATATTAGCTGATAGTAGTACAACTGCCGATTGTTATTCCGTCCGCCAGCCTTGCGGCAAACCTTTTGTTAGCTGCATAGTCATCGTCGCATTAGTCATTATATGAGTCCATTAAACCATTGGGATAGTATGTTCGTTTGTTCCAAAACTGTCCAGGGTTAATGCTTCCGTTAATGATATTGCTGTAAACAACTTTCTCTGTCTTTAGATTATCGTTGTCAATATATCTCAGTTCTGCTCTGATCTTTGTTTGAAATTCACCGTTGTAATTAGGAATAGTAAATTTCCAAAAAGCATTTGGTTCTAGTTCAATTTTATGATAGCTGTTTCCACACCAACTGCTTGGTAAGTATTCAATGTCTTTCCATTCACCTTTGCTGTTTTGAGCCTGCAGCTTCATATAAAGTCTGCTGTCCTGTGCATTTAATTTTATGGTGTCAATTGTTGTATTGCTGATAAAAAGATTAAAACCAAAAAATTTATTGGCAAACGTGTCTATGTTATTGGTGTCGATTGTTATGGAAAGAGAATTATTTGGAAACATTATGTCTGTGATTACTTTTGGTTTGTTCGGAGAAGTTGCCCATCCGCCGCTATAATCAGCTTCTGTATTTTTAGGTGTCGAATAGGCATAAAAATATCCACGGTTCATGAAGTCAATATTCAAAGGCTTTAATGCTTTAGAAGTATCATCTTGTTGTTGCCAAATAATGTTCCCACTTTTATTGATATAACTCAGTTTGTCATCTATAACAGCTTTTATAAGTCCATTTACAAAGCCATTTCGGTCAAATTCTTGCATTATCGGCTTAAAAATAATGTTACCTTTTAAATCAGCTATTCCGAACAAAGTTTTGTTATCATCACTTTCATTGCTAAAAAAGAAATACCCATCAATAATTCCAACTCTATCTATCTCGTCAAAATCCGTCTTTGTTACAAAATTCCCTAGAGTGTCAAGAATGCCGAAGCCATCACTTGTCTCCACAATTGCATAACCATTTTTGAACGTTTCCCCCGGGATATCTTGAAATTCTTTATTACCAACCCGTTTGAAGTATCTGTCAATCAAAATATAATCCTTGTTATCTTCTTTAATGAATGCTCTTCCATTGGAAAAATCTTTCACATACCTGTAGTTAGTATCGTTAAAAACTACTTCGCCGTTTAGATTTATAAAGCCTTCGTAGTTTTTTTCAGAGGTGGAAGTAATTCCCTTTTTTTCAGGTATCCAATATTTATATAGGCTCACTTTAGCATAACCGTCGTGAAAGTCTCCATCGACATAGCTATTGTTTTGATAAGGTCTTTTAAAAAGAAGGTTGCCTCTAGTATCAATAACTCCGTCGGTGCTACCATCTTTATTTCGTTTGTCATTTATCTCAACTGATGCATAGCCATCTAGAAAAGGCTTTATTGTTTCATATTTTCCAAATGGTACAACAAATTTTCCAGTGCTGTCAATTACTCCAACTCTTTTCTTCTTTTGTTTCTGTGTTGGGTCGATATACTCATAAACTATTGAAACGCCATTTTTAAAGTCACTTATTAAGCTAAATACCGTGTCTATTAGGAGTTGTTTTGTGTAAACGTCGATTAAGCCTTGCTTTTTGGAGTGGGTGGTAATTATCCCTTTTTTTGTATCAATTAAATAAAGTCCTGAGTAAGTTTTTGGCAATACTACGTTTCCTGTCTTATCAATAAACAAAGGTTCCCCGTCTTTATAAACAACTGTCAAACCATGAACAAAGTTTGTAGCAAAATCATAGTCGGGCTTAATGACAAATGTGCCACTTTCGTTGATAAATCCATACATGCCGTTAAGTCGAACCGCCGCCAAACCTTCTGAAAAATCATTTCCACTTAAGAAAATTGGGCTTATAACAATCTTTCCTTTTTCATTAATGTAGCCAACCTTGTCATTTTGAGTGATTTTGAAAAGATGTTGTGTCTGTCCATAAGACAAAAGGCACAGCGATATAAAGAGTATCGTTAGAATAGTTTTCACCATTGCAGGTTTTTGGTAAGATGCTTTAAATTGTCAAATTGCATAAGTTGCTTGGGTTAGTAGGGTGCTGCTTTTGACTTGCAGCTAACGTTCAGGTATTGCCGATGGTGGGGAAATAGAATTCCTGTCCGCCGGAACTGCTGCCTGGCTTTTTGATAAAGTTAAATATTAAGAACTAAAGCTGGGCTTTATTCGTCAAGCCCCGAACCGCAGTACAACAGAATTACCGCTGCTGATTGTTACAATGTCAAGCCCCACTATTGGCAATACCAATGTTAGCTGCTGTTTTATTTTTTCTCCATGCTTTCATTTAGTTCTTTTATCCTTGCCCTCATTTCTTTTGGGTCAATATGTTTGTTAAGCAAATCAGCCTTTTGATAATACGGTAAAATGTCTTTGGGCAAACTTGCCTTTCTATATGGGTTGGCTTCAGCCTTCCAGTCATCATATTTCTTGTCCCCAAACCTTATAAATAGTTCAACTAATCGCTTCATTTCCTTATCTAAATTCCTGTCTATTATTTTGTCTCCCAAATTATTAAATTCGACATCGCTGATATTTATTTTGGGCTTTTTTTCATACCGTGCTAAACGTTCATCAATTTCTATTGCTTCTTTGTCGCCCATATTAAATCTGATATTCATTGCTTGCCACATATCATATTCCTTGTTATACATTATCCAACTGTCACTCCATTTGCCATAAAATTGAGCAGTATTTTTAACTACAAATCCTTGAAGCCCTTCAGGTCCGCCTTTGATTTCAATGTCTCTAAGATTTGGAAAATAACCTTTGATTGTTTTGTCTTGAGTGTAGGCAGTAAAACTGTCTAAGAAAAGTTTTTTGAAAGCGTCAAAGAAGGCAATAACCTTGTCAACGGTTGGATAAAGAAATTCCTTTACATCGAAGTAATATCTGCCAACACCCCCAATACGAATAGGTTCGGTATCATGTAAACTATAAGCGTCCTCATTTAAGCTATAAGCCGCATGGAAAAAAGAATTCCTGATGCTGGCGTGATGTTCGTCATTAAAAAACTGTAAAATTTTCTTCTTGTTACAATCGTCCAAAATTTCACTTACTAAATTTATCTTTTCGCCTGTACCTAATAACCTGTCCTGCTTTTTTGTCTTCCAAAAGAAGTAAGAAGAACTATGATAGCCGAGTGATACATTACACAAGCTACCAAGAATGTTATAAAAGTCGCTGTTTTCAAAAAAAGTAGAATATATCATGCACGCCATACGTGTTTTTTTCTTCCCGTCAAACTGCTGATATAATTCTTTATACATTTCGATTGCGTCAAACCATTCGTACAATGTGTCATACTTTGCTTCCATTCCCTTAAAATTGATAAGGGTTAGTATGAACTCAAATTCATTCTGTGCTTTAGCTTCAGAAAATAGCTTTTCCAATTCTGTTATTGTCTCTTCCATTGTATGTTTGAGATTTTAGTTCGTGAAGTGGTCGCAAATAGCAGCTAACGTTGGGGGCTTTGCGCCGGTGGGGCGAGTTGTTGTGTCCGCCCGGAACTGAAGCCCGATTTTGTTGTTTTGCTGAAGTTAGCAAATAATGCTGAAAAGAAATCCGTCCGCCCGAACTAAAGCTGATAAGCGAGGTGCTGCTGATGCCGATTGTTCCGTCAAGCCCCACTGGAGCAAAACCCTATGTTGGTGGCTGGCGTTTTAGTCCACTGTAATCTTGTTTTTTGTCAATGGGCTTTTGGGGTTATAACCTATAATTCCATCTTTACAAGTTTCGCAAACAAGTCCAAGTTCATTTGCTACTTTAATATCTATAAATTCGTGTGTTTTTATGCACTTATCTAAGTTGAATCTTTCCTTTAAATTTTCTGTGTCTAAGATACAGTCAAAATAGATCCACTCATTACAATTATCACCGCAAGCCTTTCCTATGAAAGTCTCAGTTATCTCTTTCTCTTTAATGTAATTTTCCAAAACTTGAAGATGGTTACACATAATTAATCAAATTGTTCTTCAACGTTTGCTAAAATTTCGCAGTCGCAATAACCTCCATGTTCAGCCAACCATTCTAAAACTTCGTCAACATTTTCGGTTCCGGATTCTAATAAAAATGTTTTGGTCAAACTATTGGTGTCGTCGCAATCTTTGTCTGTCAGGTGTATGTCTAAATAGTCGAATAATTTTTTGAAATTGTTTCTAATCATTGGAAGGCTTCTTTCAAATTCTTGGTCAGCCTTTTTTTTAAGGTTGTCCATTATTTGCTTTCTCCTTTCTTTTTCACTCTTGTCGGGCATAGTTGAAAATTTGCAGGGTGTCGCTTTACGCTTGCCACCAACGTTGGGGGCTTTGCGCCGGTGGGGCGAGTCGTTGTGTCCGCCCGGAACTGAAGCCCGAGTTTGTTGTTATGATGAAGTTAGCAAATTATGCTGAAAAGAATTCCGTCCGCCCGATATGAAGCTGATAAGCGAGATGCCGTTGATGTCGGTTGTTCCGTCAAGCCCCACTGGAGCAAAACCCTATGTTAGCAGTAGCCATTTCAAGTTCAATTCCTTTCAATTACTATAAAGCT
>JABLTH010017424.1_pt1 | contig 13693 bp, 11 predicted proteins | sample 7875711 | NCBI WGS metagenome assembly JABLTH01 (sample SAMN14941262, study PRJNA633318) | bioreactor metagenome | isolation source: bioreactor | place: China | collected 2019-03-05 | reverse complement strand
GACGGCGACGGCGCGACCACCGCGCTCAACGTGCGCCTGCCGGGCCAGTACGCGGATGCGGAGACGGGGTGGCACTACAACTTCTACCGCACCTACGACCCCGCCACCGGGCGCTACCTCGAGGCGGATCCGATCGGGCTTGGTCAAGCCGAGATGGCGTTGTCTCCATCGCCAAACCCGCTCGCTCGCGGCATCAATGCGAATCTCTACCTCTACGCTGGTGGCAATCCGACGAACGCGATCGATCCGAGCGGCCTCTACTACTGCGTCTACTCGATTGCCCTGCACACGATGACATGTGTCCCGAACGATCCAACGAACCAGGAAACCTACTCGGACTCGACCTTCCTCTCCGGAACGAACTACAGGAACCCGGATTGCGGAGACTGTCGAGATAACGTCGATAGGGTCGATGTCCCTGACACCGGACCGCTTCCGCCGGGCTTCTACCGGATCGGACGCCCGCGAGCAGATAAGCCGACACCCTGGCGGCGTCTCACGCCGGATCCCAGGTACCGGTACAACTCCTTCAATCGATCGGGCTTCGGGATTCACTTCTGCCCGAACCCGCGCATCTGCTCGGAAGGCTGCATCGCAACGCCCGACGTCGCTGCCTTGGAGCGCCTCAATCAACTGCTGAGCCTCGAAGAAGGCGACAACCAGCTGACGGTGCTGCCGTGATATCGGGCCGCGGCGTCGCTGGACGGATTCTCGCTGCCGCCTTGGCTTCCTCGGTGTGCCTCGCGGACGCTCTGGCAGACGGCTCTCGGGCAGCCCGGGAGCGGGTGATTACTGACGTTGCCTATGGCGCACTCATTGCCTTGGAGCCAGCAGACCGGGAAGCTGAGTCGAAGGGTGATGATCGGGCCGCAGACCGGATCGCATCAGCTACGCAAGGTCTCTTGCTGCTCTTCGAAGACCTGAACTCGGAACCTGCGATGCGAAAGCTCATAGCGCTCATCCACTTCGATCTCGGCACCCACGCGTCCGAGACGTTCGATTGCATCGCCATTCGAAAACGTCCCGCTATACGCTCAATCATCGAAGAGGAACTCCGCAATCCCACAGATCCGTGTACGCCCGAGTTCGGGACGGGCAGTCCGATCTGCCTCTCGCCGGAGCAAACCTCTAGCCGACTACGCAGCCTCCTCCACATGATCGACAACAAGGAAGAGTGTGCACCGCCGCGGTAGGCGCAACTCGCTCTCCTGCCCCGTCCCCTTTCGACAGGTTGACAGGTAGCGGGTAGAGAAGCCCTCCGAGGAGGAGGGGGCGAGATGTCGAGGAAGACGAGTCGAAGGCAGCGCCGGGTTCGGTCGATCGTGGCCGCGCCCTCCGCCTCGCTCCGCTCGGCTCCGGCCGCGGCCACGATCGAGGCGCCGGACGTGCAGCGGAGTCGGCCGGGGCGGCGGAACGGACGAGCGCACGCGCCACTTCCCTCGGCCTCGAGCTCGCCGAGATCAGCAGCGGCCTCGCTACGCAGGCAGCGCTTTCTCAGGCGGCCGCTTCGGCCGCGCGCGCGGGCGGCGCCTTCAGCCAGCGCAGGCCGAGATCGACGACCGCGAGGCCGGCGGCATCGTCCGCCACCGCCGCCACGCGCGCGGCGCCGAGCGTTCTGCGCAGCAGCTCGATCCCTGCGTAGCGAATGGCCTCCTCGAACGCGGGGGCCCTTGCCCTCCCGCGGCTCTCGGCGTACGCGCTCCACGTTCGCTCGAGTGCGGGGCGGGCGCGCCCGGAGTCGCGCTTTGCCACGGCGCTGATCGCGAGGTGCGCGAGGAGGATGCCGACGTCGAACGCGCCGTCGCCCGCGTGCGCGATCTCGGCGTCGAGCAGCCGCGGCCGGTCCGGCTGGAGCAGGACGTTGCCGCCCTGTACGTCGGCGTGGACCAGCACGCCGGATGGAGCGAGGTAGAGGGCGTAGGCGTCGGCCGCGAGCGCGCCCGCCCGCTCGTCGCGCCAGAGCGCTTCGGCGCGCGAGCGCAGCGCCGGCGAGAGTGCGAACTCGTTCGCATGGAAGGGAAGCGCGAAGATGTGATCGCCGTGCAGGCGGCGCATGTCGTCGTTGGCGAAGCGGGCGGCGAGGTCCGGCCGCTCCGCCGTCCCGGCGTGGACCGCGCCGAGGAAACTTCCGAGCGCTTCTCCCGCGGCCGCAGCCCGCGCGGAGTCGGCTTCGCCGGCGAGCACGCGATCGAGCCGCGGAGCGTCGCCGAGGTCCTCGAGCACGAGGACGCGCTCGGCTTCGTCGAAGTCGAGAACTTGTGGGCAGATCCCCACAGAATCGAAGGGGCGGATCTCCTCGTAGTAGCGGGCCTCGAACACCGCCCGCTCGGTGGTCACCTGATACTCGGGGAACCGCTCGAGCGCCGGGCGCGCCTGCTTCACGACCAGCGTCCGTCCGGTCTCGCCGATTCGCACGCGACGCACCCAGTTGATGTTCCCGTCGCCCGCCTCCTCGACCCGAACCGCCTCGCGCCGGCCGGCAAGTCCTCGATTTGTCAGGTACTCCGCGAGATTCTCGGGGCTGAGGCGAAGCTGCGCGCGCATGGATGGGCAGACCTCCGGAAAAAAGCGCTCAAGTCCCGTCGCAAGCCGCCGAAACGGAAGGCATCGGTTCGAGCTGATCCAGGGGGGGTGAGGTTCGGGCCCGAGCGCCCCGGCGGCCACACGGCCCCGGGGCTGCTCGCTTAAGGGGGTGGAGCGCGGCCGCTCACTCCTGCAGCGCGCGCGCGGCGTCGTCGTCCGCGACGTCGCTGTGGCACGAACCCTTGTGCCCGGCGACCGCGCCGACCTTCTCGCGCGTCTTGCTCGCGAGCCGGTGCAGCTCGGCCGGCGAGAGGACTCCCCGCTTCTCGAGGATCTCGCGCTGCTCGGGCGTGAGCGCATCCGAGATCTTCGGCGACTCCCACGCGTACGCGCCGTCCTTGCCCGAGACGAACTCGGTGATCTCCCGGCTGATTCGCACCGAGCACCAGTCGTGGCCGCACATCGCGCAGAAGTCGGTGTCGACGTCGAGGTCTTCGTCGTGGTACGCGCGCGCGGTGTCGGGATCGAACGCGAGCTCGAAGTGCTTCTCCCAGTTGAGCGCCGCGCGCGCCTTCGTGAGCTCGTCGTCGCGGTCGCGCGTTCCGGGGATCCCGAGCGCGACGTCGGCCGCGTGCGCCGCGATCTTGTACGCGATGCAGCCCTGCTTCACGTCGTCCTTCTTGGGCAGCCCGACGTGCTCCTTCGGCGTCACGTAGCAGAGCATCGCCGCTCCGTGGTACGCCGCGGCCGTCGCTCCGATGCAGCTCGTGATGTGGTCGTAGCCCGGGAAGATGTCCGTCACGAGCGGACCGAGCACGTAGAACGGCGCGCCGTGGCACAGGCGCCGCTGCAGCTTCATGTTGTACTCGATCTGGTCGAACGGAACGTGTCCCGGCCCTTCGACCATCACCTGCACGCCGTGGCGCCATGCGCGCTCGGTCAGCTCTCCGAGCGTCTCGAGCTCGCGGAGCTGGGCGACGTCCGAGGCGTCGGCGAGCCCGCCCGGTCGAAGCCCGTCGCCGATCGAGAACGTGACGTCGTACCGGCGCATCACCTCGCAGATCTCGTCCCAGATCTCGTACATGAGGTTCTGCCGGCCGTGGTGCAGCATCCACTTCGCGAGCAGCGAGCCGCCGCGGCTCACGATGCCGATCAGGCGCCGCTGCACGTACGGCAGGTGTTCGCGGAGCACGCCGGCGTGGATGGTGAAGTAGTCGACTCCCTGCCGGGCCTGGTGCTCGAGGCACGCGAGCACCGCGCGCTCGTCGAGGTCTTCGATGCGGCGGCCGACGATCATCGAGTAGATCGGCACGGTTCCGATCGGGACGTGCGACGCTTCGAGGATCGATGCGCGCGTCTTGTCGAGATCTCCGCCCGTCGAGAGATCCATCACGGTGTCGGCGCCCCAGCGCTCGGCCCACCGCAGCTTGTCGACCTCTTCGTCGGTCGAGCTCGCGACGGGAGACGCGCCCATGTTGGCGTTCACCTTCGTGCGCGACGCACGTCCGATCGCCATCGGATCGAGCCGGAAGCCGAGGTGGACGAGGTTCGCGGGAATCACCATGCGGCCCGCCGCCACTTCGTCGCGGACCTGCTCGGCGGTGAGGTGCCCTTCGCGCTGCGCGACGCGGCGCATCTGCGGCGTCACGATGCCGAGCCGCGCGTGCTCGAGCTGCGTCACGGGCGAGAAGCCCTGCGGTGCGGTCCAGCGGCCGCCGGCGACCTTCCAGCCGGGCGGCATGAAGTCCCACGCGGTATTCGCGGACGGCTCCGGCATGCCGGGCGTGTCGGGCGAGCTGAAGGCGAGAGGCCCGCCGATTTCGGCGCGGTTGGCGAAGCTCCCGGGGTTCGTCCCCTGTGCCGCGCTCGACGGATTGCCGCCGAGGAGAGGGAGCGGGAAGCGCAGCGGGCCTGAGGAGGTTCGATCGGCGGACACGGTCGCTCCTTCGCGTTCGAAGCGGAGCGGCGGGTCCGTGTGCGCTGGACTTCGGCCGGAGAGCCTTCCCTACGCTCGTCTCAGCGAGTTCAGGTTCGAAGGGTCTGATCTCAGGCTCGGAGTCGCGCTCCGGCCACCCCCAGGCTCCGCAATTCTCCGAATCTATCACGCGCGCCCGCGGCGAACAAACTCATCGGCGGCGAAGCCGCGCGTTCGCCTCGAGCACCTTCTTCGCGCCGGCGGCGCGCCGCTCGTCGAGGGCGCGGCCGAGAGCGGCATCGCCGAGCGCGAGGATCCGCGCCGCGAAGAGCGCCGCGTTCGCCGCTCCCGAGCCGCCGATTGCGAAGGTTGCAGTCGGCACGCCCGCGGGCATCTGCACGATCGAGAGCAGGCTGTCGATGCCGCCGAGCACCTTGCCTGCGATCGGAACGCCGAGCACCGGGAGCGGCGTGAGCGCAGCGATCACACCCGGGAGCGCAGCGGCGGCTCCCGCTCCCGCGATGAGAACGCGCAGTCCCCGGCCCTGCGCTTCGCGTGCGTAGGCGATCGTTTCGTCCGGCGTCCGGTGCGCACTCAGCACCGACGTCTCGGACGGGATGCCGAGCTCGCGCAGCACCTCCTCGGCGCGTGCCATGATCTCGTGGTCGGACTCGCTCCCCATCACGATGCCCACCAGAGGGGACGATGCGCTCCGGCGCCGTGCTGCCATCTCTTCCTCCCTCGCCAGGTTGCGAGAGTCTGGCGCGCCCGGCTGCCCGCGCCAGAGGCCTTCGCGAGCCGGTCCGTGCGCTAACTTCGCGCGCGATGCGGGAACCTCGCGCCCGTCTTGCCGCGGCGCTCGCTGCTGCGCTGCTCGCCGTCACGGCGTGCGACCGCAAGGTCGAGCCGTACGTCGCGGGAGAGAAGCCGTCGCAGCCGGACCTTCGCAGGATCTTTCCGCCGGGCGCCGAGCCGGCGCAGAAATCGGCGGGCGTGATGGGCGACGCCGGGCGCGACGAGCCGCCGCCCGCGCCGGGAGAGGCGGCTCCTTCCGGGGCGCCGATTCGCGGGCGCGTCAGCGTCGCGCCCGAGCTCGCGTCTCGCGTACCCGCGAACGCCGTTCTTTTCATCATCGCGCGGCGCGGCGACTCGGGGCCGCCCATCGCGGTCCGGCGCATCGACTCGCCCCGCCTTCCGCTCGCGTTCGAGATCGGTCCGGGCGACCGCATGATCCAGACCGTCCCCTTCGACGGGCCGCTGCGGCTCGCCGCGCGGCTCGACGCCGACGGCAACGCGTCGACGCGCTCGGCGGGCGACCTGCAGGGAGTGGCGAGCGCTGCGGTCAGCCCCGGTACGCAGGACGTCGAGATCGTTCTCGGCGAGGTGCTTTGAGGCCGCGACCCTGGGAGCTGGTCGGCCGCGAGCCGCTGCGCGACTGCCGCGTCTTCCGGCTCGAGCGCGTCGTCGCGCGCTCGCCGACGAGCGGACGCTCGCACGACTTCTACTGCATCGATTCGGCCGAATGGGTGAACGTCGTTCCGATCACGGCCGACGAGCACGTCGTGATGGTGCGCCAGTTCCGTCACGGCTCCGGGACGCTCACGCTCGAGATCCCGGGCGGGATGGTCGATCCGGGCGAGAGCCCCGCCGACGCCGCGCTGCGCGAGCTGCTCGAAGAGACCGGCTACCGCGCGCCTTCCGTCGTTGCGGCCGGCTCCGTGAACCCCAATCCTGCGCTCTTCGGAAACCGCGTCCACACCTTCATCGCGCCGTGCGCCGAGAAGGTGGCGCCCATCCGGAACGAGGGCGCCGAGGAGACCTCGGTCGAGCTCGTTCCCGTCGCCGAGATTCCGCGCATCGTCCGCGCGGGCCACATCGATCATGCGCTCGTGCTCGCCGGACTCTATCAGTGGGAGCTCCTGCGCAGGGAGGAGAAGGTCTAGCGATGGCGAAGCCGAGGACGACGAAGAGGCGAGCAGCGCCCGCAGCGTCGATCCGGTCGCGGATGGCGCTCGGCGACTTTCTCGTCGCGTACCTCGAGCGTGCGGGCGTGACGCACATCTTCGGCCTTCCGGGCGACCTCGTTCTCGGCCTGTTCCATCGCTTCGGTGCCGATCGTGCGCTCGAGATCGTGACGCTCTCTCACGAGCCGGGCGTGGGCTTCGCCGCCGACGGCTACGCGCGCAGCACGCGGAGGCTCGGAGTCGTGTGTGTGACCTACGGCGCCGGCGGCTTCAACTGCATGAACCCGATCGCGGGCGCGTACGCCGAGCAGGTGCCGCTGCTCGTCGTCTCGGGCGGCCCCGGCGAGGCCGAGCAGAAGCTCTCCGGGATCCATCATCAGGCGAAGGACATCGCCGGGCAGTGCCGCGCGTTCGCGGAAGTGACGTGCACGGCGCGCATCCTGCGCCACCCCGAAACGGCGGCGGCCGAGATCCACGAGATCGTGAGCGCGATCATGCGCGAGCTGCGACCGGGCTACGTCGAGATCCACCGCGACCTGGTGGGCGCCGAGATCCCCGTGCCTCCCGAGATCGCCCACTGGGACGGGACCTTCGCGCGGCCGCGCTCCGACTCGCGCAAGCTCGCCGAAGCGATCTCCGACACCGCGGAGCGCATCCGCTCCGCGAAACGGCCGGTGCTGATGGGCGGCCTCGAGCTCTACCGCGAGCGTGCGGAAGGAGCGTTTCGGCGCCTCGCCGAGAAGCTTCGCGCGCCGGTCGTGACGACGATCGACGCGAAGGGCGTCTTTCCGATGGATCATCCGCTCCACATGGGGATCTACCAGGGGCCGTTCAGCCCGCCCGCGATCGGGCGGCGCGTCCGCGAGGCCGACCTCGTGCTGGCGCTCGGCACGGCGCTCACCGACATGAATCTCGGCGCCGCGAAGCCCGAAGTCCGGCGCGAGCGGTCGATCTGGGCGCTCGCCGACCGCGTGAACGTCTCGTTTCACCAGTACACCGAGGTGACGCTTCAGGACTTCGTGTCGGGCCTCGCCGCGGCGAGGCTCCCGTGCTTTCGCGAGCGGGTCGCGTATCACGACAACCTCGACCGCCGCCCGCCGCGCCGCACTCGACGAGGAGGCGAGACGCCGCTGTGCGTGAACGACCTCCTGCTCGAGGTGAACGAGTTCCTGTGGGCGCACCCGCGGTACCACGTCTTCGCCGAGTCGGGCGACATGCTCTTCGGCGGCCTCGAGCTTCGCCTGCGTGAAGGAGGCCTCTACTTCTCGCAGGGCTACTACGCGTCGATGGGCTTCGGCGTCCCCGCGGCGCTCGGCGCGCAGATCGGAACCGGCGTCCGCCCGCTCGTGCTCTGCGGCGACGGCGCGTTCCAGATGACGGGGCCGGAGATCGCGCACGCGGCCGTCCGCGGCCTCTCGCCGATCGTCGTGCTCGTGAACAACGCGGGCTGGGGGATCTTCCGCCCCGTGTCGCCGCGCGAGGACCTGCTGCGAATCCCGCCGTGGCCCTACGCCGAGCTCGCGCAGGCGTGGGGCGGCGTCGGCTTCCAGGCGCGAACGCGCGAGGATCTTCGCGAGGCGCTGCGCGCCGCGCACGAGGTGAACGGCTTCGTGCTGATCGAGTCGTTCGTTGCGCCGGGCGACCTCTCGCCGATCAGCCGGCGCTACATCCGTGCGAGCGCGCGCAAGGCGAAGGCCGCCGCGAGGCGCGCATGAGCGACCCGCCCGGCCAGCTCCTCTTCGCCGGCTTCGAAGGGACGCGCGTTCCCGACGATCTCGCGGCGCTCGTCGCGGAAGGTCGCATCGGCGGTGTCGTCCTCTTCGCGCGCAACGTCGAGAGCGCAGACCAGCTTCGCGCCCTCGTTCGCGATCTGCACGCGCCGGCGCCGGAGGAGCTCCCGCTGCTGCTCGCGGCCGATCAGGAGGGCGGGCGAGTCCAGCGCCTGCGCGCGCCGTGGACGGTCTGGCCGCCGATGCGAGCGGTGGGGGACCGCGACGATTCCGATCTCACGCGCGCGGTTGCGTCCGCGCTCGCGCAGGAGCTGCTCGACACCGGGATCGGCCTCGATTTCGCGCCGGTGGTCGACGTCGCGACCGAGGCGACGAATCCCGTGATCGGCGACCGCAGCTTCGGAGAGACACCCGAGCGTGTCGCACGCCACGCGCGGGCGTTCGTCGAAGCGATGCAGGCCGGCGGCGTCGCCGCGTGCGCAAAGCACTTTCCCGGCCACGGCGACACCACGCGCGACAGCCATCTCGAGCTGCCGCGCCTCGCGCACGGCTTCGACCGGCTGCGGCGCGTCGAGCTCCCGCCGTTCCGCGCGGCGATCGAGGCGGGCGTCGCGAGCGTGATGACGGCGCACATCCTCTTCTCCGCGCTCGATCCCGAACGCCCCGCAACGCTCTCGCCGGTCGTTCTTCGCATCCTGCGCGAGGAGCTCGGGTTCGGCGGCGTCGTCTTCAGCGACGATCTCGAGATGCGCGCCGTCGCGGACGCGCTGCCGATCCGCGACCGCGTCCTGCTCGCGCTCGAGGCGGGAGTCGACGCGCTGCTCGTGTGCAGCGACGCCGCGCTCTGGCGCGACGCGCTCGGGACGCTCGAGTCGGCTCCGGCGCCGCTCCTCGCCGAGCCGCTGCGCCGCGTGCGCGCGCTCAAGGACCGCTTCGCGCACGCCGCCCGCGCGCGCGCGTTCGCCGGCGCCGCGCCTCCGTACACCGCGCACCAGCAGCTCGCCGCGCGGATCGCCCCGGCGGCCGGCCGCGCGTAGGCTCGCGCCCGACGCGCCGCGAGGCGCTCAGGCCCGCGCGCCGCGCTCGCGCCACGACCGCGCCTTGCGGTCGGTGCGCGCGTCGACCGCGTCGAGCACGCGCGTGATGGCGCGAAACGCGATCCAGCGGAGCGGCTCGGGCGGCCACGAGAAGGTCCGCCGGCCGAGCGCCTTCGCGAGCGGGTGCGTGCGGCCCTGGAGCTGATCGGCGACGAGGTCGCCGATCAGCGTCGCCTGCGCGACGCCGTGGCCCGCGAACCCGATCGCGTAGTGAACGTTGCGATGCGCGCCCGCGACGCCGAGGAGCGGCAGGAAGTCCGGCGCGTAGCCCATCCAGCCGCTCCAGAAGTGGCGCATCCTCACGGCGCCGAGGTCGGGGAAGCGCTCGCGGAAGGCCGCCTCGATGATCGCGAACGCGCGGGCGTCGTTCGCCTCGGTGAGCCGGCTTCCGTAGCCGTAGGCCACGGTCTTCACGCCGCCGACGATGCTGCCGCGCGCGGTGAGGCGGTAGCTCTCGAGCGTCTCGTGTGCGGTGTAGATCCCCTCGCCTCCGCTCCAGCCGAGACGCTCTCGCTGCGCCGCGCCGAGAGGCTCGGTCTCGAACAGCGAGCAGGCGAGGTTGATCACCGCGCGCGGTCGCCACGCGAGGAGCGGCGTGTAGCCGTTGGTCGCGATCACGATCCGGTCGGCGGTCACGGTGGCGCCGGGCGTGCGCAGGCGGATCCGTCTTCCCTCTTCGATGCCGGTGACGCGGGTGCCTTCGAACAGTCGAACGCCCGCCGCGAGCGCGGCCCTTCGCAGGCCGAGGACGTACTTTCCGGAGTTGAGCGTTCCCCCGAGCTCTTCGAGAACGCCGCACACGAAGGCCGGCGGAACGCCGCGCTCGCGCATCTCGCCTTCCGAGACGAAGCGGACGTGCGCGCCGATCGATGCGCCGATCTGCGCGGCGCGCTGCAGCCTGTGCGCCTGGTCGGGATGAACTGCGGCGAGAAAGTTGCCGCTCGCGCGGTAGTCGCAGTCGATCGCGTGCGTCTTCATCACGCGCTCGGCGTGGTCGACGGCCGCGTCGGCGAAGTGGAGCAGTGCGCTCGCGCGCTCGCGGCCGAAGAGCCGCAACACTGTCGGAAGATCCTTCCCGATCGTCGGCGTGAGATGGCCGGCGTTTCGCCCGCTGGCTCCCGCGCCCGCGAAATCCGCCTCGATCACCACCGGGTCGATGCCGGCGCTTCGGAGCGCGAGGGCCGTCGAGAGCCCCGCGTAGCCCGCGCCGATGATGGCGACGTCGGCATCGACGTCGGTCGCGAGCGGCGGCTTCCGGTCGGCCGGCGGTTCGAGATAGGCCCCGTATTCGGCGAACGCCACGATCGCCCTCCGGCGTCCTTCCGCGCTGCGCGAACGCTCGCTGCGACGAAGGCTATCAGGACTGCGCCGGGAGCACGAGGCCGCACGCCGCTCGACGCAGGAGCCGGGGCGCCTCGTGCTGCGTGCTCGGTGCCGGGTGAGCAGGTCGCGATGGCAGCGTTTCCCGACTGCACGCTCGACGTGGCGGAGCTGATCCGCGCCGCGGGGCCCGCGCAAGGCGCCTGATCGCGGAGGGCGCTGGAACGGCCGCGGACGGAGCAGCCCCTTCGCCGCTTCTGGATCAGCCCGCGGCCTGTAGCGACGCCGCGCGTCGTGCGTGCGGGAGCGCCCACGAGACGACGAGGCCGAGGGCGAGCGCGCCCGCTCCGCATCCGAGATACGTCGCGCGCGCGCCCACGTGGTCGAAGAGCCAGCCGCAGGCGAGGTTCGAGACGATGCCGCCGGCTCCGACGCCGACGGTCGCGAGGAGCGCCTGTCCGGTCGATCGCAGCGGCTCGGGGACCGATTCCTCGACGTAGAGCGTCGCGCCGATGCCGAGCCCCACGACGACGAGGCCGTGCAGCAGCCCGAGCGCCGACGTGATCGCGAGCCCGGCGACGAGGCCGCTCCCGGCCCAGCGAACGCCCGCCGCGACGACGCCGAGGCCGAGCAGCCGGCGCGAGCCGAGCCGCGCGAGCAGCGTTCCCGAGAGCGCCATCAGCGGGATCTCGAGCAGCACCATCCAGATCCACATGCGGCTCACGTCCTCGATCCCGCCGCCGAGCGAGCGGACGAAGAGCGGGAAGAGCTGAATCGGCCCGTTGATGAACAGGTGCACCGCGAAGCAGTAGGCGAGGAGCCGCAGCATCGGCGGATGCCGCAGGAGCTGGCGCAGGCCGTCGTGCGGTGCGCGCAGCGAGACGGCGCCCTCGCGCGGGAGCGTGAGCGCGATCGCGGCGCCGGCCAGCGCGAGCACGGCGATCGCCGGGAACATCCACGCGAGGCCCGGCGGGGCGGCGCCGTTCGCGGCGCCTCCGAACGCGCCTCGCAGCACCGGCGGAAACGAGACGACGAGCACGAGATAGCCGACGGTCCCGCACGCGCGCGCGATGCCGAAGGCGTGGCGCCCCGCATCGCGCAGGATCGCGAGGCTCACCGACATCGCCATCGGGATCGCCGAGGTCCAGAAGACGGCGAGCAGGGCCGTCGCCGCGAGCAGCGCGGCGAAGCCCTGCGCGCCCGCGACCGCGAGCTGCGCGAGCCCGGCCCCCGCCGCGACCAGCGCGAGCACGCGGCCTCGCGCCCCCGAGCGGTCGGCGAGCTGCCCCCAGAGCGGCTGCGCGACCATGCCGACCACCGGCAGCGCCGACACGACGGCGCCGACTTCGAAGCCCGAGAGCCCCGCGCTCTCGCCGAGATAGAGCGAGAAGAACGGGAAGAAGATCCCGACGGCGCCCATGTACACGAACCAGAAGGCGCCGAGGCGGACGAGCGGCGACACGCCGCCGAGGATAGCCGCTACCGGCGATCGATCGGCTGGTACGCGAGCCCGGTCGGCCCGTCGTAGCGGCCGCGCGGGCGGTAGATGCGGTTGTTCGCGTACTGCTCCATCACGTGCGCGCACCATCCCGCGACGCGGCTCATCGCGAAGACCGGCGTGAACAGGTCGTGCGGAATGCCCATCGCGTGGTAGACGGTCGCCGAGTAGAAGTCGACGTTCGGGAGCAGTTGCTTTTCGCGCTGCATCACCTCGTCGATGCGGATGCTCATCTCGTAGAGGTGAGACTGCCCCGTCTCGCGTGTGATCTTCTCGCTCATCGCGCGCAGGATCTTCGCGCGCGGGTCGCCTTCCTTGTACACGCGGTGGCCGAAGCCCATCACCTTGCGCTTCTCGGCGAGGGCGTCCTTCAGGAACGGCTCGATCGCGTCCATGCTGCCGATCTCGAGCAACATCCGCATCACCTGCTCGTTGGCGCCGCCGTGCAGCGGGCCCTTCAGCGTCCCGATCGCCGCCATGATGCTCGAGTAGATCCCCGATTCCGTGCTCGACGTGACGCGCGCCGAGAACGCCGAGGCGTTGAGCTCGTGGTCGGCGTGCAGGATGAGGCAGGTGTCGAACTGCCGGACGCGCTCGGAAGACGGCTCCTTGCCGAAGAGCATGTAGAGGAAGTTCCAGGCGATGCCCTTGTCGGGCTGCGGCTGGAGCGGCCACTGGCCGCTGCGGACGCGGTGGTACGCAGCGATGATCGTTCCGAAGCGCGCCGTCATCCGGATCGACTTGCGGCGCGTGGCCTCGTCGGTCATGACGTTCGCGTCGGGGTCGTGGAGCGAGAGCCCGGCCACGACGGCGTGCAGGAAGTCCATTGGATGCACGTTGGTCGGAAGGCCGTGGAACCAGCCGAACGACCGCGGCGGCAGCGCCATCTTCTCGCGCAGCGCGCTCTCGAAGTCGGCGAGCTCCTTGCGCGACGGGAGATGGCCGTGCCAGAGCAGGAATGCGACCTCCTCGAAGCTGGCGTTCGCCGCGAGGTCCTCGATCGTGTAGCCGCGGTAGATGAGCGTCGATCCGTGAATGGCGCTGATCCGCGTATGGCACGCCACCACGCCTTCGAGACCGCGATCGATCGCGCCGTCGTACTCCTTCACCGCCTCCGCCACGCCCGTCTCCTCCTGCCGTCCCGATGGGGGCTCCCGCGCTGCAGGATACCGAGGGAGAGCGCCGCGCGCGGCCCCACTTGACACCCCCGGGAGGGTCTCGTTCCCTGCGGCGCCATGCCGCCTCCTCCCACCCGGCTCCGGCGCGACCTGCGCGCGATCCTGCTGGACGGCGCAGCGTTCAGCGTGATGGTGGGCGGCGGCGAGACGTACCTCGCGCCGTTCGTTCTCGCGGCCGGTCTCGGCGAGGTGCAGGCCGGCTTCATCGCGTCGCTGCCTCCGCTCGCCGGCGCCGTGCTCCAGCTCGCATCGCCCGCCGCGGTACGGCGCCTCCACTCGCACCGTCGTTGGGTCGTGCTGTGCGCGCTCGTTCAGGCCGCGAGCTTCCTGCCGCTCATCGTCGCCGCGCTCGCCGGGACGATTCCCGCGACGGCCGCGTTCCTCGTCGCAACGATCTACTGGGGCGCGGGAATGAGCACCGGCCCCGCGTGGAACACGTGGATCGGAACGCTCGTCCCGCGCGGCATT
>JABLTH010028396.1_pt1 | contig 13720 bp, 13 predicted proteins | sample 7875711 | NCBI WGS metagenome assembly JABLTH01 (sample SAMN14941262, study PRJNA633318) | bioreactor metagenome | isolation source: bioreactor | place: China | collected 2019-03-05 | reverse complement strand
CGCGTACGCGCCGCCCGAGGTCGAGATCGAGCTCGAGTGCTCGGCGGGGACGTACGTGCGCGTGCTGGCGAGCGACCTCGGCGAGCGGCTCGGCTGCCTCGGCCACGTGCGGCGGCTGCGCCGTACGGCGAGCGGGCCGTTCGACGAAGCGCAGGCGCACGACGCCGCCGCGCTCGACCGCGCGGCCGCCGCCGGCCGCGTGTCCGGTCTTCTCCTCCCGCCGCTCGCGGTGCTGGGGCTGCCGCAAGTCGTCCTCGGGGATGCAGACGCGCGCCGCATCGGTCACGGCGGGGACGTGCGGCTCGCGCCGGCGGTCCTGGCCGCCGCCGCCGGCGACCGCGTCGTCGCCGTCGACGCTGCGGGCGCGCTGCTCGCGATCGCCGAGGTCGGGGCGGACCGCACGCTCCGCCCCCTGCGCGTTCTCGCTCCCGGGGACGCGGCGCCTGCGGCCGAGCGTTCCTGACGCCGGCCGGCGCGGGGCCGGCCTCGCCTTGCCCGTCGCGCGCGTCTGGGGTACACCCCCGCGCGCAGGAACAAGAGGAACCGCCTTCCGGCGCCGGTGACCGGCGCCCGTTCGGGACATTCGAAGGGACCACCGATTGGCTTCGGCACAGCGAAAAGCGAGCGTGATCCAGGACTACCGGACGCACGAGACGGACACGGGCTCCCCGGAAGTCCAGATCGCGCTGCTCTCCGAGCGCATCGGTGAGCTCTCCGAGCACTTCAAGACGCACAAGAAGGACCATCACTCCCGCCGGGGGCTGCTCAAGATCGTCAGCCAGCGGCGGCGGCTCCTCGACTACCTGCGACGCTACGATCAGGCCCGCTACCAGGCCCTGATCCAGCGCCTCGGCCTCCGGCGCTAGCCGAGGCCGGCCGCTCAAGGGATGAGCGGCGCAACAGACAACGCCGGGTAGTGCGAGGAACGATCGGGCGCCGCGTTCTGCGGCCCCGAAGCAAGCCGTTGGATCCCCTGGATCGTCGGAATGTGGGAGTCATCCATTCGCGAAGCGGGCATGCTCCCGCTTCGCTCATGGCTGATCCCGCATTCCCCCGCTTCGCGTCTCCTTCTCCGCACCGCCCGCATGTGCGTCGCGCCATGATCGCGCGCCGCAATGGAGAGGATGGCTCATGCCGCGCTGGTTCCAGCCGGAAACCGTAACGTTCGACGTCGGAGGCCGACCGCTCACGATCGAGACCGGAAGGCTCGCGAAGCAGGCCGCAGGCGCCGCGCTCGTGACCTATGGCGAGACCGTGGTGCTCGTGACCGCCGTCACTGCGAAGCCCCGAGAGGGGATCGATTTCTTCCCGCTCACGGTCGACTTCGTCGAGAAGACCTCCGCCGCGGGCAAGATCCCCGGCGGCTTCTTCAAGCGCGAGGGGCGCCTCGCCGACCGCGAGGTGCTGGTCTCTCGCTTCATCGACCGCGCGATCCGTCCGCTCTTCCCGGACTGGTACCGCGACGAGACGCAGATCACGGCGACCGTGCTCTCGGCCGACGGAGAATTCTGGCCCGACATTCCAGCCTTCGTCGGCGCGTCCGCCGCGCTCACGCTCTCGGAGATCCCGTTCCTCGGCCCGATCGCCGCGGTCCGGATCGGGCGCATCGACGGCGCGCTGGTCGTCAACCCGCTGCACTCGCAGCTCCCGTCGAGCGACCTCGAGCTCGTCGTCGCGGGCAGCCGCAAGGCGCTCGTGATGGTCGAGGGCAGCGCGCAGGAAGTTCCCGAGCACGAGATCCTCGAGGTGCTCGAGTTCGCGCACGGCGCCATCCTCCCGCAGCTCGACGCGCAGGAAGACCTGGCGCGGCGCTCGGGCAAGCCGAAGAAGACCGCGCCGGCGACCGCCGCCGACGCGGGGATCGCGGCGCGCGTGCGCGAGAAGGCGCGCGCGGGCCTCGAGCAGGCGCTCTCGATCCGCACGAAGGCCGAGCGCTACGCGGCGCTCAAGGAGGTCGACGCCGGCGTGGTCGACGCCTTCGCGGCCGAGTATCGCAGCGAGCGCGTGGCGCTCGACACGCTCGAGGCGGTCGAGAAGCGGCGCGAGGGATACCGCGCGCTGGTCGACGGCGTGAAGCACGCGCTCCACGACCTGCGGTCGGAGCTGATGCGCGACCGCATCCTCTCGCAGGGCGTCCGGATCGACGGCCGCACCACGACCGACATCCGGCCGATCTCCTGCGAGCTGCGGATCGCTCCGCGCGCGCACGGAACCGGGCTGTTCACCCGCGGCGAGACGCAGTCGCTCGTCTACTGCACGCTCGGCAGCTCCGACGACGAGCAGACGATCGACGCGCTCACCGAGCGCTACGAGAAGCAGTTCCTGCTCCACTACAACTTCCCGCCGTTCTCGGTCGGCGAGGCGCGTCCGCTGCGCGGCCCGGGCCGGCGCGAGGTCGGCCACGGCAATCTCGCCGAGCGCGCGCTCAAGGCCGTTCTTCCGGCGCACGAGAAGTTCCCGTACACCATCCGGATCGTCGCGGAGACGCTCGAGTCGAACGGCTCGTCGTCGATGGCCGCCGTCTGCGGCGGGACGCTCGCGCTGATGGACGCCGGCGTCCCGATCAGCGCGCCGGTCGCGGGAATCGCGATGGGGCTGATCCAGGAGGGCGATCGCGTCGCGGTGCTCTCCGACATCCTCGGCGACGAGGACCATCTCGGCGACATGGACTTCAAGGTCGCCGGGACGCGGCGCGGCGTCACCGCCGTGCAGATGGACATCAAGATCGAGTCCGTCGATTGGGGAGTGATGGAGCGCGCGCTGCAGCAGGCGAACGCGGGGCGCCAGCACATCCTCGACTGCATGGAGGCGGAGACGCGCGAGGAGCTGACGAGCCTGTCCGCACGGCCCGAGCTCTCGCGTTACGCGCCGCGCCTCGAGGTGATCTGGATCAAGCCCGACCGCATCCGCGACGTCATCGGCCCGGGCGGGCGCGTGATCCGCGCGATCCAGGACACGACGGGCGTCAAGATCGACGTCGAGGACTCGGGCCGCGTGACGATCTTCTCGCCGGATCTCGACGCGCTCGAGCGCGGGCGCGCCATGGTGCAGGAGCTGACGCAGGAGGCCGAGATCGGCCGGATCTACCTCGGCAAGGTGAAGCGCATCACGGACTTCGGCGCGTTCGTCGAGATCTTCCCGGGGACCGACGGGCTCGTCCACGTGAGCCAGCTCGCCGAGGGCCGCGTCGAGCGCGTGACCGACGTGGTGTCGGAGGGCGACGAGGTGCTCGCGAAGTGCATCGACATCGATCCGACGGGCCGCATCCGGCTCTCGCGCAAGGAGGCGCTCGCCGACGTCGCGGGGCGGGAGTGAGCCGAACCGGCCGGCCGGGCGGCGCGCGCGGCGCCGGGCCGGACGTTCCGGTGCTGCGCGTCGCGATCCGCCGCCTGCCGGGCGCGCGGGACCTCCCGCTCCCGTCGTACGCGACGGCCGGCGCGGCCGGGCTCGACGTGTGCGCCGCGCTCGACGCCGATCTCGTCGTCGAGCCCGGCGCGCGCGCCCTCGTCCCGTCGGGCTTCGCGCTCGCGATCCCGGAGGGCTACGAGGCGCAGGTGCGTCCGCGCAGCGGCCTCGCGCTGCGCCACGGGCTGCTGCTCCCGAATGCGCCGGGCACGATAGACTCCGACTATCGCGGGGAGGTGAAGATCATCGTGCTCAACGCCGGCCGTGACCCCGTGACGATCCGGCACGGCGACCGCATCGCGCAGCTCGTCTTCGCGCCGGTTCTCCGCGTCGCCTTCGACGAGCGCGACAGCCTTCCCGAGACGCCGCGCGGCGGCGGCGGCTTCGGCCACACGGGGACGGAGCGCCGCGGAGACCCGGCGTGAGCGGCGAGCCGATCCACCCGCGGCCGCCGACGCCGGTCGCCGAGAAGGCTCCGCGCCGCGTGAGCAACCTCGCGCTGCGCCTGCTCACGGCGTCGCTCGTGATTCCGCCGGTCCTGTGGCTGATCGCGATCGACGGCGTCGCGTATCTCGTGGTGGTCATCGGGATCACGCTGATGGGGCTTCGCGAGTTCTACCGCCTCATCGAAGACAAGGGCGCTCACCCGCTCGTCGGCTTCGGCCTGGTCGCGGGCGCCGCGCTGCCGTGCGTCGCGTACCTCGGCAACGAGTACCACGCGACGCTGCTCATGACGGCCGTGCTGCTCGGCGTGATGGTGGCGCAGGTCGGAAAGGCCGAGATCACCGAAGCGCTCGCCAGCATCTCCGGGACGTTCTTCGGCGTCTTCTACGTGGCGTGGCTGCTCTCGCACGCGATCGTGCTGCGGCAGTTCCACGACGTCGTCGCCGCTCGGTTCGGCCCGGTGGCGGCGGCGCAGGTCGCGCCCGACGCGGGGGCGTTCTACATGATCTTCACCCTCGCCGCCGTCGTCGGCTGCGACGCCGGAGCGTATTTCGCGGGGCGCAAGTGGGGCCGGCGCAAGCTCGCGCCGCAGATCAGCCCGGGCAAGACCGTCGAGGGCGCGCTCGGCGGGATCGTCGCGGGGACGCTCAATGCGATGCTGTTCAAAGGGATCTTCGACGTGTGGTGGCCCGACCTCTCGGCGTCGTTTCCGTGGTCCGCCGCCGTCCCGTTCGCCGTCGTGCTGACGATCGTCGGCATCATCGGCGACCTCGTCGAATCGCTGCTCAAGCGCGATGCGCAGCGCAAGGACGCCGGCGGGGCGCTTCCGGGGATGGGCGGCTTCCTCGACCGCATCGACTCGAGCCTGCTCGGGATTCCCGTGATGTACTATCTGCTCCTCAGCTACACCTACCTGCGCGTGGGCTCGCCGTGATCGACCGCTACTCCCGACCCGAGATGCGCGCGCTCTGGACCGACGCCGCGAAGTACGGCCGCTGGCTCGAGGTCGAGCTCGCCGTGTGCGACGTGCTCGCCGAGCGGGGAACGATCCCCGCGAAGGCGGCCGAGACGATCCGCGCGAAGGCCGGCTTCGACGCCGCGCGCGTCGACGAGATCGAGCGCGAGGTGCGGCACGACGTGATTGCGTTCCTCACGAACGTCGCCGAGCACGTCGGGCCCGAGGCGCGCTGGGTGCACTTCGGCATGACGTCGAGCGACGTGCTCGACACCGCTCTCGCGCTGCAGGTGAAGGCGGCCGGGGAGCTCCTGCTCGCGGGCGTCGACCGCGTCGCCGCCGCGCTGCGCCGGCGTGCGCTCGAGCACCGGCACACGCCGTGCGTCGGAAGGACGCACGGCGTGCACGCCGAGCCGACGACGTTCGGGCTCAAGCTCCTCGTGTTCTACGAGGAGATGCGCCGCGGCCGCGAACGCCTCGATGCGGCGCTCGCGGGCGCGTGCGTCGGAAAGATCTCGGGGGCCGTCGGCACGTTCGCGCACCTCGATCCTGCGGTCGAGGAGGCGGTGTGCGCGCGGCTCGGCATCGGCTTCGAGCCCGCGGCGACGCAGGTCGTGCAGCGCGACCGACACGCGCACCTGGTGTCGACGCTCGCGCTCGTCGCGACCAGCCTCGACAAGTTCGCGGTCGAGCTGCGCCATCTGGCGCGCACCGAGGTGCGCGAGGTGGAGGAGGAGTTCGGCCGGGGCCAGAAGGGCTCGTCGGCGATGCCGCACAAGCGCAACCCCTGGCGCCTCGAGAACGTCTCGGGCCTCGCGCGCGTGGTGCGCGGCCACGCGACGGCCGCGCTCGAGAACACCGCGCTGTGGCACGAGCGCGACATCAGCAACTCGTCCGTCGAGCGCATCGTTCTGCCGGACGCGACGACCCTGCTCGACTTCATGCTCCACCGCTTCGCGCATCTCGTCGAGACGCTCGTCGTGCATCCCGCGCAGATGCGCCGCAATCTCGACCTCACGAACGGGCTCGTGTTCAGCGGAACGCTGCTCGTCGCCCTCGCGGAGAAGGGCCTCTCGCGCGAGGACGCGTACCGCCTCGTCCAGGGGCACGCGATGGAGACGTGGGAAAAGGGCGGCGAGTTCCGCGCGCGAATCGAGGCCGACCGCGAGATCGGCAAGGTGCTCTCGCGCGCGGAGATCGAACGGGTCTTCAGCGAGCAGCAGGCGCTCCGGAACGTCGACGCGATCTTCGCGCGCACGCTGGGGCCCGGCGGGGAGGGTGCGTGAAGGCGACGATCTTCGTGACGCTCAAGGCGGACGTGCTCGACCCGCAGGGCAAGGCGATCCAGCGCGCCGCCGAATCGCTCGGCTACCGGGCGGTCCGGCAGGTGCGGCAGGGAAAGCTCTTCGAGGTGACGATCGACGCGCCCGATCGCGCCGCGGCCGAGCGGCTGCTCCGGGAGATGGGCGAGAAGCTGCTCTCGAACCCCGTGATCGAGGACTACCGGATCGACCGGGTCGAGGGCTAGCGCCGGGCGCGCAGCGGTCGGGGGCGGCGCCGCGCACGCGCACGGCGTCTCGCCCGGATCGCCGGGTCCGTGCGCTGCCACGTCCGCAGCGCCGAAGGGGCATCCTCGGATGAGGCTGTGGCGCGACGCCGCACGCCGCTTCGATCGGCTTTCGAAGCCGCTCGAAAAGTCCCTCATTCGAAAGCGTTTTTCGAGAACGCCACAGAAGGCACGGCGCTTGCAAAACCGTATCGCGAATCTCAACCAGGGAGGGTCCGAGATGGCGGTGCGAAAGCGGGCGGCGAAGAAGAAGGCGGCGGTGCGAGGGCGAGGGGCGCGCGTTGCCGCGGAGGTTGCCAAAGTCGAGCGCGAGCTTCCCGAAACGCTGCGCGAGTTCTCGGCCCGGGTCCGAAAGCGCCTCGGGCAGCTCGAGCGCGCGGCGGTGCGCGCGCAGGAGCGCTACCAGCGCGAGGCCGTCCGCGTGCTTCGCGTCGCGAGCCACCGGCTCGGCCGATTCGAGGCCGAGGGCGAGCGCCGCTGGAAGAAGCTCACCGCGACGGCGCGGCGCGACGCCCTGCAGGTCCTCAGGAAGATGGAGAAGGCGCTCGGGAACATGGAGAAGGCGCTCGAGGGCAAGGCGGCGCGCGGGCACAGGCCTGCCCGCAAGGCCGGGCGGCGAGCCTCGTCGCTGCGGGCCGGAGCCGAGGGCGTGATCGCGGCGGCGCAGCTCTAGACGGCGGCCGCCGCGCAGCGACGCCGACCGAGGCTGCGGCGCGCCGCCTTTGCGGCGGGATGCCACAGCAGGATGCGCGCGAGCGGCGCACCGGGTCGCCGGCGCAGGGGAGGCCGGAATGTCCGTCCGGGACTACTGCTCGCGCAAGCCCGTCACCGTCGACCCCGACGCCAGCGTTCGCTCGGCCGTGCGGCTCATGGAGGAGCGCGGCGTGGGCTGCGTCGTCGTCACCGAGCAGGGCCGGACGGTCGGGATGCTCACGGACCGCGACGCGGCGCTCACGGTGCTCACGCGGCGCCTCGACGCCGACGCGGTCCCGGTGCGCGAGGTGATGCACCAGCCCGTGCAGACGCTCGATCCCGACGCGCCGTTCGCCTGGGCGCTCTCGCTGCTGCGCGCGAGCCGCCTGCGCCGGCTCCCCGTCGTCGACTCCGGCGGCGCGCTGGTCGGCGTGCTCTCGCTCGACGACGTCGTCCGGTTGCTCGCGACCGAGATCGGCGATCTCGCCGAAGCGATCCGGCGCCAGCTCTCGCAGCCGCCGGGCGGAGGGCCGCGGCCGTGACGCAGGACGCCGGACAGGTGAGCGGAGAGGTCGTCACCGTCGGTCGACATGCATCGGTGTACGAGGTCGCGCGGAGGATGCAGCGGGAAGCGGTGGGCTGCGTCGTCGTTCTCGATGACGGCGCGCTCCCCGTCGGCGTGATCACGGATCGCGACCTCGCGCTCCGCGTCGTCGCGGCCGGGCGCGACGTCGGAAAGACGTCGGCGGAGGACGTCATGACCCGTCCTCTCGTCTCGGTGCAGGCCGGCGATCCGATCGAACGGATCATCGCCTGCATGGCCGAGCGCGGCATCCGGCGCGTCCCGGTGCTGCAGGACGGCCGCGTCACGGGGCTCGTCACGCTCGACGACCTGCTGGTGCATCTGGGGCGCGAGCTCGACGACCTCGGCGCCTCCGTCGGCGGGTCGTTCGCGCACTCGCGCGCCGAAGCGCGGCGCGTCGTCGCGCTCGAGCAGCTCCGGACCGAAGTCGAGTCGAGGCTCCACGGGCTGCGCGAGCAGGTCGATCAGGTGAGCGCGCACGCGCGAGAGACTCTCATGCGGGAGTTCGACGCGATTCGCGACCGCGTGCGCCGGATCCTCAAGTAGTCGGAAGGAGAGCATGGCGAGCACGAACGTTCCTGCGGCGAGCCCTCTCGCGGCGGACGAGCTTCGGACGCTGGCGGCGCGCGGCGACGGGCCGTGCGTCTCGCTGGTCCTGCCGCTGCGGCCGGCGCCGAACTCCGGCCAGAACGCGGTGCACGCGCGGCACGCGGCGCAGGAGGCGCTGGAGCGCCTCGCTGCGCGCGCGCTCGGTGCGCGCGAGCGCGCGCGCTTCGCGGAGCTGCTCGGCGCCGTCGAGCACGCGGTTGCGTCGCAGGCGCACCCGGTGGGGAGCCTCGCGGTCTTCCTCGACGCCGGGCACTTTCGGATCGTCCCGCTGGCCCGGGATCTGCCGTACGCGGTGCGCGTCGGGAGCTGCTTTGCCTTGCGCCCGCTGCTCCGGGCGCAGGCGCTCGACGCGCCGTACCGTGCCCTCGCCGTGTCGGTGAAGCAGATCCGCCTGTTCGAAGGCGACGCGCGCGGCCTCGCGCCTGCGAAGATCGAGGGCCTGCCGGCGAGCCTCGAGGACGCCCTCGGCAGCGAGAAGACCGAGAAGCAGCACCGGCTGCGCGGAACGGCCGCGGGCGGCGGTGCCCCGGTCTACTACTCGCACGACGCCGCGAGCGACGAGCAGAAGCGCGATCTCGCCCGTTTCCATCACGTGCTCGCGCGCGCTCTGGCGCAGCGGTTCGGCGACGACGCGAGAGCCCTCGTGCTCATCGCCGACGTGACGCACCAGGCCGGCCTGCGGGCCGAGCTGCGCCTGCGGGGCCTGCTCCCGCAGGGCGTGCTGGTGGCGCCCGATCATCTGGGCGCGAGCGAGATCCACGCCCGCGCCTGGCCGCTCGTCTGCGCCGCCCTCGCCGAGCGCGCACGCGATGCGCGAGGGCGTTACGAAGCGGCCCGCAACGCAGGCAAGGCGCTCGACCTGCTCGACGACGTCGCGGCGGCTGCGGTCGCCGGAAGGATCCGCCGGATCTGGCTCGAGGACGGCCGCTCGATGGCCGGCCGGGTCGACCTCGCGAGCGGGCGCATCGTCGCATCGGAGGGTGACGACGTCTACGACTCGCTCGCGGCCGCCGTGCTGGCGCGCGCGGGGGAGGTCTTCGTCGTCGACGCGGCCGCCATGCCGACTGCGACGGGGGTGGCGGCCGAGGTACACTGAGCTCCCTCACGACCGGAGGAGGGAGCCTTGGCCGACACGACCGGGGGCGGGATCATCGCCCGGATGCTCGAGCAGGAGGGCGTCGAGACCTTTTTCGGGATCGTCGACGGCACCTACACGCAGCTCTTCGCGCACTGCGTCGAGCTCGGCATGAAGATGATCTCGCCACGACACGAGGCGGTGGCGGCGCACATGGCCGGCGCGTACGCGCGCCTCACGGGGCGACTCGGCGTATGCATCGCCAGCAATGGCCCCGGCGTCGCGAACATGCTCTCGGGGGTCGCCGTCGAGAACGGCGAGGGCAACCGCGTCCTGCTGATCACGAGCTCGCGCCGCACGGGAATCGTCTACCCCGACCGCGGCGGCGCGTACCAGAGCTTCGATCAGGTGAAGACCATCTCGGCGATGTCGAAGTGGTCGCAGGTCGTGTCGTCGATCGACCGGCTGCCGGAGCTGATGCGCGGCGCGCTGCGGGCGTGTTTCACCGGGCGTCCAGGCGTCGTGCACCTCGACGTTCCCGAGAACCTGATCAACGGGCCGTGCGCCGAGGCTGCCTTGCACGCTCCGCATCAGTACCGGCGAACGCTCCCGATCGAGCCGCCGCCGGCGCAGATCGACCGCGCGGCCGAGATGCTCGCCGCGGCGCGCCTGCCGATGCTGCACGTCGGCAGCGGCGTCGTGCACGCGGGCGCATTCGCGGAGCTGGCGCGTGTGGCCGAGCGGCTCCACGCGCCGGTGACGACCTCGTGGAGCGCGCGCGGCGCGCTGCCGGAGACCTCGCCGCTCGCCTGGCCGATGGTCCACATCGAGGCGTGCAACCACCTGCGAAACGAGGCCGACCTCGTGCTGTGCGTGGGGTCGGAGCTCGGCGAGACCGACTGGTGGGGAAAGCCGCCCTACTGGGCGCCGCCGCGAAAACAGCGCTTCATCCAGGTCGACGTCGACGACGCTGCGCTCGGTCGCAACCGGCCGGTCGACCTCGCCGTCCTCGGCGACGCGCGCCTGTTCCTCGCGGGGCTGTGCGAACGGCTCGAAGACCGGGTCGACGCCGCGCGCCTCTCGGCGAGGCGTGCTGCGGTCGCTGCGCTCGCGGCCGACAAGGCGAAGGACCGCGCCACGCTCGACGCGGTGCTCGAGAACCGCGGCGCTCCCATGATCACGGCGCACGTTCCCGCAGTGTGCCGGCGCGTCTTCGACGACGACGCGGTCGTGGTCTTCGACGGCGGGAACTCCGCGGTCTGGGGGCAGTCGTTCACCGAGCTGCGCGTGGCCAACACGCAGCTCTCGACCGCGCACTTCGGGCACCTCGGCGCCGGCGTGGGGCAGGCGCTCGGAGCCGCCGTCGCGCGGCCCGACAAGCAGGTCTACTGCATGCTCGGCGACGGCGCGATGGGCTTCCAGATGCAGGAGGTCGAGACCGCGGTGCGCCACGGCCTTCGCGTCGTGTTCCTCGTCTGCGCGGATCGCCAGTGGGGGATGGTCAAGATCAACCAGAAGTTCTCGCTCGAGCCGGTGAAGCAGACGTTCAAGCGCGCGCTCGGGCCGAACCACGACCAGACGATCAACACCGACCTCGGCGAGATCCACTGGGACCGGCTCGCCGAGGCGATGGGCGCGTACGGCGAGCGCGTCTCGGAGCCGGCGCAGCTCGAGCCCGCGCTGCGCCGTGCGATCGCCGCCGAGCGCTGCGCCGTCCTGCACTGCGACGTCCACGCGAACGCGCACCTGCTGGCGCCGGGGCTGCGCTGGTTCAAAGACATGCACCTCGAGCCGGCGGGCGAGTGAGCAGCGCCGCGAAGCCGCAGGAGGCGCCGTACCGCTCGGTGCTCGTGACGGGCGCGGGCGGCTACGTGGGGCGCCTGCTCGTCGAGGCGCTCGCGCGAGATCGCCGCAGCGTCGAGCGCATCGTCGCGACGGACATCCGGCTGCCGCGCGAGGAAGAGCGCCTTCCCGGCGTCGAGTACGCCGTCGCCGACGTCCGCGAGCCGGGGCTCGCCACGCTGCTGCGTGCGAGCGGCGCCGACCTCGTCGTGCATCTCGCGGCGATCGTGACGCCGGGCGCCGACACGAGCCGCGAGCTCGAGTACGCCGTCGACGTGATCGGAACGGAGAACGTGCTGCGCGCGTGTCTCGAGGCCGGCGTCCGCAAGATCGTCTACACCAGCAGCGGCGCGGCCTACGGCTACTACGCCGACAACCCGGAATGGATCGACGAGAACGACGCGCTGCGCGGCAATCCCGAGTTCGCGTACTCGGACCACAAGCGGCTCGTCGAGGAGATGCTCGCGCGCTGGCGCAAGGAGCACCCGGAGCTGCTCCAGCTCGTGTTCCGGCCGGGAACGATCTTCGGCGCGCGCGCTCGAAACCAGATCACCGCGCTGTTCGACGGACGCTTCGTCCTCGGGCTTCGCGGCGCGTCGACGCCGTTCGTGCTGATCTGGGACGAGGACGTGGCCGGCGCGATCCTGCGCGGCATCCACTCCGGCGGCGTCGGCACGTACAACCTCGCCGGCGACGGCGCGATCGGCCTCGAAGAGATGGCGGGCCGGCTCGGCAAGCCGTTCGTTCGCGCGCCGGTCTCGCTCGTGACGGCGGCGCTGTGGGCCGGCAAGCGGCTCGGCCTCACCCGCTACGGCCCCGAGCAGGTGGGCTTCCTGCGCTACCGGCCGGTGCTCGCGAACCGCAGGTTGAAAGAAGAGTTCGGCTACGTGCCCCGCAAGACGACGCGCGAGGTCTTCGAGGAGTTCGTCGCGGCGCGCCGCGGCCCGCAGCGCGGTCCCGCCGCGCGTTGACCCCCCGGCGCGGCGTCGATACCCTTCGCGGCGTTCCCCCCGGTCCTCCGGCATCCCGACTTCGACGACGAGACGCGACCGGCCCGGCTCGCTGAGGTGCGCGTGTTCGCAGTGGTCCAGTTTCCCGGCTCGAACGACGACCGGGACATGCGCTTCGCGATGAAGTCCGTTCTCGGCGCGCCGTGCGCGCTGGTCTGGCACAAGGCGCCCGCGCTGCCGGCCGACGTCCGCGCGGTGCTGCTTCCGGGCGGGTTTTCGTACGGCGACTACCTGCGCTGCGGCGCCATGGCGCGCTTCTCGCCGATCATGGCGGCGGTCCGCCGCTTCGCCGACGCGGGCGGCCTCGTCCTCGGCACCTGCAACGGCTTCCAGGTGCTGTGCGAGGCGGGTCTGCTCCCGGGCGCGCTGCTCCGCAACCAGGACCTCCACTTCGTCTGCGACTTCGTCCACGTTCGCGTCGAGCGCGGCGACACGTCGTTCACGTCGAGGGCGCGCGCGGGCGACGTGCTGCGGCTTCCGGTGAAGCACGGCGAAGGCGCCTACTACGTGCGGCCCGACGAGCTCGCTCGGCTCGAGGCCGCCGGGCAGATCGTGCTTCGCTACTGCGACGCCGCCGGCCGCCGGACGCCGGAGGCGAACCCGAACGGTTCGGTCGGCGACGTCGCGGGCGTGTGCAACGCGCGCGGCAACGTCTTCGGCCTGATGCCGCACCCCGAGCACGCCGTCGAGGCCGCGATCGGCGGGCTCGACGGCCTCGCGATCCTCGGGTCGCTGCTCGACGCCGTGAAGGCCGGCGGGCGCGCCGGCGGAGCCGCGACGTGAGCCGCCGCCCGGACCCCGTCGTCGACCTCGCGCTCGCGCGCGAGCACGGCCTCAGCGACGAAGAGTGGGAGCGGATCCTCGGAATCCTCGGACGGACGCCGACCTTCTCCGAGCTCGGAATCTTCTCGGTGATGTGGTCCGAGCACTGCTCGTACAAGTCGAGCAAGAACTGCCTGCGGACGCTGCCGACGAAGGGCGAGCACGTGCTGCAGGGGCCCGGAGAGAACGCCGGCGCCGTCGCGATCGGCGACGGCCTCGCCGTGATCTTCAAGATCGAGAGCCACAACCATCCGTCGTACGTCGAGCCGAAGCAGGGCGCAGCGACCGGCGTCGGCGGCATCCTGCGCGACATCTTCACGATGGGCGCGCGGCCCGTGGCGTCGCTCGACTCGCTGCGCTTCGGGCCGCTCGACGACGAGAAGCAGCGCTACCTGCTGCGCGGCGTCGTCGACGGGATCGGGAGCTACGGCAACGCCGTCGGCGTAGCGACCGTCGGCGGCGAGGCGCAGTTCCACCCCTGCTACCGCGGCAACATCCTCGTGAACGCGTTCAACCTCGGCGTCGTCGACGCCGACCGCATCTTCCTCGCGAGCGCCGGCGGCGTCGGCAACCCGGTGATCTACGCCGGAAGCAAGACGGGGCGCGACGGCATCCACGGCGCGAGCCTGCTCGCGTCGGCCGAGTTCGACGACACGACCGAGAGCAAGCGGCCTACGGTGCAGGTCGGCGACCCCTTCACCGAGAAGTGCCTCAT